>WBZT01002862.1_pt1 | contig 11666 bp, 3 predicted proteins | sample 5204241 | NCBI WGS metagenome assembly WBZT01 (sample SAMN12344358, study PRJNA552823) | activated sludge metagenome | biome: Activated sludge suspended growth; feature: Nitrification reactor; material: Wastewater; isolation source: activated sludge from nitrification reactor of wastewater treatment...
ATGTCATGTCAAGCCTTTTTTGCATTCTTCGAAAATTTTTTGGCGGCGCCGGGATGCCTTCGGCATCCGCCGGCGATCGCGAGTGTCTAAACTTCAGTCGCTGAACATGCTTCGGCGGATCAAACGAATTGCCTCGACCAGGAGGCAGAAACGGGAATGTGTTGCCCGATGGCAACTCGAACCGGCCCAACTTATTTGGGCTGTGGGGAGTCTGTGCGCCCTCAATCGTATCCCCTTCGACGCTGAGTTGCTGCTCAAGCAATTTCCGCTGCCTTACACCACTGACACCCTGATTCACGCTGTCCGAGCACTGGGATTCCGCATCAAGCTCAAGGCTCGTGAAGCGTCGGACTTGAGCGAGGTGGCCACCCCTTGCCTGGCTTTGCTCGCATCGTCGAAGGACGAGGCGGCAGCCTTGGTAGATGCCCCCGCAGCGGGAGAAGCAGAAACCACCAAAGTAGTAATGCCGGGCGCCCGTTTGGGACTTATTACCGATGTTTCGCCGGAGCGTGTCCAATATTTCGAGGCCGGTACCAACGCACCAACCGAGCTGCCTTGCGAGGTATTCGCCCAGCGCTATCTCGGCGTCGTTTTCTTCGTGGCTAAGGGGCGTCCGCCCATTCTTGACCCAGATGTCGTCGGCAGCGCTACCCGTTTCGGCTTCCGCTGGTTCGTTCCTGATCTCCTGAAACACAAGAAGGTCTGGCGCGACGTTCTACTGGCCTCACTGGTCATGCAGTTGCTGGCGCTCGGAACCCCCCTCTTCACGCAGACCATCATCGACAAGGTGGTTGTCCATCGGACGGAGAGCACGCTGGTCGTGATTGCCATCGGCATGGCGGTGTTCATGATTTTCTCTGCCATCCTGACCTGGGTGCGCCAGTACCTCGTGCTGCATACCGGCAACCGGGTCGATGCCGTGCTGGCGGCAGCCGTGTTCGATCACCTTTTCAAACTGCCGCCACGCTATTTTGAGAAACGTCCGACCGGCGTTATCGCAGCCCGGTTGCACGGTGTCGAGACCATCCGAGAATTTGTCGCCAGCGCTGCTGTGACCTTGGTGCTCGATCTGCCGTTCCTGCTCATTTTCGTCGGCATCATGTTCTGGTACAGCGTCAAGCTGACCTTGGTTGCGCTGGCGGTTCTGGCCGTCATCGTCGTGCTGAGCATAATCGTTGCGCCGATGTTCCAGTCACAACTCAACCACCAATTCCTGCTCGGCGCCCGCAATCAAGCCTTCATCACCGAGTACATTGCCGGTCTGGAAACGGTGAAGAGCCTGCAAATGGAGCCGCAACTGAAGGCGCGCTTCTCGGATTACCTTGCCGATTACCTCCATGCCACTTTCCAGACGCGGCAACTCGCCAATAGCTACAACACGGCGGCGACCACCCTTGAACAGTTGATGAGTTTACTCATCCTGGTCGTCGGCGCCTACACGGTGATGAGCAGCACGGAATTCACCATCGGCATGCTGGTCGCCTTCCAGATGTTCGCCGGCAAGCTCAGCCAGCCGATGATGCGCCTGGTCGGCCTGTGGCAGCAGTTCCAGCAGGCCAGCCTGTCGGTCAAGCGCCTGGGCGATGTCATGAATGCGCCGACCGAACCCTACGCGGTGATTCCGACCCGCATGACCGAAGGCAAGGGGTTGATCGAGATCGAAGGTCTCGCGTTCCGCCACAGCGAAAAGCACCCTTACCTCTACCGGGATTTCAACCTCGCCGTATTACCGGGCAGTACCGTCGCCATCATGGGACCGTCCGGCTCCGGCAAGAGCACCCTGGCCAAACTGCTGCAAGGCTTCTACCAGCCCTCGGACGGGCGCATCAAGCTCGATGGCACCGATATCCAGAACCTCTCCGCCAACGAACTGCGCCACTACTTCGGTGTCGTTCCCCAGGAGACAGTACTCTTCTCCGGCACCATCTACGACAACCTGCTTGCTGCCAATCCGCATGCCACCTTCGAACGCATCGTGCAGGCCGCCAAGCTGGCCGAAATCCACGACGCCATCGAGAAACTGCCCAACGGCTACCAGACCGAGATCGGCGAGCGCGGTTCCGGACTGTCTGGTGGCCAGCGCCAGCGGCTGGCGATTGCTCGTGCGCTACTCAAGCGCCCGAAGATTCTCGTTTTCGACGAAGCCACCAGCGCGCTCGACCCGCAAACCGCCGAGCACTTCGCCGCCACCATCAACCAGTTGCGCGGGCAGGTCACCATGCTCTTCATTACCCACGCGCTGCCGAAAAACCTGCAAGTCGATGAAGTCGTACGGATCGGCGAGCGGGTAAGCGTGCTTAGCGAAGAGCGCGCCGGTAAGCCCGTCCGCCCAACGCCGGAGAAAGCCTGAATTTCGCATGAAAATCCGATTTGCCACCCTCGATGACATACCCGTTTGTGTCGACATCGGGTGCCGCATGCACACGCTGACCCGATTTGCCGCTTACGACTTTAACGCTGACCGGGTCGCGCAAAACCTGCGGGCAGTGATCGAGACCGGCCAGAATACCCACAAGACCCACTGCTTCTTCGTGGCGGAGGATGATGCCGGCCAGATCATCGGCGCTCTGATCGGTGGGGTGGAGCGGCATTTTTTCTCAGATCTTTTGGTCGCCAGCGTCATCCATTACGACGTGCTGCCGGAGCGGCGCATGAGCGGAGCCGGGCTGAAGCTACTGGCGGCCTTCCGCAAGTGGGCGGAGAACCGGGGCGTGTTCGAGCTTTCCGTTGGGATCAACAGCGGGGTCGAACTGGAGAAAATGGATCGGTTTTTGAAGCGGCTTGGGTTTCGGCAGACGGGGGGTAACTACGCGCTAGCGCTCAAGGGAGCGAAGTGCGAGCCAGACACCCGCTCCATTCAAGGCCAACAAGTTGGAGAAGGAACGACGCGATGAGCCAGTTACAAAGTATCGAATACCAAAGAGCACGTGGTGGTTCAAAGCGATCCCGCCCCTGGATTCAGGGGCTTGTGGCGATCGTTCTGTTCAGCGGGTTGTTCGCTAGCGCTTCCGCCGAGTTGCCGCCCGATCGCTTCACGCAGGAAGGCAAGGAGTACGAACACGAAGGGGCACGCTATCGCAGCCACAAGATGCGCGGCATGTGGTTCGACATTCTCATCAGTCATCAGCCCGGCTGCGAGATTGATCCCAAACTTGGTCTCGAGAATGGCTACGTCCCGATACAAAGCCCGGAATGTCGGGAAAAAGTGCCACCCGCTGTCTTTCCCAATCCCAAAGCGCCACCTTTCCGCTATCCCGAGGCCAAACCACAGACGCACGGCCTCGATTTAAGCCGGCTCGAGGTGGGGGTGGCCGATGCCTACTTCAAATGGCTGTGCGAGAACGAGGCGGGAACCTGGATTTACAGGAGCGTGAGCAACGTCGACGGCGTCTTTGCCATGCGCAACCGACCGCGTTACGTGTATCCCGGGCTATGGGAGCGTTGGGATCGCTATTACGTCGAAGATCCTTGGGGAGAAATTCAGACAACAGAAGCGCAGCAAACTGGTGGGGAGAATTGGTTTTTGATGCCAAGAGCAACATTGCGTGGTGCTCCGGTCGGATATGACCCATACGATCCCGCCGAAGGTTATGAGTTCTACGAGCGCCCCGTGTTGCCAAAGGAAGCCAAGAAGTATCCTGGATTCAAGTTTTTACGCTTCAAGCGCTTGTGGCCACTGGAGCCTTCCTATGGTTCGGACTACAAAGAACCTTGGTATGGCAGGCCACAGCCGCCCAGTCCGGAAGCCCGCCCCAAGGATGCCCGTCGACCAGGGCAAGTCATTGTCTATTCGACACCGGACGAGAGTTCCGAACGGATCACCTACCCCAAGCCCGAGCCGACCAACACCATTCAAAGTCGCTACGGCTTCTTCTGGCGCGGCATTGAGCGCACGCCCTTTGATCGCCCCTTGGGCATTGGCGGCGGAGAGGAATTCATCGTCGACCTCAAGACCAACGAAATGCTGGCACTGCGCCGCGAATTCGTTCGGATACCGGGGGGCAAGCCCAGTCGCGACAACAAGCTCGACTGGACCGAGGCCAAGTCATGCAGAGGGGATATTCATAAGGTCTTAAGAGATGTGCTAGTTCCTCTCGACCCGATTAAGGCTCGCGGCATCGATCTGCGCACCGCCCCGACGCCCCACGAATTGAAGCAACAAAAGCTCGAAGCCACCCAACCCAAGAACACGACCCGATAAGGAATCAGCACCATGTCCAACGCAGCTCCTTTCCCCTTGTTGCCGGAAAACCTTACCAGCAGTGTCCTGCTCGACTATCGGATCATGGCAGCAAGCCAGGCGTTCTTGCCGAATCCGAATATTTTTCAGGGAGATGCAGCGGCACTGAACGCCGCATTCTCGAAAGCACTTGAGCAAGGCAATCTAAGTGACGAGGCACTACGGACTCGTTTCTCCCAGCATGCTGCCGAACTGGGATTGCCAGATACCAACGAAGCCTTCGCCGCGTACAAAGGGGCACATCGTACAGATGTCGCCTGGCTGCACGGCAGCACTGCCCTGACACCGTCCGAAGCTGAGGCATTCGTCAACCGATTCACGCTCATCGCCGCACAATCCAACGATGCCTATGGGTTTTCGGCTGCGGTTCTCTTTGACACGGTGGAAAAGCGTTACGTTCTGACGATCCGCGACACCGAATTCCGCCCGGAGAGCGGTGCCAATGGCGAAAACCTGGGAGGGAACGCGTCCCGCGATGTGGGCGGCGCCGACAAGCAACAAATGGTTGGTACGGGTGCCGCATGGGGACAAATCGGCAGCGCGGAGAAATTCATGCAGAACCTGATGTCCGGCAACGACCCCAGAATCCCGGCTGACGCCTTGGGCAATATCCGCATCGTCGCCGGTTCCCTTTCCGGGAATATCGCTCTAAATCTGTTTGTCATGCATCCTGAATGGTTTGCCCAAGGCGACTAGGTCAACACTTTGATCAATCCGACGGGCATCGCCAAGTTCAGCGAACGCTTCGGATATCAGGGCGAGACGCGGGACGCCTCCGAAATCCGCCAGGAAATGCAACAGGTTTATGAAGAACTGGTGAACGATCCGAGCGCCTTGAACAAGTATGTCGATATCGACGGAGATCTGTTCCAGGAGGGGCAAAATGCCAGTTTGCGCGCCGGGTACTATTCCGCCGTCGGGACGAATCCTGTCGATCTCAACGACGTGACCCAGAATCCGTATGACAACCAGCGCGTCTATTTTGCCGCGCAAATGGTTTCCTGGCTTTACTCGGTTGACATGCCGGTGGCGAGAATGGCGCTCTTCGGAGGCGCGAATCCGCAGTATTCCGACAATAGCGCCTTCAATGCATTCAAGTCGATTGTAAACACTCCGCAGAGCGGTCCCGATGGCTATTACGTGACCAACATTGGCTACCAGCCCACCAACCGCTATTCGATTTACTCCGAAGGACAGCCGGCCGTTGAATTCAAGGGGGACTCCGGCGAATACTTCGACTTCGGCAATATCCACACATTCTATCCGCCGCGGAAGGGTCTGGAGTTGGCTCAACTGATGTATCAACTCGATCCGACCTTGTCCAACGGTCAGTTGGCCACCATAACGAATGCGGCAAGCGCGGGGACTTCAATCTTCTTCGGGGTTTCCGGCCAACCCGGCGCCGAAAACAGTTTTTCCCCCCTGCTGGATTATGTGAGGCAATTCGTCATGCCGGCCGGTACTGCGCTTACGTCCACCCTCAGCAACAGCTTGGCAGGAGGCTTTGGCGATTACCTGGCGAAGGTCGACTACACGAACAAGATCGCAGCGACCCGCGAAGCAATCGATCAGCTTCAAAACCCTCGGGTGCTCGCGTTGTCCGGGATGTCTTCTGCCCAACTGCTGGCTTTGGCGGGGCAGGACAGCGACCTCGGCGCAGCGGTTCGGTTTGCGATAGCCATCAAGAGTCCCGTGGCCATCACGGCGGACAATCTGGTGCTGGATGCCGCGCGAGCCGGTGACAAGGGTTTGGCGTTGGACGGGTATTCTCCCGAAGATCTCCGCAGCGGCGCTGCGGAATTGTCGATGACACTGACGAACCGGATGTTGAAGATTCCGGAAGATACACCAACCAACCAGCTGACCGGATTGCCTACCTCCATATATTCCACCCCATGGGAGTCCCCTGCAGATCCTGTTACCGGCTATGTTACGCGCTCTTCGACTGAAACCTACTTCACGCGCGATGCAAACGGGGAAATTCAACGTAACGAGCGCACGGTGTTCTTCGAGCTTGATCGGAGCACGGGCGGTACACGAATTGTCTCGCAGAGAGAGCTAAACGGATCGCAGGGTTTGTCAAACTGGACGGAAACTTGCCGCACGACTCTGAATGGGACTGGCGTGGACATCACGTTCCGAGAAAACCCGCTTACCGGCGCCATGGAGGTGGCGAGCGTCAATGCGATAAATGGTCGAACGGTTCAAAATGCCGATCAGATAGTGAGTACGCTGAACGAACTTGGCTTCTCTCCACGAAATCTCAGCCGCGACTTGGCTGATGAATCCTCAGCATGGGTGCAAGAAGAAGGACTTGGCGTCCTGTCCCAAGCCGAGCTTGGTAGCCCGGTAATCGATAACACGCAGCGTGGTACTGGAACCCTGACGAACGCCATCGACCAATACGGCGGAACGCTGCTTGATGCGCTGACCCTGGTCAAAGCCATCCAGAGCGGCGAACCCTTGCCGATCGTCGCCTCTGGGCTGAAGATCGCCAACGACCTGTCAAATCTGAACGGTACGCCGAACCTCGATCTCTCCGGCACTGCTTACGCGGCATCGGGCATCCTGAGCCTGATGAGCCTCAATGCCGCTCTGGAAAAAGGCGATACCCTTGGCGCTATCACAGCGGGTGGTCAAGCGATAAAGTTTGGCGCAACGGCGTATGCCAATTTCCTGAACTACCCCGATAGCCCCGGTTCCAGCGCACTCCAACAAGCGGTCAGTGACCAAGCGTTCGGCGCTGCCAGTGAGACCATCGGCGTCGTCAGCGAAGCTCTCCCCTACCTGAGCATCATCAACAGCATTGCACATGAAGATTATGTTGGCGCTGTCATTGGCGTCGTGGCGCTGTATGTTCCGGTCATCGGCTGGGCCTACGCCATCTACTCCATCGTCAGCAGCCTGTTTGCCGACGAGCCGGCGATCCCCGATCCCTGGGGCAACGGCCAGTTCATCTGGGATGGAGAGGGAATCCGCTATCAGGCAGCGGGCGAGACCGGCGGCAAGGAAGCCGTCGAGAATGTCATGAACAGCACGCTGGCGACGCTCAATGCGCTCATCGAGCGCGCGCGTCAGCAAAACTCCGGCAGCCCGTTGGGTATCATCCCCAACCGCATGCCCAGCGTCGGCTACGACATGAGTGGCTACCGCTTTACCGACATCGATCCGCTTTCCGGCGCCGAGAAGCACCCGTCGCTGCGCTTCGATACGTCCGGGCGTCCTTACAACGCCGAACCCGGCGATCCGGCGTCCTACCAGTCCATCGTCGAGGGCATTGTTCGCTCGGCACTCGCGCGCGGCGCCATCGCACCGCTCTGGGAAGTGCAGACGGCCAAGCGGCAGACCGACGCCGGTGACCCCCAGGCCGGTCTCACCGAAGAAGCGCGGGCCGGACGTGCCGGGCAACTGGCCGCTCCGGTGAGTGGCAGCACGCAATTTTTCCGGCCGGTCGCGCTGGACCTCGATGGCGACGGCATCGAAACCACCGACAAGGCGCACGGTGTTGCCTTCGATGTTGACGATTCCGGCTATTTGAAGCAGACCGCCTGGGTGAAAAGCGACGATGCGATGCTAGTGCTCGACCGTAATTACAACGGCCTGTTCAACAGTGGCAAGGAACTCTTCTCCAACGGCGCCGTGGCTCTGTCTCGGCGAGGACTCGCCGGCATGGCCTGGGTCGATGCCAATTACGACGGCCGACTTACCGCCGACGATCCAGTGTGGAGCGAACTCAAGCTCTGGCGCGACCTGAACCAGGATGGCCAGCAGGAAAACGGTGAAGTCCAAACACTCGATGCCCTTGGCGTCACTGAACTCAACTACGCCATGAGTACCTTCACGCAGAACGGCGTGAAGAAACAACTGGGCAGCCCCGACCTCGATGCCGACAGCCAGGGTACCCGCGTTTCCGTAGTGCCCGAAGGCATCCTCGTGCAGGCGAGCGAGAGTGGCCATCTCTCGCTGCTGGTCACGCGTATCGACGATCATTCGGCGGTGGAAGCCCGTCGCGACGGTGTCACCGGCTACGAGGACACGGAAATCATCGTGAGCAGTGCCGATCTGCTGGCCAACGACTCCCTGGGCGGGGTCACGGGGCAAAACCTGAGCATCCGCGAGGTGAGCAATTTCCGCCATGGCACCGGCTTTCTCGACGCCAACGGCTTTGTGCATTTTATTCCGGAGGCGAACTACGCGGGGGATGCGGCCGGCTTCGACTACGTCGCGCAGGCCGCCAACGGGCAATCGGGTCTGTCGACCGTTGACATCACGCTGCAGAACGTCAATGACGCGCCGACGCTGGGGCAAGTGGACCATACTACGCGGGCCATTTATGGCTATACGCCATTCGTGTACGCCACCAGCGAAGTAGTGATTGGCAACGGGTATGTCAGTGGCGGTAACCCGATCTACACGCCCTATGCCATCCTGCGCGACATGGAGGGCAGTGAAACGGTTGTCTATAATCCGTCGCCGTTGTTGTGGCAAGCTGAATATCACACGACGCCGATTGCCACCGAAGACAGCGGGGCAGGGCGCGTCAATGGTGCCGACGCGGACGACCCGGCATCGAGCCTGACTTATGAAATCGTCAACCAGCCCCAATACGGCCATGTCAGCCTGAATGCGGACGGCACCTTCCAGTACACCAGTTGGAAGGAACCCGACGTCCCCAGCGACCGGATCGTCATCGCGGGGCAATACGCCGCCTACAACGATGGAATGCTGTACTACCAGGGCAACCTTCCCAGTCAGGCGGTCTATCCGACAACCGACGTCTTTCAGGTCAGGATTACCGACCCGCACGGGGCCAGCACCACCCAGTCGATTTCCGTCCCGCACTACGGCCCCTACCTGCCGCCCACACCTTCTGGCGGCGGCGGCAAGAAGCCGATCGCTGTGGATTTGAACGGCAACGGCTTTGAGTTCGTCAATGTGGACGATTCCAACGTCTTCTTCGACGTCAACGGCGACGGCTGGAAGCATCGCACCTCCTGGGTCGGCAAGGACGACGGCCTGCTCGCCTACGACATCGACGGTGACGGCAAGATCGACAAGCCGGGCGAAATCAGCTTCGCCCGCTACAAGGAAGGGGCGCAGAGCGACCTGGATGGCTTGCGTGCTTTCGACAGCAACGGCGATGGGCGCTTCGACGCCGCCGACGATAAATGGGCGAAGTTCGGTGTCTGGCAGGACGCCAACCAGAACGGTGTCACCGATCCGGGCGAATTCCGCACACTGACCGCGATGGGCATCACCGCCGTCAATTTGACGAGCGATGGTCACTTCCAGGTCATCAACGGCCAGACGGTGCACGGCATGGGCAACATGACGAGAGCCGATGGTGCTGAGATTGCCATCGCCGACGTCACCTTCGCCTACAGCAACGAAACGCAGGTGCCGCAAGGCGACGACAGGACACAGACGGTCAACAGGTCGCCGTTCTCCCCAAGCGGCGAGGAAGTCAATGGAACCGAGGGCAAGGATCTCATTCTCGGCAAAAACGGCAACAACATCGTCAAGGGCCTGGGCGGCGACGACGTGATCTTCGAGGATGGCGGTAACGACATCATCGATGGTGGCGATGGCAACGACCTGATCTACTCGGGCGCCGACAATGACCTGGTCATGGGCGGTGCCGGCGACGATGCGATCTATGCCGGCCTGGGCAACGATGTCGTCTTTGGCGGGGACGGGCACGACGCGATCTTTGCCGAAGGCGGCAACGACGTGGTCTTCGGCGGTGCCGGCAACGACCTGATTGCCGGCGGTGGTGGCAACGACGTGCTTTCTGGCGACGACGGTGACGACCAGATTTACGGTGAATCGGGCAGCGATGCGCTGTTCGGGCGCGACGGCAACGACGAACTCTTGGGTATGGATGGCAACGACCGCCTGGACGGCGGTGCGGGCAACGATCTGCTCGACGGTGGCACGGGTGCCGATGAAATGCTCGGCGGATCTGGCGACGACACGTATGTGGTCAACGATGTTGCCGACACGGCGACCGAATTGGCGAACAAGGGCAACGATACCATTCGCACCACGCTGGACGGCTACACTCTGGGTGCCAACGTTGAAAACCTGACGCTGACCGGCTCGGTCGAACTCGCTGGCCACGGCAACGAACTGGATAACCTCCTGATCGGCAATCGCGGCAGCAACACGCTGACGGGCGGCGCCGGCAACGACAAGCTCGATGGCGGACTGGGCGCTGACACGCTGATCGGCGGCACCGGGAATGATACCTATATCGTCGACAACGCCAGGGATACGGTTGTCGAACTGGCTGACGAAAGTGTCGATACGGTCAAGGCGAGCGTCAGCTACGCTTTGGCAGCCAACATCGAGAACCTGATCCTGACTGGCACCGGCAATATCGATGCCACCGGCAACGAACTCGACAACCATCTGACCGGCAACGCCGGCGACAATCGCCTCGATGGCGCTGCCGGTGCCGATGTCATGGCCGGTGGACGCGACAACGACACCTACGTCGTCGATCAGCGCGGCGATGTGGTGACCGAAAACGCCGCCGAGGGCATTGATACCGTGATCAGCGGCATCGATTACGCACTGGGCGCGAACGTCGAGAACCTCAGCCTGAGCGGTACTGGCGACCTCCATGGCATTGGCAACGAACTGGCTAACGTGATTGTCGGCAATGCCGGCAACAACATGCTCGACGGCGGGTCGGGCGCGGATATGCAGGCCGGCGGCGCCGGTGATGACAGTTACGTCGTCGATAACGCCGGCGATACGGTGATCGAGGCGGCGGATGCCGGAACCGATGCGGTATTCGCCAGCGTGACCTACGCGCTGTCGGGCAACGTCGAAAACCTCACCCTGTCCGGATCTGACGATATCAATGCTACGGGCAATGAGTTGATCAACACCTTGACCGGCAATACCGGCGCCAACCGCCTCGACGGCGGCACTGGGGCTGACGTGATGGCCGGCGGCACCGGTGACGACACTTACGTTGTCGACAATGTGGGCGATATCGTGCGCGAGTTCTTCGGCGAGGGCACGGATTCGGTGCTGGCCTCGGTCAGTTTCGTGCTGCCGGAGCAGGTCGAGAACCTGACGCTGACCGGCAATGCGACCATCGACGGCACCGGCAACGCCCTCGACAACATTCTGGTCGGCAACGATGCCGCCAACGTGCTCAATGGCGAGGCGGGTGCCGACACCTTGAACGGTGGTAGCGGAGACGATATTTACTATGTCGACAGTCTGGGCGATCGGGTGATCGAGGCGGCGGATGGCGGCTACGATACCGTGCGTTCCACGGTCAGCCTGACCGTGCCGGACGACGTCGAGCGCATCGAGCTCTTGGGCAGCAACAATCTCGACGCCACCGGTAATGCCTTGAACAACGTTCTGGTCGGCAACAGCGGCAACAATCGCCTCGATGGCGGTACTG
>WBZT01002863.1_pt1 | contig 11665 bp, 9 predicted proteins | sample 5204241 | NCBI WGS metagenome assembly WBZT01 (sample SAMN12344358, study PRJNA552823) | activated sludge metagenome | biome: Activated sludge suspended growth; feature: Nitrification reactor; material: Wastewater; isolation source: activated sludge from nitrification reactor of wastewater treatment...
CAACCCGGCTACAGAAGAAAAACTAAGCGAAGTAGCGGATGCCAATGCAGCCGATGTGGACAAAGCAGTAAAAGCAGCCCGCAATGCGTATGAAAAAGTATGGAAAAAAATGCCGGCAAAAGAAAGGGCTAAGTACATATTTCGAATTTCCAGAATGATTCAGGAAAAGGCGAGAGAACTTGCCATCATAGAATCGCTGGATGGTGGTAAACCTATTAGAGAAAGCAGAGATTTTGATGTGCCTACTGCAGCCAATCACTTCTTTTACTATGCAGGATGGGCCGATAAGTTGGAATATGCTTTCCCCAACCGTACAACGGCCCCACTTGGCGTAGCCGGACAAATCATTCCATGGAACTTCCCATTGCTGATGGCGGCCTGGAAGATTGCACCCGCTCTTGCCACCGGCAATACGGTTGTACTAAAGCCTGCAGAAACCACACCTATCACAGCATTAAAACTTGCTGAAATTATTCAGGAATCAGATTTACCTCCTGGTGTAGTAAACATCATCACCGGCGCCGGGGCTACCGGTGCTGCTATTGTCAATCATCCTGATATAAATAAAATTGCATTTACGGGTTCTACTGATGTTGGAAAAATCATTCAAAGAGCCATTGCCGGAACTGATAAAAAAGCAACACTTGAACTGGGCGGAAAAGCTGCCAATATTATTTTTGATGATGCGCCGATTGATCAGGCGGTTGAAGGCGTTATCAATGGAATTTATTTTAATCAGGGGCATGTATGCTGTGCAGGTTCCCGATTGTATGTGCAAGAATCAGTAGCAAAACAGGTGATCAGAAAATTAAAAGACAGAATTGAATCATTGATTGTTGGCGATCCTTTGGATAAGAACACAGATATTGGTGCTATCAATTCAAGACAGCAGTTGGATACCATTCATAAATATTTAAAAATAGGTAAACAGGAAGGTGCTGAAATGTATGAAAGCAGTTGCCCGCTTCCCAAGAAAGGCTTTTGGTGTCGACCTACTATTTTTACCAATGTTGCACAAAGTAATCGTATTGCTCAGGAAGAAATTTTTGGGCCCGTGCTTTCGGTGCTTACATTCAGAACAGATGATGAAGTGATTGAAAAAGCAAATAATAGCCCTTATGGATTGAGTGCCGGCGTATGGACAGATAAAGGCTCTAAAATATTTAATATGACTAAGCGAATGAGAGCAGGTGTTATTTGGGCCAATACTTTCAACAAGTTTGACCCTACTTCTCCATTTGGCGGATATAAAGAAAGCGGTTTTGGAAGAGAAGGCGGATTGCATGGGCTGCTGCCATATTTAAACCTTGTAAATTAATTCAGAAAAAGAAAATTATTGATATGGATACGACTGTAAAAAAATCAACACTCTCAATTTCCGAAAACGGGATTGAAAAAAAGTCTTCTGAAAAAAGACTGGAAGTGTTGAAGACATATAAAATTTATTTTGGTGGTCAGTTTCCAAGAACTGAATCAGGAAGATACTATCAACCGGAAAATGCATCAGGAAAAAAAATGGGTAACCTTTGTCTAAGTTCCAGAAAAGATTTCAGAGATGCTGTTGTTTCAGCAAGGGGTGCATTTGGCAGCTGGAGTACAAGAGCGGCTTTTAATCGCGGACAAATTCTATACCGAATGGCAGAAATGCTGGAAGGAAGAAAAGCACAGTTTGTAGATGAACTTATACAACAAGGCTCTTCAAAAGCCAAAGCAGAGAAAGAAGTCAATCAATCTATTGATCGGTTGATTTATTATGCAGGCTGGTGCGATAAATTTCAACAGATATACAGCGCTGTGAATCCGGTGGCATCCTCGCATTTCAATTTTTCGGTACCGGAGCCAATGGGTGTAGTGGCTATTGTGGCGCCGCAAGCTGATTCTTTACTTGGATTAGTTTCAGTAATTGCCCCGGTAATTGCAGGAGGTAATACTTGCGTAGTACTAGCTTCCGAAACCAAACCGCTTTGTGCTGTAACTTTTGCAGAAGTATTAAATTCATCTGATTTACCCGGTGGAGTAGTAAATATTTTAACAGGCAAAACCAAAGAACTGAACGAATGGTTTGTAAATCACATGGATGTAAATGCAACCGTTTATTGTGAAAATGATTCTACTGTAAAAGCTATGATGAGAGAAAAAAGTGCGCTAAACCTGAAACGAATATTTTTTTACGACCAAATAAAATGGGAAACTGAGTCAGGTCAATCACCCTATTTTATTATAGACACACAAGAAATTAAAACCACCTGGCACCCGGTTGAAAATATTGCGGGTGCAGGAAGCGGTTACTAAAATTTATCTTTTTATTAAACGAATATTATAGAAGCTTTGCAATATTGAAACGAATTTTAAAAATTAAGCGTAAAATTTAATCCAACAGTCAATTATAGTTTTTTATTGCAAAAAAATCTGCCAAAAACATAAAACAAATATTTATCAATGAAATCGGTTTTCACTTTGCTTTGCTTTATAGTTGTTTTGAATGTAAATGCCCAGAATGGTAATCCTGATACCATTTCGGATACAGCCAATGCTGTGATCATTCATAAAGACCCACGCCTTGATTTGTTGGTAAAAAAGCAAGCTGAAGTAAATAAGGTGACCGGTGTTGACAATCGCAAAACAGATAAAGGCTATCGCATTCTGGTAATCAGTACCAATAACCGTGAGGAAGCGTTAAAAGCAAAAACAAAAATTTACACGTACTTCCCCGATTTGAAAGCCTATCTATGGTATCAGTCACCCTATTTCAGGGTAAAAGCCGGAAATTTTAAAGACAAACAAACAGCTGACAAATACAAAAACAGACTAAGTGTGTATTTTCCAAATGGCGTTTTTGTAATGAAAGACATCATAGAACAAAAAAAGGGCAAAGGCCTGAATGATGAAAAAGAAGATTAAATCAGCCTCTCTCTTTAGCTGCTATCCCTTTCATTTTCTACATTTGCTATATGCAGGAACAAATCAAAGCATTGGCAAAAAAGTATGCACCCGACTTTATTAAAATCAGGCGCCACTTACATGCTCACCCCGAACTCAGTTATCAGGAATTTGAAACCTCCAAATTTGTACAACAACAATTAAAAGAGCTAAACATTCCTTTTCAGGTAATGGCCACTACAGGCGTAGTTGGGTTAATAAAAGGAAAAAATCCGGAAAGCCGCATCATTGCGCTTCGGGCAGATATGGACGCCTTGCCCATTCTTGAAGAAAATGAAGTGGATTATAAATCAAAAAACGAAGGCGTCATGCATGCCTGTGGGCATGATGTACATACTACATGCCTTTTAGGCGCAGCCAAAATATTAAAAGAATTAAAAGATAGCTGGGAAGGAACCGTAAAATTGATTTTTCAACCGGGTGAAGAAAAAAATCCGGGCGGCGCATCGCTGATGATAAAAGATGGCGTATTGGAAAATCCAAAACCACAAGGAATACTTGCGCTTCATGTAAATACAATTTTAGAAGTAGGTCAACTTAGTTTTAGAAGCGGAAAAGTAATGGCAAGTGCCGATGAGTTGTATTTTACTATCAAAGGAAAAGGAGGTCATGCTGCATCTCCTCACCTCACTGTTGATCCTATTCTCATTGCTTCACATTTGATTATAGCTTTGCAGCAAATTATCAGCAGAAATAATAATCCCTTTAATCCATCAGTTTTATCCATTACCGCAATTAATGGAGGAACGACTACCAATGTAATTCCTGAAAATGTAAAACTAATGGGCACCTTCAGGGCAATGGATGAACAATGGCGTTTTAAAGCACATGAATTGATTCGTGAAACCGCTACAAATATTTGCCGCTCCATGGGCGGCGATGTGGAGTTGCATATTGATGTTGGCTATCCTTGTGTGCTGAATAATGAAAACCTTACAGCCAATGCATTTCAACTAGCTAAAGAATTTATGGGTGCTGATAAAGTAAGCGAAACCGAGCTACGTATGGGTGCCGAAGATTTTGGCTATTATGCACAACAGATACCCGCCTGTTTTTATCGATTGGGTACTATGAATGCAGCTAAAGGCATAACAGCAGGTGTGCATACACCCCGATTTAATATTGACGAAAATGCAATTGAAATAGGTATGGGTATGATGGCTTGGCTGGGCAGCAGCGTAAAATGATAAAAAAAGAAAACCCTGCAAATGAGTGCTTTCATTTCTAATTTGCAAGGAAAGTTCATTTGTAACATCTTCATATTATTCCGAATGAATATTTTGTACATTGCACCCCCTGTTTTTTTGGAAACCCGGCCATTGGGTGTGCAGAAAGGAAGACACTAAAAAATATATATGTCAAACGAGCTTCGCAAACAGCAGGCGCTGGAATACCACGCCAAAGGAAGACCCGGCAAGATAGAAGTAGTGCCTACCAAAGAGGCAAAAACGCAAAGAGACTTATCGCTCGCCTACAGCCCCGGTGTAGCAGAGCCTTGTAAAGAAATAGCCGCAAACAAAGAGAGTGTTTATAAATACACCGCCAAAGGAAATCTGGTAGCCGTTATCAGCAATGGTACGGCCGTATTAGGCCTTGGCGACATAGGCCCTGAGGCCGGTAAGCCTGTGATGGAGGGTAAGGGTGTTTTGTTTAAAATATTTGCCGACATTGATGTTTTTGATATTGAAATCAATGAAAAAGATCCTGAAAAATTTGTACAAATAGTAAAAGCACTGGAGCCCACTTTTGGCGGCATCAATCTGGAAGACATAAAAGCGCCGGAATGTTTCTACATAGAAACTGAGCTGAAAAAGCAAATGAATATTCCGGTGATGCACGACGATCAGCATGGCACGGCCATCATCAGTGCTGCTGCATTATTGAATGCATTAGAAATACAAAAGAAAAAAATTGACAAAGTAAAATTTGTGGTGAACGGTGCCGGTGCGGCTGCTATATCCTGTAGCAAACTTTATGTAGCATTGGGTGCTAGACCCGAAAATTTTTTAATGTTTGACCGTAAAGGTGTGTTACACAAAGGCCGTAATGATATTGATGAATTAAAACAATTATTTGCCAATGGCAAAGAAGGCATCACATTAACAGCTGCCATGAAGGATGCAGATGTTTTTATAGGACTAAGTGCCGGCAATTGTGTAACGGCAGAGATGGTAAAGTCGATGGCCAAAAATCCAATCGTGTTTGCTATGGCCAATCCCGATCCTGAAATTAGCTGGGAAGAAGCTACATCAGCCAGAAAAGACATCATTATGGCAACCGGCCGCAGCGATTTTCCCAATCAGGTAAATAATGTGTTGGGCTTCCCATATATTTTTCGTGGCGCTTTAGATGTAAGAGCCACACAAATAAATGAAGCCATGAAACTGGCCGCAGTACATGCACTGGCAGAACTGACCAAGACCCCGGTGCCGGATATTGTGAATATGGCTTATGGCGAAAAAAATATTTCTTTCGGCGAAAACTATATTATTCCCAAGCCATTGGATCCCCGATTGCTGGCAACAGTAGCACCTGCCGTTGCCAAAGCAGCAATGGAAAGTGGCGTAGCTGCACAGCCTATTACCAATTGGGATGTTTATGTCAACAATCTGAATAAACGACTTGGTCTGGATAATCAGGTAATGCGCATACTGGGCAACAAAGCAAGACGAGATCCTAAACGTATAGTATTTGCCGAAGCCGATAATATTAAAATTTTAAAAGCGGCTCAAATTGTTTTTGATGAAGGCGTAGGCTATCCTATTTTATTGGGCGATGAAAATAAAATAAAATCAATTGCTGATAGCAACGGTATTGACCTTTCCGATATTCCCATATTTGACCCTCGCAGCGAAAAAACCGAAGAACGCAGATTGCGCTATGCAGAAATATTTTTTGAAAAACGTGGACGCAAGGGCTTCAATGCTTATGAAGCAAAAAAGGTAATGAAAGACCGCAACCATTATGGTTGTATGATGGTGGAATGCGGTGATGCGGATTGTATGATCTCGGGACTTGCAAAAAACTATCCCGATACTATACGCCCTGCCTTGCAGATCATAGGAACAGAGGAAGGCGTAAAGAAAATTGCCGGCATGTACCTGATGCTTACCAAACGAGGCCCACTCTTCCTTGCCGATACTACAGTAAATTTTAATCCTACAGCAGAAGAACTTGCCGATATTACGCTTATGGTGGCTAAGGAAATCCGCAGCTTCAACATCACGCCGCGTATTGCCATGTTGAGTTATTCAAATTTTGGTAGCAGCAATTCACCGGAAGCCGGCTTGGTAGCAAAAGCAAGAAAAATTGTAAAACAAAAAATGCCTGCTTTAATTGTTGATGGAGAAATGCAGGCAAGTGTAGCATTTAATAAGGAATTGATGAAGGAGAACTATCCTTTTAGTGAACTTGCCGATAAAGATGTCAATACGTTAATATTCCCCAATCTGTCCGCAGGAAATATTGCATACAATCTTTTAAAAGAAATTGGCACTGCCGATGCAGTAGGTCCTATTTTACTGGGCTTAAACAAACCCGTTCATATTTTGCAATTAGGCAGCTCCGTCAGAAGTATTTTAAATATGGCTACCATTGCAGTTGTAGATGCACAGCAAAAAAGTAAAGCAGCAACTGCCGAAATTGTCAAAAAATCAAAATGGTGGAAAAGATTCAGAAAAGTTTCAAAGGAAAATTAAAAAGAATACGATGGTTTATTGATTACCGTTTTCTGCTCTCAGTTTTCCTTTGTATTTTACAGGCTCAATGACTATTTTCTCAGACATAGGCCGCTACCTGCTCATGATCAAGGGTATGTTTTCACGACCCGAGAACAAAAAAATGTATGGTAAAGAATTAATTCACCAATGTGTTGAAATAGGTATTGGCTCGCTGGGCATAGTAACAATTATTTCAATTTTTATTGGAGCCGTATCAACAATTCAAACGGCTTATCAACTGGTAAGCCCCCTGATACCCAAATCTACTATTGCACAGGTTGTAAGAGATACCATTATTTTGGAATTTGCTCCTACCCTGGTATGTATTGTATTGGCCGGTGTAGCAGGCAGCAGAATAGCAAGCGAGCTGGGCAATATGCGTGTAAGCGAGCAAATAGATGCACTTGAAATAATGGGTGTGAAAACTAAAACCTATCTCATACTTCCCAAAATCCTCGCAGCATTATTAATGATCCCTTTATTGGTTGTTATTGCGATGACGTTGGGTATTTGGGGTGGCCGCCTGGCAGGTGTATCATCGGGTATTATCTCTGGTCAGGAGTTTGATGCAGGTTTAAAATTATTTTTTGATCCATTCACCGTCAAATTTGCATTGATAAAAAGTTATGTTTTTGCATTTATCATTTCCAGCATAGCTGCTTTTTATGGATACTATGTAAAAGGCGGCGCTTTGGAAATTGGACGTGCCAGTACAAAAGCCGTAGTCGTAAGTTGCATATTAATATTATTTGCCGACTATGTATTGTCTGCACTCTTACTTAAAGCCAACTGATGATTGAAGTAAAAAATATTAAAAAGGGATTTGGAGATAAAACCGTCATTCAGGATGTAAGTGCTGTAATGAAGGCAGGACAGTGCAACCTCATCATTGGTGCAAGCGGCAGTGGCAAAACGGTTTTGATGAAATGTATGGTAGGCCTGTTTCAGCCCGATGAAGGTGAAATTTTATACAATGGAAATGATTTTATAAAAATGGGGCGAGCCGATAAAACTGAAATCAGAAAACAAATAGGTATGCTATTTCAAGGCTCTGCGCTTTTTGATAGTTTGAACGTAGAACAAAACATCATGTTCCCATTGAGTATGTTTACCAAATGGGATTATAAACAAAAACTCAACCGGGTAAATGAAGTATTGGAAAGAGTGAACCTGCCCGATGTAAACAAAAAATTTCCGTCTGAACTCAGTGGCGGTATGAAAAAAAGAGTAGCACTTGCCCGTGCCGTAGTACTCAATCCCAAGTATCTCTTTTGTGATGAACCCAACTCGGGCCTCGATCCTCAAACTTCATTAGTTATTGATAAACTCATTAAAGACCTTACGATTGAATACAATATAACCACGGTCATCAATACACATGATATGAACAGTGTAATGGAAATTGGCGATTATATATTGTATATGTATAAAGGTAATAAAGAATGGGAAGGAAATAAAAAGGATATTATCTTCAGTAAGAACAAACGGCTCAACGATTTTATTTTCGCTTCCGAGTTTTTGCAGGATGCAAAGGATATGCGTATGCTGGAAAGAGCCGGAAAAATTTCGGACGACAGAAATATGGATGAACTGTTGAATAAAGATGCACCATCCATTATGCCCCCTTCAGATAGTGAATGACAAGTGTTTAACAAACGATTTTATTCGTAAACATTCCGTTGGTATCATTTCTGATTATCATTTATCTCAAAACAACATTATGAGAAAATTTTTACACTTTCTGATTGTCATTTCCTTTTCTTCCTGCCACATTACCAAATTAGAATACGTTGGATCGCAAAATCCAACCACCGATAAAGTAGCTGTATTTGTAGATGAGGCTGCCATTTTAAAGCCCTACTTCATTGTAGGAAAGGGTTATGAAAAATCATCTTGGATGCAAAAAATCAACAAAGAAAAGATTGTAAAACTGGCTGTTCAAAAAGCAAAATCAAACGGAGCCGATGCAGTATTTTTTAAAGAAACCTTTATACAACTTCCCAGTACCAATATTCAAGGCTATAGTCGTTCAGATTCTTTGCCATATCCGTTCACTAAAGGTACAGAAACAAGAACCTCAACAACTATTTCACAAATCCCGGGTTATTGGCAAAAAGAAATCCTGTTTTTAAAATACAAATAGCATCAAAACCTTGTTTCAGTTATCTTTGCCGAAATCGAAAAAATCAGGGTTTATGAGCATTCTTGTCAATAAAAATTCTAAAGTTTTAGTACAGGGCTTTACAGGTACCGAAGGCAGTTTTCATGCCACACAGATGATTGAGTACGGAACACAGGTAGTAGGTGGTGTTACTCCGGGAAAAGGTGGTAGCACACATTTAGAAAGACCTGTTTTTAATACGGTGGCCGACTGTGTAAAAGCTACAGGAGCCGATGTAAGTATCATATTTGTACCACCCGCATTTGCTGCTGATGCCGTGATGGAAGCTGCTGAAGCCGGTGTCAAATTAGTTGTGTGTATTACTGAAGGCATTCCGGTGCAGGATATGGTAAGGGTAAAAAACTATTTGCAGGGAAAATCAACGCGGCTCATTGGGCCCAATTGCCCCGGCATCATAACATCTGAAGAATGTAAAGTAGGCATCATGCCCGGTTTTATCTTTAAGGAAGGAAGAGTAGGTATTGTATCAAAATCAGGTACGCTTACTTATGAGGCAGCCGACCAAGTTGCAAAAGCCGGATTGGGAATTTCAACTGCCATAGGCATTGGCGGCGACCCCATTATTGGCACTACTACAAAAGAAGCCGTTGAACTTTTTATGAATGATGCCGATACGGATGCTATTGTAATGATAGGTGAAATAGGTGGTGGTATGGAAGCTGAAGCCGCAAACTGGATTAAAGCAAATGGAAATAAAAAACCGGTTGTCGGTTTTATTGCAGGACAAACAGCGCCTCCCGGTCGCCGTATGGGCCATGCCGGTGCCATAGTAGGCGGAGCCGATGATACCGCAGCTGCGAAAATGAAAATTATGAGTGAATGTGGTATTCATGTAGTAAGCAGCCCTGCCGATATTGGTGCTACCATGAAAAAAGTAATTGGCTAGTTTTTTCAATTTTTTTCTACCTCTTTAAATATAAAATGCCCCCGATTGGGGGCATTGGTTTGTAATAGATATTTGAATCAAATCTTTATCGGTTATCACGGATAAAACGGGCCAGTTCATCTTTACTACTGCTAAAAGTAAAGGCATCATTTACTTGAAAATAATTTTGTTTATCTACCGTTTTACGGTAAGCATATTTCGCAATTTCCAGTTTATTATTCTCAAAAGTGAAAAGAGTTACGATTTCTTTTACCTGCGATGCCCTGAAATTATTAGCATCAATAATTTGCTTTGCAATCGTCAGACGGGTGTTTTCAAACCATTCCTTTTTGATTTGCTCTTTTGCTGCAGTAAAATCACGGTCGCGGATTACATTGCCATAACCATTGTTCCAGTCATCGTTGTTATGATCATAGTCATCATCATAACGATCATCATCGTATCGATCGTCATCCCATCTGCCGTTATTGTCCATTCTTCTTTCATCAACAAATGCACGACCAAAGCGGTTGATCATTACATCCACAAATGTGCGGGATTTGATGTACATTGAATTCGAATAAAGCACTTTGTCGCGGTTTTTGTTGCCGCCAAAAATATCCCAGCCATTCCGGCTTCTTTTTTTATACACTTTTATCGTGTGATAACCGGGCCTCAGGTTGTCAATCATTACCGTATTATCCCGGTCAGTGTACTCACGTCCATCCACAGATATGCGGATGTCATCATTACCTGCATAGGTAATGGAAAGTTTACCATCGTCATACCCATTTCCGGCAAACGACAGAAGGCTCATGAATGAACCTGCTAAAATTGTGTAGATTTTTTTCATAGTGTAAATCCTCCTGCCACTCTCTTTTTCCAAACCCGTGCCACAAATTCAAAATAAAATGAAATAAAAAGTTAAAGGGTAGTTTGTAGATATATGAAATATTATTCCACACTGCATCATATTGCCGATACAATCAATTACTTTGTAAAAAATTCAACAGCATGAAATTTTTCACTATTAAAAAGCTGTTTCTTTTCATCACTTTTACCAGCTTTATTGCCATGAACGCAAATAGTCAACAACCCGTCAAGAATTATGAAAACCTGTGGAAGAAAGTAGAATCATTTTCCAAAAAAGGATTGCCCAAATCGGCCATGGGTGAATTAAAGAATATTTATGTATTGGCGAAAAAAGAGGGACAAGATGCACAGGTTATCAAAGCCATGACCTATGGCATCAGCCTGCAAAATGAAACCCGGGAAGACAATGGTATTTTTTCAATTGCTGATGTTGAAAAAGAATTAGCCGCTACCGGAAAGAGAGAGCCAACAACATCGATATTAAAAAGCTTGCTGGCTGATATGTATTGGGATTACTTTCAACAACACCGCTGGCAGATTTATGATCGTACAGCCACCGATAAGTTTGATAAAAAAGATATAGCTACCTGGACGGCTGCCGACTTTCATAAAAAAATCACCGGCCTGTATCTGGAATCAATCACCGAAGAAAACATTCTCAAAACTGCTAAACCCGAACCTTTTGATGCAATCATCATAAAAGGAAATGTCAGACATCTACGGCCAACACTTTATGATATTCTTGCACATCGTGCTCTTGATTATTTTCAAAACGACGAAAGAGATATTACCAAGCCGGCTTATGCGTTTGAAATCAATACAACGGATGCATTTGCACCGGCTTTGGATTTTGTTCCCAAAAAATTCACGACCCAGGATAGTGCATCCTTGCAACATAAAGCACTGCTGCTTTATCAAAAATTAATAGCCTTTCATTTGCATGATTCTAAACCTGATGCTTTAATAGATGTGGACTTAGCCAGATTAGCATTTGTGAATAGCAATGCCACCGTAGCTGATAAAACAAAACTTTATTTTGATGCACTTACTCAAATTACTGAAAAATATAAAAACCTCCCGGCTGCT
>WBZT01002864.1_pt1 | contig 11664 bp, 10 predicted proteins | sample 5204241 | NCBI WGS metagenome assembly WBZT01 (sample SAMN12344358, study PRJNA552823) | activated sludge metagenome | biome: Activated sludge suspended growth; feature: Nitrification reactor; material: Wastewater; isolation source: activated sludge from nitrification reactor of wastewater...
ATCGAGACGGCGACGAGCGTGCTCGCCCGCCTCTTCAATCACCGGCGTGATCAGCCCGCGAACTAGAGCGAGCGAATGAGCTGGTGCAGCCTCGCGTGGCTTTCCGGCGGTGGGACGCGGCTGCGCCCGCTGTGTGCTTTCGCTGGCCGGTGTCGGCCCGTCACGGTCAACCGAGCAGAGGTCGAAGCGATAGGGTTGGTAGCGTGACTGAGTTCAGCGAAAAGCTTGAGGCCATCCGGGCTCGAAATTCGGAATCAGAGCGCGTCCAAGTCGAACGTGATCGACGTGATCAAGAATTAGCAGCGTGGCTTCGGGCCCATGGCGCTACCTATAAAACCGCTGTCGGCGGCACAAGCCGATCCACCTCATACGAGTACCAGCGGGTCCGCGCGGACCATGTACGCGAGGCAAGACACTCGCTCTCGGTCGGAGCGAGCGTTGTGTTTCCCCGCGCCGTGCCTTTGAGCGAGGACTGCGTGAGAGTGCTCGGCGAATTTAAAGCTGCTATGGATCGCGCGAGTTGGCCGGGCTCCTCTTGGGTGAGGATGACTGGTTGTGAGAGTGCGTTATACGCTGAGTATGAGACATGGTGGGATAGAGCCCGCTGGAGCAAAGTTGGTGATTCGGCCGGAAGGTTGCTCCAGCGGTCCTTGTTGGCCCGCTACAGCCTTCGACCAGTCCGATCACTCACCGTCGTGGCGGATCGAGACGGTCTATCCGACAGCTGCACGATTTTGGAATCAGGCGTGTATTGGGGCGCGGAACCGTCGGCTTCCCATCTCGCAACCCGCCTTGCTGAAATCGCCGCATGACGCTGCGCCGCGCTAGCGCGTGACTTCGTCCCAATCAAGACCGGCACAACGCAAGCTGTCTACATCTCTTTGCCCTATCTGAGTGGAAAGCCGGACTGCTCGTTTGCAAGCGAGGCTAGAACGTGCCGGCTTCGACGGTGTGGTCGCCCCGGTGGCGAGCGGCCGCTGTGAGAGGCGAGCGTTAGCGGGATGGTCCCGCTAACGATTCGCTAACGAACTCCGCCCGAAACGGCGGCAGTGTGGGGACTGGTCGCTCCTGTGAGGGCCATCAGAGGTTCGGATCTGGGACGAGCCGGAATGGATCACCACGACGAAGGACGGAGCCAACGCGGCTTAAACCCCTCGGTCCTGAAAGGGGCGTGCGGGTTCGAGTCCCGCCCCGGGCACCGTAGAACCATCGTGGCGACGCGCCTGTCGTCGACTCTCTCGACGTCGCAGGGGGAAACGATCGCTGACCTCGGTTGCGGAGCCGGGCCGGGCAGAGGTCGCCGACCTGAACTCCCCGCTCCCATTGGATGACGCGTCGTGCCCGAGCGGAGTGGACCAAGCAATCGTTGTCTGGAACGGCACTAGGCCGCTCCGCACCAAGCCCGTTTCGGGGGCACCACGCCGGAACGCTGGGAACGGCGAGAGCGCTCCCTCACGTTTCTTTTCAGGCGCGGGCCATCGTCACCGAGGTCAGATGGTCAGCGACGAGCGCGGCGAGGTCGTCCGGGTCGCTCGTCAACACGATCGTGTCAGGCTGACCGACCGCGATCGCTGCGACGATAGCGTCGGTCGCGGCGCGTCCGGAGCGGGTTCGGAGCAGCGCCGCGTCGCGGGCGAGTCGCTCGTCGACGTCGAGGATCTGACACATCCGCAGGAGCTGGTTGACATAGAAGTCCCGCCGGTGATCACCCGTGAGCACTTCGGTCAACACCACCGCGGGAACCTGAGCCGGCCACAACCCCCGACGCCGCAGTTCCGCGAGTCGCGCACGTTGACCGGCGAGCGCGCTGACGCCACCACGGTCAAGGATCAGCGTCACGCGCTATGCCGGCGCGAGGCCGTTCGGGCAACGGACCCGGAGACCACGCCGTCGACCCACGCAGCTGCCGCAGCACCTTCCTCGGCGGAGACCGGCCCGAGCTCGCGCTCCAACTCGGCCAGGTAGGCGTCGAGAGCATCGATCTTGCTGCGCCGGTCGAGTTCCTCGACGAGCGCCGATGTCGCGACCCGCGACACGTTCAAACCGGCGGCCTTGGCCCGGACGATGACCTCGTCCGGGACCGTGATGTTCACTCGACTCATGCGCATATCATACACACCCTTGGCGTCATGACCTTCAGGTCCCCTCGGTCTGAGTAGGCGGACCGCGGGTACCTCTGGCGCCATGGAACCGGCTCAAATGCCTGGTCTAAGAGCTGGCGATTTCGATCGTCCCACGACCGGTGGCAGCAAGTAGTGACGTACGTTCTGCATCTGAGGATGCAGGCATCGTTCGGAGGGATTCGTACCGTTCGAGGCAGAGTTTCAATTGCCTGTCGGCCGGGGCCGCCGGCCAACGAGGCGCTAATAGCGCATCTTGGGGCCAACGCTCCGTGCGCCGGGTGTCGGTCAGGCCCCTTCGCCTTGCGGTAGTTCTTCAGCCGTTGGGTTGGCGCCGTATTCGATCCGCTCGACGCCGACGATCGTTCCAGAATCTCCAACCGCGACGGATATGGGAACGATTGAACCAGAACCGAAACGGGCACCGTAGAACTCGTAGTTCAACTCCACATCTAATTGCACCAGAGTTGTCCCGTCGAGGTCACGTTGCGACGAGACATACGTCACTTTCGGGGGACTCACAGCTGAATACCAGGATCCCCGCTCCCGTGAGCCGTCCCTCGCCAATTGTTCCGAGTGCGCCGTCTGTAAGGCGAATTTCTGTGCTTGGTCACCCCAATGTGCCACGTTGATCTTCGGCGAGGCGTCCAAGCTCACTTTGAAATCTTGTATTGCTTGAAAATATCGGCCGATTTCGTTCTCGACGCTGATGAGGAGTTCTGCGTCTATGTCGACGGGCTTGAGCGAGGAGATCCAAGCAGGGCGAGGTTGATAGCCAGATGCCCTTTCTCGACTTGGGCGTTCACTGTCAAGTGAATCCGGCGTCCGTTCCTGGGCTGTTCCTGTGCCCCCAAAGATGCTCGCGGCCAGCATTCCTATCGCCGCACCTGAAAGGCCGAGTTTCACGGTCGCTTTACCCTTAAGCACAACTGCCTCTCCTGGTGTTCAGTACGCGAGCAACCTCACGCTACCAGCCGAGGTGCAACGCTCGAAGAGCAGTGTCGCCGTGTGCGGCGTCAAAAGAAGGCTTGCATCCCCACGGGAGCTGAAACCGTGGCGAGCCCCCGGGGCTCCCATAGAACCGCATTGCTCGTCGAATTCGAGAAAGGAATCCTTACGCTTCGAGGCCGAAGCGCTCGACCATGGTGTCGCTAATAGTGCTTTCTGCGGTGCGAATGGTCCGCCAAGGGACACCCGGTTCGACCACGATGATTCCCGAAACACCACAGCGTGACCGTTCACGGGAACCGATGAGTAGGCTCGGATTTGTGCCTCACGTATTTGCTTTCGATCACCGCCACCGTCGCGCTCCGATGGAACTCAAAGACAAACTCGGCGGCAAAGGAGCGAATCTGGCTGAGATGACATCGGTGCTCGGCCTTCCGGTCCCGCCAGGATTCACGGTTTCCACCGATGCCTGCCGCTCCTATCTTCGCGAGGGCTGGCCGACGGGGTTGGATGCCGAATTGGACCGACATGTGGCGCGCCTCGAACGAGCGATGGGTCGCGATCTCGGTGACCCGTCGGACCCGCTATTGGTCTCGGTACGCTCCGGGGCCAAGTTCTCGATGCCGGGGATGATGGACACCATCTTGAACCTCGGGTTGAACGACCGCAGCGTGCGCGGACTCGCTGCGACCTCCGGCGACGAGCGGTTCGCATACTGCTCATATGCTCGGCTGTTGTCGATGTTCGGCAAGGTAGTGCTCAACATCGACGCGGCACGCTTTGACACCGCACTCGACGCGGCAAAGGCAGAAGAGGGCGTCACCGATGACGCTGCGCTGAGCGCGGCCGGGTGGAAGAGGCTATGCCAGGAGCACAAGCGCACCATCAAAGAATCCACCCGCAAAGCCTTTCCGCAAGACCCGCGCGTTCAGTTGAAAGCGGCCGTCGAAGCGGTGTTCGGCTCCTGGAATGGGGATCGAGCCATCGCGTACCGCGAGCGCGAGGGCATCAGTCATGACCTCGGCACCGCCGTGAACATTCAGGCGATGGTGTTCGGAAACCGTGACAACAATTCGGGTACGGGGGTTGCATTCACCCGCGACGCTGCGACCGGCGAGAACGCTCCGTATGGAGACTTCCTCCTCAACGCTCAGGGCGAGGACGTGGTCGCGGGCGTGCGCATCACCGAGCCACTCAGCGCAGTCGGGGAGCGGTTCCCCGAACTGCACCGGGAACTGCTCGACTACATGACGCGGATGGAGGCGCACTACCGCGACATGCTCGATCTCGAGTTCACGATCGAGCAGGGCAAGCTGTGGATGCTGCAATGCCGCGTAGGTAAGCGCACTGGGGTGGCAGCCTTGCGGATGGCGGTGGAGATGACCACCGACCGCCATATCAGGCTCACTCGTGGCGAAGCTGTGGCGCGGATCACCCCCGAACACCTTGAACAGATCTTGCATCCGCGGCTCGCGAGCACGGATCTCCCCGTCCTCACGACTGGGCTTGCGGCCTCGCCAGGTGCAGCAGTTGGGGTCGCAGTCTTCACCGCAGAGGACGCAGTGGCGAGGGCGGCGCGCGGTGAGTCCGTGATCCTGGTCCGCAAGGAGACCAACCCTGAAGACATCCATGGAATGATGGCGGCCGCGGGCATCCTGACGAGCCGAGGCGGTCTCGTCTCACACGCCGCGGTCGTTGCTCGGGGCTGGGGCAAGCCGGCCGTCGTCGGCGCCGATCAGGTGAAGGTTTCCGGACGCCAGTTCAGCGTTGGGGATGTCATTGTCAACGAGGGTGACATGTTCTCGATCGACGGCTCGAGTGGCCATGTGGTGCTCGGGGCGGCCCCACTTCAGGCGCCCGAACCCACAGTTGAATTCGAGACCATCTTGGCGTGGGCGGACGTGGTGCGGCGCGGCAAGATCTCGGTTCGCGCCAACGCCGACAACGGAACCGATGCTGCCAACGCGCGCCGTTTGGGTGCGGAGGGCATTGGCCTGTGCCGGACCGAGCACATGTTCCTTCACGATGACCGGCTTCCTGTCGTTCGGCGAATGATCCTGGCCAGCACCCCAGCCGAGGAGGAGGCAGCCCTTGAGGAACTACGGCAGGTGCAACACAGCGACTTCGTTGACATTCTCGAGGCCATGGATGGCCTTCCTGTGACGGTCCGACTCCTTGATCCACCGCTGCATGAGTTCCTGCCACGTGTCGAGGAACTCGATCTCAAGGCGGTCACCGGGACCCTCACCGCCGAGGAGGAGGGGCTACGGCGCGCCGCGCTCGATTGGTCAGAGCACAATCCCATGCTGGGCATCCGGGGCGTCCGGCTGGCGGTCATGAAGCCTGGCTTGTACGCCATGCAAGTTCGCGCACTGCTCGATGCGGTGCGCGACAGGATCGAAGCTGGTGGCCGGCCGATTGTGGAAGTCATGATCCCGCTCACAGTGTCTCGCAGTGAGTTCGAGTTGGCCCGATCATGGGTCGTTGCTGCGGCCGAAGAACTCGACATCACCAGCACCCTGCTGATCGGCACGATGATCGAAACTCCCCGCGCCGCCATTATCGCCGACGAATTGGCCCAGCGTGCTGACTTCTTGAGCTTCGGCACGAATGACCTCACCCAAATGACGTTCGGCTTCAGTCGAGACGACGTCGAGGCAAAGCTGATGCCGCAATACGTGGGCCAGGGACTCTTGACTCACGACCCATTCGACTCGATCGATATCGAAGGAGTTGGCGAACTCGTCCGCCGGGCCGTTCTCAGCGCCAGAGGGGTGAAGCGACGTATCAAAATCGGTGTGTGCGGCGAGCATGGCGGCGACCCCGCCTCCATCGCGTTCTTTTTCGAAGCAGGCCTCGACTATGTCTCCTGCTCGCCGTTCCGGATACCCATTGCACGCCTCGCTGCGGCACATGCGGTGATTGGGGTCAGCGGCGACACCCGTTAGGGCGTCAGATTCACTTCAGCATCATGCCAGCGTCAACGGGAAGGCTGATGCCGGTGATGTAACGGCCTTCGTCGGAGGCCAACCACATGATGGCGTTGGTGATGTCCATGGCCTCGATCACCGGCACCCCCAAAGCCTGTTGCGGCTGTAGGAAGTCGAGCGCGTCCTGCCACGTCGCGTCCTGGCCTTTGTCGGGGGCAACCAACGTCGGGAAAACCTCATTGTGGATCATTGGGGTGTCGACGGAGGTCGGATGGATGCAGTTGACGCGGATGTTGTTCGGTGCAAGTTCAAGGGCGAGCGAACGCATCAACCCGATCACCCCATGCTTCGCCGCGCAGTAGGCGGGCGCGCCCCAATACCCGCGGAGCCCCGCTGTCGATGAGGTGATGACTACCGAGCCGCCGTTGTTCGCCTCGATCATCGGGCGAATGCCAGCCTTGACCGTGCGAAAGACGCCGGAGAGGTTGATCTCGATCGTTTCGTCCCAGTCCTCGTCTTTCAGCATGGACACGGGACCCGCAGAGTATGTACCCGCATTGGCGAGGATCACATCGAGACGCCCGAAACGGTCGAGCCCTTCAGCCACAACCGCTTTCAACGCGCCGCGGTCGCGGACGTCTGCCACTTTCAACACGCTTGCTCCACCGACAGATTCGATGGCTCGCGCCGTTTCGGCGAGATCCTCCTCTGTGGACATCGGATACCAAACGCTTGGAAGATCCGAACAGAGGTCGACGCCGATGATCGAGGCCCCCTCGGCAGCAAACCGCACTGCGTGCGAACGCCCTTGGCCTCGCGCCACGCCGCTAATGAATACCACCTTGCCTTCGAATCGTCGGCGTTGGCTTCCTTGTTGGGCGGCCGATCGTGGATTACTCATGACTACTCCTCAGAGGAATTGATGTGTTCGAAACTGCCGGACCGTCCCGCTCCTGCCACGAACCTCGCGGCGCCTTCGAGGGTCTCGCCGCTGGTAATGGTCTCGAGTCCCAAGGATGTCTCGTGCATCAAGGCCGCTGTTGCATCCAAACTCCATTGATCGAGTACGGATTGCCGATCGGAACGGAGGCATCGCTGCGGAAAAGCGGCCAGCTCGGATGCGAGTTGGCGGGCGACTTCGAGGGCACGACCGGGTTCACACACCCGGTTGACGAGCCCGAACCGCTCCGCCTCGTGAGCGTCGACCCCACGGCCGGTCAGCACCAAGTCGAGCGCCCGCGACTGACCGATCAGACGAGCGAGGCGGATGGTGCCGCCATCGACCAACGGCACCCCCCATCGACGGCAAAACACACCGAGGGTGGCGTCTGAAGCAGCGACACGCAGATCACACCACAGGGCCAGTTCCAGCCCTCCGGCCACCGCATGACCTTCGATTGCAGCGATCACCGGTTTGGAGAGCTGCATACGTGTCGGACCCATCGGGCCCATCACTTCAGGGTCGGCGATTACCCGGTTACCTTGGCCCGTTGAGATCGCCTTCAGGTCGGCACCAGCACAGAAGGTGCCACCCGCGCCGGTCAGGATTGCGACGTCTTGTGCGTCGTTCGCTTCGAATTGTCTGAAGGCATCGAACAGGGCCTCGGCGGTGGGGTGGTCGACTGCGTTGCGGCGCGCCGGGCGATCGATGGTGATCACACAACAGCGGTCATCGTGGTCGATACGGACCGTCATGCGTGTGCCCCCTCCCATATGCTCCTGAGATGCGCCTCACTCTATTAGGTACCGGATCGCCGCTCCCAGATCCGCGGCGAGCAGGTCCCGCATCGTTGATCCAAGCCAATGGATGCAACCTGTTATTTGACTGTGGTCGCGGTGTGTTGATGCGCCTCGCAGCTGCGGGGATCCCGACGCCAGCGCTACTCCACGGTTGTTTCATCACTCACCTGCACTCGGACCACGTCACCGATTTCAACGATGTTCTTACGACCCGATGGGTCACCTCACCGATGCCGAACCCGCTGAGCGTGGTTGGCCCACCGGGGGTCGACCGCCTTGTCGCTCGAACCTTGATCATGCTCGAAGACGACATCGCGTACCGCGTCGCCCACCACGAGGATCTGCATGGCCATCCCGACGCAGAGGTCACCGAGGTGCTTGAGGGCGCAGTGAGGTTGGCGGCACTTGACGCGGCAGGGGTGGTCGTGACCGCAGCACCCACCGACCATCGCCCCGTCGCCCCAACTGTTGGATATCGGGTGGAGGCCGAAGGCGCATCAATCGTGATTGCTGGCGACACGGTCCCGTGTGACGGTCTTCGCTCATTGCTCGTCGATGCAGACGTTTACGTCCAGACCGTCATTCGAGAGGACCTCGTGCGATCCGTTCCGATGCAACGCTTCCAAGACATCTGTGACTATCACTCGACCGTGGAGCAGGCCGCCCGGCTCGCCGAGGAAGCGGGAGTGAAACACCTCGTACTGACCCACCCGGTGCCAGCACCACAGCCGGGCACCGAACCCGAATGGATTGCGTTGGCATCGGCCCATTTCGGTGGAACCGTCACGCTTGCCGAGGATCTCACGGCAATCGACTGCTGAGGGATGTGCTCAGTCGTCGTCGTGGATAGTGATTGTGCTCAATGGTTGATTGACCGAGCACCCGGGGATTATCGAGCCAGATGGACACACGTTGTCGATCCAGTAGAGCTGAACTGTCTCGCTGGGTTCAGGTGCCGCGTCCCCCACCACCGTCAGGTAGGCGTTGGTTTGGGTTGACCCGGCCGGAAACTGAAGCGACCATGCACCAAACACCGGATTGATGTAGTCGCTGCCAGCGGTCGCGGTGATTGCGACGGGGAAGTAGGAAATCCCGGAAGGAATGGGCGCCGGCCGGGAGGCGGTCGCGGGAATCGAATAGGTCGTGTTGGCACCGGTGCCCTCGATCGCAACCAAGTTGCTCGCCGTGACGCTGCGGTGGCTCCACCACAAGTTGCTGGTGGTAAACACCGCTCCGGTGCCGGCGCCGATTGACAACGCCGCCACGCTGACTCCAGTGAAACCGTCGGGCAGCGCTGGCACGGTGGCGCTGAACTGGTTCCCGGGAACCAGTTGCCATCCAGCCGGAAGCGGATCGTTCGAATCCCACACTTCGACGGTGGGGCTCGGGGCCACGATGTAGAACATGCCCCCGCCGAGACGTAATGGCGGATCCCATTGCGCTATGGCAGTCCCGGTTACCGGATCAAACACAGCGGTGAGGTTCTCAACGGGGCTTGGGACGTGAGGGTTGGGGAAGGTCACCGTGAGATCAGCTCCGCCGCTCGAATTTTGTGCCGCTGAGATGGTCATTGAGTCTTGGGGCATTGTCATCGGGGTGTTCCAAGGCAGTGCGGCATCACTCAAGGTTGGCGTGGATGGTGTGCCGTCGATGAGCGCAAGGTTGTGGTGACGCGTTTCGGGCGCGTCGTTGTTCATCATGAGTGGACCCTTGACGCGGACCTGCACACCGTCCGACATTTGGGGGTTCCCAGAGATCCATGCATCGTCGCCAACGGGCGTGCGATACTCCACGAAAAGCGTTCCCGTGGGGTGGGGGATGCGCAGAGCCGTGGGCCCCGTCGCTGTTGGGTCAGAGATCGATGAGATCGAATAGGTGCCGCTTGCCGTGACCGTCTGCAGCGCTCCCGGGGCAAGCCAGCCGTTCTGTGCGCGTTGGCCTGCGCTAAATGGCCGCAGGATCGGTGTCACGACCGAGCCCGCATCGAGCCCCATGGTGTCGTTGAAGTCGCCGTACTGCGTCATGTTGCAGTCGACCCATGGGCTGTACATCGCCGGTGCGCCGGCCGCGTTAGGGTCGGTGCATAACACCGTGTTGGCATGAAACAGGCCTTCGAGATGGCCGAGCTCGTGGCTCCAGAGTCCCGGATCGAGTGAGCCTTGGGTGATCAGGATGCGTCGGCCCGGAATGTTTTCGGCGATTCCCAACACGAAGAGGTTGGGGGCGCTATCGACATAGACGACTCGGTCGTAGGCAGAGGGGTTGTAGCCAGCAGCTACAGCGGCATCGTCCTGACTGAGAGTCACCCCATTGGTACAGCGATCAAGCCACGGCGTCGAGGTCGGAATGAAACTCCGTTGCCCGTTTGACTGGCGCCCGAACCAAGGCGAAATGGTTGACGTGACGAGGTTCTCGTAGTCGGCCGGGGTTGCGGTGCCCGGAGTGCTTCCGATGGATGCAGTCGAGCAATAGAAAGGGATGATCAACATGGTTGCCGAGGTGAGCTGCGGCAATGTGATTTCGGGATCCTCGAGACCGGAAAGATATTCCTGATCGCGCATCGGCGCTCCGCGTTCCGCTTCGTGGTCCGTGGCGTGGTGCGCTTCGTCTTCCGTGGCGTGGTGCACCTCGAGTACCTGGTTTGGAACGAATCGTCGTTGCTCATACAGCAAGCCGATCGCTCGGTATTTGGATCCAGGAGTCACTGTGAGGTGAACGCCACCCATGTCGAGTTGGACCAGGCCGTATTTCGGTGAGTCGATCATGGTGAGGTGGTGAGTGTCGCCGGTGAGTTTGCGCCCCATCTCGGTGAGAACGGGTGACCACTGGCTGACCACTCCCGATAACTCAATCTTGACCCCTGCGTTCGCCCGTGACGGCTCTTTGGATCGTTGGGCATCCGCTACTGCCGGTGCAAATGACGCGACAGTGAGGATGCAAGCGAGCACCATCGCGGTTCGAAATGGGCGGTCTCGAAAGCGCGGCGAATTCTCGACGTTGACGTGCATCGGGCCAGAATATCGACGCGGTTCGGAGACGTCATTCCAAGCGGCCGCCATGCATGGCACGCGGTGTTGACGCTCAGTCGGCGTCCACGAAGCAGAACTCGGTTCCGTCGGGGTCGCGCATCACCACAAACGCGCCATGGTCGTCGGAGCGTTCCTCCAACACGTCTGCACCCAACTGCACAGCGAGCGCCACGCTGGCGGTCAGATCCCAGCTTCCGATATCGAGGTGCACCCTCGTCTTCCCGGGCGTCGGGTCGGTGACGCGCTGGAACCCGATGCGCATTCCACCGAGCGGGTGGTGACCTTGAATCACCGTGTCCGGTCCGCGCACGAGTGGCTCGACGTATGACCAATCACGTGATGCATGATGTGGTTCGGTGTCGAGGATTTGTGCCCAGAATCCAGCGCTGCGTTCTGGATCGAGCGTGTCGATCACCACTTCCCACACGTGATGAGGTGTGCCGACAGCGGTGCGGCGTACGCGTTGCTTTTCCTCGTGCACGGCGAGATCGGCCTGCCGGAGGACACGCTCGCTTGATGGGGGCGCCATTTCGAGTTGGTCGGCAGGCCGTGGTGGTCGAGGGACAAGCGCGCCCGTGCAGTTAGGACACACCTGGCCGAGGACATGCGCCGCGCACTCCTCGCAGAACGTGCATTCGTAGGAGCAGATACGTGCGCCGCCTTCCCCGGCTGGAAGGTTGGTACCGCAGTGCTCGCAGCAGGGTCGCATTTCCAACATCAGGTGACCCTATCAACCTCGGCGAAATAGGGCTGAGTCCGACTAGTCTCGGCGGTGATCGAAATCGAGGAACAGGCGGGGGCGCGCCACCTCGTCGTGGTCGTCGATCTCGGCGCTCGTCGCTGCGCCGCGTTCGATCCGGCCTGACGCCACGATGTCGGTGAAGTCCTGATTCAGCC
>WBZT01002865.1_pt1 | contig 11664 bp, 9 predicted proteins | sample 5204241 | NCBI WGS metagenome assembly WBZT01 (sample SAMN12344358, study PRJNA552823) | activated sludge metagenome | biome: Activated sludge suspended growth; feature: Nitrification reactor; material: Wastewater; isolation source: activated sludge from nitrification reactor of wastewater treatment...
CGCCTGATGCGACACCCGCGCTTCGTTCGGAATCCGTTCACGCCCGTGCTCACGGGCGCGACGCTCGTCGCGCTGCTCGCCGGATGCCCCGCCCTCGCGCACGCCGCGGAACTCCGCGCGCGCGGGCTGCTCGACCTCGTGCTGTCGTCCGGCTCGGAAGCGCGCGAGCAGAACCGCTTCACGCAGGGCGACTCGAACTTCGATCCGTACCGCGTGCACCTGTTCGTGGACGCGAAGGTCTCGCCGTCGCTCGACGTGTATCTCGAGACCATCCTCCACGAGGGATTCATGAACATCACCGCCGACGGCGCGTACGCGCAGTGGACGCCGTGGGCGGATCGCGACGCGCACCTGCAGGCCGGCAAGGTGCCGTGGCCGATCGGCACGTGGGGACCGCGCACCTACTCGGACAAGAACCCGCTCGTCGGCGCGCCGCTCATGTACCAGCACCACACCTCGCTCGCGTGGAATGCGCCGGTGGCATCGGCCGATGCGCTCCTCGACGCCGCGGGCCGCGGCGACGCGGGACTGGCGTACGCCGACGGCGTGACCGGCATGCCCGTCGTCGACGATCGCTGGTGGGACGTCGGTGCGGTCGTGCTCGGGTCGCAGCGGCCCTTCGAGTACGCGCTCGGCGTCATGCAGGGCTCCCCCGGCTGGCCGGTCACGACGACGGACAACACGCCCGGACAGACCACGCTGGGGCGCATCGGCATCGCGCCAGCGGCCGGCGTGCGCCTCGGCGCTTCGGGCGCCTGGGGCACGTGGATGCCCGACTGGTTCGAGTACGCGCTGCCGACCGGGCGATCGCTGCGCGACTACCACGAGTGGATCGCGATGACCGACCTCGAGCTCGCGCGCGGACCGATCGGCCTGATCGGCGAGGGCTTCCTCAAGGGCTGGCAGACGGCCGGCACCGGCACGCTGCGCCTCGGCGGCGGCTACCTCGAAGGCCGCGTCGACGCGTTCGACGGCGGCTGGCTCGCCGCGCGCGTCGAGACGATGCGCTTCGGCGACGTGACGCCGTCGAACGGCATCGCGAGCCCGTGGGACGTCCCGGTGGACCGGATCGAGGCGGGCATCGGCTACCGCGTGAGCCGCGACGTGCGCGTGAAGCTCGGGCTCCAGCGCGACGTGCGTCATCCGTTCGGCGCGCCGCGCGAGGTGCGCGACCTCGTCGCGCTGGCGGCGTCGATCCGGCTCTAGCGAACCGGGCGGGACGCGCGCCGACGGAATCGTCAGCGCGCCGTCGCACCGGCGGCACGCCACGCGCGATGCCGGGAGCAGCTGTTCGGTACGCCGACGCGGCGCTCCGACGACGCGACGCCGACACCCGCTTCAAACGTCTCTTGACGGCTTTCGCGACGCGACGAGTGCGTCGTCCGGAGTCGCGATGCTGCTTCGCGTGTGGGCGCTTGTGATGGGCGTGCACGAATTCCCAGACCCGATCGCCGCAACATTGTCGCGCCTGCCCGCGTTCGTCGATCTGCGTTGATCGGCGGAGGCCGAAAACGGGCGTGCTATGAACTGCATGCGCCCGAGCACGACTCGCCCCCGCATGGACACGCCATGCGCACGATCCGCTCACTTTTCTCGCTCACGCCGCATCAGCTCGTCACCGAAACGCGCCGGTTGATCGCCGTTCGCGCCGCGAACACGGCGGATCTGCTCGAGCATCTGGCGGAGATCGATTCGCGCCGGCTGTTCGTCGAGGCGGCGTACTCGTCGATGCAGGCGTTCTGTGTCGGCGAGCTGCACATGTCGGAGGACTCCGCGGACAAGTGGCTCCAGGCGCTGCGGGCGATCGAACGCTGCCCGGCGCTGCTCGACGCGATCGCCGAGGGCCGGCTGCACCTGAGCGCGGTGAACCTCATCGCGTCGCGGCTGACGAGCGACAACGCCGGCGAACTGATCGCGCTCGCGTCCCGTCGCTCGTGCGCGGAGATCCGCGCGCGACTCACCGAACGCGACCGGGTCTCGACGCCGGCGCCCGATCTGCTCTCGCAAACCGTTGCGAATCCACGATGCGAGGCTGATTCAAATCAGGTGATGTCAAGTCCGCGTGACCACGAAGTGCCTGCTGAGCCCATCACGAGCGCCCCACCACCGCCCGCGCCCCGCGTCCTCACGTTCACCGTTCCCGCCGAGCTCGCCGTCGCGTATCGCGAAGCGCTCGCTCTGGCGCCCTACGATGTCGCGCACGATCCGGCGCGCGCCTTCGCGCACATGCTCGCCGCGTGGCGCGCGAAGCTGGAGAAGCGGCGCTGCGGCGCCGGTGCGCGGCAGCCGTCGCGTCCCACGCGCACCGACGGCCGGCACGTTCCCGGGCACGTTCGCGACCAAGTCTGGCGGCGCGACGGCGGTCAATGCACGTACACGAGCAACGCTGGCCGACGCTGCGAGCGCCGCGAGCAGCTCGAGCTCGACCACGTCACGCCGATCGCCCGCGGCGGCGCATCGACGCCCGACAACCTTCGCCTGCGCTGCCGCGCGCACAACCAGCTCGAGGCGGAGCGCGCGTTCGGGCGCCCGTTCATGGAAGCGAAGCGCGACGCGGCGCGAGCCGCACGCGAGCGGGCCCGCGCAGCCCGCGAGCACGCACGTGCCACTTGCGAGCGCGGCCGCGCCGCCCGCGACGCCGCCCGCGCCGATCGCGAGCGTCAGCGCGCCGCGGAAGCCGCGCGTCGCGCCGCGGCCAACGAGGTCGTCCCGGCACTGCGCTCGCTCGGGCTCGGCGCGAACGAGGCGCGCGCGGTCGCGATGCGCATCGACCTTCCACCCGACGCGCCGCTCGAGCAGCGCGTACTCACCGCGATCCGGACGCTGGCACCCCGGCGTTCGCACGTGTTGGCGTGAACACGGGGGCGTGAGCGGCGGAGCCATGGCTCCTCACGCCGCATCGCGTCTCCGCGCACACCCTACTTCCCCGCGGCGACCTTCCACTCGCTCGCGAGGATCGCCATCACGATCACGTCGTGGAACGCGCCTTCGCGCCACACGCCCTGGCGCATCACGCCCTCGCGGCGGAAGCCGGCCTTCTCGTACGCGCGGATGCCGCCCGGGTTGTGATCGTAGACGCGCAGCCAGATCCGATTGAGGTTGAGCGACTCGAAGCCGTAGCGCACCACGAGCCGCGTCACCTCGGTGCCGTAGCCCTTGCCCCAGTCGACCGAATCGCCGATCTGGATGCCGAACTCCGCGACGCGACTGCGCCAGTCGATCTGGTGCAGACCGGCGTCGCCGATCATCCGGTCGTCCTCGCGCAGCGCGATGGCGAGCACGACGTCGGTCTCCGACTGCGCGATCCGTTCGATGAACGCGGTCTCGGCCTCGAGCGACATGGGCCGCCAGACCATGAGCGTGCGCACCACCTCGGGATTGTTGATCTGGCGCTGCAGCACGGGCGCGTCGTCCCGATTGAGCGGCCGCAGGTACACGCGCTCGCCGACCAGGTAAGGAGTCTTCATGAGCGCAAACCTCCTCGGAGGAACGTGGGCATCGAAGCCGCGACCATCGCATCGCGCACGGGGTCGCACAAGCCCGCGAACCGCGGCTCGCTTGTCGCGCGCGGCGTGCATGCCCTAGGTTGCCGCGCCATGAAGCTCCATCACGTGCGTCACGACTATCTCCGCCCGCCGCTCACCGAGGCGTCCGCGCCTGCCGATCCGCTCGCGCTCTTCCGGCGCTGGATGCGCGCGGCACTGCGCGCGGGGCTGCCCGAGCCGACCGCCGCGGCGCTCGCGACGATCGGTGCGCACGGACGTCCCGCCGTGCGGTTCGTGCTGGTGAAGATCGCGGACGAGCGCGGCTTCGGCTTCTTCTCCAACTTCGAGAGCGCCAAGGGCCGCCAGCTCGCCGCGCATCCGCACGCCGCGCTCGCGCTCTGGTGGCCGGGACTCGAGCGCCAGGTGCGCATCGAGGGCCGCGTGACGCGCATGAGCGCCGCCGAATCGGACGCGTACTTCGCGCAGCGTCCGCGCGGCGCGCAGCTGGGCGCGTGGGCGTCGCCGCAGAGCCGCCGCGTCGCCGATCGCGCGGTGCTGGCGCGCCGGCTCGCCGCCGTGACGCGACGCTTCGCCGGCCGCGACGTGCCCCGCCCGCCGCACTGGGGCGGCTTCCGGCTCGTGCCCGGGCACGTCGAGTTCTGGCAGGGCCGGCCCGACCGGCTGCACGACCGGCTGCGCTACACGCGCTCGCGCCGCGACTGGCGCCGCGAGCGGCTCGCGCCCTGAGGCCGACGCGGCGGGCGCGCCGTGAAGCGCGCGCCTTCGCCGCGGCCACCACCGACCCGCGCTCCCTCTCGACCCGCCGGCCGGCCGTCGCGCACCACCCATCCCGCCCGGTCGACCGTTCGTCGGCCGCCCGCTTGGCGCGGGGGGCGGGAACCGCCATCGTGTCGAGCATGGCCCGCCCGAAACGCAACGCACGCCGCTCGCCGCTCCAGTCGTTCCTCCGACTGCTGTGGATGCTGCCGCTGCTGTCGGTGCCGTTCGCCGCGTTCTTCCAGTTCACGAACGGCGCGCCGTGGTCCGCGTTCCCGCTCTACTGGCTCGCGGCGTTCACGTTCGCCGCGCCGATCGGGCTCACCAACTGGGCGATCGGCAACTTCCTCGCTCCGGCGATGTTCAAGCGCTTCGGCCGCGACCTGCGCACGACGTGGTGGCTCTCCGGCACGCATCTCGTGGGCAGCCTGCTGGCTTCCGTGCTCGCGATCGTGATGCTCGGGCTCACGCTGGTGCCGAGCTTCCTCACGCACGGCCGCACGATCGTGATCGCGCTCTTGAACAGCGCCGTGTTCGCCGTGGTCTTCCTCGGCGGTGCGCTGGCGGTGAAGTTCTACCGCGAGGCCGTGGCGCACGCGGGCTCGGAGCGCGAGTTGCAGCTGGCGCGTCGCATCCAGCGCTCGTTCCTCCTCACCGACTTCCCGCAACGACCGCGGATCGACGTGCACGCCGTGAACCTGTCGTCCAAGGAAGTGAGCGGCGACTTCTACGACGTCGTGCAGGCGTCGGAGCACGCGCTGGTGCTCGCGGTCGCGGACGTCTCGGGCAAGGGCGTGCCGGCGGCGATCCTCTCGTCGATGATTCAGGCGTCGCTGCGCACGCAGGCCGGCGGCGCCGCGTCGCCGGCGGCGATGACCGCGATCATCAACACGCTCGCCTGCCAGCGCGACAGTACGGGGCAGTTCGCGACGTTGTTCCTCGCGGTGGTCGACGACGAGGCGATGACGCTCACGTTCACCAACGCCGGGCACAACTTCCCCGTGCTCGTCCACGCCGACGGCTCGCGCCGGCTGCTCGAGACGGGCGGGCTGCTCACGGGCATGATCCCGGGCGTGCCCTACCAGGAGGAGACCGTGCCGCTCGCGCCCGGAGACCGGCTCGTCGTCTACACCGACGGCGTCACCGAGGCCGCGAACGCCGACGGCGTCATGTTCGAGGAAGAGCGGCTCTACGCGCTGCTCGGTTCGCTGCCCGCGGGGAACACCGCGAAGCAGGACGTCGACGTGGTGCTCGGCGCCGTGAACGACTTCCTCGGCGAGATGGAGGCCGGCGACGACATCACCGTGCTCGTAATGCGCGTGCGCGACGCCGCGCCGGAAGGAGCGTCCGCATGACCATTCGTCCGCGACGCGCGACCGTTGGTCGCATTCGCCCTCGCGCGCCCCACCGTTCCGGGCCGAGGATCCCCGCATGAGCACCGCACCGGCGCACGTCGACACGCGGCCGAGGGCCGGCCTGCTGCGCATGATCCTGCTGTCGCCGCTGTGGGCGGTGCCGTTCGCGCTCTTCTTCGGCACGCTGTTCGGCGCCCGTTGGGACACGTACCGCATCGCCTTCGGATACGCCGTCGTCTTCTCGCTGTCGATCCGGCTCGCGCTGTGGGCGACGGCGCGCTACGTCATTCCCGCGATGCGTATCCCGGTCTCGGACCACGCGTGGCTGCCGATCTCGCTGATCCACATCGCCGGAGCGCTCGTCGGCTCGTTCGTCGCCGCTTTCGCCATCCGCTCGTTCCAGCCCGACTTCATCGGCGACGTCCGCGGCGCGCTGCAACTCGTGCTGTGGTCGCTGCTCTTCTCGGCGCTCTTCGGCGGCATCATCATGGCCATGCGCTTCCGCGAGGTCGCGCTCGAGCGCCGCGCGCAGGTCGAGCGCATGCGCGCCGAGCTGATCCGTGCCGAACTGCGCGCGCTGCAGGCGCAGATCAACCCGCACTTCCTCTTCAACACGCTCAACTCGATTGCGGCACTGATCGCCGAGAACCCCGCCGCGGCCGAGGACCTGACCACGCGCCTCGCCGACGTGTTCCGCTACGCGCTCACGTCGACGCGCCACGAGCACGCGCGGCTCGGCGACGAGCTCGACTTCGTGCGCACGTGCCTTTCGATCGAGCGCGTGCGCTTCGGCGAACGGCTGCGCGTGCACGAAGCGATCGAGCCGGGATTGGGCGGCGTGCTCGTGCCGGCGCTGCTGCTGCAGCCGCTCGTCGAGAACGCGGTGCGCTACGCGGTGGCCGATCGCGAGGCCGGCGGCACGATCACGCTCGGCGCGCGGTCCGACGGCGACGCGCTCGTGCTCGAGGTCACGGACGACGGCCCCGGTTTCGCGCCGGGCGCACCACCGCGCGGCCACGGCGTCGGTCTCGAGAGCGTGCGCGAGCGCCTGCGCCTCGCGGGCGAGGGCCACGCGCTCGAACTCGACACCGCACCCGGCCGCGGCACGCGCGTCACCGTACGCGTGCCGGTCGTCACGAAGGCGCACGATCGCAACGCCGCGATCGCCACGGAGGTCTACCCGTGAACCACCGCACGATGAGCCCGCTCGCCCACGGCATCGCGCTCGTGCCACTGCTCGCCGCCGCGCTCGCGCTTACGCCGCCCTCGGCGCGCGCGACCGACGCCGCGGCGCTCGCCGCCGCGCGCGCCGCGCTGCAGGACGCCGTCACGCACGAGGACGTCGCCGCCATGCAGCGGGCGCGCGGCCAGTTCGTCGCGCTGCAGGTGGCCGAGCCCGACTCGCCCGCGCTCGCCTACTGGATCGCGCTCTGCTGCTGGCGTGCCGAGCCGATCGTGGCGCAGACCGACGCGGTGGCCGCGAAGAAGCTGTGCAAGGACGGGATCGCGCAATGCGACCGCGCGTTCGCGGCGGACCCGAAGTTCGGCGAGGCGCTCGCGCTCAAGGCGTGCCTGCAGGGGTTCGCGATCGCGTTCGTGCCCGGCGGCGGCATGTCGCTCGCCGCCGACATGCAGGAGGGCTTCGCGCGTGCCGCGACGCTCGATCCGAAGAACCCGCGCATCGCGTTCATGAACGCGCTCATCACGCTGCACAAGCCCGCCGACGTGGGCGGCGGCCCGGCGCGCGCGAAACCTCAGTTCGAGCGCGCGATCGCGCTGTTCGAGGCGAACGACGGCCCGGGCCGCAACGGCATCGCTTGGGGTCGCGACGACGCGCTGCTCTGGAGCGGGCGCTGCCTCGGCCGCCTCGGCGACTGGGCCGGGGCGCGCGAGCGCTACCGGGCCGCACTCGCGATCAACCCCGGCCACGTGTGGATCCAGGACACGCTGCTGCCCGAAGCCGAGCGGCACCTCGCCGGCAAGGGAGCCCGCTGATGCGCCGCCGGATCGTGCTCCTCCTCGCCCCCGCCGCACTCGCGCTCGCCGCCTCGCTCGCCCACGCGCGCGCCGTCACCGGCGTCGTCGTCGACCGCCGCGGGACGCCGATCGAGTTCGCCAGCGTGCGCGTGCCCGCGCTCGCGCGCGGCGCCGCCACCGACGAGCAAGGCCGCTTCTCGATCGACCTGCCCGACGGCGCGGTGACGCTCGACGTGTCGCAGATCGGCTACCAGCACGCCCGCGTCACGCTCACCGTCGGCGAGGCGCTCGCGCCGCTGCGCGTGGCGCTCGCGGACGAGCCGGTGCCCGTCGCCGAGGTCACGGTCGCCGCGTCGAGCTTCGGCAAGACCGGCAAGAGCGAGGGCGCCGTCGTGCGCCGCGACGACGTCTACATGACGCCCGGCGGCGCGGGCGACATCTTCCAGTCGCTGCGCGCGCTGCCCGGCATCAACGCGCCCGCCGAGGGCGCGGCGCTCTACGTGCGCGGCGGCGCGCCCAACGAGACCGCGATCCGCATCGACGGCGCCGACATCGGGCATCCCTACCACTACGAGGGCGCCTCGGGCGGGCTCTTCAGCATCCTCGACACCTACATGCTCAAGAGCGCGTTCTTCTCGAGCGGCGGTTTCGGCGCGCGCTACGGCGGCGCGATGTCGGGCGTGCTCGACGTCGAGACGCAGGACCCGATGAACCTGCGCACGCTCACCGTCGGCGCCAACATGGCCGGCGGCGGCTTCTCGAGCACGTGGGCGCTCGTGCCCGACCGCGTCTCGCTGCTCGTCTCGATGCAGCAGTCGGTGCCCGACCTGCTGATGAAGCTCTACGGCGGCTCGCAGGACTACACCCAGTTCCCGTGGAGCGAGAACGGCGTCGCCAAGCTGATCTGGCGCTACTCGGCCACCGGCCACCTCGCCGTGTTCGGCATCGGCTCGGTCGAGCACCTCGGCGCGAAGGTCGACGTGCTCAACTCGCGCGACGTGTACGCGTCGAACGCGCGGAACGAGTTCGGCGCCGTGCACCTGCGCGACGCGCTGCTCGGCCACGGCGCGATCACCGCCAACGCCACGCTGCAGCACTGGCGCAACGCCTGGAGCTGGTCGGCGTTCGGCACCACGACGCGCGAGCACGTGTCCGGCGCCGACGTGCACGTCGTGTGGCCGCTCGGCCCGCGGCACGAGCTCTCCGCGGGCGGCGTGTGGCGGCGCGACGCGCGCGAGGACCGCGGCACGATGGCGGCCGACAGCACCGATCTCGTCGATCAGCCGCCCGTGCGGCTGCTGCACACGCTCACCACCACGCGCGAGCCCGGCGTCTACCTCGAGGACAAGCTCCGGCTCGCGGGTCCCGTGTACGCGACGATCGGCGCGCGCGCCGATTACGACGGCGACGACGCCACGTGGTCGCTCGATCCGCGCGGCGCGCTGGCGTGGCGCGTCGACGAGCACCAGACGCTGCGCGTCGCGGGCGGGCGCTATCGCCAGCCGCCGGATCCCTCGCTCACCGATCCGCGCTGGGGCAATCCGCTGCTCGCCGCGCCGTACGCCGACCACGTGATTGCGGGCTACGAGTGGAAGTCGGACTTCGGCAACGTGCGTCTCGAAGGCTACGACAAGCGCTACCACCGGCTGCCGCTCGTCGACCGCGAGCACTGGTACGAGGGCCGCGGCACCGGGCACGCGCGCGGCGTCGACGTGTTCGTGCAGGGCACGTGGCGCGACCTGAACGGCTGGGTCTCGTACGGCTGGCTCGACGCGAAGCGCCGGCAGATGGACGACGCCGTCGAATCGCCGGAGCTCAACTCCGTGAAGCACTCGCTCACCCTCGTCGGGCAGTACCACATCAACATGCGCTGGAGCACCGGACTCCGCTGGACGCACACGAGCGGCCGGCCGTTCACGCCCGTCGTGGGCGCGACGTACGACCCGGTGCGGCGCTTCTGGCGGCCCGTGTACGGCGCGCACGGTTCGGCGCTGATGCCCGCGTACGACCGCGCCGACCTGCGCCTGATGCGGCTCTTCTCGCTGCCGCGCCTGGGGCGGTTGCCCGCAAGCGGCACCTGCGTCGCGTACGTCGAGGGCCTCAACATGCTCGGCCAGCGCAACGTGCTCGAGTACACCTACAGCTTCGACTACAAGCGGCGCTACGCGACCGAGTCGTACTTCGGGCGCCGCATGCTCGTCGCCGGCTTCAGCACGACGTGGTAGGAACGGAACGATGAGCGCCTCCCCGCCCCTGCGCATCGTCCTCGTCGACGACGAACCGCTCGCGCGCACCCGCGCGAAGCGGCTGCTCGGCACGCTCGGCGGTGCCGAGGTGGTCGGTGAAGCCGCGAACGCGGGCGAAGCGCGCGAGGTGATCGCCGCGACCCGGCCCGACGTCCTGCTGCTCGACGTGCAGATGCCGGGCGCCGACGGCTTCGAACTGCTCGCGTCGCTCGATCCGCGCCCCGCGGTCGTGTTCGTGACCGCGTTCGACCACTACGCCGTGCGCGCGTTCGAGGAGAACGCCGTCGACTACCTCGTGAAGCCGTACCGTCCCGAGCGCCTCGCCGCGGCGCTCGACCGCGTGCGCGCGGCGCTCGCGCGGCCCGAGGAGCTTTCGCGCCGGCTCGAGGAGCTGCTCGCCGCCGTGGGCTCCGGCGCGCGCGGCGGCCAGTGGCTCGAGCGCTTCACCGTGCGCGTCGGGCTGCGGCAGCTGATCGTGCGGGCCGAGGACGTGCTGTGGTTCGGCGCCGAGGACAAGCTCGTCTTCGCCGCCGTCGAGGGCGACCGGCACTACGTCAACTTCACGCTCGACGAGCTGGAGCAGAAGCTCGACCCGAAGCGCTTCGTGCGCGTGCACCGCTCCGCGATCGCCAACCTCGACCGCGCCGCGGCGATGCGCCCCGGCTTCGCGGGCACGTGGCGCCTGCAGATGACCGACGCCGCGCGCACCGAGGTCCCCGTGAGCCGCATGCGCGCCCGCCAGCTCCGCGCGCGCCTCGGCGCCGGACGCTGACGGGCGCGGCGTTCGCCGTTGCCGGAACGCCCCCAGGGTGCCGCTTGACCGGGCCGCACGCGGCGAGTACAAGCGTAGCCTCCCGGACGTTCGACACACCCTTCCCACCCAGGGGAAGCCAAGATGGCCCAGCCCACCGTGTCGCACTCGGCCGAGTTCGTGAAGCGCCGGACGCAGAACTGGCTCGTGCTCGGCCTGACCTACGCCGCGATGTACACGGCGCGCTACAACTTCTCGTTCGCGAACAAGGCGCTGTCCGACGAGTACGGGTGGAGCAAGGCGCAGATCGGCGGGATCATCACCTCCGCCACGCTGCTCTACGGCATCGCGGCCATCTTCAACGGCCCGATCGCCGATCGCCTCGGCGGCCGCAAGGCGATGCTGATCGGCGCCACGGGCGCGTTCCTGTTCAACCTCGCGTTCGGGCTGGGCGCCTACCTCGGCTTCGGGGGCACGCCCTCCGTGCTGCTCGCCTACTTCACCACCGTGTGGACGCTGAACATGTTCTTCCAGTCGTACAGCGCCCTCTCGCTCATCAAGGTGAACAGCGGCTGGTTCCACGTCAGCGAGCGCGGCGTGTTCAGCGCGATCTTCGGCTCGATGATCCAGAGCGGCCGCGCCGCCGTGTACGCGATCGGCACGGCCGCCGTGGTCGTCGCCGCACCGTGGCAGTGGAAGTTCTTCATCCCCGCCGCCGCGGTGGCGTTCATGACGCTCATGACCGCGCTCGTGGTGCGCGACACGCCGCAGGACGCCGGTTTGCCGGAGTTCGATCCCGAGGACGCCACCAGCGGCGACACCGAGAAGATCACGCTCGGTTACGTGGCCCGGAAGGTGTTCACGAACCCCGTCGCCATCACGATCGCCGCCGCCGAGTTCTGCACCGGGCTCGTGCGCAAGGGCTTCGAGGAGTGGTTCCCGCGCTACATGCAGGAAACCCAGAACATGAAGCTCGACCACCCCGTCTTCAAGAGCGGGGCGCTCGCGATCGTGGCGGCCGGCATCCTCGGGGCGTTCGTCGCCGGCTACATGAGCAATCTCGTGTTCGGGCA
>WBZT01002867.1_pt1 | contig 11660 bp, 13 predicted proteins | sample 5204241 | NCBI WGS metagenome assembly WBZT01 (sample SAMN12344358, study PRJNA552823) | activated sludge metagenome | biome: Activated sludge suspended growth; feature: Nitrification reactor; material: Wastewater; isolation source: activated sludge from nitrification reactor of wastewater...
CGGTAGTACGGTTTGGCGGCCTGCGGCGCCATGGCAATGGCGGTGTCCTGAATGGGGATAGCGGCCTGCATCAGCGCGTTGTACAGCGCCTGCCCCGCCACGGCGTTGCCAAGCTCAAGCAACGCTGCTTCCAGATCCGCCAAACCGCTCACCGTCAGCGTGGCGACGGGTTCAGCCATCGCTGACCCCGGTGGTGCAATAGAGCTGCAGCTCACGGTTTTGCTCCTCCGGATTGAGGACGTACTGCACCACGTACACCTGCCCGCGATACGTCACCCGGCAGGTGCTGTCCACATCCGCGCGGTAGCGGATGGTGACCTTGACGGTGACTTCAGCATGCAGCGCCTGGGCAACTTCCAGCGCACGGCCGGACAGCGGCTGCACTCTCGCCCAGGTCTGGCAGATCGGCGCCCATGCCTTTTTCTGGCTGCCCATCTGGCCGCGCGTTTCGGCGGGCCGCTCGATGGTCACCTGGTGGCGCAGTTGGCCGATATCCATGTCAGAACTCCACCCGCAGCGAATCCAGCAGGCCGCCCACAAAGGGGTACGGCACAGCATTGGCCTGCCCTGCCGTCACGGCCTGCCGCTGCTCGTACAGCGTGGCAATGTCCATCAACATCCAGCTAATCATGGCGTTGGGCAGGTCGTCTGCCGTGGCGCCATAACCGGCTGTGTACCGAACGCGCACCGTGACCGCATCGCCAGGGTTGGTAATCGTGACCAGCGTCTTCTGGGCGGTTTCGGTCAGGGTGTAGTCGTCGGTCGTCAACACCGTAGTGGTGCCGTCTTCCGCCACACCCGTCACCGACACCATCTCCACAAAAGGCGGTTTCGGCAGCAGCAGCACTTCATCAATGCCTGCCTCCACCTGGTAGGTGGTGGTCAGCACCGCGCGGCCGGTCTCCTGGCTGCAACGCTCGGCGCTGGTCCGCGCCAAACGCTCCAGCAGGCGATCCTCGTCGCTGGTGTCGGTATCCAGCCGCAGGTGCAGCTTGATATCGGCCATCAGCACGGGCGGCGCCGCAGCGGCCGTCACAACGGTCAGCTTCATACCGGGTTCCGTTCGTTGTAGGCGATCTGGTCCGGGTTGTCCGTGACCATGCCAACCTTCAGCAGCGCCTCAAAGCAGTGCGGCGGAAGATCCACCACACTGCCCGCTTTCAGGCGCGTGCCGTCAATGTTCGTGCAGTCGCAAAGCACGGCGACACGCACCGGCTTCACTTCGTTTTTCTTGGCCATGATTCAGGCTCCAGAGGGGCCGGCGAACCGGCCCCGCCGTCATCAGGAAGCGGCGTTGATGTAGTGCTTCACGCAGCCGCCAACATCCAGCAGGTTGCCGCCGGTACGCATCCAGGCCAGATAACCAACCTGACCCAGCTTGGCGTAGGCGCTGTCGGTGAAGCGGAACAGCTCGGCCTGCATCACGTCGCGGATGTAGTAGAAGCTGAAATCGCCGAACAGGATGGACTTGGCGCTGGCCGCCATGGTGGCCACGTCGTTGTTGATCACCACCGGGTAGCCCAGGATGGTATCCGGCATCGGGTTGCCCAGGCCGTCATAACCCGGAATGAAGATCGGGCGGCCGGCACTGTCCTTCAGCTTGCGGATGGCAGCCAGCGTGGCATCGTTGAGCATGAAGGCGCAGCGGCCCAGCGCGCGGTAGGCAACGTCCACCGAGTGCACCAGGTCGATCAGGTCTTCGTAGATCACCGTGGTGGTCTGGCCGCTGGCGCCGGTCTTGCCCAGGGTGGAAGCCGTCACCACGCCCTTGGGCTGGCTGGAACCGCTGCCGGTGGTGAAGTAGGTGTTGGTCACGCGGCCCAGGCGGTCGGCAAAGCGACGATTGATGAACGCCTCGATGTCGATGTTGCTGTCTTGCAGCAGCTCGAACGGCACGGCGATGATCTTGGAGCTGAACTTGTACACATCCAGAGCCGCAGTGCCGAAAGTGGGGTCTGCAGCCGTGGCGGTGGTGTTCTGGGCGATCAGTTCGCCGGTCTCGCTGGTGCCGTCGCTGGTGGGGAACGACATGCTGTTGCCCATGTCCGTCTGGATGACGGTGGCCACCGAGCGCACGCCGCTGTAGTACTTGAGGGCATCGAACAGGATGGAGGCCACATCGGACTGCACGGTGTAGCCACCCTGGCTGCCGGTGGTGGTGGACATGGTGTTGCGGATCTCGGTCCAGTCGGCGGCGGTCAGGGCAGAATCACCGCCCTTGAGCCACTTGGCCAGCAGGCGCTTGCTGGCGCTGACCGGCTTTCCATGGGCAGCGGCGGCGATCTGGTCCTGCAACTGCTCGTCCTTCAGGACATTCAGGGCGCGTTCAGTGCGGTCGATTTCGGCGTTGAGCGCCTCGATCTTGGCCATGTCGGCGTCATAGGCGGACTGGTTTTCCGGGGTCCAGGTGACGCCGGGCTGTTGGCTGGCAGCCATCAGGGCCTGGACACGCTGGGCAACGACGGATTTCTCCTCACGGAGGGCTTGGATGGACTTCATGTTTCAGGTCTCCAGAAACGAAAAACCCGCCGACATGGCGGGTGTGGCGGGTTAAACCGGGGTTAAAGGGCAGCGGCCACCGCCAAGCGGCGGGCCATCGCGTAAAAATCAGGGGCATTGGCTGCCGTAGGAGCAGCAGGAGCCGGACGCGGTGCTTGACGGCGGGCCTTCGGCTGGCGAGCGCGAGGCGCATTGCGATAAACCGACAGGTTCCACATGTCCGCCGGGCCTTCCATTTCGCCGTCTCCACCTTCCGGGGCGGCTGGTTCCACCTCGGGATCCGTAGGCATGGCGGGCGGCACGGCATCAGCTTCACCGGCAATGCGGTCCACCAGGCCGAACGCAACCGCCTCCTGAGCGGTGAACCAAGTCTCGGCGTCCATCAGCAGGGCGATCTCGTCCTGCGGCTTGCCGCTTTTGGTGGCGTAGCTCAAGGCGATGGTGCTGTCGACCTTGCCCAGCAGCGTGCTGGTCTTGGTGAAGTCGTGGCGGTCACCGCAGCCCCACGTCCAGCCGTTGTGGATCATGAACAGCGCACCCGGCGACATGATCACCTCATCGCAGGCGATGGCGATGAACGTGGCCGCGCTGGCACAGATGCCGTCGATGTGGCAGATGATCGTCTTGTCGCTGTCGCGGATGGCCTGCTCGATGGCGCGGGCTGCAAACACATCACCGCCCGGGCTGTTGATGCGCAGGTGGATGGTCGGCGCCGTGACGCTGGCCAGGTCACGCAGGAACATCATCGGGGGAATGCCACCGCACCATTCGGCGGTCAGGTCATCGCCCACAATGGCGTCGTACATGTAAATGGTGGCCTCGCTCTCCGATACCGCGTTTTCCACGAGGAAGGCACGCGGGGCATTGCGGTTCAGGGCGTACAGGCTCAGCAGTTGGTTCATGGCGTTGCTCCAGCAGCCGGCGCGGAAGCGGCCAGCACGTCACCGCCGGGAATCGGCGGCAGGTTTTCAAAAGCCCGGACCTCGTTGATGGTCAGCCAGCCGGGTTCACCGGCGCGGCCCAAGCCGATCCGGTACGATTCGTTACGGGTTTTGATGTCGCCACGCTCCAGACCAGCGGTGGCAAACTCGGCAAAGAAGGGCGAACCGCGCAGCAACTTGCGGTTGATCTCCTGCTCGGCGTCAACCAGATGCTCTTGCAAGGTGTACTTCACAAAGCCAATGCCCATGTGCTCCACGCCGGAACCCCAACTGGTGGTGTTCTGGGTGTGGCCGATCATGAACGGCGGCACGCCGTAGATCCGGGCGATGTCCTCGATCTGGAACTGGCGGGCCTGCAGCAGCTGGGCCTCCTCGGCGTTGATCGTCAGCTCGTGCAGTTCCATGCCGGCGCCAAGCACACCCGGGCGCATCCGGTTGCCTGCGTGGATGTCCACCCAGGCGCTGCGGATCATTTCCTTCTGGTCTTCCGACAGCTTTGCGGCTGTGCTTTTCAGCACAATTTCCGGCTTTGCACCGGCCCCGAAAAACTCCGCGCTGTAACGGTCTGCCGCCAGGGCAATGCCGGCGGCGTTGCGCAGGGCGTGCCGCAGGGGCGACACCGAGCGCAGGCCGTTGAAGCCGACGCCCGTGAAATGCAGCACGTCGTCCTGGTCCAGGATCTCGGACTGGATGGACGCGCCGTCAATGTTCGGCATGCTGAAGAACTGGTAGGCCAGCCGGTTGCCGTTCGGGATCACGATCACCGCCGACGGATGCCAGGGAATCAGCGCCTCCACCTCCGGGCTGGAACGGCTCTTGCGGATGATCTTGGCGAACCCGTCACCATGCAGCAGCTTGCTGGTCATGATGTAACGCCAGAACGTGCTGGCGCTGCAGCGCGGGTGCGGCTGCTTGTTGAGCAAGTCGCGGATGGGCAGCTGGGCGCTGCTGCGGGTCCGGCCGTCGGAGCTTTCTCGGTAGATCGGCAGCGGCAGGCTGGCCACGGCGCCGGAGATCAAACGGACGCAGGCATAGACCGCGCTGACACACATCACCGTGCTTTCGGTCACAGCCTGGCCGGAGGCGTTGGGGCTGGCCAGCAGCGAATACAGGTCGGAGCCATAGACGCCCGAACTGATCGGCAGGCTGCCGGCGGCTTTCACCTCTGTCCGCTGACGTTGCCGGATGCGCTTCTTCATTCGAGTACCCAGATAGATGAGCCGGTGTCGGCAATGCTTGTCATCGCCCGGTTGATTGCAATGATCAGCGCGACGACTCCATCGATTTTGTTCTCTGACCGCTCCTTGTTGGGGTAGATGTTGTCCTTCGCGTCTATCTTGGCAACGACATTGGACGCCATCCACGTCAGGACAGGACAGGAGCCATGCGAGAGGGTGCCGGACATGACCAGCGCCTCTACTTCCTTCATTGGCGCAGACATGTTTTGCACGGTCTGCCTGACCTCGATCATGTTCAGGCCCTCGTCGATCATCTCGCTGGCAAACTGCGTTGCCTGCCACGGGTCAAATCCGACCTGCTGCAGGTCGAACCGGGATGCGATGCCGCGCAGGTCGTCCTTGATTGCCTCAAAATCGATCACATCGCCCTCGGTCAGCGTCAACAGGCCATCGGAATGGTACTGCCGGTAAAGTGCGCTGTTGCCGTCAATCATCTCCAGGACGCGATTCTCGGGAGAGTAGTACCAGCCGTGGACGTGCCACCGGTCGTCGTCGTCACCATGTGGAGGGAAGACGGCCACCAAAGCCGCAATGTCGACCTTGCTGGCAAAGTCCACGCCGACATAGCACGGCCTGCCCTCCAACTCCTTCAGCGGCAGGCGCGGCTTGCAGGTGTTCCACTTGAGAATGTTTATCCACGTAGTCTTCGCGCCAACCCAGTGGTTGAGGTGCTTGGTTCGGAAAATCGCCTGCTTCTGACTGGACTGCATCGCCTCGCGCTGTCGTGACCGCAGAAAGTCAGCGTCAATCGAGATGCCGTAATTGGGATTGGCCTTGATCAGCGCATCCTCGGATGTCCAGTCGTCGCCATCATCCGTTGTGTACAGCATGGCCCATGTTTCCGGGTCATCAATCGCGCCATCCAGCATCCGCTGGGCATCGCGGCACATCTGGTAACAGGGGCCTCCGATACTGGATCCCGCCGTAGTGATGACCATCATGACCGGTTGCTCACGCGCACCCATGCCGGTCTCCATCGTATCGTAGAGATCGCTGGTCTGGTGTTCGTGGTATTCGTCAACAATGGCGCAGGACGGGCTGGATCCGTCGCCTGGCTTGCCAATCACGGGTTCGAACCGGCTGCCATCGCGCAGGATGATCATGCTACCTGCATTGACCTCAATGCCGCAGTGTTCGCGCAGTTCCGGTGTCCGCTCGATCATCAGCTTGGCAGGCCTGAAAACTTCCCATGCCTGCTTTTCAGTTGTTGCTCCGGAATAGACCTCGGCTCCGTACTCGCCATCCATCGACAGCATGTAGTTACCAATCCCGCCTGCAATGATGCTTTTTCCGTTCTTGCGTGGAACAAAAATCAGGATTTTACGATAGCGCCGGGTGCATTTCTCGCGGTGTATCCAGCCAAAAGGCATCCCGATGCTGAATTTTTGCCACGGTTCCAGCCTGATATTCTGCTTTCCTGCCGCCCATTTGCCCTTGGTATGGGGCAGCAACTGGATAAACCTGAGTACCTTTTCCGCCCGTTTCTCATCGAAAACGTAGGGGAATGTCTTGTCCTTGCTGTGAATCAGGTCGTCAAGGTGTCGCTGGCAGGCCAATATTACCCATTTGCATGCCGGAATCTTTCCTGCAACCACGTCCTTGCAGTACTTCGTCGCATCCTTGACGTTTTGGCAGACAGACTTTGTGCTCATAGGTCGGCAAATGCGTTCCGGTTGTTGTCCTGCTTCTTGCCGGATACCTTGCTGCGGTCGGCTGGCGTCATGCCGAGCTTGCCGAGCATGGACTCGATCCGCGCCAACTTCTGTACCGGAAAATCAATGAAGCTTTCGCGACACTCGGCAATCAGCCGGGATAGCACCTCGACAATCTGCCGGTCTGCGGAACTGAGGACGCCGATAGGCGCATTGTCCACAATCTCCTGCCATGCCACGGATTCGCGTGCGTTGAAATAGGGCGGAGGTGTGCCGATATCGCCATTAACAGCCGCATCTTCGCGCTTACGCTGGGGGTCGTGTTTGAACGAACCGCGCATGGCGAGGACGTTGGTGGGCGTTCTTGGTCTAGCCATGTCGTTACCCAGGATTATGTTTTGCGGATGTGTAAATTTTACTTGGGCGCGGTCTTTCGGCAAGCCTGCCGAAGTTTTGACCACCCCCTACCACGCACCCATGTCCTCGCTGGCCGTCTTGCGGTTGTGGCATGACTCACACAGGGACTGCCAATTGGCGCGATCCCAGAACAATTCAGAGTCGCCCTTGTGCGGGGTGATATGGTCAACCACTGTTGCCAGAACCAATCGGCCAGAGCGCGAGCAATGAACGCAAGTCGGATGCTCCCTTAACCAGACTGCCCGCGCCTTGCGCCAGTCAGCCCCATAACCGCGCTGGTGACTGGTGCCGCGATCCACGTCATAAGCATGACGATCACGGCGATGCTGATCACAATACCCACGAGCAACCGCATGAGCATGACAGCCGGTATGCAGGCAACCTCGTGGAGCTGCACGCGGCATCAGCCTTGACCAGACGCCTTGCGATCACCCCAGCGCTTGATCCATTCGCTCAGGGTATCCACACCTACAAACCCCATGGCGACACCAAAAAACACCGCCATGTCATCGGACATGCCGACATAGACCAGAGCCGGACGGATTGCGACGGTTGCCAGCGCCAACAAGACACCCTCCATGATCCTAGACGGCCATCGCTTGCGGCCGTAGTACATTGATCTGGCAACGGCTGTTATAAACGTCAAAAACGGAGCCAATGCCGCACGGGTGACCTCATCAAATGCGCCGCCCATGTCGTTCAGCCTCACTTGTTTGGCCACTCCCGCTGGAACAGCGCGGCCAAGCCGGTGAGGATTTGCGGCACACCAACGGCATAGTCTCGCGCCAGTATGCTGCCGATTCCGGAGGCTATCAGGCCGATACCTGCCCAGCTGGAAGGCTCTGTCATTCTTGATGGTTGCATCATGCGTCACCTCTCAAGGTTTTACCGGACTGAAAGTCCGCGAGCGTCAGGCCGCCGGTGAATTGGAAATGCGGAAACTCCGGGAACCTCTTCCAGTCCCCTGCCCACTCCAGGCCGCAGCTTTTTCCGATCAGCCCGATCTTGCGCCAGAGCCTTCCGGACTCGCCTGACGTGGACCAGACGGGCTTGCCGCTGACAAGCGGAACCACATCGAAAGCCATGCGCCAGTTGTGGAATGACTGCCCGCCCTTGGCGTTGGTCACAACCGGGCCGGGCCTGCCGTTGCGTCCCTGCGCATAGAGCGCGTCCTGACTGGCGTGGTCGCGGTAAGTGCTGGTGATGAGCAGGGTGATTCCGTCCGCATCGCAGGCGCTGATGAATGCCAGCGCGCGGCGCTTGACGGCCGGGTGCAGTTCATTGAGGTCGCGAGAACTGATCATGACGACCTCCGGAAATAAAAAAGCCCTCACGCGGAGGGCAGGTGAAACGGCCATGGCTAGCCGCCCCACGAGGGTTCTTTCTGGCAATAAAAAACCCCGCTTTTGAGGGCGGGGCTTGGTATTCGGCATCAGGCCATAATACGACCAGATTAGGAATAGATTAGTCTCATAGTCTCACAGCGTCAACCGGTGCTTTACGTGAGTCCACGCTCCCCCAGCACCACCGCCAGATCATTGAGCGCCGCGTCCTCAAACGCCTGCAGCTGGTCCAGGATAACCCGGCGCTTGCGGAACAGCGTCGCCCTCGCCTGCTCGCCCATGTCGATGATCTTACCCACCACGCCGCGCTTCACTGCCACGCTGGCCCATGTCCAGATCATCATGCGCTTGAAATCGTCGCTGGCCTGCACGTCGACCAGACGCACAAGGTGGTTAACCGCAGATGCCCTTTCCGCCTCATCCGCCCCGTACTTGGCGACCAGGGCGTAGAACGATCCGCGCGTGACCGTGCGATGAATCAGCGCCCGCGTCATGCAATCCTGCGTCAGCCGGTCAAACGGCGTCAGCCGCTCGACATCACCATCCTTTCGTTTTGTCAGTTCCTCGACGAATCCGCTGCTATGTTGCTGCTGCCAGCCGGAAGGCTTGCATGTGCTGATTGCGTCCACTGATACCGCGCGGATGGCCGCGTGCTGCTCGTCGCGATAGGTTGCTGTCATTCGCTCATCCTCCAAACCCACACCTGAACTTTTCCACCCCTGTGCACTCCCTCGCGCCGCCTGCACTTCCGCCGCCCGGCCCGGCTTCCCCGTTCTCGCTGACTCGCGTTGTTCCCATGATATCATGTCAATCCCCGTTGTTTTCTTGTCTGTTCGGTATTGCGCCTGCATTATTCACCGTCAACCACTTTTCCCGTAATCCGCTCGAAAATAACCCGGCTGACGTATTCCGCGAATCCGACCGGGTCAGTCTTGGCCCGTTCGCGCATACCCTGCGCCGTCTTTTCTGACAGCGCGTGGCAGTAGTGGCCCTGTTCGAGCTGGCAGAGTCGGCAGGTGACCAGGTGGCGGTGGAGTTTATTTTTCATCAGCAAAGCCTATCGTTGCTGCGGAAGCATCGCAATTGCAATATCACCATAATACCCACACAAAAATTGGGGGGTACGTGGGTATGGCTTTTCTATAAAGAGGGTAAAAAGGAAAAATAGTACTATGCGCGCGGGGGTATTATAGAAAAGTGGTGCTCACCCGTACCCTCGTACCCTACCTAGACCGCTTTTTTATGTGATTTTCGGACAAATTGTCAACGCCTTGTAAGATCATGTAAACGGATTGTAATTTGCGACAGGGTATGCAACATACCCCCACCAGTACGCAGTGATCAAAATTTATATAGCCGTACCCTACCCGTACCCTACTTGACATTTAACCGCATTAGTGCATTTGGCAAAAACCTGTATCAGAAAAACTGATTATTTTTTGATGTAAAAGGCGTGGTACGCTGTGCGGGCGGATAGGGTAGCTCCCGAAAAGCGGCCGTTCACCGCCTGCCGCACCCATAAAATGAACGCAAAACATGAACAGGTTTTGACTATGTTTCCATCTGAATTGACTTCACGCCAGCAGTGGCTTGTCTGGCGTTTTGAGAAAAAAGACGGTGATAAAAAGCCGCGAAAAGTCCCCTACTACGTGAACGGATCGAGGCGATTCGGCAAGCAGGGCGACACCGAAGACCGCTCCAAACTCGCCGCATACGACGCCGCAAAAGCCGCCGCTGAATACGGGTTTGACGGGCTGGGTTTCGCCTTCCTTCCGGGTGACGGATTGATTGGGATAGACATCGACTCCAACGCCGACAAAGAGCTTGCCCACAAGATTATTGCCGGGTGTAACAGCTACGCGGAGACATCCCCGAGCGGCAACGGCTGGCACATATTCGTCAAGGGCGAGACCAAGACGTTCAAATCAAATGATGTCGGCATCGAGGTTTTTTGCGGCAGCCAGTTTTTCACGATGACCGGCAACAAGCTGGACGATGCGCCCAGCGACATCGTCAGCATAAGCGACAAACTGCTGAACCGGTTGCGCGACATTGTGAAGCCGCCAAACCGACCGCTTGCTTCCCCCGCATCCATTCCGACAGGCCCGACAGGAACCGCTAAAATTGAATCGGCGTTGGCCTACATCAGCCCGGATGTTGGTTATCACGACTGGATAAAAATTGGCATGGGCATTTATTCCGAGCTTGGGCCGTCTGGCTTCAGTGTGTGGGATTATTGGTCAAGCCGTGGCAGCGCATATAGCCACAAGGCGATGGCGGGACACTGGCAATCGTTTGCCGGGACGACGGTCACGATCGCCACCGTGTTTCGGATGGCGATTGATAACGGCTGGAATCCGCCACGAGACGCGACATACAAGCCGCGTCAGGATGCCCCACAAGCAGCAACAAAGTCCGCGCCAGCATCTATAGACATGGCGTCACCGTTGGTTGATGTCACGGATCAGGGCAAGCCGCTGGAAACCATCGAGAACCTGGCCGATGTCTGCCGCCGCCTTGGGGTTTCCATCACGTACAACGTGATTACGAAATCCGTGGACATCGGTTTCCCGGATTCCTGCACCACCATCGACAATGAGCACAACGTCAATCTGGCCCACCTGAAGTCATGGTGCAAGCGGTTCCGCATGGCGACAGATGCGCTCCAGGAGTACGTGCTGGCCCTTGCTGACCGCAACACCATCAACCCGGTGGCGGACTGGATAAACAGCAAGCCGTGGGACGGGCAATGCCGCCTCAACGATTTTTATGAAACTGTCACCGAGATCAAGCCGTCCAGATTGGCGGATGGGCGCAGACTGCGCGACGTTCTGATTTTTCGCTGGATGATGTCGGCGGTTGCTCTCGCCCTGACCGACACTCCGCTTGCCGCGCAAGGCGTCCTGACGTTCACCGGCAAGGGCAACGTCGGGAAAACGGAATGGTTCAAAAACCTTGTGCCGCAGGAGATGCGCCATTTGACGAAAGAGGGGCTGACGCTGAACCCTGCCGACAAGGACAGCGTAGCCACCTGCATCGGACACTGGCTGGTGGAGCTTGGCGAGCTGGACGGATCATTCCGCAAGTCGGACATGGCTCACCTGAAGGCATTTATCACGCGAACCATGGATGATTTCCGGCGACCATACGCCCGCACAGACAGCCGATACCCGCGCCGGACGGTCATGTTTGCGTCCGTCAACAGCAGGGAATACCTGCAAGACCCCACGGGGAACCGCCGATTCTGGACGGTTGAGGTTCAGAGCATCAATGCCAGGCACGGGATGGACATGCAGCAGGTATGGGCAGAGGTTGCTGAAATGTGGCGCAACGACCCGGCCGGCTTTTTTTTGAGGCAGGAGGAAATGGACGCGCTTAACGCACACAACGAAGACTTCATGTCGTTAATGCCGGTGCACGATCGGATCGACGACAGCTATGAATGGGGTATGCCACGAGAGCGGTGGGACAACATGATGAGCGCCACGCAAATCAGCGAGTTTGCAGGCATTGAGCGCCCTGGCCAGCGCGAGGTAAACGAAGCGGCAGCATACGTGCAGACGCGCTACA
>WBZT01002868.1_pt1 | contig 11656 bp, 10 predicted proteins | sample 5204241 | NCBI WGS metagenome assembly WBZT01 (sample SAMN12344358, study PRJNA552823) | activated sludge metagenome | biome: Activated sludge suspended growth; feature: Nitrification reactor; material: Wastewater; isolation source: activated sludge from nitrification reactor of wastewater...
CCGTGGATTTAATTCACGTTTCTCGTCGGCGAGTCACCTGGTACGGTTGATGCGTGGTGCAGTGCGGGAAAGCCATCCTCTGCAAGCGGTCAGTTCGTTCGGCAGGGTTGACGTGCTTTTTCCGGCTTTGTGTAGCTCGACAATTCATTTGGGAGTAAGTCATCATGCAAGCGAAAGCAAGAAAACTCACCGCTCTCGTCGCAGCGGCTGTTGCCACCCTGTCCGCCGGTAGTGCTCTGGCGGCAACCGAGGCCCAGAAGAGAGCGGCCATCGACAATGGTCTGGCCTGGCTGGCCAGCAGTCAGCAGGGTAATGGACGCTGGATTTATGACAACAGCTATGGCGACACCGCGGCGACGAGTGCCGCCTTGTTGGCTTTCCTCGAGGAGAAGCCGAATTGGGGGGCGAATGCTGCGGCTTACCAGGCGGTGGTCGATAACGGCTTGAACTATGTCTTCAGTCAGGCGACGAACTATCCCTTCGTCCAGCCAGCCGCCGATGTCAATAACAATGGCCTGGGCGTCAAGTTCGTTCCCGGCGGAAACGAGGGTCGCGACACCTATGTGACCGGGCTGGTCCTGCCCGCCATTGTGGCGACCGGAACGCCGAACGCGATCGTGGCGAATGGTTCGCAGGCCGGCCGTACGTATGGCGCGGTCGTGCAGGATGTGGTCGATTATTTTGCTCATGGACAGAACGACGCCGGTTATGCAACGGGTGGTTGGCGCTACTACGCCAACTCGGGTGACGCGGACAATTCCACCGCGCAGTGGCCACCGGTGGGGATGCTTTATGCGCAGTCCTTTGGCGCCACGGTTCCAGGATTCGTCAAGACGCAGTTGCAGACCTGGATCGATTACATCCAGAACGCCAATGGCGGTTCCGGCTATGATTCCCCTGGCAATCTGGTCAACGACGCGAAGACCGGTGGCCTGCTCGTCGAAATGGCCTTCGCCGGCTACAACGGTTACGCCGCCGACGCGGTGGGCAGGAACGAAGCCCTGAATTATCTGAACCTCAACTGGCAGCAGATGGCCAACAACACGTGGGACGGCAATTTCAACCATCCGTACGCGATGTGGAGCATCTACAAGGGGCTGGAGAGCACGATCGGTGTGGACGCGGACACCTCGATCATCAACAACCTGCTTTCGGCCAACTGCGGCGGCAACGTCGACAATCCGAACCATGGCTGCAACTGGTATGAGGACTACTCCGAGTGGCTGGTGAACAACCAGAACGGTGATGGGAGCTGGACCGGTTACTCGTCGTGGAACAACGTCCTCGCGACGCCGTGGTACATCAATATCCTCGCCGCCACGGAGATCCCGGATAACCATGCGCCGGAGCCGGGCACGCTTGCTCTTCTGGCAGCCGGCCTGTTCGGTATCGGACCGCTGGCACGCCGGCGGCTTACCCGGAGCTGATAGAGGATTCGGGGTGAGCGGCAGGGGGCGGCGATGGCCGCCCCTTTTTGTTGGCGGCTACTGGCCGGCGTGTCGTCGGTCGATGACCCGCCGGCACGCCCCGCTTGTTTCCGGTCGTTGCTGCCTCACCGATCAGCCCCGCCGTCGCCCGTAAAGGCGTGCCAGTTCGGCCAGGCGTCGAGCGTGTGAGGGGTCGACCTGCTGCCAGTTGAATCGCCATTCCCACGAGCCCTCGCCGTGGCTCGGCTGGTTCATGCGGTGCGTCGAATCGAGGCCGAGCACGTCCTGCAGCGGGATGACGCAGAGCGCAGCGACCGAGGAGCAGGCCAGGCGGATCAGGCGCCAGTGCATTTCTTCGCCGGCTTCATCGTCGACGCCGAGGTAGGTGCGCACGTAGTCCTGTTCCGGATGGCTGAGCGACTCCCACCAGCCGCGAGTCGTGTCGTTGTCATGCGTGCCGGTGTAGACCACCGTGTTGCTGTCATAGTTGTGTGGAAGGTAGGGGTTCTTGGCGTCGCCGTCGAAGGCAAACTGCAGGATGCGCATGCCGGGCAGGCCGATGGCCTGGCGCAGCGCATTGACTTCCGGAGTGATGATGCCCAGATCCTCGGCGATGATGCGCAGCCGGCCTTGCGCGTCGCTCAAGTCACGCCGCATGGCGGCAAAAACGGCTTCTCCCGGCCCGGGCCGCCATTGCCCGCTGATGGCCGTTTCGGCATCGGCGGGAATCTCCCAGAACGACTCGAAGCCACGAAAATGATCGATGCGAACGATGTCGCAAAGCTGCATCGTCTGCCGCATCCGCTCGATCCACCAGCGATAGCCCTCGGCGGCGTGTGCCGACCAGCGGTAGAGCGGGTTGCCCCAGCGCTGCCCGGTGGCGCTGAAGTAGTCGGGCGGCACGCCGGCGACGACGCGTGGCCGACCGTCGGCATCGAGGTCGAAGAGTTCGCGATGCGACCATACGTCGGCGCTGTGTGCGGCGACGAAGATCGGCAGGTCGCCGACGATCTCGATGTGGTGCGCGTGGGCGTACTTCCTGAGCGCCCCCCATTGTTCGGCAAAGCGCCACTGGCAGAACTTCCAGAAGCTGATCTCGTCGGCGTGCTCACGCTGTGCTGCGCGCAGCGCGTCCGCCTGGCGCTGCGCCAGCGGCGCGGGCCAATCCTGCCACATTCTCCCGTCTCCGCCATGCGCGCGATCGAGCGCCATGAACACGGCGTAATCGTCCAGCCAGGCGCTCGCGCTGCTGCAGAACGCGTCAAACACCGAACGCTCGGGAGCGTTCTTGCGGCCGAGGAAGCGCTTGGCGGCGCGCCGCAGGTGAGCCATCCGGAAGCGCCGGATAGCGTCGTAGTCGACCCGAGCGGTGGGGAAAACCGGGACGGCCTTCAGCTCGGCCTCGGTCAGCCAGCCGGCGTCGCGGAGCTGAGCGAGGTCGATCAGCAATTCACTGCCGGCGAAGGCGGAAGGACTGATGTACGGCGAGTTGCCCGGCCCGACGCTGCCGAGTGGCAGCACTTGCCAGAGCGACTGGCCGGCACCCGCCAGCCAGTCGATGAAGTGGTAGGCGGCCGGGCCGAGATCGCCCGAGCCATGCGGGCCGGGCAGCGAGCTGGGGTGGAGAAGAATGCCGCTGTGGCGGGGAAGTGAGTTCATGCGGGTCCTCTGAGTTGTCTGATGGTCGCCGGCTGGCGGGCAAGCGCCTGATCCTGACCTGAACGCGGAGATCGGGAGGGGAGATGGGGAACTGGCAGAGCACGCTCCGCGCGATCGAACGCTGCGCGCGTGCCATGCCAACGGTCATGGCTGGGTCCGGCACCCCGGATAATCAAAGCCATGACCGCTTCCCTCACCCTCGCCCCTCTCCCGCAAGCGGGCGAGGGGCGTTTCGTGAGTCGCCGGCGCGACTTCGCTAGTAAGACGGCGAAACGCCGGCAAGGATAGCACCTTCATAACACCTTCACCGAATCACCGCCAGCCAGCAGGCAGGCGATCACTGCGCGGCGCCTTGCGCTTCAGTATTCCCATTTTTCCCAGACGAAAATTCGCTCGACTTCACCAAAATGGTGTAATATGGTGCATCAAAGTATCCTCTCCTTAAATGGCAAACCGTCGAGTCCAATCTTACACCGCTCCCTCGGAACGCACTGTGCGGGCTTCGGTCAGCTTTCCCGAAGACCAATACGCTGAGCTCGAGCGCATCGCTTTGGAGCAGCGCGTGTCGCTGGCCTGGGTGGTCCGGGATGCGGTGCAGTCGTACCTTGTGACGCGCTGGCCGCTGTTGGAGAGCCGCAATGCGGCAACAAACAATACCGAGACCCAGACCAAATGACTGCACGCCAAGAGCAGTTCGACGCCATTAGATCCGCGCTGAGCGGGTCCCTTCGGTTCTCGGGTGAGGACGCGCTGGTAGCCGAGGGCGATTCGCTGTCTTTGCTTCGCTCGCTTCCGGACAATGCCGTTTCCCTGATCCTTACGGACCCGCCATACCATTCCACGAAGAAGCACAACATCTTCGGCGACACAGCCTTTGCCGAAGACCAGCACTACCTGGAGTGGATGGCCGAGTATGCGGGGGAATGGCGGCGCGTGCTAAAGTCCAACGGATCGCTTTTCTGTTGCTGTGCCTCTTCAATGTCTGCGCGCCTGGAAGGCAAGCTGTCCAAGCATTTCAACGTTCTGTCCCATGTCGTATGGACCAAGCCCAATGACCCCGGCTTCGACGGCTGGAAAGGCAAAATGAAGAAGGAAGCTCTGCGCCAGTGGTATGCGCACTCCGAGCGCATCCTGTTTGCGGAACCGGCAGTCGAAGGCAACCTGTTCCGCTCCCCGTTCGCGCAATTGCTGCGCGATTCCCGCCAGCGCGCGGGCCTGTCTATGCACGAGCTGACCGCGATTATCGGCGCCCATGGCAAGGTGAATCACGGCGGGGCGGTGTCAAATTGGGAGGCAGGACGAAATACGCCCAGCCGCGACCAATACGAGAAGATGCGTGCTGCAATCCTTGCAACCGGCAGAGTGAGCTTTATGCCACCCTTTGAGGATGCCATCCGTGTTTTCACGATGGACGCTTCCAAGGAGTTCACTGACGTATGGACCTTCCCATCGGTACGCCCCTACAAAGGCAAACACCCCGCTGAGAAGCCCGTCGCGATGCTGGAGCACGCTATTGAAGCAACTACGTATCCCGGGGATATCGTGCTCGACTGCTTCGCTGGTTCAGGCAGCACAGCCATTGCTGCCCTGAAACTGGGGCGGCGCACAGTGTCAATGGAAATCGAAAGAGAGTGGGCTACCACAGTAGCTACTCGTGTGCAAACGATGCGTGAAGGCAACATGGCGCCCACCAAGCTCGAGGTGGGTCCGTTGCCCGCGCGGCTGAAAAAGAAGACTTCTCAATTACCGCTGTTCGAGGCTGCTGGCAAGTGACCCTCAGCAACGTTGCGGTTTAGAACTCTGAGCATCCATTCGAGCGTGGCGATTATGCCCGAATCCTTAACCACGACGTTGCAGTGATGATGGCCCCATCCCAGGTTGTACGGGCGATGGTTTAACACCCCGCAGCGGAGTTCTTGGATATGAAATAGGTTTAGCTGCGTGACCGTCAGGTCGGGTACGTCCCGGCCTTCAGGCTGCGCCATCCGGCTGAAGAACCCTTGCCCTGATAACTCTTCGAGACAAAGCGGACAAATGGTGAATCCCGCCGCGTTGAACATCCTAGATTGGGTCAGTCGCGCCATGTCCAGCAAACCGTGCTGCCCGCACTTCGAAAGATTGTCTGTCTTGCGTGCGACCGCGTTGGTCGAAGTCATTCCGTTAGCTACGGCAATCACATCCGCATCTCGGCACTTCCAAAAAAGTGCTTCAAGTTGCCAGCGGCAATAGTTCATCGTTAACGTGCTGGCGTACTCATAGACGCGGATACCAGCACCCTTCAGTGACGTTGCTGTGAAGCCGCGATTGATCTTCGCACCGTTTTCTGCTGCCGTAGTTGCCGGTATTCGGGCGACGTACTGCCCGCCAAGTGGCTTGGTTCGTTGCGTTGCGGGCGTCCATTCGAGCGCATCCGGGTTATGGGTAATCCAATTCGTTCGAGTTTCATAGAACACAAGCGCGTTGACTCCGATAGCCAAGTCTTGCGCCGCAAGCTCCAACGCGATATTCCCATTCCCGAAGTAGTCAGCGGGTGTGAGCAAGACGATGAATCCATTCTCGTAAGCTGGTTCCGCCGCGTTCCTCCACTGTGCCCACTGACGATAGGGGATCAGCACCGTACTGGCACGCGACACTCGATTCTGGAAGATCACGTCGTCATCCGCACCGCGCGTCTGACCTGTCTTATAAATCTTCCGGTCTAGGAGTTGCGGAAGCTTGAAGATGGTTGCGCGTGGCATGCGAAGGCTCCTTTCGTTGAATTGGACGCAGTGCTCTCGCCGACAAGGCTGTGCTGTCCTATCGGCAAGTGTTGCCACGTTGCTGCATCCGCGCGGTGCCCCGTTCTATCGACGACCACAAACGCTAATCAGTCGCTCGCCCCAGCGCGCACATCGAACTCCACTTTCCAGCGCTGCGGGCCATCGTGGGGTAGCGCTTCCAGCTCCAGCGTCCCCGCCTCGGTGACGCGCGCGTGCAGGCGGACGCGGACGACTTCGCCGGCGGCGCGGCCGTCGCTCGGCAGCGTCGTCTGGATCTCGTCGAGTTCCTGGAGTTCTTCGGGCTCCCAGTCGTCGAGCAGGGTGCCGACCTGGTCCTGACGGCGGACCGACGAGCCGAAGAAACGGAAGCGCACCTGTTCGCCGACGACGAGGCCGAATTCGAGCGCCGACAGCGCGGCCTCGGTGCCTTCCTCCATGCCAAAAGGCGCCAGGCACAGCGCCTGCACCGGTGGCTGCATGCCGGGAACAGCCGGCATCACCGACTCGACGGCGACGTAGTAGGCGCGTGCCGTGCCGCCACGGATGCGGACGCCCTGGCCGCGGCGGACGTAGCCGTAGTAGGCGGCGCCACGTGCGACGGCGAGGTCGAGGTCGGCGCCTTCGAGCAGACGGGCAGCGGGTGCCGCTTCGCCGGCGAGCCAGGAATTGACCGTCGCCAGCGTGCGCTCGGCGAGCAGGTCGGACTTGAAGACGCCGCCGTTGAACAGCACGGCGGTCGGGTGCAGGAAGGTGGCGTCGGCCGGCAGCTTGTTGCTGAAGCCTTCAAGGTCGGCCGTCGCCGCGACCTGGCGGGCGAGAAAGGAGGCGAGGTGGCGGGTGACCGCGGCGTCCTGCGCGTAGGGCAGGCCGAGTTGCGTCAGGCCGCCGCGGCCACGGCCCTGCGGCCGGTCGGCGATCGCCGCCGGCGGGAAGAAGCCCTCGAGCAGCGTGCTGGCGAGTTCGCCACGCGTCAGTTCGCTGCGCATCGAGCCGCCGATCAGTTTGGCGCCGCGGCTGGCGATGACCAGCGGCACCTCGGCCAGTTCGGGATCGCTGAGCAGCGCTTCCTTGGCCGAGCGGCAGGCGTGCGTCAGCGCGCGCAACTGCCAGGCGTCGAGTTTGCTGCCCTGCGCCGACAGCTTGCCGGCGACGGCGTAGGCCAGCGCCAGGTCCATATTGTCGCCGCCGAGCAGGATGTGCTCGCCGACCGCCACCCGGTGCAGCTCGAGGTTGCCTTCGCGTTCGAGGACGGCGATCAGCGAGAAGTCGCTGGTGCCGCCGCCGACATCGACGACGAGGATGATGTCGCCGGGCCGCACCTGCTTGCGCCAGGTGCCGCCGCTCTTCTGAATCCAGCTATACAGCGCCGCCTGCGGTTCTTCGAGCAGGATCATCCGCTCGCAGCCGGCGGCGCGCGCCGCTTCGGCGGTCAGCTCGCGGGCGGCCGGATCGAAGGAGGCGGGGATGGTGACGACGATTTCCTGTTCGGCGAATGGCGCCTCGGGTTGCGCCTGATCCCAGGCGGCACGCAGATGGGCGAGGTAGCGCAGCGAGGCTTCGAGCGGCGACAGGCGCGCCACTTCCGGCGGTGCGTCGTTGGGCAGGATCGCCGCGCGCCGGTCGACGCCGGCGTGGCAGAGCCAGCTCTTGGCGCTCGAAATCAGGCGGATCGGCGTTGCCGCGCCGCGGCTGCGCGCCAGTTCGCCGACCGCAAAGTCCTGCTCGGCGGTCCACGGCAGGCTGAGGTCGCCGGCGGCGAGTTCGCTGGCGTGCGGCAGGTAGATGAACGAGGGCAGCAGGCCGAGGGCCGCGACCGAACCGGGGGCGGTCAGTTGCGGGATCGGCAGTACCTGCTGCGTGACCTGCTCGCCGTCGCAGGCGTCGATATCGACGTAGGAGAGCGCGCAGTGGGTGGTGCCGAGGTCGATGCCAATCGAGAATCTGGGTTCGCTCACAGTTCCACCTCCGCCGCGGCAACGATGCGCAGGTCATGGCTGCCGGCGAGCTTCGGCAGGCGGGTTTCGCTCACCCGCCAGCCGCGGTGGGTGATGTTGCCGTTGAACGGTGGCTGGCCGACGACGTTGCCGGTGACGCGGACCGCCGCGGCGTCGAAGCCGGCCGGCAGCGTGACGCGGCTGCCTTCGGCCTCGCTGCGCACCGGGCTGATCGTGAAGTTGTCGCGCAGCACCTTGCGGCAGCCTTCATGCACGACGCGGGCGGCGGCACCGATGTCGGCGTCGGCGTAGGCGGCAACGTCTTCCTCGATGAAGTCGATGAAGCGGGCTTCGCGCTGCAGCAGGCCGAGCAGTTGCAGCGCGCCGTCCGGCGCGGCTTCGACCAGTGGCGGTGCAGCGGGCCTGGTGGCGGCCGGGGCAGGCGCTGAGGGTTCGGCGCGCTGCTCGCCGGTGCGCAAGGCCTGCACGCGGGCGGCGAAATGGCCATCGCCAATGATTGAGAAAAAGGTGCTGAAGGCGAGAGAGATTCTGCTCAACAGGGAGGGGTGGGCTGGGTTCATGGAATGGTCCTGGTATTTGCCGCACAAGCGGCCATGTCAGAGGTTTTCAGGCTCGGCAGCGGCTGTGCCGTGGCTGCCAGGCGAGCCCGACGCTGGTTCTTCCGTGAAGACCGGGGGTCGCTCTGGCTTGCGCAGGGTCGCGACCGCCGGGGTGACACGCAATGCCGGCCGGTGACCGTCGCCAGAATCCTGGTGAGCATCTGGCGGGTGGCGCTGCGGCGTCTGTTGCGGCGCAATATAAACCATTTTGCCGTTCTCGGGTAGCACCTCGAAGCGGCGCTGGCATCGGATCAGCCGATCGTCGGAGTGTTCCTATCGACAGGCGCTCAGTCGCCGGCGGCGCAGAGGCCGATCGGCCGCCGGGGTATTTCGCCGAGCAGCCTGGGCTGCCTGAGCGGTGCCAGGCCGTCGAGCAGAGGTCTGGCGAGCAGCGGGACAGGGTGATGGAGATCGGCGAAGGGCGAAGTGCGAAGTGCGAAGGGCGAAGGGCTCTTCGACGGTGGTCAGCAGGTCGACCGTCAGCGTGCCGATGCGGGCGTGCGTCAGGACTTCGGTCAACGACCCTCCAGCCTGACCGGGATGCGACGCGGCCCAAAGGGTTTGCCGAAGCGGGCGAAGTGACCGGCGATCGCGGTGCCGCAATGCGGGCAGCGACCATCGGCCGGCAGATCGTAATGGCGGATGGTGTACCAGTCGCGTTCGATCAGCGCCGCCTGGCAGCCCGGACAGTAGGTGGTGTCGCCTTCGGTGTCGTGGACGTTGCCGGTGTAGACGTAATGCAGGCCGGCGTCGAGGGCGATGCGGCGCGCCCGGGTCAGCGTCGACCGGGGCGTCGGCGGCAGATCGTCCATCTTCCAGTCGGGGTGGAAGGCGCTGAAGTGCACCGGCACCTCCGGACCCAACTCGCGCGCCACCCAGTCGGCGAGCGCCTTGATCTCGCCCGGCGAGTCGTTCTTTCCCGGAATCAGGAGGGTGGTGATCTCGACCCAGCACTTCGTCTGATGGTGGATGTAGGCGAGGATGTCCAGCACCGGCTGCAGGTGGCCGCCGCAGAGCTTGAAATAGAAATCGTCGGTGAACGCCTTGAGGTCGACGTTGGCGGCGTCCATCACGGCAAATAACTCGCGTGCCGGCTCCGCGTGGATGTAGCCGGCGGTGACGGCCACCGTCCGGATGCCGCGCTGATGGCAGGCGAGGGCGGTGTCGATGGCGTACTCGGCGAAGATCACCGGGTCGTTGTAGGTGAACGCCACCGACTGCGCGCCGTAGGCGACCGCCGCCGCGGCGATCTCTTCGGGGCTCGCTGCGTCGAGCAGACGATCCATGTCCTTCGACTTCGAGATGTCCCAGTTCTGGCAAAACTTGCACGCCAGATTGCAGCCAGCGGTGCCGAAGGAAAGGATCGCCGAACCGGGGTAGAAGTGATTCAGCGGCTTTTTCTCGATCGGGTCGAGGCAGAAGCCCGACGAACGCCCGTAGGTCGTCAGCACCATCTTTCCGTCCAGGTTCTGACGCACGAAACAGGCACCGCGCTGGCCGTCGTGCAGCTTGCAGTCGCGCGGGCAGAGGTCGCACTGAATGCGCTCGTGGTCGATCGCGTGCCACCAGCGACCGGGGTGGGCGGATTCAGGGACCTTCGGCAGGTGGTTTACGTCTCTTTCCATTTTTGTACTCCATAACGCGCGAGGCTGACTTGCGCGTGCCAGAAATCGGCCGGCAGGCCAGCCTTGAGTTTGAGCTGGGCCATGAACTGGCGCGGCTCGGGGAGCGCTTCCCAGACCTGCGGCAGGAAGGTCGCCCGTCGCTGACCATAGCGCAGCACCAGACCATCGATGCCCGGCCGCAGGCGGGCCAGCGCGTCGGCCTCGCTGCTCACCGGGAAGGGCTCGGGCGCGGTCAGCAAGGAGACCTCAACGCGCGTGCGGGCGAATTCGTCCGCCCTCAACGGCGCAAAGCGATGGTCGCGAAAGGCCGCGGCGAGGGCATTTTCGGCGACGTCGAGGGCCAGCGGCCGCTGCGCTTCGAGGCTGCCGATACAGCCGCGCAACTGGCCATGCTGCGTCAGGGTGACGAAGGTCGCTCCCGGCTCGGCAAGTTCCGGCAACGGCGCGACCGGGAGCGTTGCCAAAGCGAAGCGGCCGGCAATGGCGTTGCGCGCGGTCTGCAGCAGCGCGCTGCCGAGCGCCGCCGCGGGCGCGCGGGCCTCAGTGGGCATGGTCAGGCTCCGCGCTGAAGACAAAGGCGCCGTAGCCGACGACGCGCGAGCGATCGCCGGCGGTGTCGCCCGAATTGCGCAGATCGATCAGGTGCGCCTGCAGTCCGTGCTGACGCGCTGCCAGCAGCAGGCCATTGACCGGTGTTGCGCCGCACGCCTGCTGGTGGTCGATGTGCGGTTCGAGGGCGACGATGTGGCGGGCGGTGTTGCTGTCGGTGTCGCGAGCAACCGCGTAGGGCAGGTAGTGCGAGAGATCGGAACTGATCACAATCAAGGTCTCGTCACCGCCCCAGACGCATTCGAGCACTTCAGCGACCTGCGCTGCCGAGGCGCGGCCGACGGCAAGCGGCAGCAGCGAAAATTCGTCAAGCACCGTCTGCAGAAACGGCAACTGGACTTCGAGCGAGTGTTCGAGGGCATGTGCGGCGTCGCTGAAAACCACCTGCGGCAGATGCTCGATCGCGGCAATGGCTTCCTGGTCGACCGGAATGGTGCCGAGCGGCGTGGCGAAGGCCGTGGACGAGGGCAGGGCCAGTCCGCTGACCGCGACGCGGTGCGTCGGACCGAGCAGCACGACGCGCCGAATGCTGGCGCGCAGCGCGGCGAGCGGCGCATAAACGCTGGCCGCGATCGGGCCGGAGTAGACATAGCCGGCGTGCGGCGCAATGATCGCTTTCGCTCGCCTGGCTTGCGCCGGCGCCGTAGCGGCCAGCATCTGCTGGAGATCACGGGCCAGCGCGGACGCCGACCCAGGGTAGAACATCCCGGCGACCGCCGCCGGGCGGATGTGTGCTGTCGAGTGGGTCACGTTGAGGCTCCTGTGCGGTGCAAGTCGCCGCAGCGACTCACGAATCTCCCCATCGCCCGCTGCCACAGCGGCCGGGGAGTGAGGGAAACGGTCCATGGTGCAATCATCGGGTGGCTGGAAAAGTGATGACCGTCTGAACAGTAGTTTAAAATTAGTCCATGTCACGCTACTACGCAATCGTTCCTGCTGCTGGAACTGGCTCGCGCTTCGGCGGCGAGACCCCGAAGCAGTACCAGTTGCTCGCTGGCCGACCGCTGATCCACTATACCCTGG
>WBZT01002869.1_pt1 | contig 11649 bp, 12 predicted proteins | sample 5204241 | NCBI WGS metagenome assembly WBZT01 (sample SAMN12344358, study PRJNA552823) | activated sludge metagenome | biome: Activated sludge suspended growth; feature: Nitrification reactor; material: Wastewater; isolation source: activated sludge from nitrification reactor of wastewater...
CGCGTCCATTCGGCGCCGCGAGTGACTTGAAGCCCTCCATCTCCAACATCAAAACCAGGTTGTCGCGCGTCTCGGCTTCGTCTTCGATTACGAGGATTTTCTTCATTGTTACCTTTCATCTGAAGTTGAACAGCGCAATTCCCGGATGTCGGGATCGCCTTGAAAGATTTCCTCCAGCGCCGCAGACAAACGCCCCACATCCTGGGTCGTGTCAATCTTCCTGAACCATTTGCGGATCACCGGCGTGCTCGGCTCAATGAAGCACAAGAACTCGTCGGCGTCGCCATTTTGGTGTCCGCACGCGACGGACAAGGCGAACGCTTCATTGTTCACCGGCAACAGGCAGCCCCAGTCTTCCATGATGATCTCCCCGGTTGCGATGCCGGAAGCGGCCAGCTTCGCTTTCACAAATTCCGCCAGCCGCTTTCCCCACAAGCCGGGGTTGATCTGTTCTTCCTCACCTTCGTAAGGCGGAAACTTGTCCGAACGGAACTCAAACTGAGTAACTATTTTCATAGGCAGAATGGATTTCAAACAATGGCAGTGCTACGCTAAAGGTCGTCCCTTTCCCCTCGATGCTCTCCAAGCGAATTTCCCCTCCGTGCAACCCCACGCAGCGTTGGACGATCAAGAGGCCCAGACCGGTGCCGGGAATCTGCTCGACGTTGCTGCCGCGATAAAATGCCTGGAACAATCGCTTCTGGTCGGCCTCGGGAATGCCGCAACCACGGTCGGCGATACGGCAAATAGCAATCTTACCAGCACGATGAACCTGAAAACTAACCGGCGAGCCTGCGGGAGAATACTTCACGGCGTTGGACAGGAGATTGGTAAAAATGTGGCGCAACAGGCTTTCGTCACCGCTCGCATGCTCAGGCAGGTCGCGCATTTCCAATTTGATCGGGCAGCGGTTTCCCGTGGCCGACGCGATTTCATCGCACCGCCGACGGCACAGTGTGCCGAACTCCAACGGCGTCGATTCAAACTTCATGCGATCGGCTTCCAACCGTCCCAGCACCAGCACCTCTTCCATCATGCCGGACATGCGACGAACCGCTTTGTTGATGCTCCACAATAGTTGCTCCCGTTTCTCCGCCACCAGCCGGTCGTGATACCGATGCAGGTTGTCCACGGACGACATGATGATTTCCAGCGGCGTACGGAATTCGTGCGAGACCAACGAAACAAAATTGCTCTTGAGCTGGCTCAACTCGCGCTCCTTCGCGAGCGCGCTTTGAAGTTCGGCTTCGGCTTCACGCAACACGGTGATATCAACGGCGGCGGTGATGGAGTGCGGCTCGCCTTGAATGTCCACCATCTGCGAGGACAAGAGAATGGTGCGAAGGCTGCCGTTCCGTGGGCGGATCTGCATTTCATAATCGCGCACGAAACCTTCTGCGAATAATCGCGCGCGATACGCCTGTACCTTTTGGGTGTCCGTCCAGAAATTCAGATCAAATGGGGTCTTGCCGATGACTTCTTCGCGCGAGTAACCCATGATCTTCATAAAAGTGTCGTTCACCTCCACGATCTGCGCTGACGGAAAACGAATAACGCTCTGAATCACCGGGCTGTTGTGAAACGCGGCGTTGAAACGCGCTTCGCTTTCCTTGCGGGCCGTGATGTCCACGCCCGCGCTGAGAAAATGCGGTACGCCGCCAATATCCACCGGCTGCGTTGACAACAACACGGTGAGCGTGCGGCCGTCGCGGGCCCGCAAACGGACTTCGCGACTCAGCACAAAACCTTTCGTTTCGACTTCCTGCGCGAAGCCCGTCAGTTCCGCAGGATCAACCCAGAAGTTCAACTCGGGCGCCGCCTTGCCAACAACTTCCTCGCGGGTAAATCCCAGTTTGCTCAGGAACGTGTCGTTCACCTCGATCAACACCCGGTCGCTGCTGCGAATCAAACTTTGCATCGCCGGGCTGTGGCGGAAGGCCGTGACAAATCGCGCCTCGCTCTCGCTTAGTTCGGCGGTGCGCTCGGCCACGCGACGTTCGAGAGACGCCTTCTCGGCCTGCAACTCCGCGTCGCGTTGCGCCACGCGCGCGGCCATTTCGTTGAACGCACCGGCCAGCGCGCCCAGTTCATCGCTGCGATAGACGGTTGCGCGCGCGGAGACATCGCCGGCGCTCATTTGCTTCGTGGCGCGGGTCAATTCCACCAGCGGTTGCGCGATCTGACGCCGCAGCGTCATGGCGAGGAACCCCAGCACCAACGCCAACGACAAGAGACCCGACCACAAAACCCATTGCGCCGATTGAAACGCCTGCCTTTGCAGCAACTCACGTGGCATCGTCGTCAGGAAGAACCACTCCGGACCCGCCAGCCGCGCCCCGGAGTAATAGCAACCGCTGCCTGCATCGTAATCTGAGAAGCTGCGTTCCGTGCGTGCGGTGATGGCCCGGTACAGACTCACCAAATCCGGTTCGCCACTGTTTTGCATCTGCAAAAGCCCTTTGCTGGCGAGGATTTCTTTGAGCTTGGTGGGATGGCCGATGATTCGTCCATCCGCCCTAAAAATCACATGGCGCGCGCCAGGCAGGTCGCTGCGAGTGAGTTCATCCATCATGCGACTTACGTATTTGTCGTGACCGAGCGAGCCCAGGAATTTCCCATCTTTGAAGATTGGCAAGTAGGCCGAAACAATCGGCACCTTCGTTGTCGGCTCCTCAATTACCCCGGTCCAGGCAAAGTGATCCGCTGGCGGCTGGTTCGGCATTGCGAGCGCAAACCACTCCAGATTGGTGGCGTTGTAGTCTGCCGGCGTATCCCAAACCCAACTCGGAATGCGGGGGTCGAAACCGATATTGAGCCAACCCGGCAGCACAAAGTACACGCTGGGAAATTCGTCCGCCCACCCGGGCAACAATTCGTCACAAATGTTCTGGGCTCGGAGAATGGCTGTCTTTAATTCCGGCGTGAACCGAACGTCCTTGTGCGCCCAGAGCGTCGAGTATTTGCGACCATCGACAAAATTCCTCTTGCTGCGCCAGGCGCCATCGGGAAAAAGTTCAAAGCGCTCGTTCCATTGTGCCTCGATGTTGCGCGGTAGGGGCGACTCCATGCGCTTGAGGAACTGGCCACGGACGAGGTTGAGGTTTATTTCAACCTGCTTGAACCTGATCTCCTCCCGGCGCGCGCGTTCTGTCACGTACGTTTCGAGATGTTTCAAGTCGCGCTGCTTGGCTGCGGCATAGACGATCCCGTAGGTGGCCGCGGTTGCGACGGCGATCACCAGTGCCGCTCCGGCGGCCACATGCAAAAGGATGCGTTGCGGAATCGTCATCGCCCGGCAATGTAGCTGAGCGCATCGGGCTTAAAAGTCGAATTCATGCCTGTAATACCGAAGTATTATGGCCGGCCCGGCAAGGGCAGACGAGAGTGTCCGGGATGAACGAGAAGCCCGCTCAGGACAATCATGGCCTGGCTCTGCCGCCTTGGTCGGAATGCGAAGTGTTTTGCATTAACGGATACTCGGGCGCGGGCCAAACGGCGTGTGGTTGGCGCGGCCTGTTCCGTGAAGCCAACGGGCATGGAAGCAAAGCAACACTCGCCTGTCCGAGGTGCGGCTGCGCGACCCTCTTCCGCATTCCGCTAAAGTCGCCCGATTCGCAATGACAAGGGCCACATCACTAATCGCACGGCGGCGGCATCGCCCCAAACTCGCTTCAGGTTTTCCCGGAGCGGTCGAAGCGGATTGTGCCCCGTGGTCTTGATGAAGCGATTTGTCGCAGACCACGTGCTGAAATAGCCAACTAGCTGCTCCAGCGTCCAGCGCGATAACGCACCGCTGACCACCACCAGCGCCGCTCCGGCAAGGCCAACCCAAACCCCGGCCGCCAGAACCAATGGACATAGGAGATGGATTCCCAGCGCGACCAACAGTGTGCTTGCGAACAGCACAGGTGGGTGCATGGTCACGCCCGGCGAGTCGGACTGAGAGCCCGGCATGTTAGCGTTGGCCACTTGGTCAATGGTCATTACCAGTTATTAACGGTTCATTTCTCAATGGCAAATGGACCGAAAGATTTAGCATTCCCGCTTCGCGTAATCCCGAAGTGCTATTCCGCGTTCTCGCAAGCTGCGTTACAACCACAACCGAACGAAACGCAAACGACAATGACAACTTCGAAGACGATTTCGATGGAAGACTGGTACGCGCCGGAATTCCGGCTGAGCATCACCCCGCTGCGAAACTGCCCGCTGTCGCTGAAGCGCATCCGCGCTGTGGTCGCGCCGCTCTTCCGGACCACACATCCTGAGCCGTGGAAGCCCAGTGCGTTTTGCGCCACCCGCCGCCGCGGCCACTTTGGTTCCCTCCGCGAGGCCTAATACCCAAGCACTATTTTCACATAATCAAACCCACGCTAAAACTCACACGCTATGCAAACACAGACATGGAATCGAATTACTGAAACGACCGAAGCCGGTAATCGGTCGCAGAAACAAACTACGTTTTCGCAACTCATCGAAACGCGCTCCAACAAACGTCCCGTTCGTATCGCGCTTCCTGTTCGCCGTCGCGAGGTGTGCCTGACCAAACGTGCCATGCTCGCGGCGTTGCGTGAAGCCGAACTCGCCGAGTGGATGACCAGCGGCGGCGATTTTCTCGACTCGATGCATCAACCCGTTGCCTAGATAGAACCCCTCACCTTGCCTTTTGCCACCCTCTCCCCATCTGATGGGGAGAGGGACGTGGTGAGGAGACGACACTTAACTAAGAACACTCAAATCTTACTCTTATGCTCGACCTCGCTCTCAAAATGCTCCTCGGCGACCGCGCCAAATACATCATGCTCATCAGCGGCCTCACCTTCGCGTCGCTGCTCATGACTGAACAAGCCGGCATCTTCTGCGGCATCATGCAGTGGACGGGTTCGACGCTCGACAACGTCGGCGCGCCCATCTGGGTCGTTGATCCGATGGTCGAGCACGTCAACGACACCGAAGCGATGCGCGACACGGACGTCAACCGCGTCCGCTCCGTCGAAGGCGTCGCGTGGGCCGCCCCGTTTTATCAAGGCAACCTGCGCACGCGAATGCGCGACGGGTCTTTCAAGTTCGTGACGTTGCTCGGGATCGATTCCACCACGTTCGCCGGTGCGCCCAAGGAAATCATCCAAGGACGGCTCGAAGATTTGCGACTGCCGAACACGGTCATTCTCGACGAATACGGCACGAAGAAACTCAGTCGCGATCCGCTGCATCCCATCAAGGTTGGTGACATTTTCGAAATCAACGATCGTGAAGCGCGCGTTGTGGGCATCTGCAAGACGCGCATGTCGTTCTCGGGTAATCCGTATCTGTTCACCACCTTCGACCAGGCGATGCTCTACGCGCCGAGCCAGCGCAAGATGCTCTCGTGCGTGCTCGCCGCCGCCAAGCCCGGCGAGAATTCTGCCGCCGTCGCGCGCCGGATCAGCGAATCAACCGGCCTCAAGGCTTATACCAAATGCGAATTCTTCTGGCTCAGCATCTGGTGGTACATCAAGAACACCGGCATCCCCGTGGCGTTCGGCGCGACCGTGCTGCTCGGTTTCGTCGTCGGACTCGCGATCAGCAGCCAGACGTTTTATTCGTTCGTGCTGGAGAACTTGCGCAATCTCGGCGCGCTGAAAGCCATGGGCGCGTCCGACAAAGTTCTCGCCCGCATGGTCATGCTGCAAACCCTCACTGTCGGCCTCATCGGCTACGGCTGCGGTGTCGGGCTCGCAACGTTGTTCGGCATGATCGTGATCAAGAAAGGCATGCCGCCTTATTTCATGCCCTGGCAACTACCGGTCATCACGCTCATCGCGATCCTGTTCATCTGCTGGCTCGCCGCATCACTCGGCATCCGCAAGATCCGCAGCCTCGAACCAGCGGTAGTATTCCGCGGCTGATCAAGGTAGGTTTGCGTTGCCGCGCAGCCCAAATTAGGGCGGAGCGGCAGTTCCGCCCTACCACCACGGAGAACCCATGAAACGAATCACCCTCACGCTACTGGCTATCAGCCTCAGCAGCAGCTCCGGCTTTTGCGGCTTGGCTAAGATTTCCGGCGAACACGAAATTTCCGCCGCGCCCACGAACCATCCGACCGTGATTTACGTCGCAGGCTTCGATCTCGACGCCGCCGACATCAAATCCGAGAAGAGCTTGTTGCCGGCGCCGCCAAAATTACCGCTGCCTTTCGGTGATGGCGGACCATCGTTGCTGGGTTCACACAAAGACCCGCAGAAACTCGCGCGTGATCTCGTAAACGAGATGAGCGAAGCCTTGATGGAAGATTTTTCCAAAGCCGGCTTCACTGCACGTCGGCTCACCAGTACCAACAATCTGCCGACGTCCGGCTGGCTCGTGCGCGGCGTGTTCACCGCAGTTAACCAAGGCAATCAATTGCAGCGCGCCGTCATCGGATTCGGCAAAGGCAAGACCGACCTGCAAGTGCTCGTGGAAGTCGCCGATCTCGCTCATGGCGCGCCGAAGAAGTTCTACGAACTGAACACCAACGCCCACAGCGGGAAACTTCCCGGCGCAGGACCGATGATTGTGTTATGCCCCGCCGGGGCTGCGGCCCGATTTGTCATCGCTGGCGGCGACCTTAACCGAAACGTCAAACAAACCGCTGAGCAGATCGTGAAGGAAGTTGGCAAACGCGCTGGCGAGGACCGCTGACTGCGACGAGAATCAACTCATCACCATGAAACCGATCCAAGGCTATCATCTGATCAAGCCGGAGCAGCTCACCTGGCAGACCACCCGCTTGATGAAGATTCCAAACGCGGATTTTCTGGAACGCACCAGCAGCGAGAATCTCAGTGCGCGCCTCTGGCGTTTGCCGCCCAAGAGCGCGAGCACGCTGCACAAGCACGTCCGGCAGGAGGAATTTTACTTTCTGCTCGAAGGCAAGGGCCGCATGCGCGTCGGCGACGAAACCCTGACCATCCCCAAATACGGCGGCGTGCTCGTCGGTCCGGAGCAGATCCGGCAGGTGTTCAACGACACGGACGCGGAAGTGCTCTGGCTCATCGTCGGGGCGCCGGAGGAACTCGAATTCCTGCCCACCGCCAAAACCAAACCCGACCTGTCCGTCCTCTACCCGACCGACCCGACGCAATTGCCCAAGGAACTCGCCGGTGTGCCATGGCCGCCAAAGGAGTGAGGGCTCACGACTGAACCACAGGTTGCGCTACTTCACGGACAACGCACCTGCCGGCACATTGGGAGCGACTTCAGTCGCTCGCCCAACGGCGTCCAGATCGTTGGCCAGCAGACGGACCTTGCGAGAGTTTTCTCCCGTTAGCTTCACAAAAATTCCTCCCGCGGCCTGCGGTTGGCAGCCACGAATGAGGGCGTCGCGAACTTCCGACAGACTCAGCATCGGTGCGCCGCCGGTCGAGTAGCTGGCATCCAATCCGTCGAGCGCCAGTTGCTCGACATCGTCAAACCCCAGAGCATGGCGCTGGTCTGCATGGGTCGTGCGCAATTGCACGTTGGCGAAGCGCACTCCCTTGGCATGCCGGACGTAAAAACCGTAGGCCGGTAGCTCGCCGAACATCGTGCACTCGGGATACTTTTTTGGCAGTTCCGGCACTTCCACCTTCGTGCGCTCGAGTTCGCCGCCGCCCTCGAAGCTAAAAGCCAGGTTGCTCAACAAAACGTCTTCAATCGGATGCCCCGGTTGCCCGGTGATCGAGCAGCCCACGCGGCCCACATCCGTCGCGACAATGTTGTTGATGACGACCTTCCGGAACGAGCCTATAGCTGGCGCCGGCTGATCCTTCAGGAACGGGCGTCCCCGGTCGCCCAATCGCAGGAACAGCGGCACCGTGACGCCCTGAATGCTGATGTTGGCGATGCTGATGCGTTCGAGCCGGCCGCCATCCACAAGTTCCAGCGAGATCCCGCTCAGCCCGCGACCGCGACCGTAGATTGCGTTCGTGTCCTGCGGTGAGGTGACGACGCAGTTGGCAATGGTGATGTCCTTGAACCCGCCGTTCGATTCGGTCCCCAGCTTGATCGCATTGCAGTGACTGCGCGCGATGCAATCGCTGATGGTGACGGATTCGGTCGGCCGATCGAGCGTGCTCTTGAGCGTGATGCCGTCGTCGTCCGATTCGAAAATGCACTGCGACACGAGGCAATCCTTGCAGCCGTCCAGATCAATACCGTCGTTGTTGGCGTTGGAAAAATTCCAGACCCGAATGCCGCGCACCGTGACCCGCTCGCAGGCAAGATAATGCTGCATCCACATGGCGGAGTTTCGCAAGCGGAGGCCTTCCACGCGCACCTCACGACAATTCACGAGCCGGATCAGATAGGGACGGTTTTCGTACGGGCGTTCGCGGTTTTTGACAAAGCTGCCGCCTTGACCGTCAATCAGCCCCTCACCAACGAGTCCGATGTTCTCCAGGTTTTCGCCGGCGATCAGGCTCTGCTTCACGTAATTGTCGCTGTAGGAGCGGATCGCCGGAACGTTGTGCGGATAGTCCGCCACGTTCGTGCTCCCCAACAACTTCGCCCCGGCCTCAATCCGCAGCGTGACGTGGCTGCGCAAAAAAATCGTGCCGGAAAGGAACATGCCGTTGGCAAGCTCCACCGTGCCGCCGCCAGCCGTGGCGCATTTGTCCATGGCGGCTTGAATTGCCTTGGTGTCCACCGACATCCCGTCGCCCACGGCGCCGAAATCGCGGGCATTGAGCGTCAAGCCGTGCGCGTTGAACACGGCCAGCAGTAGCGTGATAACCAAGGCAAGCAGGTTGGAGGTTTTCATAGTGTCAGGCTGCCATTCGCGGCGTTCCATGCGGGAGAAGAGCCGCAAAATCCCAAGCCACGCCACAGTAGAATGGCAGCCACGGAGAGTAAAGTTCCCAACTTGATCCGCCTGGCTGTGGCGCGCGCGTTGTCTTCGAGCCCGGACCAGAATTCCACTCGCGTTGCGTTCTTGAAGCGCTTTCAAATTGCGCGGCGGCACTGTCGGCGCCTAGTCTGACCGAGAACTTCATGTTCCACATTTTCATAATGGGTTGGGCAAACATCGGCAGGACACGCTTGTTGTCTGGCTTGCTGGTCGCCATTTTCGCCGTCCTGTCAGCCGATGGTGCGCCGGGCTTGTCCACGACCAAACGCGGTGAACTTTTGCTTGAGGGCAGACCGTTTCGGGGCATCGGGGTCAACTACTACGATGCGTTCACCCGAACTCTCGAGGCAACAGTGCGCACGAACTACGACGCGGGCTTTCGCGAACTGGCTGCCCGGAAGATTCGCTTCGCGCGTTTCTCCGCGGGCGGCTTCTGGCCGCGTGACTGGCAACTTTACCAGACGAATCGCGCCGCGCACTTCGCACGTTTGGACGGCATAGTCCGCAGCGCCGAACAGCACGGCATTGGACTAATTCCCTCCTGCTTCTGGCATTTGAGCGCGATCCCGGACGTCGTGGGCGAGCCCTGCAATCGCTGGGGCGACCCGCACAGCCGCACCATCGCTTTTATGCGCCAATACACGGCGGAGTTGGTGCAGCGGTATTCGAAGTCGCCGGCCATCTGGGCTTGGGAATTTGGCAACGAGTACAACCTCGCCGCTGATCTGCCGAATGCCGCCACTCATCGGCCACCGGTGGTGCCGCAACTGGGCACGCCGTCGCAGCGCAGCGCACAGGATGAATTGACGCACGAGAACATTCGCGTGGCGCTTCGCGAGTTTGCCCTCGAAGTACGGAAGCACGATCGGCAACGACTCATCGTCAGCGGCAATTCCTTCCCCCGCCCGTCGGCGTGGCATCAAATGCAGGAACGAAGCTGGCAGAAGGATACCTCCGCGCAATTTGCCGAGATGCTCGCAGCGGACAACCCTTCTCCGATCAATTCAATCTGCGTCCGGGCCTATGACATGACGAATGATTTGAGCCGGCTTGCCCAAGCAATGTCAGTGGCCAAGGCTGTCGAGAAGCCCTTGTTCGTGGGTGAGTTTGGCGCACCGGGCGATGATGCGCCTGAAGCCAAAGCGCTCTTTGCAGCAATTCTTAATGCGATTCAAACAAACCAGATTCCACTCAGCGCGCTTTGGGTGTTCGATTTTGACGGCCAAAAGAAAGACTGGAATGTCACCCCAACAAATCTGCGGAGCTGGCAATTGGATGCAATTCAACAGGCGAACCAGGAAATGCAAACCCGGCGCTAGCTATCGCCGGAGCATTCAGCGAAGTGCGCAGCGTGGGTGATGATTCGATGCCGGATTCAAGGCCGTTCTTGGTCGCACATCAAGCCATCGCCTTCAGCACCAGGTCGCTCATGGTGTTGCGGAGGAGGTTGGTTTGTTCGGCAGTCCGGGGCGAATGCGTAGTGGAAAACAAGAACGCCACGCGCGTCTTCGGGTTGCCGACGCCGATGAGCGTATCAATTCCCGCGTGGCCAAAAATGGTCGGCTCGGTTTGATTGGCGAAACCAAACCATTTCAGGCCGCCGTTCATCGGACCTTTTCCCCGCAACAACGGCCCCAAGCCCCATGACTCATGCGCGGGCGTTTTGCCGGCGGCCTGCTCGGCTTCGATTTCGCGCGCGTACTGAACCGTGTGCATTTCCTGGAAGACCTCGCGCGCGATGAGGCGCTTTCCTCTCCACACGCCTTGTTGCAGGTGAAGGTGCAGAACTTTGAGCGCATCGTCGAGCGTCCCGAAGCAACCGGCACCCGGCTGGCCGGCGTAACCGAATGCTGCTTCGGCGGATTGAGGCAGCGGCTTGTCCGCAGCGGGCTGTGGAACGACCGCCACTGCGGCATCGCTCTTCGGCGTTTCATACGAAAGCGAGTCAGCGCCCAGGCGTGCGAAAAGCTTCTCCCGGCAATGCTCCGCCCAAGACTTGCCGCCGTTGACGCGCTGCACACATTCCGCCGCGAGAAACGCCCCGCTCCAGCCGTGATACGCCGTGCGCGAGCCCGGCGACCATTCTACCGTGGCGGCACAGAGATTTTGCAGCGCCTGCTGCCAGCCCGCTGCATCGCGCACCGATTTTGACTGCACTTTCGCCAGTCCAGCCGAGTGCGTGAGGCAATGACGAATCGTAATCACGTCCTTGCCGCCGCCGGTGAATTCGGGAATGTGTTTCGACACAAGGTCGCTGTAGTTCAACTTCCCGTCCGTCACCGCCATCGCCACGACGGTACCGGTTATGAGTTTCGAGAACGAATAGAGCGGGTGCATCGTGGCAAGCGTGAGCGGCGCGTCCCGTCGATCCACACGACAATACGTGCCGACGACTTTCCGCAATTTGATCTTGCCGCGTTGCGATGCCACCAACACCGCTCCCGGAACGATGCCGTCGCGAACAATTTCCTCGAGATAATCCGCCGGGCTTTGGCTGGCGGCAAAGGCCGCGGTTTCCACTGCCGCCGGTAGCGCCGCGGCGAGCGACAGGAATGTTCGACGGTTCATGGCAGGTTTCATCATGTGCATCGCGATACGATTACTCGAATGTGTTCAACAGCGCGCGGTGGCAGCGTGGCCGGGCAAACCAAATGTCCCAAACGCAATGCCGCCGGTCTTACCGATGTCGGTGTAGTTCCTAGACCGATTGCCAAAAATCATTTCCGGATAGAGCAGATGGCGGCGGTTTTGGCGGGCTGATCGATGAAGCTTTTGAGGGCGGTGCAGAGGCGCTCGGTCAACTCTTC
>WBZT01002870.1_pt1 | contig 11647 bp, 10 predicted proteins | sample 5204241 | NCBI WGS metagenome assembly WBZT01 (sample SAMN12344358, study PRJNA552823) | activated sludge metagenome | biome: Activated sludge suspended growth; feature: Nitrification reactor; material: Wastewater; isolation source: activated sludge from nitrification reactor of wastewater...
CATTATCCGCACGGCCGGTTCGCGCGGGGGCAGCGGTAGGGCCAGTTGTACCTAAGCCACCCAAACCCCCCACCGGCCTCAGTTCCGGTGACCCAACGACAACTCAGCCGAACGGCAACCGCTCATCCACGCTCGAACTCGCCCGGCCCGCCGCCCGCCAGGCCCGCGCCGTGGTGTCGACGTCCTCGTCGGTTACCAGGTTCGCCATCACCCGGAAAGCGATCTTCATCAACGTCGCCGAACGCATGCCGACCGGCCCGAGGGTCGGGAGCAGATGCGGCACGGTCAGCAGCCCCGCCAGGCGGCGCGCGATCGAGAAGGCCGACCCGTAGTGCTCCCGCAGCACAGCCGGCCACGCCGTCTCGAAGTCGGATCCCGCCAGCATCTCCGCGGCCAAGCGCCCGGTCTCCAGCCCGTAGTCGATGCCCTCGCCGTTGAGCGGGTTCACACACCCGGCCGCATCGCCGACCAGCATCCAGTTCGGCCCGGCCACACCGCTGACGGCACCACCCATCGGCAGCAGGGCCGACTTCGCCGCCCGGATCTCACCGCCGAGGTCCCACTCCTCGCGCACCTGGTCGGCGTACACGCCTGTGAGGTTGCGCAGGTTCACGTCGGCCGGCCGCCGGTCGGTGGCCAGCGTGCCGACCCCCAGGTTGACCTCGCCGGTGCCGAGCGGGAAGACCCAGCCGTAGCCGGACAGGATCTTGCCGTCGCCGTCGCGCAGCTCCAGATGTGAGGTGATCCAGGGATCGTCGCTGCGGCTGCTCTTCACGTAACTGCGGGCCGCCACCCCGTACGCGGTGTCCTTGTGCCACTCACGGCCGAGCAGTTTGCTCAGTTGCGAGCGGGCGCCGTCGGCGATGATGAGCCGTCGGCAGGCCACCTCGCGGCGTTCCTGACCGACCTTGAAGACCACCGCGCCGACCCGCGAACCGGACCGCACCACGTCGATGGCGCGGTGACCCTCCAACGGTTGCGCCCCGGAGTCGAGGGCGACCTGCCGGATCGCGGCATCAAGCGCAGTCCGGGGGACGGCCGAGCCGTACTTCGGGAAGGAACCATCAGGCCAGGGCAGGAACAACGTCTGTCCGAAACCGTGCGTACGCAGACCCCAGTTCCGCACCCGCCCGTCCAGCCACCCGGTCAGCCCCAACCGGTCCAACTCGGCGATCGCGCGCGGTGTCAGCCCATCCCCGCACGCCTTGTCACGCGGGAAGACCGCGGCGTCGGCGAGGATCACGTCGAACCCTTGCCGCGCCGCCCACGCCGCCGCCGAGGAACCCGCGGGGCCGGCGCCCACGACAAGGACGTCGGTCGCGATGGGGGCAGGGTTCGTCATGGCCCTTCCATTGTCGCGGCTGTGGCCACAAGCGGCATTCGCAGGCCGGTCAATCCCAGAACGCCAGATCGAGGTTCTCGAGCAGGGACCGGTCCTTGGTGAGCAACTGCAGCCCAGCGGTCATCGAATGCGCAGCCAGCAGCCGGTCGAACGGATCGCGGGTCCAGGTCAGCCCGACCGCCGTGGCGCACAGTGGCGCGAAGCCGATCTGCGCGACCGTGACGCCGATGCTGGAACTGAGCGCGGACAGGATCATCGCAGGCTGGTCGGTCACCCGGCCGACCTCGTGCAAGAACGCCAACTCCAGTTCCACGACCGGCGACACCGCGAGGTCATGGGTCTCGAGGGCTTGCGCCGCGCCCGCACTGAGCCGGGAATAGTCACCCGTGTAGACCCACAGCACGACATGGGTGTCGAGCAGGATCACGGGCGCCACTCGTGGAACCAGTCCAGGTGCACCAGATCCTCTGGGTCACCTGTGATGACCCCTGGACGCGACACAAGACGCGCCAACTTCGACTCCACCGGCGACCGCTCGATCACGACCGTGTGCCCGTTGCGTTCGATGACCAGCGGCTGACCGGTCTCGATCACCTCATCGATGAGGCGGTACAGGTTCGCGCGCAGTTCAGTGACGGAGATACTCACGTACGTACGGTACCTCTGAACACGTACGTACGTGAAGTCCCGGGTGCGCCTCGGGAGGGGGGGTGGGCGCACCCGGGACTGCGCTCAGGCTTCGAGCGCCGCGTACTCCTCGTCGGTGAGCAGACGGGAGCGGATCAGGAACCTGTGTCCGGTCGGCGCCTCCAGCGAGAAGCCGGCACCGCGGCCGACCACCAGGTCGATGGTCAGGTGGGTGTGCTTCCAGTACTCGTACTGCGGGGCGGACATGTAGACGGGGATCTCACCGACCTCGTCGATGTCCAGCACCCCCCACAGCACGTCGGCCGACTCGGAGATGATGAACTCTCCGACCGGGTAGCACATGGGAGCGCTGCCGTCACAACACCCGCCCGACTGATGGAACATCAGCGGACCGTTGTCCCGGAAGAGACGGCGGAGCATGTCCGCCGCCTCCTCCGTGACGTCAACGCGACTTGTCATTTAGAAGAAACCGAGCTTCTGCGGGGCGTAGCTGACCAGCAGGTTCTTGGTCTGCTGGTAGTGCTCCAGCATCTGCGCGTGGGTCTCGCGTCCGATTCCGGAGCCCTTGTACCCGCCGAACGCGGCGTGCGCGGGGTAGGCGTGGTAGCAGTTGGTCCACACCCGGCCGGCCTGGATGGTGCGACCCGCGCGGTAGGCGGTGTTGATGTCGCGGCTCCAGACACCGGCGCCGAGACCGTAGAGGGTGTCGTTGGCGATGTGCATCGCGTCGTCGAAGTCCGTGAAGGACGTCACCGATACGACCGGCCCGAAGATCTCCTCCTGGAAGATCCGCATCGAGTTCTTGCCCTCGAAGATGGTCGGGGTCACGTAGTACCCCTCGCTCAGGTCACCGCCGAGGTCGGCGCGCTCGCCGCCGCACACCAGACGGGCGCCCTCATCCTTGCCGATCTGGATGTAGGACAGGATCTTCTCGAGCTGGTCGTTGCTGGCCTGCGCACCGATCATGGTCTCGCTGTCAAGCGGGTTGCCCTGGGTGACCTTCTTGGTGCGCTCGGTCGCGTCGGAGAGGAACTTGTCGTAGATCGACTCCTGGATCAGCGCGCGGCTCGGACACGTGCAGACCTCGCCCTGGTTGAGCGCGAACATCGTGAAGCCCTCGAGCGCCTTGTCGTAGTAGTCGTCGTCCTTGGCGGCGATGTCGTCGAAGAAGATGTTCGGGCTCTTGCCGCCGAGCTCGAGGGTCACCGGGATGATGTTGGCGCTCGCGTACTGCATGATCAGGCGGCCGGTCGTGGTCTCACCGGTGAACGCGATCTTGCGGATGCGGTTGCTGGAGGCCAGCGGCTTGCCGGCCTCGATGCCGAAGCCGTTGACGATGTTCAGCACACCGGCGGGCAGCAGGTCGCCGACGAGGTCGATCCACCACATGATCGAGGCGGGGGTCTGCTCGGCGGGCTTCAGCACGACGCAGTTGCCTGCGGCCAGCGCCGGGGCCAGCTTCCATACGGCCATCAGGATCGGGAAGTTCCAGGGGATGATCTGTCCGACCACACCGAGCGGCTCGTGGAAGTGGTAGGCCACGGTGTCCTCGTCGAGTTCACCGAGGGTGCCCTCCTGTGCGCGCAGAACACCGGCGAAGTACTTGAAATGGTCGAGGGCCAGCGGGATGTCGGCGGCCAGCGTCTCGCGGACCGGCTTGCCGTTCTCCCAGGTCTCGATCACGGCCAGCGCCTCGAGGTTGTCCTCCATGCGCTGCGCGATCTTCAGGAGGATGTCGGCACGCTCGGTCACCGAGGTCTTGCCCCAGGCCGGCGCAGCGGCGTGCGCGGCGTCGAGCGCGAGTTCGATGTCCTCGGCGGTGCTGCGGGCGATCTCGCAGAACGGCTTGCCGTTGACCGGCGACACGTTCTCGAAGTACTGGCCCTTGACGGGGGCGACACGCTTGCCACCGATCCAGTTGTCATAGCGGGACTCGAAACTCGCAACGCTGCCCTCGGTGCCGGGCGGTGCGTAAACGCTCATGGGTGAAACCTCCTGGTCTGGTTCCCGGCTCTCCCGGGCTGCCATGAACGCTAGGTTTCGAGAGGTTGCAACTACGTTGCGAAAATGTAACCCGGGTCACATCGCTGTGGGCCGGGTCACAGCCGCAGCGCTCAGCGCGCCCGGCCCGACCCGGGCAACCTCGGCAGCGGCACCGCCAGCAGCTTGTGCAGCCGCTCCAGGCGGGCGGTGAGCCCGATCCGCTTGGGTGACGAGGCCGGCAGCGCACGCAGGGCCGCCTGGATCACCTCGACGTCGTCGCGGCCGTCCTCGCCGACCGCGAACTGCATGAGCGCGTCGGCGTCGCGCGATTCCAGCGCCGCCCGCCGGACACGGGCCCGCAGGTCCCCGCGCATCTCCGCGATCTCCGGCGACTGCGACGTCGGCAGCAGCGGCCCGGCGTAGAGCGTTGTCGCCGCCCGGGTGTCCCCGCGGTCGAGTGCATCGATGACTTCCTGCGCATCGGTGACCAGCGGCTCGGTCAAGCGGTAGGGCCGCGACTGCAGGAACCCCTCGCCGAGGATCTTGCGCAACCGGGCCATCTCCGCGCGCACGGTCACCAGCGGCACGTCGTGCTCGTGCAGCATCACCGCCAACCGCTCGCCGGTGAGACCCTCCGAGGTCGCCGCGAGCAGCACCATCAACTCCGAGTGCCGGGTGGACAGTTGCTGCTCGTTGCCGTCGCGCCGCAGCACACCGCGCCGCCGGCCGAGCACCAGCAACTGCGCGTTCGCCTGCGCCGGCTGTTGGACCGCGAGCCACTGCTCCACAGCCATCGCCGTGGCCCGCACCATGGCCAGCGCCTGCGGGGTCGCGACCTGACTTTCGCCGGTCACGTCCAGCACCCCGAGCACCCGCCCGGTGTGCGGATCGTGGATGGGCACGGCCGTGCAACTCCACGGCTGCACAGTTCCCCGGAAGTGTTCGGAGGCGAAGATCTGCACCGGCGCGTTCAGGGTCAAGGCGGTGCCGGGCGCATTCGTCCCCGCCACCCCTTCCGACCATTCGGCGCCGGCGACGAACCCCATCTCCTCGGCGCGGGAACGAAGCGTCCTGTCGCCCTCAACCCACAGCAGATGACCCTCGGCATCACCCACGGCGACCACGTGCCCGCTGGCCTCCACCGGCTGGGTGAGCAGGGAGCGGATCATCGGCATCGCGCCCTGCAGCGGCGACCGCTCCCGCGCGGCGGCCAGCTGGTCGGGCGCCCAGATCAGCGGGGCGGCATCGGCTTCGGGGTCGACCCCTTCGCTGATACTGCGTCGCCATGAGTCCAGCACCAGCGACCGCACCCCGTTGACCCCGAGGTCCCCGGACAGGAACCGCTCCTGGGCGCTGCGGACCGCCCGGGCTACAGAGCCCAGGTCGGGGGCCACCCAGTGGGTCGGTGGCGTGCCGCGCGGCATGTGGGCAAGGGTACGTCCCTGCGCGGGGGATTCCCACCCCGGAGCAATACCCTGACCCCTATGCGCAAAGCTGCCACCCTCGCCGTGCTCATCGTCGCACTTGCGGCGTGTTCGGCACCCGAGCCGTCAGCCACGCCGAGCAGCGAACCCTCCGCGAAGGTCTACGCCTACTCCTTGGTCGCTCCGCTGTCGGTGTCGCCGTCCGGGCTGGTCGCCCGCGCGGTGCTGCCCAAGGGGACCGAGTGTCCCGAGCTCGAGGTCACCGGCGCGGACTCCGTCCAGATGGATCAGCGCAGGGCCGGCGACACCACGAAGGGCGCCTTCGACGATGCGATGGTGTGCTCGGCCAACATCCCTGCCGGCGCGACCAGCGCCCGGGTGACAGGGGTGTCCATCCCGGCGGGAATGCCCAAGGAGGCGGAGACGATCGCCGCACTGGCCGACACCGGGTGCCGGATCAAGGCCGCGGTGCAGGACTGCAACTCGACCACCGCCTGGCCCTTCATGCCGATCGCCGAGCAGATCGCGAAGGCGAACCCGGACCTGATCATTCACGTCGGTGACTACTTCTACCGCGAGTTGCCGTGCCCCGCAAAGGACAGCACGCGCTGCGGCGGGAGCCCGGTGCCTCCCACGGGTGTGCCGTTCGAGGATTCCGCCGCAGGATGGGACGCCGACTTCTTCTCCCCCGGCCAGGCGATGTTCGGCGTCGCCCCGATCCTGTCCACCCGGGGCAACCACGAGGTCTGCTCCAAGGGCGGCAACGGCTACTACCTCTACATGGACCCGCGCCCCGGCACCGAGGACCTGTGCGCCCCCAAGACCCGCGGCGGACAACTGCGGGCGCCGGTTGTCGTCGACCCGACCTGGAGTGTCGACGTTCCGCTGGTGACCGGGCGCAACCTGCGGCTGATCATGGTGGACTCGGCCAACGGGTACGACTTCGGTATCTCGCCGTTCTCCAAACGCCTGCGCCCGGAGTACCGCGCCGCCGCGAAGTTTGCCGACGACCCCGGCGTCGAACCGTGGCTGATCACCCACCAGCCGCCCACGGCCATCACCACCACCAAGTTCGACCCCGGCAACATCGCGAACTGGCAGAACTGGGTGGCCGACGACCAGGCCGCTGCGTCCTACGGGCTGCTCGGCAATTACACCGCCATGGTCTCCGGACATCTGCACCTGAGCCAGGTGGCGAAGGTCAAGGGTCTGCCGCCGCAGTTCGTCTTCGGCGGCGGTGGCACGAAACTGGACCCCGCAACCGGCTACACGACGCCGAAGTACGGGCCGCTGAGCACCTCGAAGGGCCAGCCGTTGGTGCCGGGCCTGAAGCCCTACCCGGCCGACGCCTACCGCTGGATCGAGGTGCAGCACGCGTTCGGCGTGGCGCGGCCGAACCCCAGCCAAGGGGCGTGGGACGTGCAGTACATCCGGCCGACCGGTCAGCCGCTGACCACCTGCACGGTGCGTGAGGGAACGCCGAACTGCGGGTGAGCCCTTCGGTTAGCCTGCCGCACGTCGGTTAGCCCCGCGCACTCCCGTTAGCCGGAAACGGCCGTGAACCACTAACAAGAAGACCAAGGTCCAACCGGAGTGCGGAAGGCTAACCGGGATCGGGAGCTCCCAGCCACCGTCCGCGGAATACCCGCCCGCCCGCCGCGGTTGACCCTCACATGCACCCACGCGTGACGATCCACATGACGGAGGTCCCCAAGGACCTGCCGATGGTCCACGCCTTCTCAGGGTTCGTGGACGCCGGGCAGAGCATCCGGCAGGCCGTGTCCCACATGGTGGCGACACTGCCGCACCAACCCGTTGCCGAACTCGGCATCGACGACATCTACGACTACCGCGCCCGGCGGCCGGTGATGACCTTCGACCGCGACCACTTCAGCGACATCGACCTGCCGCGGGTGATGCTCGACCTCTTCTGGGACGAGCACTCCAAGCCGTTCCTGTTGATGCACGGCCCGGAGCCGGACCTCGCCTGGCAGCAGGTCGTGCAGAGCATCATCGAGCTGTCCGAGCACTACAAGGTCAGCAAGACCATCGGCCTGCAGGCGATCCCGTGGCCCTCGCCGCACACCCGCGACCTGCTGGTCACGCCGCACGCCACCGACCCGACGATGATCGAGGCCCGGCCGGGCCCGGTGGACCGTATCGACGTGCCCGCCAGCCTCACCACGCTCATCGAGTTCGCGACCGGCCGCGCGGGGATTCCGGCCCAGGGATTCGCTGTGCACATCCCGCACTACCTCGTGAACACCGAGTACCCGACCGGTGCCATCACCGTGTTGGACGAACTGAGCAAGGCCGCGGACCTCGTCATTGACCACGGCGACCTGCCGCAGCTGGCAGCCCAGGTCCGCGCGGAGATCGACGAGTCCATCTCCGCCAGTGATGAGAACCGGGAGGTCGTCACCGCGCTCGAGCAGCAGCACGACGCCGAAGTGGCGAACTGGGCCAACGAGTTGCCCAGCGGCGACGAACTCATGGATCAGATCGAGCAATTCCTCGCCGGTCGCGAAGACCCCGAGTAGCCCACCTCGCCTTTGTCACCCCCGCCTGCGAAGATCAATCTGGAGATCGGGGGTTATGGACGAGAGCAGGACCGCACTTACTGCGGCGCAGATGGACCGGGCGACCGGGGCGATGGTCGGCCTGGCGACCGGCAACGCGCTGGGCAGCGGGTACGCGTTCCAGCCCAAACCCCACCCCCTCGAGGTCAGATTGCTGCCCGGGGGGCTCGGCCCCTACGCGCTGGGCGAGTGGGCCGACGACACCGCGATGGCAATCCCCATCCTGCAAGCCAGCGCGCGGGGCGAGAATCTGCTGGACCCCACCACCCAGGACACCATCGCCGCAGCCTGGGCGGACTGGTCACTGGGCGCTAAGGACGCCGCCCCGGTGATCGCGAAGGTCCTTTCGGCCTACGACCCCGCACTCGGCGCGGAGTCGTTGCGCCGGGCAGCCGCCGTGCTGCATGCATCCGGTACGACGGCTTCGGGCAACGCCTCGCTCATGCGCACCACACCGATTGCGCTGGCGTCCCTCGACGACCCGGCCGCGACCGCGCGGGCGGCCCGTATCTACAGCGACCTGACCCACGGGAACCCGGAGGCCGCAGAGGCGTGCATCCTGTTGAACCTCGCCCAACGCGAGGCGATCCTCACCGGACGCTTCGACATCCGTGCCGGGCTCGAACACTTGCCGCAGGCGCGGCGCGCGCACTGGGAACTGTTGTTGGCCCATGCCGAATCCGGGATGCCGCAGGACTTCGCGATCCGCAACGGCTGGGGCCCGCAGATGATCCAGCACGTGTGGTCGGCCATCGTGCACTGCGAGCAGCACGGCCCCGATCATCTTGAGCAGACCTTGCGACAGGTCATCGCCGCGGGCGGCGACACACCGACCGCCGCCGCGATCGCCGGCAGCCTGCTCGGAGCGCGGTGGGGGGTCTCGGCAGTCCCGTTGGGATGGCGTCGGCACGTGCACGGCTGGCCGGGCTTGCGCGACAAGGACCTCGTGCAACTTGTCGCTGAGGCGGTCACCGGACGCCCCTGGCCGACGACGTTCGCGAAGGGCCCGATGAGCCTGCCGCCGATGGCGCACCCCGCCGATGAGGGCCTGTGGCTCGGAGGGTCTCGCGGCCTGCGTCCTCTGCCCGGGCACATCGACGCGGTGGTGTCGTTGTGCCGGCTGGGCACGGAACAGGAGCCGTTGCCCGCTCCCGCCCCGGACGACCACATCCGCGTATGGCTGGTCGACTCCCCCGATCAGGCCGACAACCCCAACCTCGAGCATGTCGCCGAGGCCACCGTGACGATGGTGATGAACCTGCGCGCGGAGGGCCGACGGGTCTACCTGCACTGCAGCGACGGCCGTTCCCGCACCCCGTTCATCGCCAGCCTCTACGGCTCGCGCTTCACCGACGCACCCGCCGAGGAGGTGCTGCGGGTCATCCAGCGGCTCGCGCCGCAGGCGCAGCCCAACGCCGCCTTCCTGCGGATGCTCCGCTCATTCGTCTAGCGTCCGAACCAACTGCGGGTCGCGGCGACCATCGCGCGCACACCCACCTCGATCGCCCGCTCATCGACGTCGAACGTCGAGGCGTGCAGGTCCAGAGTGTCGCCGTGGCCGTTGTGCACGCCGAGCCGGCCGTAACAGCCAGGCACCCGGTCGGTGTACCAGGCGAAACTGTCGCCGCCCCAGGACTGCTCGGTGGGCACCACCGCGGCCTGCCCGAGTTCATCTGCGATCGCGTCCGCCCACAGCGCGGTCGGCTCGACGTGGTTGTCCACCGGCGGCACACCGTGACGGTAGTAGAGGTCCCATTGCACTCCCGACTCGCCGAGGATGAGTTCCACCGACTCGGTGAGCAAGCGGCGCAGCGCCTCCCACACCACCCTGTCCGGAGTACGCAGAGTCCCCGTGAGCACCGCCTTCGCCGGGATCACGTTCGGGGCGTCGCCGGAGATGAACGACCCCCAGACCAGACGGATCGGCCCCTTGTCCGCACGCTCGACGCGCTCGGTCAAGACCTGCGGCAGGCGCAACGCGAGTTCACTGGTGACCGCAACCAGATCCACGGTCGCCTCGGGTCGGGCGGTATGCCCGCCGGGGCCGTCGAGGGTGATCCGAACCAGGTCGGAAGCCGAGGACACCGGGCCGGTGCGCAACCCGATCGTGCCGACCTGCTTCTTGGGGTCGCAGTGCAGACCGAAGATCACGCCGACGTCGTCGAGGTGGCCTTCGTCGATCACGTCGACGGCACCCCCGGGCACGGTCTCCTCCGCGGGCTCGAAGATCAGGCGGACCCTGCCGGGCGGGGGGTTCTGCGCAAAATACAGGCCTGAGCCGAGCACGATCGCGGTGTGCACGTCGTGGCCACATGCATGCGCCACACCGTCGATGAGCGACCGGTACGACGAGTGCGATTCGTCCTCCATGGCAAGCGCGTCGATGTCGGCGCGCAGCGCCAGAACTGGGCCGTCACCGGTCCCGACGTCGCAGACCAGCCCGGTGCCACAGTTGAGCACCTTCGGCTCGAGCCCAGCCACCTGCAGGCGGCGCACGATGGATGCGGTGGTGCGGGTCTCCTGCGAGGAGAGTTCGGGGTGGGCGTGCAGGTCCCGCCGGAAGGAGATCAACTCCTCCCCGCGCACCTGCAGGAACTCCGACAGGCTCACGGCTGCAACTCCGCAGCCAATTCCTCGCGTAGCAGTGCCACCACATCCTTCAACGATCCGCCGTCGGCGACGATCCTGCGTTGGCGGTTGGCCGACGACCCTGTCTCCAGAATCTCACGCACCCCGTTCAGCGCGTCGAGTGTCCCGAGATCCCGCGCCACCGGCTGCAGGAGATCAACGATTTCGGCGATGTTCTCCTTGAACGGTTGGGTGTTCCCCGTGACGTCGGTCATCACCCGGCCGTCGAGGCCGAACCGGCAGGCGCGCCACTTGTTCTCCCGCGCCACCCAGCTCGGGATGTCCGGCAGTGGCTCGCCGCCATCGATCCGGCGGTCCATCCAGACCACCAGCGCCTGCGCCAGCGCGGCGATCGAGCGGACCTCTCGCAGCGTCGGGATCCCGTCGCACATGCGGAACTCGATCGTGCCGTAGGTCGGGTGCGGGCGGATGTCCCACCACACCTCTTTGACGCTGCGGATCGTCTCAGCCTTGATGAGCGCGGTCATGAACCGTTCGAAGTCCGCCCAGTCCTGCATCCACGGCGGCAGCCCGGAGGTCGGCATGATCTCGAAGATCTTCGCGCGGATACTGGCCAGGCCCGTGTCGTCGCCCATCCAATAGGGGCTTGACGTCGACAGCGCGAGCATCTGCGGCAGGAAGCCGAGCAGCGAGTCGATGAAGCGGATCGCCTTCTGCTTGCTGCGCACCCCGACGTGGAAGTGCACGCCGTGGATGGCCAGCCGCCGCGCCGGCCAGCCGATCTCGTCGATGAGCCGCTGGTAGCGATCACCGGGGCTCAGGCGCATCGAGTCCCAATCAGCAAACGGGTGGGTGCCGGAGGATTCCATCGCAAGACCGCGCGCGTCGAGGTGCGGCTTGAGTTCCAGCAGCGTGCCCTTGAGGTCGGCCACGGCCTCGTCGGGGTTCTGGCAGACGCCGGTGATCACCTCGATGCTGGAGTTGAAGAGCTCGTGCTTGGCCTTCGGGTGCTCGTTGTCCGGGTGGTCCGCGCCGATGATGCCGAGGATCTCGTCGGCGACCTCCACGTAGCGGCCGGTTTC
>WBZT01002871.1_pt1 | contig 11646 bp, 8 predicted proteins | sample 5204241 | NCBI WGS metagenome assembly WBZT01 (sample SAMN12344358, study PRJNA552823) | activated sludge metagenome | biome: Activated sludge suspended growth; feature: Nitrification reactor; material: Wastewater; isolation source: activated sludge from nitrification reactor of wastewater treatment...
ATGATGGGGATTATGTTATGAAAAATGGAGAGCGTAAGGAACTTAAAGGAAAAAAAGATAAAGAAGTAACCACAAGAAATATGGTTAATTCAGGAAGAGGTCTTGAATTAAAAAATAAAATTCTTGAATACAGAGGAAAATTCCTGGCCTTAATCGACGATTCATTAAGAAGCACCATGGAAAGTGAGGTTTCTTTAAATATCGATGATGAGAGCTGGAAACACAGCACCAAGAAATCATGGGAAGAATATACATTCAGCCATATGCCTCTTGGAGCCTGCGAACCAATTTTTAGTAAACTTATCAATGATGCCAAAGCTTCAGAAAACGCAGTTTTAAACCATTTTAGTAAAAAATTGGGTGGTACTGATGTGGTTTTGGATAAATTTACGGTAATATCTGCACCGGTTAAATCTTATGTTATTAAAGGTGAACCTTTTGAAACAACGATCTCGCTTGCAGCTTCTACCAGTAAGTCAACCAATACCAAAGTCTCTTTATCCGTTAATGGTCAGGCACTTTCAGTTAATGCTGATGGTCAGGCTGTTTGGAAAGCAGGTTCTGGAGAAGTCGGGTTAAAAAAGTATACAGCTATTGCCAGTGTATTTAACCCAGTAACAAATAAAACGGAAACGTACAAATCTGAATTTTCATACGAAGTTGGTGAACGATCATGCAGCGTTTCTGCTACTAAAATGAATGTTTTCTATATTGGTGTAGATAATCCAGTATCTATTTCTGCAGCTGGTGTTCCTTCTGCTCAATTGAAAGTTGATGCCGCAGGTGCCGGAATCAGTTTAGCTTCACAAGGTGGTGGACAATACATTTGTAAAGTTACCCAGCAAGGTGAATGTACCATTGCATTAAGTGGTGGCGGTTTGACCAATACGGTATTCAAATTCAGAGCTAAAAGAATTCCTACCCCAGTTCCAGCATTATCTGATAAAAAAGGTGGTACAATGCCTAACGGTACTTTTAAAGCTCAACAAGGTATTATCCCAACATTAGAAGGATTTGACTTTGATGCCAAGTGCCAGATTATGGGATTCCGATGTGTGCGTGTTGCACCTCGTCAGGACCCAGAAATCAAATTAAATGATGCCGGTGGCCGTTTTGGTGGAGACGTGAATGGTTTAATACAAAAAGCTAAACCGGGTGACCGTTATATCTTTGAAGACATCAAGGCACGTTGTCCTGGTGATCAGGCAGGTCGTGAATTGAACGATATGACCTTCTTAATAAAATAATTATATCTAAAAGTACTATGACTAATTTAAGATTTTCTTTAATCGGGCTATTCTGCTTACTGACGGTACTCCATGTCAAAAGTCAAGGAATAGATGAAAGTATGACCGAATCTTCAATTCTTGAAGATACCTCAGGATATGCTGATGACATTATAGATCGCAAAGCGGTCGTAGAACAACGCATTCTGGCTTATGAGCCAATTCGCGAAGCAGATATAACCTGGGAGAAGCGAATATGGAGAGTAATCGACACCAGAGAAAAAATGAATCAACCATTCATGGAACCTAACAGGCCATTCTTTGTAATTCTTAAAGAAGCAGCTGAAAGAGGTGATTTAAAAATATTTGGTGAGGAGAATTTTAAGAAACCGTTGAATCCAAACGAGCTTGAAAAAATGCTTCATAGGATCGATACTCAGGAAGTATACAACCCTGATACATATACGTCTGAATTGAAAATCGTTAAAAATGATATAGATTTTAATGATATAAAAACCTACCGCGTCAAAGAGATATGGTATTTTGATAAAGAAAGCTCTCGTTTGAACTGTAGAATAATTGGGATCGCCCCAATTAAAGCAGAATTAGATGACGCAGGAATGGTAAAATATGAAGGACCTATGTTTTGGGTTTATTATCCTGAAGCTCGTAAGGTGTTAGCAAAAGAAAGAGTCTTTAACGACAAAAATGATATCGCTCCCGGAACATGGGGAGATATTTTTGATGGCAGATTCTTTGCCAGTTACATCTTTAAAGAATCCAATGTTCAAGATATCCGTCTAACTGATATTTACAAAGGAGAAGAAGAAGGTGTAAAACTGCTTCTTGAATCTGAAAGGATTAAGAATAAGCTACTCAATTTCGAACACGATCTTTGGGTTTACTAATAGTAACAAAGAGATTTTATACTACAATAGAAAAGCCGGATCTTCGAATCCGGCTTTTTTTTTTCTCCTTTTGAAGTTATGTTTGAGGCGATTTGGGAACTGCCTTAAAATTCTAATGATATTCTTTAGCTTTGTAGCTATATTTTGAGAACCAGTGAAAAACGGAATTTTAATTTTTATCTTGCTCCTTATTCAACAGGTAACGCTTCACAGTCAGTTCAATGTGAGCAAAATGCTGGAACACGCGCCACTAATACCACCAACCATAGGAACCGCTTTCTTAAATTCAAAATTGATTATCTCCAAAGAAACATTGTTGGATGGCCGAGAATTTAAACGGGTGAAGTCCTGGGAACCAGCAGGAGAAATAAAGAAATTTTCTGAAATGCTTGATTCTTATGTTGAGAAAATTGATAAGCGCGCAGAAGAGAATAGCTTCTCATTGAATTATATTCCTGAAAAAGATAAAGAAATTGTGCAGTATCTGAATTGGATGACCAAAGTAGCAGACAGTACTAAATTGATTTGGAAAAAATACCACCAGCAAATCACAGCTATTAATCCTGATTTTCTACCGTTAACAGAAGAATTCGGATGCGATGAAATTGCACAGAGTGGTCAAAAGTTAAATGGCTTTGCAGAACAGAAGAATAAAATACTTGAGTTGGCAAGGAAGGACTTGTTTCATTACTTTGACCTTACACAGCGATATTTTAATAAACTTTATCAGATAGAAGATCCGATGTTTAATAATCAGGTAATGAATGAAATTTCTAAACCCTTGCAGGTACTTCAAGAATGGAGTTTTGAAGTCAACTCTGCCAATTCAAATATGGTAGACACTGGTGTGAGCCTTAATAATGCATTGTGTACTAAATAATTAAATTACAGGTTTCGATTAAAATTTAAATCCAAAGGTCATTAGAAATTCATTACTGGTTACATTGGATTGAACGATTGAACTGACTGCATCCGGAATGTGATCATTATTGAAATCAGAACCACCGGTATTGAATGGTATAAATGCATTAGAATATTTATAGTTTATGAATCCAAGATCCCAATAGAAATATTTAGCCCTATATCCGAAACCGGTACTCCAACTTTTATTAACCACAGATTCATTGGCATATGGCGAAGGCAAAAATCCTGCTCCAAAGCGAATTCGGTAATTATGTAATGGAATTTCGAGACCTACTCTGGTCTGTACAACGGATGTATAATTCTTTTTAATTTCACTATTTAGTTGAGCTTCATAATCTAGATCGACATTGCCTTTGAATTTAAATTTCGTTTGACCAGGTGTGAAGTAATCTACATCGACATTGATAAAACCTAATTTGGAAATAAAGGCGAAGGACCCAATCCATCTAGATGGTACGATTATTTTATAATCGAAATATCCATCAGGTGAAGAACTCTCATAGTTTTCAGTTCCTTTATTACCTACAAAGGAATATTTGAGTGTTGTGTTAAAGTTATCAACAAAAGTGAGTAGAGATGGAGAATGCCATGATATTCCAAGACGAAAATTGTTACTCGGTTTAAGAATTACTCCGAGGCTTCCTTTGACACCATTTACTTCAGAATTGAGCCTTTCGGAAAATTTCAAATTAACAAAAGGATTGAATTGGTTGGTTCCAGTATACTCTTCATAGGATTTTTGAATTTCATATTTTGCGGAAATTATGTCCAAACTAGCACCAAGTATTATAATTTCATTATAGTTTGCGCCCAAGGCAAAACTAAGATTTCCTTGAGTCCCCTTTTGTGCATATGAACCTTTTTTAGGTATTATGGCATTTTTATAAGAGAGCAGATCATTTGTATAAATAATTTTATTCGTATCGGTACTTACATCATAAAGCGCGCCGGTTTCGTATGCAAGTTTGGTTTCAAATTCATCTAATTGATCTGTTGGTAAACCCCGACCATCTGAATAAGCTGGGTCAATGGAATTTTCTAAAAACCTGTGTAAAATACTTCCTTCACTTTGTCCATCGTATTGCAGGTCTTCCTTATAGCTTGCTGTTTTATTGTAGCCAATAAATATATTATACTGTTTCCATTTAGAATAGTGATTAGGCTTTGTGCTAATTACTAAACCAAGGTTGCTAAGATTTAATTTGGAGCTCTCTGTAGATAATTTTGGGTTGGCCACAGATCCGGCCATTTGATGGGTCTGTTGATTATTATTTAAATAAAACCCAAAACTCAGGTCTGATCTCCTAAATAATCCGAGCCCTGCGGGATTGATGCCAATAGCGCTTTGATCAGCACCAATGGCTCCAAAAGAATTGTTGACACCAATGGATCGTGCGGTTCCCTGGCTTCTGACATCACTATATCTCAAGGCATCAGAGCTACTTTGAGATTGTACTGAGTAGGAGGTAATTAGGGTACAATAGAGGGAAAGTGTAACAAGTGAATGAAGCTTCATAATTAATGATGGTTTTGCAGATGGTCTTTGCGATTGATTTTAAAACGAATCAAATTTTGCGAATACTTAAATTATCGTCGGTGTCCGGAAAAACCATGACCGGAAGCATTGTGACCGGATGATGCCGGACCCGAAAAACCCGATCCGGAAGATCTTGGGCTTGAAAATCGAGAACCTTGCGACTCTATTCTTGGAGACTCAGATCTTTCAGAATGGCTCTTTCGTTCAAAACCAGCTGATAAACTGCGATCAGCTTTGGCAGAAGGTTCAACTCTATTCCGATTTGGCTTGATACTATTCTCAATTTGGTAATTTTCATTTGATCGAATAGATCTTTCCTTAAATTCTTTGGCAACTGAGGTGTTTTTTTCATTTATCCTTTCAGATCTTCTAGTATCTGTAGGTGAGTAATACTGATCATTTTCAACTCGGTCTCCATGTCTGAAATTCCCATTAAGGTTTGACTCACGATTTTGGGATGATTCATTTGATTCACCATGTTTTCTGATTATCGGAGGAGTGGATTCTTTAGGCATGGACCTGCTATTTTCTTTAGTCCCGGAATTTCTTCTTGGAACATTTGGGTTACTTTCTTTTTTTGGTGATGAAGCTGGTTCAGCCTGGTTATTGAATTTATTATCTCTATCTGGCCTTTTGCCAGGATTAGTTGAATTATCATTGTTGCCAGGTTCCATGAATCTTCCTCGACGATTATTTTCAGGTTTTACAGGACTTGTTTCCTCTTTTCTATTCCTGGAATCCCTCGCAGGTCTTGAAGAAGGTTTTTCACGATTAGGAAGATCGGGAGTTATGGCTTTGTCCTGTTTATTTTTTCCATTTCGATTGGAAGGATCTTCGAACCGAATTGGCCCATACTTGGAAGTTTGTGTTATTCCATTTCGGCGGCTACCATATATACGACCTTTTGGATTGTTTGAATCGGAATAGCCGTTATTCCAGTTTGAATAATGTCTGTGATCATACCAGCCGCATCGACCACCCCAACCATATCCATACCTGGGATAATTCCAGCCACCATAGTAGTTATAATTCCAAGGATTGTAATAAAAATTATAGCTCCAAACGGGTCCGTATGGATTATAGCCATACCACCAATTCCATGAATTCCAATAATTCCATCCACTATAAACATACCATGAATTCCATCTTCGGTATCTTACATAATCTCTGTAAGGATTTGAGTACGCGTAAATATCTCTTTGTAAAAATGGGTCAAAATAATATGGATCATAATATAAGATATCAGAATAGAACGGATCATAAAAATCTCCGGAATAATATCTTTGATGAAAACGCTTAATTCTCGAAGAATAATAATAATCATAATCTTCATCATCCAGTGATGCATCATCATACTGATTATCTGGAGGGTTGGTTGGATTATCTGTTATACTTGAAGATCCATTATAATTTGAACTTGAATAATTATAATTTTCATCATTTTCATTCGTCATTTTCTTATCATCAATTTCTGTTTTATTTCGATCAGACGGGTCAAAATACACATCATCATATTGTGCATTGACCTTTCCGAAAACACTACAAAAAAACATACAAAAAAAGCTAAAATAAATTCTGTTATACATAGCTATAAATTTATGACGGTGTGATATAAACTTCATTTATGGTGCAATTTATTACTTTTGCAACTGGACTTAGTTAAAATAGGATTAAAGTACTCAGCTGATAAGTTAAAGTAGTTTTAACAATTATTTCAACATACAATGGACTAATAATAATTCCAGTAGTTTAATCTAATTTGGTTAATGTAAGCTTAAGATAATGGCGAAAGTAATTTGCTCAAGAAAGGAGGATTATTCCCAATGGTATAACGACCTTATTTATGAATCTGGTTTAGCAGACCAATCAGCGGTACGTGGATGTATGATCATTAAGCCGCATGGCTATGCGTTATGGGAAAATATGAGGAATGTCTTAGACAAAATGTTCAAAGAGACAGGGCATGTAAATGCATATTTCCCTTTATTTGTACCAAAGAGTTTGTTTGAAGCGGAAGAAAAAAACGCTGAAGGATTTGCAAAGGAATGTGCTATCGTCACTCATTACCGATTGAAAGGAGATCCGGTAAACAAAGGTAAGCTCATCGTGGATCCGGAAGCGAAGCTTGAAGAAGAATTAATAGTTCGACCTACTAGTGAAGCTATTATTTGGAATTCGTATAAAAACTGGATACATTCCTACAGGGACCTTCCTATTTTAATCAATCAATGGGCAAATGTTGTGAGATGGGAAATGCGGACAAGGCCATTTTTAAGGACAGCTGAATTTTTGTGGCAAGAAGGGCATACAGCTCACGCGACAGCCCAGGAGGCCATTGAAGAATCCTTAAGAATGCATGAAGTCTATACGCGATTTGCAGAAGATTTTATGGCTATGCCAGTAATCAAAGGAGCAAAGACTGAAAATGAACGTTTTGCCGGAGCGGATGAAACCTATACCATCGAAGCAATGATGCAAGACGGTAAAGCACTGCAAGCCGGTACTTCTCATTATTTAGGTCAAAACTTCGCCAAAGCTTTCGAGGTCAAATATCTTAATGATAAAAATAAGGAAGAATATGTTTATGCTACTTCCTGGGGTGTTTCTACCCGGCTTATTGGTGCCTTGGTTATGACTCATTCAGATGATGATGGATTAATTCTTCCGCCAAAACTGGCGCCAACACAAGTGGTAATCGTTCCTATACCCAAACCATCTACCGAAATAGATGAAGCAGCAGAACGAATTATAAAGCAATTGAAAGACAGAAACATTAGTGTGCTTTATGACCGGGATGAAAAAAATCGCCCTGGATTCAAATTTGCAGAATATGAATTAAAAGGTGTGCCGGTAAGAATTGGAATCGGTGCAAGAGATCTTCAACAATCGGTTGTTGAAATAGCCAGAAGAGATACTAAAGAAAAAAATCTAATTCCTCTGGACCATTCGGTTGATTATGTTGAGGATCTTTTATCTAAAATTCAACATTCCTTATTTGAAAAAGCAGTTCAATTGAGGGAATCCAAAACCAAATTTGTTGATAGGTGGGAAGACTTCGAAGAGATAATGAATTCCGATCCAGGTTTTGTTTATGCACATTGGGATGGTTCTTCGGAAGTAGAGGAAATGATTAAAGAAAAGACCAAAGCAACCATACGATGTATTCCTATGAATGATGAATTAATTGAAGAAGGTCGATGTATTTTATCAAATAAACCGTCGAGTCGAAGGGTTTTATTTGCCAAAGCATATTAATATCAATATGTCCGTTATGATGCAATGGATATCTTTGGGCATAAAATGTATTTTTATTGAAAAAAGAGTAGACATGAAAAAATATTTTTATTCGGTAGCCACACTTCTATTGATGTTCTGTTTTCAATGTAAAGAAGTAAAAAAAACAGAAGAAGCTCCTAAGCCGGTTCTAGAAAAAGTCGAAGAATCCGGTCCGGAATTCAGCTCAAAGTATATTTGTCCTATGCATTGTAAAGGATCTGGTTCTGATCATCCGGGGAAATGCCCTGTATGTGAAATGGATTATGAATTAAATGAAAACATGCTGAAAGATTCTATTCAATAATGTCATCAGCCCAAAAGATTATAAGTTGGGATGATTTTGCAAAATTGGACATTAGGGTAGGTACGGTCATCGAAGTGAAGGACTTTCCAAAGGCTTTACGTCCAAGTTATCAGTTGTGGATTGATTTCGGTGAGTTGGGAATAAAAAAATCCAGCGCTCAGATTACTGCTCATTATACCAAGGATATGATGAAGGACCGACAGGTCATCGCAGTAGTTAATTTCCCTGTTAAGCAGATTGCCAACTTCCATTCCGAATGTTTAGTCTTAGGGGTAATTGGAACAGATCAAAGTGTGATTCTATTACAACCGTCGCAAACCGTTGAGAATGGATGCAAAATAGGATAGGAGTATTATGATAAATACCTTTTATTTAAATTCAATTACCGTGGTGCCCTGACCACCGTTTTCTTCATCCGGATGATCAAAGGACTTTATAAAGCTTAGACTGCGAAGGGTTTTGGTCAGGTTTCTTTTTAGTATCCCGTTACCTACACCGTGAATAATATAGACCCTTGAGGCATTGGCAAGAAGGGCCTTGTCAAAATAAATGTCTATCTTTTCCTGGGCTTCCTGCAGTCTCATTCCCCGAATATCCAAGACGCTATTAAAGGAAGCTCCGCTTCTTTCTATATCACTTGAAATGGATTTTGTCGAATTCATTTCGATGGCATTTTCTATTTTAAGCAATTCGGAAGCTTTCATATTAAATGTCATATTGTCTGTTTCTACGTATAGTCTGCCTTTTTCAATTCTGGTAACTTTACCAATCATCCCACTAAAGATTAATTTAACGGTATCACCAGCTACAATTTCCTGCTTAGCGGAATGTGATGAGAGTTGATGAAGCTGATGGTTCAGTTTGACGAATTCATCTGCTTCTTTTTCTAATTCCTGTCTTTGATTTTTTGCTTTTAATTCAAGTTGTTCCAAGTTTTTGGAATTTTTTAATTCTTTGATAAAAAGGTCCAGTTCCCTTTGTTTATTTGATTTTTGATGAATCTCAAGTTGTTTTTGTTCCATTCTCAATTTGAGTTTCTTATATTCAAATTGCTTTGAAATATATGTATAACTTTGTATTAATTTGTCTAGTTCCGTTTGTTTTAATTTATAATGTTCAATATCTTTTTTTAATTGATTCATTTCTTTATCCAGCGAAGACAATAAATTTTCAAAACTTACCGTCTGCTTGCCAACCTTTTTCTTGGCATAATCTAAAATTTCTTTAGGAAGATTTATTTTTTGTGCAATTTCCAGTGCATAAGAACTTCCCGGCCGGCCAACAGACAATTGAAAAGTAGGTGTAAGATTTTTTTCATCGAACACCATGGCCCCATTGATCAGACCTTCTGATTGGTGTGCAAAAATTTTTAGGTTGGAATAATGGGTATTGATCATTCCAAATGCTTTCTTATCGTTAAGTTTTTTTAACACTGCCTCTGCAATAGCTCCGCCGATCTGTGGTTCTGTTCCACTTCCAAATTCATCTATTAGAACCAAGGATTCAGATCCAGTATGTAAGATAAAATCTCGCATATTGGTTAGTTTGGCGCTATAGGTACTTAATTCATCATCCATAGATTGATGATCGCCAATGTCACCCATAATCTGCTGAAATATGCGAAAGACACTCGATTTGTCTGAAGTCACTGGAAGTCCAGCTTGTACCATTAATTGTAATAAGCCAAATGTTTTTAGAATGATCGATTTACCACCGGCATTGGGTCCTGAAATTAAGATAATTCTATTTTTTTCATTTAGGAAGAAGGAACAAGGAATAATATTCTTTTTTTGTTCCACGAGTTTCATTTTCAGCAATGGATGGCAGGCATTTTTTAAATGCACATTTGGCACTGATTGCAATTGAGGGATATGTGCGCCAATAAAATTTGAAAAAGTTGATTTTGCTATTATTTCATCCCATTTGACGAGCAATGTATAGGCTATTGTCAATTCTTCAGCATAAGGTCTTAAATACTGGCATAGTTCTTTTAATATTTTTTGAATTTCTTTGCGTTCTTCAGATTCTAAATCAAAAATATCATTGTTTAGTTCAACAAGTTCACGAGGTTCTATAAACACCGTTCTTCCTCCTTCTGATTCATCGTGAATAATTCCTTCCACCGATCTTCTGTGTTCAGCAACTATACGAAGGACTAATCTCCCGTTACGAATGCTTTCTTCGCCTTCCGCCAGTACATTTTTATTTCGAAGCTGTATAATTATTTTCTTAAAACTCTTATAAATTTCAGATTGTTTGGATTTAATTTTTTTTCTAATTTTTTCGAGATTTTCCGAAGCAGAATCATTAATGGTTCTATCTTTTCCAATTATTTTATTAATACGTGAAAGTAAAATATCGATAGATTCAATAGATGAAAGGTCTTTGCGTAAAAGATGATTGGTAGAATCCTGAACCTGGCATATTGCATGCGTTATATCTGATACATTCGAAATTACATCTTTTATTTGTAATAGATCATCTACAGATAAAATATAATCCACTATCCTTAGATTTCGAATGACCAATCGAATATCTGAGTAATCTTGAATAGAACAGGCTTGTACCTTCAGAATAAATCCGAATTGTTCAATCTCATCAAGTTTTAGTCTGATTAAGTTAATGTCAGAATAGATCGGAGACGCGAGGATATTTTTTTTAGCTTCTTCTCCTTTTGCATATGAAGAAATTCTATTCAGGACCTCATCGAAATTTAGGTCTTCAGTTAACGAATCTGGCCATAATTCAACCATTGCTTCATTGATCCTTTTTTGCATTCCCTTCTTTTTGTTCTTTTATACCTTTTTTAAAATCGCTGAGTGAATTAAATTCTTTCCTATAGGAAACGCCTGTTCCAACCCTGTGTCTTACTCCGTCAATACCATCAATTCCTTTATAGTAGATTCTCATTTTAAGCCCTGTGACGGGAGTATTCCATTCTATAACACTTTCCGGATTAAAGTAACTATTGTTTTTGTTAAAAGCGGAGCTATTCCCATAATTTCCGCCTATGCTAACCGCCCACTGATCATTCCATAATCGATGTCTCAGATTAAAGACTACTTCGCTGGCATTGGTTTGAGTTCCGAGAATAGTTTTATTGGCATCATAATTTACATTAAAATCAACTCCGGAAATAAAGCCAACATTTTCGAATGCTTCGGATAATAGACTTGAAACAAAAATTGATACCTGGTTGGATAGAAATTCGGTAAATGTGTTGAAGGTTGTACTTTGAAATCCGGATTGCAATCCTAAATTAGAATTGGAGTTAATAAATGTTCTAAATAAAATCAAACTGGCAACCTGTTGATTCATCTGTTCTGGATTTTTTTCCAGAAAGCGAACTTTCGTATCTACAATATTTCTTAGCGGACCATTTAGGTCAGGAAAACCTAATTTAAAATTGATATCAGGCTGCAGCAGGGATCCCTTTAACAGCATCGACATATCTACCTTCGTTCGTTCTTT
>WBZT01002872.1_pt1 | contig 11642 bp, 11 predicted proteins | sample 5204241 | NCBI WGS metagenome assembly WBZT01 (sample SAMN12344358, study PRJNA552823) | activated sludge metagenome | biome: Activated sludge suspended growth; feature: Nitrification reactor; material: Wastewater; isolation source: activated sludge from nitrification reactor of wastewater...
GCAGGACGTGCTCGGCAACGGCGGCGTCCCCGTGCCGCCCGCGGGCGACGCCGACCGCCTTGCGATAATCCGGCAATGCGCCGGCCGCGACGTGCGTGAGGCCGATGTAGCCTCCGTCGAACACGCTCAGCGTCTTCGCGATGCGGACGATCCCGCGCGAGGCGTCGAGCGCCACCTTCATCTCGTCGGCTTCGAGCGCGCGCTCGAACTCGCAGAACGCGGTCACGCCGTCGCCCGCGCCGGCGGCGATCCGGCTCGCCGCCTCGGCGGGGAACACGTGGTCGCAGTTGGTGAGCAGGAACGACCCGCCGACGTGCGGCAGCGCCGCCTCCACCGAGCCGAGGTTCCCCGTCGCGGGGGCGGGGTTCTCGACGAGGCGCACGCCGGGCATCGCCAGCCGGTCGAGGTGCGCCTCGACCAGGTCGTGCCGGAACCCCGCGACGACGACGATCTCGCGGGGACGCAGCGTTGCGGCGAAGTCGAGCGAGTGCTCGAGCAGCGTGCGCCCGCCGACCTCGACCAGCGCTTTCGGGCGTTCGGCCGTGAGCAGGCCGAGGCGCAGGCCGAATCCCGCGGCGAGGACGATCACGTGGTCGGGAGCGAGTGGCGGCATCGCAGGGGTTGTCGGAACGGGCGGGCCGCACCTGGGAAAAGTGGCGGCATTCTACGGCACGGCCGCGATTGGGTACCATTCGCCCATGCCCAGCGCCGCCACGACCGCACGCACGCTCGCCGAAGCGCTGCCCTACCTCCGCGCCTACCACGGCAGGACGATCGTCGTGCGCTTCGGCGGACGCGCGATGGCCGACGAGGAACTCAAGGCGAACTTCGCGCGCGACGTCGCGCTGCTGCGCCTGGTGGGCATGAAGCCGGTCGTCGTTCACGGCGGCGGCTGGCGCATCGACGAGCTGCTGGCGACGATGGGCATCCCGACCCGGCGCCACCGCGGCCTGCGGATCACCGACGAGAAGACGCTGACCGTCATCGAGATGGCGCTCGACGAGCTGAACCAGGAGCTCGCCGGGCTCATCAACCAGCACGGCGGCCGTGCCGTCGGCATCAATGGTCAGGACGGTCGGTTCATCCGCGCGGTGCCGATGCGCCTCCCGGCGGCTCCCGGCGAGGATCCCGTGGAACTGGGCTACGTGGGAGACGTCGACTGCATCGACGTCGAGCTCGTCCACCTGCTGCTCTCGCGCGAGTTCGTCCCGGTGATCATGCCGCTGGGCGTCGCGGAGGACGGCACGGCCTATCACATCGACTCGGACCGGCTCGCGGGGCGCCTCGCCCGTGCGCTGTCGGCCGAGAAGCTGATCCTGATGACCAACGTCGAGGGAATCGCGGACCGGCGCGGCAGGCTCGCCTACATCCTGACGGCGAGCGAGGTCGACGGCCTCCTCGCCGACGGCAAGGTGGCGGACGACATGGTGCCGCGGGCGAAGGCCGCGCGCGACGCGGTCCGGGAGGGCGTGCACTCGGTCCACATCATCGACGGCGGCGTGCCGAGCGCGCTGCTGCTCGAGGTGCTGACGGCCGAAGGCGTCGGGACGGCGGTGCGGTCCGACGACGGGCCGCACTTCCTCGAGGACAGCCGGGCCTACCTGCTCGACAGCTGACGCGGTCGCCCGGGATGGGCGCCGGCTCCGCGATGCAGTCGCCCCCCCCGACCTTCCGCTACCGCGCGTTCGCGCGCGGCGACGTCAACGGCTTCTTCGCGCTCGCCGTCGACAACCTCGCGATGCTGGTCGCGATGTCCGGCATCCTTATCGGCGTGTTCCGGATGCCCGGAGAGATCGTGCTCGGGCGAATGCTTCCCGGCACGGCGCTCGGCGTGCTGGTTGGCGACCTCGCGTACGCGGCGCTGGCGTGGCGCCTCGCCCGCCGCGAGCGGAGGCAGGACGTCTGCGCGATGCCGCTGGGCATCGACACGCCTTCGCTGTTCGCGCTCACGTTCGGCGTGATCGGTCCCGCGTACGCGATGACGGGCGACGCGCAGCGTGCCTGGGTCGTCGGCATGGCGGTGATGGTCGTGATGGGCGCCGCCAAGCTCGTCGCGGCATTCGCCGGCGATGCCATCCGGCGCAGCGTGCCGCGCACGGCCCTCCTGGCGGCGCTGTCGGGCGTCGCCCTGGTGCTGATCCTCTACTTCCCGTGGGTCAAGATCGTCGCGGAGCCGATCGGCGGGATGGTGGCGCTCGGCGTCGTGCTGATCACCCTGGTGGGAAAGGTTCGACTGCCGCGCGAATTCCCTTCCGTGCTCGTAGCGCTCGTCGCCGGGTGGACGGCGTACGCGATCGCCATGCACCTGGGCTACGAGCCGCCGCCGCTGCCCGCGGCAGGCGCGCTCGCCGGCGTGGCGCTGCCGTGGCCGTCCCTCGCGTTCGTCGACGGGCTCGAGCAGGCGCTCGTCTACCTGCCGCTGGCACTGCCGGTGGCGCTCGCCACCGTGATCGGCGGCATCGACAATACCGAATCGGCGGCGGCGGCGGGCGACCGCTACTCGACGCGCGACGTCCTGCTCGTCGAGGGCGCGGCGACGCTCGTCGCCGGTGTCTGCGGAGGGGTGATCCAGACCACGCCTTACATCGGCCACCCGGCGTACAAGAGCATGGGTTGCCGCGCGGGCTACGCGGTCGCGACGGGGATCGCGATCGGCGCAGGGACCGCGCTCGGGCTCACCGGTGCCCTGATCGCGCGCGTTCCGGAGAGCGTCGTCGTCCCGGTGCTGGTGTTCGTCGGGCTCGAGATGGCAGAGCAGGCGATGGCGTCCGCCGAACCCAGGCACCTGAAGGCGGTCGCGATCGCGGCGGTCCCCGTCGTCGCGAGCCTCGTGACGATCGAGACCGGGGCACTGATCGGCGCCGCGGGCATCGACGTGAAGGGCCTGTCGCCCGAGCTGCAGCGCAGTCTGTCGGCGGCGACGATGCTCGGCAACGGCTTCATCGTCACGGCCATGCTGTGGGCGACCTGGCTCATCGACGTGATCGACGGCCGGTACTGGCGAGCGGCACTGCTCGGGGGCGTCGGCGCGGTGCTGACGCTGTTCGGGCTGATCCACTCTCCGTTCCCCGACGGTCGCTGGATCGTGCCCTGGGGCGAGGGAATCCCGCGTGCCACGATCGCGCTCGCGGCCGGCTACGCGCTGATGGCGACGTGTTGCCTGGCCTTTGCGCGGCGCGGCTCGGGCCCGGAGCCCTCGGGGTCGGAGCCGTAACCTTCGTCATTCGCGGCGGTGCAGGTGCGCAAGCCGGCACCCGTCGAACGTCACGGCTCCGGCGCGGAGGTCCCCGGCGGCAGCGCCTTCACCAGCGCCAGCACCTCGCGGAACGCCGGATCGTCGCCGCTTCCGGCCCACTCGAACAGCACGGTCTCGGTGCCGGCGACGATGCAACCCGCGTCGCTCATGCGCTCGAGCGCCCAGCGCCGATCGTCCTGCCGTCCGGGCCGCGAGCCCGCGGCGTCGCCGACCACGAAGACCCCGTAGCCCGCGGATGCGAGTCCGAGCGCCGTCTGCATGACGCAGACGTGAGCCTCCATGCCGCAGACGACGATCTGGGAGCGTCCGGTCGCGGCGAGCATCGCGGCGAAACCGGCATGGTCGAGGGCGCCGAAGCGCGACTTGGCGAAGATCGCGGCCGGCGCGAAGCGGTCGCGCAACCGGGGAATCGTTCGGCCGACGCGATCCGGCAGGTGCTCGGTCGCGAAGCGCGGAATGGCGAATCGCTCGGCGGCGGTCATCAGCGCTTCCGTGCGTCCGATCAGCGCCTCGTGGCCGTGCACGTGCGGCGCGAGCCGTTCCTGGACATCGACGACGAGGACGAGGCTCCGTTCGCGGTCGAGCCTCGCCAGCGCTCGGCCCTCCGGCTTCGCCGTCGACGACGGGGTCTGGCTCGATGTCATGTCGCCGGCGACTATACCGCAGCGATCCCCGTCGGCACCGGCCCGGGCGCCCGCCGGAATTGATAGAGTCGAACCCCGGGCGTGCCGCCCCCACCCGCGCCGAGGACCCCGCGATGCCCGCTTCGAAGACCGCTCCCTGGACCGGCGTCTACCCGATCGCACCGACGCCCTTCACCGACGGCGGCGACCTCGACCTGCCGGGCATGCGGCGCGTGCTCGACTGCATGGTCGACCAGGGCGTCGACGGCATCTGCATCCTCGCGAACTATTCGGAGCAGTTCCTGCTCGCCGACGACGAGCGCGCGACGCTGCTCGACGTCTGCACGACGCACGTCGCGGGTCGCGTCCCGGTGATCGTGACCTGCAGCCACTTCAGCACGCGCATCGCGGGCGAGCGGGCCCGGGCGGCGGCCGCCGCGGGCGCGTCGATGCTGATGCTGATGCCGCCCTACCACGGAAGGGGGCTGCGCGCGGACGAGGCGGGCATCCTGCAGCACTTCGCGCACGTCGCCGAGGCCTCGCGCCTGCCGCTGATGGTGCAGGACGCGCCGCTGTCGGGCGTCGCGCTGACGGTCCCCTTTCTCGCGAGGCTCGCGCGCGAGGTGCCTTCGGCCTCGTATTTCAAGATCGAGGTGCCGTTCGCGGCAGCGAAGCTCCGCGCGCTGATCGAGGCGGGCGGCAAGGCGGTCGCGGGCCCCTTCGACGGCGAGGAGGCGATCACGCTGATGGCGGATCTCGACGCCGGCGCCACCGGCACGATGCCTTCGGCGCTGCTGCCCGACCTGATCAAGCCGGTGGTCGAGCACCACCTGGCCGGCCGGCGCCGCGAGGCCGCCGCCGCGTACGCGCGCATCCTGCCGCTCGTCAACTTCGAGAACCGGCAGTGCGGGCTCCGCGCGACCAAGGCGGTGATGAAGGCCGGCGGCGTGATCGGAAGCGATGCCGTCCGCCACCCGATCGAGGCGCTCCACCCCGCGACCCGCGCCGGGCTGCTCGAGCTCGCCGCGGAGGTCAGACCAATCGCGCTCGCCTGGGGGCGCTGAGCCGGCGGCTACAATGGGCGGCCCCCATTCTCCAACGCTTCCCGGATCCCCCATGCGTGCCTACAACTTCAGCGCCGGCCCCGCCGTGCTCCCCGAACCGGTGTTGCGGCAGGCCGCCGCCGAGATGCTCGACTGGCACGGCAGCGGCATGTCGGTGATGGAGATGAGCCACCGCGGCAAGGAGTTCATGGGCATCCACGCGAAAGCCGAGGCCGACCTGCGCACGCTGCTCGCGATCCCGCCGACCCACAAGCTGCTGTTCCTGCAGGGCGGCGCGATCGCCGAGAACGCGATCATCCCGATGAACCTGCTGGGCTCGCGCAGGGGCGCCGACTACGTCAACACCGGCGAGTGGTCGAAGAAGTCGATCAAGGAGGCGAAGAAGTACTGCACGGTCAACGTCGCGGCCTCCGCCGAGGACGCCAACTTCACCTACGTGCCGCCGCAGAGCCGCTGGACGCTGGACCCGGGCGCCGCCTACGTGCACGTCTGCACGAACGAGACGATCGGCGGCGTCGAATATCACTGGACGCCCGCCACCGGGGACGTGCCGCTGGTGGCCGACATGTCCTCGCACATCCTGTCGCGCGTCGTCGACGTGTCCGGGTACGGCGTGATCTACGGCGGCGCGCAGAAGAACATCGGTCCCGCAGGCCTCACGATCGTCATCGTCCGCGAGGACCTGCTCGACCGCGCGCTCCCGATCTGCCCGTCGGCGTTCCACTGGAAGGAGCAGGTCGAGGCGGACTCGATGCTGAACACGCCGCCGACCTACGCGATCTACATCGCGGGCCTCGTGTTCGAGTGGCTGCTCGCGCAGGGCGGCGTGCCGGCGATCGAGAGGAAGAACATCGCGAAGGCGAAGCTCCTGTACGACGCGCTCGACGCGAGCGCGTTCTACGTGTCGCCGGTCCGCAGGGAGGACCGTTCGCGCATGAACGTGCCGTTCAAGCTTCGTGACGAGAAGCTCGACGGCGCGTTCCTGAAGGGCGCGGAGGAGCGGGGCATGGTGCAGCTCAAGGGCCACCGGGCCGTCGGCGGCATGCGCGCCTCGATCTACAACGCGATGCCGATCGAGGGCGTTCAGGCGCTGGTGGACTACCTGAAGGACTTCGAGAAGCGGCACGGGTGATCGGCGATGTTCCGGATCCTCACGCTCAACCAGATCTCGGCGCAGGGGCTGCACCGCTTCCCGTCCGCGCGCTACACGGTCGGCAAGACCGTCGACGATCCCGACGCGATCGTCGTGCGTTCGCACGACATGCACGCGATGGCCATTCCCGCGAGCGTCAAGGCGATCGGCCGCGCCGGCGCCGGCACGAACAACATACCGGTCGCCGCGATGTCGAAGCGCGGCGCGCCGGTGTTCAACGCGCCGGGGGCGAACGCGAACGCGGTCAGGGAGCTCGTGCTGGCGGCGCTCCTGCTCGGCGCGCGCAACGTCGTCCCGGCGCTGCGCTACGTGGACGGCCTCGATCCGGGCGCCCCCGACCTCGAGGCGCGCGTCGAGGAAGGCAAGAAGCAGTTCGCCGGCGTCGAGCTGCCGGGGCGGACGCTCGGCATCGTCGGCCTGGGGTCGATCGGGAGCCTCGTGGCCGATACGGCGATCAAGCTCGGCATGAAGGCGATCGGCTACGACCCGGAGATCACCGTCGACGCCGCATGGCGCCTGCCGTCGTCGGTGCGCAGGGCGAACTCGATCGACGAGGTGGTCCGTCACGCCGACTTCATCTCCCTGCACGTGCCGCTCGTCGCGGCGACGCGCCACCTGGTCGACGCGACGAAGCTCGCGCTCGCGAAGCCCGGCGCCTTCCTGCTCAACTTCTCGCGCGATGCGATCGTCGACGAGGACGCGGTGGTCGCGGCGCTGCGCGCGCAGAAGCTCAGGGGCTACCTGTGCGACTTCCCGAGCGCGAAGCTGATCGGCGAGCCGCGCGTCGTGGCGCTGCCGCACCTCGGCGCCTCGACCGCGGAGGCCGAGGAGAACTGCGCCGCGATGGTCGTCGATCAGGTGCGCGAGTACCTCGAGCACGGAACGATCGCGAACGCGGTCAACTTCCCGAACGTCGAGATGGCGCGCGAGTCGCCCCATCGGCTGGCGATCGCGAACGCGAACGTGCCGAACATGCTCGGCCAGATCAGCTCGACGGTGGCGCGCGCGGGACTCAACATCCACAACATGGTCAACAAGTCGCGCGGCGACATGGCCTACACGCTCGTCGACGTCGACAGCGCGGTCGACGACGCGACGATCCGCTCGATCGCGTCGATCGACGGCGTGCTGTCGGTTCGGGCCATTCCCGCGCCCTGAGCCGCCGCCCGCTCGGGCCTCCGAACCCCGCCCTCCGCACGGAGCGATCCTTGAAGATCTACTACAGCGCCACCTCGCCGTTCGTCCGCAAGTGCCTCGTCGCCGCGCACGAGCTCGGCCTGCGCGATCGCATCGAGCTCGTCGAGGCGTCCGCGCACCCGGTCGCGCGCGACCGGGCGCTCGTCGCGGTCAACCCGCTCGGGCAGGTGCCGACGCTCGTCACCGACGACGGCGCGGTCCTCTACGACAGCCGCGTGATCGTCGAGTATCTGAACGCGCTGGGGGACGGCGGGATCGTCCCGGGCGATCCGGACGCGCGCTGGGGCGTGCTCACCGAGCAGGCGCTCGCGGACGGCATCACCGACGCCGCGCTGCTCACGCGCTACGAGGTCGCGGCACGGCCCGAGGCGCTGCGCTGGGGCGAGTGGATCGAAGGGCAGCTCGACAAGGTGGCGTGCGGGCTCGCCGATCTCGAACGCCGCGCGAGCTCGTTCGGCGACCGCGTCGACGTCGGCACGATCGCGTTCGCGTGCGCGCTCGGCTACCTCGACTTCCGGTTCGCATCGCTCGCCTGGCGCGAGCGGCATCCGAACGCGGCGGCCTGGTACGAATGGTTCGCCGGGCGCGAGTCGATGGTCGCGACGCGGCCCTCGTGAGATGGCCGCGCTGGGCGTCGCCTCCGGGCGCGCGATGCTCGCCGTCGAATCGGCGGGGGACGGTCCGCCCGTCGTGCTGCTGCACGCCGGCGTTGCCGACCGGCGCATGTGGCGCGCGCAGGCAGTGGCGCTGACGGGGGCCGGCTTCCGTGCCGTCGCCTACGATCGGCGCGGCTTCGGGGAGACGCTGCACGCCGACGAGGCGTATTCGCACGTCGGCGACCTGGTGGCCGTGCTCGACGCGTGCGCTCCGCAGGCGCAGGCGATCCTCGTCGGGTGCTCGCAGGGCGGACGCATCGCGATCGACGCGGCGCTCGGCCATCCGGAGCGGGTGCGGGGCCTCATGCTCGCCGCGCCTGCGGTGAGCGGCGCGCCCGAGCCCGCGTCGCTGCCGCCGGCGATCCAGGCGTGGGTCGACCGGGTCGAGCGGGCCGAGGCGGCGTTCGACACCGACACGATCAACGCGCTGGAAGCGCATGCGTGGCTCGACGGCCCGCTCGCCCGCGAGGGGCGCGTCGGCGGCGCGGCGCGCGAGCTGTTCCTCGCGATGAACGAGATCGCGCTTCGCGCCGAGGCGCGCGGAACGGAGATCGAGCCGCCCCCGGCCTGGGACCGTCTCGCGGAGGTCGCCGCGCCGGCGCTCGTCGCGTGGGGCGACCTGGACTTCCCGGGCGTGGCGGAAACCTGCGAGCACGTCGTGGCGACGATTCGGGGCGCGCGCCGCCATGTGTTTTCCGGGGCCGCGCACCTGCCCAACCTCGAGCAACCGGCGGCGTTCGACCGCGTTCTGCTCGACTTCTGCGCGTCGTGCGCGGGCGGGCGCGCCTGACGGACGGCGCGCCCGCCGCATCCGGGCATCCTCACCCCGCGATCTTGCTGTGCCACCAGAGCCTGAGCTCGCGGCACAGCCCGTCGAAGCCGAACGTCGCCATCGCGATTCCGTCGAGCGCGAGCCGGGGCAATGCCTCCCCCTTCCGGCGGGCGACCAGGTTCGTGCCGGTCGACGCGGCCCAGATGCGGAACAGCTCGTCCGACGTGACCTGGTAGGTCGTGTGCCAGTGCGCGATCCCGCCGCGCTCGTGGCGCTCCAGGACCTCGTATTCGAGGCGGATGTCCTCCTGCAGCTTCGTGCGCTGCCAGTAGGCCTTGATCGCGTCGTGGCCGCGCTGCTCGGCGAACGGCGTGTTGCGATAGACGCCGTCGGAGGCGAACAGCGACGCGACCAGGTGCTCGTCGCTCGTCTCCCAGGCGCGCTTGTAGATCAGCATGAATTCGTCGATGTCCATCGGCGGCGTTCGGACGGGCGTTGCGGAACGGCGATCATGCCACGCGCGGGGACGGGCGTCAGGAGGGAGCCCGGCCCCGGTGGCCGCCGCGGGCTCGAATGCCCGCGGGAAAGGGCGCCGCCGGACGACCGTCGGCGACTCCCCGCGCGCCATTTGCGACAATCCCGGCCGTGCTCGCCATTCTCCTCGTCACGTTCCCGTTCTTCGCGCTGGTCCTCTGCGGCTACGTGGCCACGCGGCGCGGCATGCTGCCGCAGGCGGCGATTCCCGGGCTCAACGCGTACGTGCTGTACTTCGCGCTGCCCTGCATGCTCTGGCGCTTCGGCGCGACCACGCCGATCGCGCAGACCCTGTCCGTCGGCGTCGTCGGCGTCTACGTCTTCTGTGCGCTGGTGATGGTCGCGTTCACGCTGGCGGTCACGCTCTCGGCGCGGATCGGCTGGAACGACGCGTCTTTCGGAGCGCTGGTCGCGGCCTTTCCGAACACGGGCTACATGGGCGTGCCGCTGCTCGTCGCGCTGCTCGGCAATGCGTCGGCCGGACCGGCGATCGTGACGATCCTGCTCGACCTGCTGTTCACGAGCTCGCTGTGCGTCGCGCTGTCCAGGCTCGGCAGCGCCGACGAACACGGCGCGGCGACCGCCGCGAAGAACGCGCTCAAGGGCGTCGTCGCCAACCCCCTGCCGTGGGCGATCCTGCTGGGCATCGCGACCTGGTCGGCCGGCATCGAGCTGCCGAAGCCCATCCTCCAGACCGTCGGCCTGCTCGCGGATTCCGCTTCGCCGACGGCGCTCTTCACGATCGGCGCGGTGCTCGCGCGCTCGCAGATGACCAGCGCCGTCCGCACGCCGTGGGTCGAGTACGTCCCGATCGCGCTGCTGAAGCTCGTCGTGCACCCGCTGCTCGTGCTAGCCATCGGGACCAGCGCGATCGGGATGGGCGTGCCGCTCGACCGGTTCGCGCTGACGGTGATCGTGCTGGTCGCCGCGCTCCCCAGCGCGAGCAACGTCGCGATGCTGGCCGAGCGGTTCGGGGCCGACAACGGTCGGATCGCCCGCATCATCCTCGTGTCGACCGCGCTGGCGTTCCTGACGTTCTCGGGCGCGGTGGCGGTGCTCGCGCCGTCGGCTTGAGCCCGCGCTTGACGCCGCGCGCGTGCCGTGGAGGATAGCGGCATTGCCCTCGACACGCGACCCGCGCGCCGACATGAAGACGATCCTCATCCTCCTGGCCTGGGCGTTCGCCGCGCTCCCCGGCGCGGCACGCGCGCAGGACGCGTCGCCTTACGCGATCGACATACCGCCGTGGTTCGCGAACACGTTCCTCGACTTCCGCGAGGACGTCGCCGACGCCGCGAAGGAAGGCAAGCGGCTGCTCGTCTACGTCGGGCAGGACGGCTGCCCGTACTGCAGGAAGCTGATGACGGCGAATTTCTCGCAGCGCGCGATCGTCGACAAGACGCGCAAGCACTTCGTCGCGATCGCGCTCAACCTGTGGGGCGACCGCGAGACGACCTGGATCGACGGCCGGACGATGAGCGAGAAGGCGCTCGCGCAGGCGCTCGACGTCCAGTTCACGCCGTCGGTCCTGTTCCTCGACGAGCGGGGCAAGGTCGTCGTTCGACTCGACGGCTACTACCCGCCGCGGCAGTTCGAGGCCGTGCTCGACTACGTCGCGGGCAGGCACGAGGGCCGCGAACCGCTCGCCGACTGGCTGCAGCGCGTCGCGAAGGAGCCGGCGAGTCCGAGGCTCGCCGACGAGCCGTTCTTCATGGCTCCGCCGTACGACTTGAGGCGTCGGCCCGGCGCGAAGCCGCTCGCCGTCGTCTTCGAGACCGTGGACTGTCCGCCGTGCGACGAGATGCACCGCGAGGGGTTCCGGCGTCGCGAGGTGCAGGAGCAGGTAGCGCGCTTCGACGTCGTGCGCTTCTCTCTCGCCGCCGCGACGCCGTTGAGGACGCCGGACGGCCGCGCCACGACGGCGCAGGCGTGGGCGCGCGAGCTCGGGATCGCGTGGACGCCGTCGATCGTCTACTTCGATGCCGCGGGCGCCGAGGTGTTCCGGATCTCCGCGTACCTCAGGCCGTTCCACCTGTCGTCGTCGTTCGCCTACGTCGCCGACCGCGGTTACGCGAGCGAGCCGTCGTTCCAGCGCTGGCTGCAGGCGCGCGCGGAGCACCTGCGGGCGCAGGGCGAGCGCATCGAGCTCTGGGAGTAGGGTGGGGCCTCGGCGATGGGGCGGGCGCCTATAATTGCCGGTTTCGACGACGAGGGAACGGCGGGGAAGCGCATGAAGTGGGAGATGCACGAGAATTCGCTGTTCGCGGTGCTGCTGCGCTCGCCGTGGTGGGTGAGCGCGGCGATCGCCGCCGCGATCGGCGGGCTCGTCGGCGTGCTGGTGCGCGAGGAGTGGCGGATCTTCGCCGTGTTCTCGTCGCTGCCGTTCG
>WBZT01002874.1_pt1 | contig 11637 bp, 10 predicted proteins | sample 5204241 | NCBI WGS metagenome assembly WBZT01 (sample SAMN12344358, study PRJNA552823) | activated sludge metagenome | biome: Activated sludge suspended growth; feature: Nitrification reactor; material: Wastewater; isolation source: activated sludge from nitrification reactor of wastewater...
GGGCCGTCTCTTCATGCTAAATTGGCAATTTCCCCTGCTCGCCAGCCGCCATGAATGACCAAGCCGCTCCGCTCGGGGCAGCCGCCTCCCGCTTCGTCGCAAAATATGGGTGGTGGCTGCTGCTCGCCATACTGGGCATCGGCCTGCTCGGTTTTGTCGTTCTGCCACCAATACTGAAGTCAATCCTGGTGGATGAGCTCGCCGCCACGTTGCATCGTCCGGTGAGCATCGCCAGCATCCGCATCAACCCCTACGCCCTGTCCGTGCAGATCGATGGATTTGCCATCGAGGAAAAGGGAGGGGGCGACAAGGTGGCGGGCTTCGACCGGCTGTACGTCAACTTGGAATCCAGTTCGCTGTTTCGCGGCGGGCCGGTGATCAGCGAGCTGCAGTTGGCCGGTCCAAGGCTGAAACTGGTGCGTCTGGCCGACGGACGTTTGAACTTTTCCGATCTGATCGACGAGTTCTTGGCCCGACCCGAGTCGAACGAGCAGACGCCCTCCTTCGCGGTCAGCAATATCCAGATTACTGGCGGCCAGCTCGAGTACGACGACCGGATGCTTGATGAAAGACATCTCGTCAGCGAGTTGAGCATTGCATTGCCATTCCTTTCGAGCCTGCCCAGTTCGACCGAAATCTTCGTCGAACCGGCTTTTTCCGCGTTGATCGATGGCTCATTGCTGGTCGCTCAGGGCAAGAGCAAGCCTTTCGCAAAGTCCAGGGAAAGCGAGCTGGCTCTGAATTTTCGCGATGTGCACCTTGGCCGGTATCTCGCGTATTCGCCGATTCGCCTGCCGATCGAGGTCGCTTCCGGCGCGCTTGACAGTGAGTTGAAGCTGGGCTTTCGCCGTGCGGACGATGATCGCTCTACGCTCAGTGTGTCTGGAAGTTTCGCCATCAAGGATCTGCTGGTCAAGGATAGCGAAGGTGGTCCGTTGTTGGCCCTGAGGCGCCTGGAGGTGGAGCTTGGTGAGGTGGATCCCGCCAACGGGAATTTCGCAATTGAACGGGTTGCCGTCGATGGCCCCGAAATCCACGCGCGGGTCAGCCGGCAAGGGACGATCAACTGGATCGATTTCTTCAACAAGCAACTCGGGTCTCGCGGAGCGCCAGAGGCGGATGCCAGAACGGCCAGGCAGCCCTCGTCGCCAAGCTGGTCGCTCGGAGAAGCGAGAATAACCGGTGGTGTGCTGCGTTGGTTCGACGAATCGCATGGTGCGCCGTTCGAGGCTAGCGTCGAGGGACTCGAGGCGAGCTTGAAGGGACTCGACAGCAGCGGTGACGGGTCAGCCGAATTCGCTGCGGCGTGGCGGCTGCAGGCTGGACAGTGGATCAAAGGGGACGCGTTTTCGATCAGGGGAGGCCATCTCCGCCTCGCCAAGCGCGAGATCGCGATCGACGAGGTTGCCGTGCGCGGTACCCGGCTGCTGCTGCGACGAGCTGCCGATGGCAGGATCGAGTTCGTTCCGCCGCCTTCCCTGCGCGCCGTCCAAGCCGCGCGCAAGGATTCGGGAGCACCATGGAAATTGAACGTCGCCAAGTACCACGGGGAGGACTTGGGGCTGCGTTTCGAGGATGGCGCTGTTTCGCCGGCAGTGGTGAACACCATCGAGGCAATGAACGTCGACGCCGAGAACCTGTCGACGGAGCCGGGCAGGAAAGCGAAGGTGGCGGCACGGTTTCGCATCAACCGCCGGGGCGAGATCGAGGTGGGTGGCAGTTTTCAGCCTTTCCCACTCGAGGCGGACCTCAAGGTAGGCGTCACGGCGTTTGAACTCTTGCCGGTACAGCCTTACTTTACGGAGCGCTTGAACGTCGAGGTCAGCCGTGGTCAGGTGACACTCAACGGTGACCTGGAATTGCGTCAGTCGGGGCCTGGTTCGCCAGACAGTGCCCGGCTGTCCGGCGGTTTTGCCGGACAGGTGACGGTGGGCGATTTCTATGCGGTCGACAAGATCAACTCGGCAGACTTCCTGAAGTGGAAATCCTTGTATGTCGGAAAGGTCGAGGCCCGTCTGAATCCCGATTCGCTCTCGATCGGCGAGGTGGCACTGGCCGATTTCTTCGCGCGCGTGATCGTCAGTCGTGAGGGGAAGCTGAACCTGCTGCAGATCGTTCGTCAGAACGACGCGGCGACGCCGAAAGCGCAAGTGCAGCCGGTGGTGGCGGGCGGCGATACGGCCGTGGCGGCGGTGGCGACGGGCACGCCGAGGCCGCCGATAAGGATCGGCAGGATCACCTTGCAGGGTGGCGACATCCGGTTCAGCGACAACTTCGTAAAGCCGAATTACTCGGCGAATCTGAAGAAGATCGGCGGCACGATCAGTGGTCTGTCGTCCGCAGCGGAAAGCGTGGCGACTCTCGACCTGCGTGGAAGCTACGACAATCTTGCGCCTCTCAGCATTTCCGGGCAAGTGAACCCGCTTTCACCCAGGCCCTATCTCGACGTGCAGGCGGAGATCAAGGGCGTGGAGTTAACTTCGCTTTCACCGTATTCGGGGAAGTATGCGGGTTATGCGATCGAAAAGGGCAAGCTGTCGCTGTTCGTCAAGTACAAGATCGAGAATAACCGGATGACCGCCGAGAATCGCGTGTTCCTCGATCAACTGACTTTCGGCAACGCGGTCGACAGTCCGGACGCGACCAAGCTGCCGGTGATGCTGGCGGTTGCTCTGCTGAAGAACCGGAATGGTGAGATTGACATCAATCTACCGATTGCCGGTTCCCTCGATGACCCGGAATTCAGCGTCGGCGGACTGGTGGTCAAGGTGATCATGAACCTGCTGGTGAAGGCGGTGACTTCACCTTTCGCGCTGCTGGGATCGATATTTGGTGGCGGCGAGGAGCTTTCAAACCTGGAATTCGACCCTGGCCAGGCGACGATTACTCCGCAGGCGCAGCAGCGCATCGAGAATCTCGCCAAGGCACTGAACGATCGGCCTGCACTGAAACTGGACATCGAAGGACGAGCGGACTCCGACGGCGATACGGAAGGGCTCAAGCGGGCGCGTCTGGATCAGAAAGTGCGGGATCTGAAGCGTGAGGACCTCGCCAGAAAGGGGGGACGGAATGGAGCGACGGACGTCGTCGAAGTCAGTTCAGGGGAATACCCGGCACTCCTGGAACGGGTCTACCGGGCGGAAAAATTTCCCAAGCCACGCAATCTGATTGGGATGGTGAAAGGGCTTCCGGTCGACGAAATGGAGAAACTGATCCTGGCCAACTCGATTGTCGAGGAAGAGGATCTGCGCGAACTTGCGGATCGGCGGGCAAAGGCAGTGCTGGATGGGCTGGTCGCGCGTCAGGTCGATGGCGAACGCCTGTTTCTGCTGCCGGTGAAGCTCGGCGCGGCGAGCGGTCGGTCGGACGGATCGCTACCCAAGGAAAACCGGGTGGCACTTTCGCTCAAGTAGTGCCGCTCGTTGCCCGCTGCGTTGGCAATCGGCTTCCCGGAAGAACAAGCGATGGGTGAGGGCATGTATTACACCTTGGCGCTGATCGGCTTCGTACTGATCGGGTTGCAGATCGTTGTGCTGCTGCGAGGGGGGCCTGCGAGAGCGCTGCTGGACGTGCGTTTGCACGAAGTGCAGGCAGGGATCGACCGTCTGGAGCGCGAACTGCGGCAGGAACTGGCCGAGGGAAGGCGTGAGGCCGCAGCTGCAGCGCGTGGCGATCGCGAGGAGCAGGCAGTCTCGCTGAGCCGCCTGGCGCAGGCACTGGCCACGCAACTGGCGCAACTCGGCAAACTGCAGACGCAGCAACTCGAGTCCTTCGCGCAGCAGTTGTCACGGTTGACCAGCAGCAACGAGCAACGCTTCGAGAGTTTGCGTCTGGCGCTCGAAGCGCGCCTTGCCACGATGCAGAACGACAATTCCATCAAATTGGAAGAGATGCGCCGGACGGTCGATGAAAAGCTGCATGCGACACTCGAGCAGCGGCTTGGCGATTCCTTCAAACTGGTCAGCGAGCGCCTGGAGCAGGTGCACCGGGGGCTTGGCGAGATGCAGACGCTGGCGACAGGGGTCGGCGATCTCAAGCGCGTGCTGACCAATGTGAAGACTCGCGGTACCTGGGGTGAGGTGCAACTGGACGCGCTGCTCGAACAATTGCTGACTGCCGAGCAATATGCAAGAAATGTCGCGACGAGGCCGCACAGTCTGGATCGCGTCGAATTTGCCATTCGCTTGCCGGGGACCGAAAAGGCGGACGAACAGCGACCCGTCTGGCTGCCGATCGACGCGAAATTTCCGCTCGAGGACTATCAGCGCTTGCTCGACGCGCAGGAGAGAGCCGATCCCGCAGCGCTCGAACTGGCGTTCAAGGCGCTGGAAGGCCGGTTGCGCGACGAAGCCAGAAAGATCCGCGACAAATACGTCGAACCGCCTTATACGACGGATTTCGCGATGCTCTATCTGCCGACCGAAGGTTTGTACGCGGAAGCATTGCGGCGACCGGGGCTGGTCGACGGCTTGCAACGGGATTTCCGGATCTGTGTCGCCGGGCCGACGACGCTGGCAGCGCTGCTCAACAGTCTGCAAATGGGTTTCCGGACCTTGGCCATCGAGCGCCGATCGTCGGAAGTGTGGGCCGTTCTTGGCGCTGTCAAGACGGAGTTCGGAAAGTTCGGCGAAGTGCTCGAACTGACCCGGCGCAAGCTCGAGCAGGCGAGCCGCAGCATCGAGTCGGCCGGCGTTCGGACACGCCAGATCGAGCGCAAACTGAGAGGCGTCGAAGCGCTACCGGTGCTCGAAGCGCAATTGCGGCTCGGTGATCTTGAAGAGCTCGATTCGCCTGCCGACGAGCCATGAGGCGGGCTGCGCTGGAAGCCTCGTTTCGCGCGACGACGTACCGTGTCACGGTTCCCGAAGGGTTTTTCTGCCTGCGGATCGGGGTCGCGCATCCGGCCTTTGACAGCTTCCTTCTTCACCGGGCGCCGCCCACGCTGCCGCTCGGCGAGCAGCAGCGCGAATATACCGCTGGTGTCTGCTGGGGCATAGTCACCGCGTACAATCCGGGATTGCTGCGCTCCGAAGACGACAACCGGCTCGCGCAGGCGCGACTGTACGAGCGGATCGCGGCCTCGGGCTGGCCATTTCTTGCCGCCTGCAACCTTGCCGATGGCGGGTCCTGGCCGGAGGAACCGAGTTATCTGCTGCTCGCCGACACCGCAGAAGTAGCGAGCTTGGGACGCGAATTCGGCCAAGTCGCCGTGGTCTGTGGGCGAACGAGGGAAGCGCCGCAATTGATCTGGTTGTGACCGGTGCTACGGTTGCGTTGCCTTACCAGAGTTTCCACCACGGTTGCTGCCGTTCGAGGCCGCGCACGTAGTACTCGCTGTCGGGGAAGTTCTTGCGCATGACGCGTTCGGCGTCGTCACGCAGATCGATCAGGCCAAGCGCATCGTAGGCCTTGACCATGATGAACAGCGCTTCCTCGATAGCGGGTGCGTCGGGGTAGTTCAACACTGCGTACTGGGCACGGTTGGCTGCCGCAAGATAGGCACCTCGTTTCATGTAGTAACGGGCGACGTGCAATTCCAGCGTGGCCAGCGCATTGACCAGATACTTCATGCGCAGAATTGCGTCCGGAGTGTACTTGCTGTCGGGGAAACGCGTGACCAGCTCGCGGAAGGAATCGAAAGATTCGCGCGCGCCTTTCGGGTCGCGTTCGGTCATGTCCTGGTTGCTGATGCTCCCCAGGAGGCCCTGGTCCTCGTTGAAGTTGATCAGCCCGCGCAGGTAATAGACGTAGTCTACGTTGGGATGATTCGGATGGAGTTTGATGAAGCGGTCACAGGCAGCAAGGGCCGAAGCAGTGTCCATGTCCTTCCAGTAGGCGTAGGCGATGTCGATCTGCGCCTGCTGCGCGTAGCGGCCGTAGGGGTAGCGCGATTCAAGCTTCTCGAAGTACTTGATGGCTTTGCTGTACGAGCCGCCGTTGAGTGCGTCCTTCGCTTCCGTGTACAGCTTGTTCGCCGACCAGCCTATGGTTTCGTCCTTTTCTTCCGGGAAGAGCCCGCAGCCGGAGATCAGGGTTGCGAGGAAAAGCGTTGCGATTACCGCTAAACTACGCATGATGGAAAGCCCAAAGAGAAGGAAGGCGGCGGCCGACGCGCCAAGGCGGGAGATCGGGCGGCCCGATTATAGCGCAAACCCAAGAATTGCCCTGAGCGTGCCCGGCGACTGCAGCGGTCAGCGAGTGGACCAGGTCCTTGCCCGACTGCTTGCCCAGCATTCGCGAAGCCGCCTGCAGGGCTGGATACGCGAAGGAAGGGTGGCGGTCGGCGGGACGCCGATTGTCGAGCCGAGACACAAGCTGTGGGGAGGCGAGACCATCGAAGTCGCCGAAGCCCGCGACGAACGCGCCGAGCCTTCGGCAGCGGAAAACATTCCATTGCAGGTGGTCTACGAGGACGACAGCCTGCTGGTCATCGACAAGCCTGCCGGCCTAGTGGTTCATCCGGGTAATGGCAACTGGTGCGGCACCTTGCTGAATGCCCTGCTGCACCATGTCGCACAAATCGAGAAGGTGCCGCGGGCGGGGATTGTCCATCGCCTTGACAAGGATACCAGCGGCCTGATGGTCGTGGCCAAGACTCTTGCAGCGCAGACCGATCTCGTGCGACAACTGCAGGCGCGCACCGTCAAGCGGCATTATCAGGCGCTCGCGCGCGGTAATCTGGAAGGAGGCGGAACGATTGACGCGCCGGTAGGTCGGCATCCGACGCTGCGCACCCGGATGGCGGTGGTCGCCAACGGTCGGCCGGCACGGACGCATTACCGAGGGCTGGAGTCCTTCATTGGTTGTACTTTGATCGAATGCGCGCTGGAAACCGGGCGGACGCATCAGATACGCGTACACCTGACCGCGCTTGGTCATCCTCTGGTGGGCGATCCGGTCTATGGGCGCGCTCTCGGCGGCGTGCCGCAAGGCCCCTGCTTTCCTCGCCAGGCCCTGCACGCCTGCCGCCTGTCGCTGACGCACCCGGACACGGGCAGGGCCATGTCCTGGAAATCGGCGCTGCCCGATGACATGGCGTTGCTGATCGAGACGCTGCGGCAGGAGACACGGTTGCTGGCAGCAGGAGTGAACGCTTGTGAAGGCCTCTGCGATGAGGCCAGCGATGTACGGAATGCAGCGCGCGACATCAACCCTGGGTCCAAAGGCATATGCGGCGACGATTGCTGCGACGAGTTGCCGGACGAGCAATAGCCGACGAAGTCATGCGACATGTCCAGTGATGCGCTGCTCGACGAGGACTGGATCGTTCCCGAGTGGCCGGCACCCGCTCGCGTGCGGAGCTTGATCACGACGCGTCGGGGCGGGGTGAGCGTCGCTCCCTATGCAAGTTTCAACCTTGGTGCTCATGTTGGTGACGATCCGTTGGCGGTGGCGGCCAATCGCCGACAACTCTCGCGCCAGTTGCCGTCGTCGCCGTACTGGCTGAATCAGGTGCACGGCACCGCGGTAGTTGACGCCGGGGCTTCCCAGTTGCGGCTTCCGACCGCCGATGGTGCGCTTGCCCGGACGGGCGCAACCGTCTGCGCGGTGATGACCGCAGATTGTCTGCCAGTGCTGCTCTGCGATGAAACGGCGTCGGTCGTCGCGGTCGCCCACGCCGGTTGGCGCGGCCTGCATGCCGGCATTCTGGAAAACACGGTGGCAGCGATGCGCGTACCAGGCAGTCGGCTACTCGCCTACCTCGGGCCTGCGATCGGCCCGCGGGCCTTTGAGGTTGGCGACGAGGTCCGCGCCGCCTTCGTCGAAGTGCACGCCGAGGCGGCGGTGGCGTTCACCGCCATCGCCAGGAAGGTCGATGGTTCGGGCGGATGGCTGGCCGACATTTTCCTGCTGGCGCGCCAACGTCTGGCGCGTCTCGGGGTCGAGGCCGTCTTCGGTGGCAGACACTGCACGGTAGGTCAGGCGAGCCGCTTCTTTTCGTTTCGGCGTGATGGAGTGACCGGACGCATGGCTTCCCTGATCTGGCTGTCGGCGGCGTAGTCGGTGCGCAAGTTAGTCGTCCGCGGTACCGCTCTTGCCGAGTGGAGCTTTTCGAACACTTTGCATTGACAGCTCACATGCTGCAATGCAGAATAAAAGGTCGCTGTGTCGGTGACTTTCAAGCGCTGCAAGCGTCGTCCTGATCGCGGTGGGGGAGTTCGGCCCGGGCGCGCCGGTGCGGGCGGCAGTGGTCGGCAGGTGTTGTGAGCCTGGCGGTGTGGTGCCGCCATTTGTTTGATTCGTCAACAGGAAAGGAAGGAATTATGACGCAACGTGTTGCTTTGGTTACAGGTGCCATGGGCGGAATCGGTACGGCCATTTGCCAGGAACTGGCCAAGGCTGGCCACAAAGTGGTTGCCGCCTACCATCCGGAGTTCGACAAACCGGAAGAGTGGGGCAAGGCGATGGCCGAAGCCGGCTTCAACGACTTCATTACCGTAGCCGGCGACGTTTCCGACTATGATTCCTGCGTCAGTCTGGTCGCAGAGGCCGAGGCGAAGGCTGGTCCGATCGACATTCTGGTCAACAATGCAGGCATCACGCGTGACAAGATGTTTGCACGCATGGAACTGGCGCAATGGAATGCCGTGATTTCAACCAACTTGGGCAGTCTCTTCAACATGACCAAACAGGTTTCGTCGAAGATGGCCGAGCGCGGCTGGGGGCGGATCATCAACATTTCGTCGGTAAATGGCCTTCGGGGACAGGCCGGTCAGACCAATTACTCCGCCGCAAAGGCGGGGGTGATCGGCTTTACCAAGGCGCTCGCAGCCGAATTGGCGGCCAAGAACGTGACGGTGAACGCCATTACTCCCGGTTATGTAGCGACGCCAATGGTGATGGCGATCAAGCCGGAGATTCTGCAAGGTATCGTCGATACCGTGCCGATGAAGCGTCTGGCGCGGCCGGAAGAGATTGGCGGTGCCTGTGCCTATCTCGCTTCGGACATTGCCGGGTTCATCACTGGATCGACGCTGAACATCTGTGGTGGTCTCTATTACCAGTAGACACGGGTTTTTGCGGCAGATAGACCAGGACAGGCTCCAATAGGGGCCTGTTTTTTTTTGCCGGCGTATAATTGTGCTGCACCGCATCAACGGGCGTCACAGAATGCTTGTCGAGTCATCACCAAATGGAGGAAGGGTCCTCATGCCCGAGCAGCCGCGACTGATCAAGAAATACCCGAACCGACGTCTTTACGACACAAAGACGAGCGCCTACATCACCTTGAGCGATGTCAAGGACCTGGTTCTGGCGAGAGAAAACTTCAATGTGCTGGACGCCAAGACCAGCGAGGACATTACGCGCAGCATTCTCTTGCAGATCATTCTCGAGGAGGAGGCCGCTGGCATTCCTCTGTTCACCACCGACCTGTTGGCGCAGATGATTCGCTTTTACGGTCACGCGATGCAGGGAATGCTTGGCAAGTATCTGGAAACGAACATAAAATCCTTCGTTGAATTCCAGAAGAAGCTGCAGGATCAGTCGCAGCAGCTATACGGGGAAAGCAGCAGCCAGATGCAGAACGACATGTGGTCGCAGTTCATGAACTTCCAGGGTCCGGCGATGCAGACGATGATGGCCACCTACATGGAGCAGAGCAAGAAGATGCTGCACCAGATGCAGGACCAGTTGAAGAGTCAGACGCGCACCCTGTTTACCAGCATCCCATTGACGGGCTTCCCAGGCGACTCGGCCAAGCACCCGAAAGACGCAGAGACGTGAATCATGCAGTTGCGCGCCTCTCTTGATGTCATTCTCGTCCGTTTCTCTTCGCGCAGGGTCAGCGCAGGAGCGCGACGTAGGTGGCGGCAATGATCGCCGTGGTGATCACCCCGCTGATATTGGCTCCCAACGCGTGCGGCAGGATGATCGCCCGGGGATTGGCAGTAGAGGCGATTTTCTGGACCACCTTGGCGGTCGTCGGGACGCAACTGACGCCGGCGATGCCGATCATCGGGTTGTACTTGCCACCACTCCAGAAGTAGAGGATATAGCCGCCCAACAGGCCGCCGAGGGCGGAAATGGTCAAGGCCAACATGCCCAGGAGCAACAGTTTCAGGACGGTCGGTTCGAGCAGCGTGTTGGCTTCGCACAGCACCCCCAGCGTCAGTCCGAGGAAGAACGTGGCAGCGTAGAGGAAGACGTCGCCGAGCAGCTTGGTGAAGGAGTCGATGCCGCTCTCACGTACCGCGACGCCGACGAACAGCGAGAAAAATAACGGGGCGGCTACCGGAAACAGCAGGCAGAGCAGCGTACAGGCTACCACTGCGAAGATGAGTTTCTGCGAACGACTGATCTTCGATCCGCGATCGGCGACCATGTTGATCCCGCGGATGTGCTCCGGTACCAACCACTTGATCAGGTACGGGTACGCACCATAGGTCAGACCGAGATACAGATAGCCGACAACGGTGATGGGGACGAACAGATGCTTTGCCAGCACCAGCGACGTGAACAGGACCATGGGTCCGTCGGCGCCGCCGATGGTTGCCACGGCGGCCGCCTCGCGTTCGCTGAGGCCCAAAGCAACGGCAATCGGGAAGACAGCAATCGTCCCCAGTTCGGCGAACAGCGCGATGAACATGCTCTGGAAGGGGCGCGCCATCACGTAGCCAACGTCCAGGAGGACCCCAATACCCATGAACACCAGACAGGCGATCAAACCGTTGCTGAATGTCAGCGTATAAATCGGTTGCAGCCAGTCGATCTGCATGATGTTCATCAGTTCGATCGGATCGGAGATCAGCGGATCCACGAACAGCGTCCCCATCTTGCCATTTTCGATGAACATGACGCCAGCGTTGACCGACGACATGCCGAGGCCCATCGGGATCATCAGCAATGGCTCGAGAACGTTCTTCGAGCCCAGATAGATCAGAAAAAAACCGAGCAACATCAGAAAGATGCGCCCGAAGGTGACCTTCGAGTCCGCGGCGACCAAGGTTGCGACGCCCTGAAACAGATCGAGAAAATGGATGCCTTCCATACGCTTCGGTTCCCGCGCACGGCGGCATCGCTGCACCGCCGACGCATAGAGTTGCTGATCGCAGGAAAGTGCTCCTGCCGGCCAATCCAGCTCAGCTGATCGTTACCAGTGGCTGTCCCCCCTCGACCGCATCCCCCGGCTTTACCAGCACACGCGTAACCTGGCCGGCACGACTCGCGGTAACGGGGGTCTTCATTTTCATTGCCTCGAGCACCAGCAGACGGTCGCCAGCGGCAACCGTCTGGCCGACCGTGACGTCGACCTCGACGACCACGCCTCCCATTCCGGCCAGTTCGTCCCCTGCTCCGGCGGCGGCTGGAGGCGGTGCGGACGTTACCGGCGCAGCCGTTGTGCTCGCGACCGTACCAGCTACCGTCGCCGCAACGGAGGCGGCATTCGGCGCCGGTGCTTGCGCGGCCTGACCGACAGTAAGTTCAAGAACGCTCACCTCGTACTCGCGTCCGTTTACGGTAACCTTGAATTGCCTCGGCATTTCTTGCTCCTGTTATCTGGCACCGCGACCCGTGGCGGGCCCTGGCGTATGGGAATGCTGACTGGCGCGCGCGCCGGCGGCCCAGCCATGACTGGTTGGTGCGATGTGCAGTATCCGGTGCGCTCCGATGGCCACGTAGATCGCTGCCGACAGA
>WBZT01002875.1_pt1 | contig 11635 bp, 8 predicted proteins | sample 5204241 | NCBI WGS metagenome assembly WBZT01 (sample SAMN12344358, study PRJNA552823) | activated sludge metagenome | biome: Activated sludge suspended growth; feature: Nitrification reactor; material: Wastewater; isolation source: activated sludge from nitrification reactor of wastewater treatment...
GGATCTCCCGGCTCCAACTGAGGCTGAACGACCGGTTCGGGCCCGGCCGCGCGTTCCACCGCCAACAGATCGCCGGAGTCCACGGCGAGTTGACCATCACGGCGTCGGAACCGGAACTGCGACAGGGGCTGTTCTCGCGCACCGGGTCCAAACCGGTGGTCGTGCGCATGTCGCACGGGGCCATCGCCCCACACGCTGACGTGGTTCCCGACATTCAGGGGTTCGCCCTCAGCGTCCGGCGGATCTCGGGACCCGGGGCGCTGGGAGGCCGGACGAACCGGCAGGACTTCCTCCTGATCAACCGGCCGGCATTCGGCTTGACCAGCAGTCGCGAGTTCGGTGACCTGATCGAGCCTGTGGCCCGCGGACAGGCGGCACTGGCTCGGCATCTGATCGCCGCCCACGGCCCCGTCTCCGGCTCTGTGGAGCTCGCCCGCTTGACCGCGGATATCGCGCGACCTTTCTCGGGGTTCGCTACCGCACGCTTCCACAGCGCAGCTCCGATCGCCTTCGGCGACTATGCGGCGCAGGTCCGGTTGGTGCCCAAGGGGGCCGGCCGACGACTGACTGCGCCCTTGGACTTCCACAAGGACCTGGCGCAACGACTGCGCACCGATGACCTGACCTACGAACTCCAGGTTCAGTTCTACCTCGACGACAAGACCACGCCTATCGAGGATCTCCGCCACTCCTGGCCCACCGACGCGAGCCCCTTCCATCCCGTGGCGCGACTGACGCTGCCCCAACAGGACATCGACTCTGAGCAAGGTCAAGACCTCGCCAAGGACGTCGAGACGGACAGGTTCGACCCTTGGCAGGCACTGGCGGCCCATCGACCTTTGGGGGAGGTCATGCGGGCCCGCCGCGCTGCGTACTACTCGAGTGCCAAGAACCGGGGCGCGGGGTAAGCAGGGGTCGCCGGATCAACCCCGCCACCAGGAGGAGCGCTTCAAGGCGCCGTCCCAGGTCAGAGAAATGTGCACATGGTTGCGGTGACAGTCGTTGTCGTTGGCCGGGGACCGAAACGCTGGCGTGAGGCATTCGCGATACGGCTGCCAACCGAGTTCGGCTTGGTAGATCTTCCAGACCCGATCGCGCCAGATCAGGTACATGATCCCGAGGCGACGTGCCATGGCTGCGATGTGGGGGCCGCGGGACATCGTCAACCACTCGACGAAGTCGTCACCCTTACGCGCCTGTGCCCGGTTGCGCGAGTTGACCATCCAGTCGATGGCTCGCCCGTCGTAGTGCTCACTCTGATCCTTCAGGCAGGCCCGGTTGAGTCCCGTCGTGATGGGGCCGTAGCGCTGCCTGATCAACCGCGCCAGAGCGACCGCTCCCTTCTGCGGGTGGTGGATGCACTTGCGTTGCCCGACGTATTCCCGCACCGGATCCATCGGTCTCGAGCGCACCGCGTTGGGCACTTTCAACCCCTTGGGCTTCTTTCGGGGTTTGCCCGGGAAGTTGGGCTGGAAGTCCAGCGCGACGTCGATGGCCCCGGTGAGCTGACCTGGCGTTACCGAGACCGGCTTCGCAGCCTGCGCGGTCGGAGCAGAGGTGTACCAGCGCATGGGCAATCCCCCCCATTCGCCCGTCTCCGCGCTGACCAGGTAATCACCGGCGGGCAGTCCAGACAGGACGTAGCGGCCACCCTCGCCAGTGCCGATCGTGAACTCCTGCGCGTACTCGGGGCCCGGGTCGAACAGCGGCAGCGCGGTCACGACCAGTCCCGCGAAGCGACCCCCATTGGCGCTGATGACACCACCGAGGCGCCCCAACTCACCAAGACGGAAGTCAAGGCCGGTACGTGACGTCCCAGCGACGGATATCGGCGTCGCGCGGGCGGCATCGGGCGCAGCATCGAACCACTGGGCCTGGTAGTCGCCGTGCCCGGCCCGGAGCAGATACGACCCCGGGGGAACATACTCGATATCCATGGCCCACCGGCCGTCCGCGCCGGTCAGCACCACGTTGACGGGAGAATCCAGATCGGGAGTCGCTCCGACCGGGAACAGGGAGACAGTGGCCCCTACCACTGGGTTTCCGGCCGCATTGGTGACGGCGCCGGACAGACGTGGGGCACCAGGGATCGTGACATCGATCTGTGATTGGGTGCTGTCCGTAACTGCGCTGACCACTCTCGCCGACTCAGGAGTTGCTGCCCCCGGATACCAAGCAGTTCGAGCGAGGGAATCGTCCACCGCCCGGACCAGATACCGGCCGGGTGGAATGCCTGCGTCCGACACCTCCGCCTGCCAGCGACCTTGCGCGTCGGCGCCGGTTTCATACAGGTACTCGGCGGGATCGTCGGTCGACGTGAAGCCTTCCGGGTAGAACAACACGCGCGCATACGCCGCCGGGTCGCCGCCGTCTGTCCGAACGGCGCCGCCCACGGATCCCGCTGCGGCGACCGCAGCCGGAGACATCCCCCAAGGGACCGTCAGCGCGAGGGCCAACGCAATGACCAAAGTCCGGACGACAGTCATCCGCTGGTGACGCACGATCCGACTCCGATTCCATTTCGCCGATTTCGGACTGACCCAGTCCCCGCTGGCCGACTTCGACTGGTGGGACCTCCTTCGAGGCTACCTCCACCCCACGACGACAAGATCCAAAGGAGGACGACACGGCAGGTTTCTTGCGGGACGACAACGCTGGCTCTTGCCGACAACAACGTGAGCCCCAGTAGGGTCACGACACCGTCGGTTCCGACACCGCGCCGCTCGCTCCTATGCTGGCTGCAGGGGCCACGGAGAGAAGGCCACGAAGACAAGGACACAGAAGACACGAAGAGCAGCCACGGAAAAGCAGCCACGGAAAAGCAGCCACGCAAACGGGACCTGACACTGGAGGCCACGAGGAATGCCGCCCAGCAGCATCAAGCACCCACCGCTCGGGAAGCAGGTCGGAGGAAGATTCATGCGGACTTTCGCGACCACGGGTTGCGCCGCACTGATGATCGTTGCAGCGACGTCGGGCACAGCAGCGGCGGCCGATACCTCCCCACCCCGAGCCGCCAAACACCGATCGGGGGTTACGTCCCACCTCCACATCACCGCCGTCACGATCCCCACCGCGCCCACCGCGGCTGTCGCGCAGCGCGGCAACCGATCGGCAGTCGTGAGCTGGCAGGCACCTGTTGACGACGGCGGTTCGACTCTTACCGGGTACATCGTCCAACTCGAGTCCGCCGAAGGTGCCTGGCTCGATGTCGCCACGATTCCCGCGCCCACGCTCACCGCACGGATCCGGGGCCTGACCAACGGGGTGGCCTACCGGGTTCGGGTGGTCGCGACGAACACGGTCGGCTCGAGCGCACCCAGCGACCCCAGTAACACGATCATTCCGCTCGGCGCACCCGCAGCACCGACGACACCGACCACCGCCTCGCAACCGGGCACTGTCGCCATCCGGTGGGAAGCACCGTCCGATACCGGTGGAACTTCGATCACCGCGTACCGCATCCAGCGCCGAGAACGATCCGGAGACTGGCGCACCGTCGTGCCTCACACCGGATCCACCGCGACCACCTACTCGTTCGCGAGCCTGCCGGTTGGCGTGGCACAACAGTTCCGCGTGGCGGCCATCAACGCGGTCGGTGTCGGCAACTGGTCGAGCGCATCAGGGGCCGTCGTTCCCTTCACGGCTCCCGGCGCCCCGGGGCGGCTCTTCGTCACGACCAAGGGCAACCTGCGTGTGGAGATGTGGTGGCGACCCGCCGCCACGAATGGTGCCGCTGTGGCCTATCAGATCCAGTACTCCGTCGGCAAAGGTTGGCGCGACCGCGCCCGCACAACAACTCTGTCGTGGCGCGGCAAGGTCAAGTCGCCCGACACCGGCAACACCATCCGGTTCCGAATCATCGCGGTCAATCCCGCAGGACCCGGTCCCGCAGGCCCAGAGACCAAGGTCAGCATCCGCTGAGCCGACCAAACCGCCGCGGGGACAAAGACGAAGTCACGCGGCGGGAGCGTCCCGATCGCGTGGCTGGATAGATTGGACCGGTCACAGCCAGCACAACGGCAGGAGCCTTCGATGTCCGACACCAGCCCGAACGAACCATCGCCGGAGGAACTGCAAGAAGAAGCATCGTTCGACGAGGCCGTGACCCGCGAACTCGCCCACGAGGATCGGCGCGACGCCGAGGCCAAGCAGAGCAACATCGAGAAGCAGACCCGCGAACACGGGCTCGATCAGGGCTGACGCTCCAACTGTTCGGCGAGCATGTCATCTCGTTGCACCGGCAGTTCACAGACGAAGTCCCGACACACATACGCCGTCGCGTGCTGTTGCCTAGGGCGGTCCGCGAGGAGGGCTACGACCGGGTCACCGGTGCCGAGAGCGATGACCGCACCGGCTCGGGCCCCGCGGAACGCGGCACGCCGCAGATCGACGGTCTCCTGATCACCTGGTTGTCCCACCACGGCGATCTGGGTCGGCCCGGCTTCGTCGGCAGCGAGAGCGGCCAGTGACCATCCAGCGAACCGCGGATGCGTTTGTTGCAGTTCGCCGACCGAGTCCAAGGCCGAGTCCGCGGCCGCACGCCAATCGGCCCGGCCGGTCAGTGCGGCCATCGTGATGAGAGCCATCGCGGCGGCGGAGTTTCCGGCCGGATAGGCGTTGTCCGCAGGGTCACGGGGGCGTCGGACGAGAGTTTCGGCGTCGTCGGCCGTGTCCGCGAAACCTCCCTCGGAAAGTGAGAACCGGTCGATGAGGACCTGCGTCAGTATCTCCGCATGGCGGATGAACGCGTGGTCACCGTTGGCCGCGAAGACCCAGGCGAACGCTTCGACGACGTTCCCGTAGTCCTCGAGCGTCCCTGCCGCTGTGCCCACGCGCTGCCCGAGCGTCACTCGCAGCAGTCGGTGGTCGTCGGTGATGTGGCGCTCACTGATGGCTTCCGCGGCCCGGGCGGCTGCGCTCACCCAGTCGGGCCGGTCGAAGACCACGCCGGCCTGCGTGAGCGCCGTGATCGCCAGGCCATTCCAGGACGCGACGACCTTGTCGTCACGAGCGGGCTGGGGGCGCGTGCCCCGGGCGACCAGCAGTCGCTCGCGGACATCATCGAATCTGACCCGGTCGTCCGGATCACCGCGCAGAGTCAGGGTCGAGGAACCTGTCTCGAACGTCCCGGCCACGGTCACGTCGAACAGCTCGGCTGCCCAGTCACCGTCGGCGCGACCCAGCACGTCGTCGAGTTGGTCTGGGGTCCACACGTATGACGCCCCCTCGCGAGCCTCACTGTTCAGATCCTGTTGGGGCACCGCGTCGGCATCGAGGGCGCTGGCGAACGCCCCCTGCTCGGTGGTCATGTCGCGGACGATGAACTGAGCGGTCTCCTCGGCGATGCGCCGGATGAAGTCGGAGTCCGTCCGGCACCACAGATGGGTAAACACACGCAGGAGTAGCGCGTTGTCGTAGAGCATCTTCTCGAAGTGCGGCACTCGCCACCGGTCGTCGACGCTGTAGCGGGCGAATCCACCCCCGAGTTGGTCGTAGATGCCACCACGGGCCATCGCCTCACACGTCGCCGAGACCATGTCGAGGGCCCGCTGGTCACCGGTCACCTCGTGGTAGCGCAGGAGGAACTCCAACACCATGGCCGGGGGAAACTTGGGGGCGCGACCGAAACCCGCATTCACCGAGTCGAAGCCAGCCGCCAACTCCTGGGCCGCTGCTGTCAGGACCCCCCTTCGGTCAGTGCGTGCATCCGAGGGTGAGAGCGACTCGCGCGCAGCCAGCGCGTCGTTGATGGTGCCGGCGGAGTGCAGGACTTCGGAGCGGCGATCGGTCCACGCTTCGGTCACAGCAGCGAGGATCTGGCACAGGGACGGACGTCCGGGCAGGGGCTCAGGAGGGAAGTATGTGCCCGCGTGGAACACCCGCCCATCGTGATCCAGCCATACCGACATCGGCCAGCCGCCATGGCCGGTCAAAGCAGTAGTTGCCGCCATGTAGACGGCGTCGATGTCCGGCCGTTCCTCCCGATCGACCTTGATGCACACGAAATCCCGGTTCAGTTGCGCGGCTGTATCCGGGTCCGCGAATGACTCGTGGGCCATCACATGGCACCAGTGGCACGCGGCGTACCCCACGCTGAGGAACACCGGAACGTCCCGCTCCCGGGCCGCGGCGAACGCGTCGGTCCCCCACTCCCACCAATCCACTGGGTTGTCCGCGTGTTGCAGCAGATAGGGCGACAAGGACTTGGCGAGGCGGTTCGTCACGTCCCCGATTGTTCCGCGCCTCGCCGCCGACCGCCTTCCGCCGCCCACACCTGACAAACTCCGAAAGGAGGCGCGGCGAAGCGCCGAGGGCGTCCGGTCGGGTGTTCTCACCGAGACCGGGGCCCGCGGATACGGGAGTGAGGGACCTGACGTGAACGGGCGATGGATCAGAATGACCGCCGGGGGAACAGTGGCCGGGCTGATAGTCGGTGGAGTGATCGTGGCCGGATCCACACCTGGCAGTGCGATCGATTCGGAGCCCAATCCCAAGGTCCAAGAAAAGTGCGAAATGGACTTCTCACTGATGCTGGATGCGTCGGGTTCGATCTCCTCGGCCAATGCGGTCGCTGAGGTCCGTGGCGCGGCCCGGACCTTTATCACCGCGCTCAACGGAACCAAGTCGACCGTACGACTTGAGCAGTTCGCGACGGCAACGAACGTACTCACCGGGCGTCATGAGGTCACGGACGCTGCGCTGGAAGGTGTCTTCGCCAACGGCTTAGCCGAGTACTACAACCCGAAGCCCCCGGTGAAGGGCCTCAACTACGAGTACAAGGGCAGCGGCGACTGGAAACAGGAGGCCAACTGGACCAAGCGCAGCGAGCAGCGTCAGTGGACCAACTGGGATGCGGGCTTGGAGGCCATGCGCCATGGCGATTCCCGCTTGCCCGATCTGGCGATCTTCGTCACCGACGGCGATCCCACGGCGTTCAACTTCGATCAGGACGGCGACCCCCACCGGGGTGACGGCAATGTCGGCTTCAACTCCGACCGCGGCGACGCCAAGAACGAAACACTGAAGAGAGCAGTTGAAGAAGCTAACGCGCTGAAGAGGCAGGGTGTTCGGATCCTGGTCGTGGGTGTCGGCACCGGCATCAACAAGGACTCCAGCAAGGCCCGGATGAAGGACATCTCGGGACCGAACTTGGTGCAGGACGCCGATCTCGAAGGAATCAACACCATCAACGAGGTCGATGTCGCTGTCGTCACCAACTTCGACAAACTCGGTGAATTCCTCCGCAGCGTCGTCAAGACCGCGTGCGGCAACGATCCGGACCCGACTCCCTCTCCAACACCGACTCCGACCCCCACGCCGACACCGACGCCGTCACCGACGCCGACGCCGACGCCGACCGGGAGCGATACCCCGACACCAACCCCCACACCGACGCCGACCCCCACACCGACGCCGAGTCCGTCACCCGAAACCCCCCTGACGGTGACCCCGCTCGAGGAGAAGCCCGTCATCAACGAATGGAATCCGGTGGTCGAAGAGATCAGGACCCCCGGTGACGTCAAGGTGAAGGTCACCTGTGAGGTCGGCCAGACCAAGGTCAACGGTGTGTGCGTCACCAAGATCAAGCGGGCCAAGGTGCTCGTCAAGCCACTGTGCAACGACAACGTCACGGTCTCCGTGCGCGTGCGCGCCAAGCAGCCCGGCAAGACGGCGACAGTCTGGGGCCACGAGTGGCGGGTCAAGAACAGGCCTTTCACCGCCTGCAAGAAGAACGCCAACGGCTGAGATCCGAAAGGGATCACAACGGTCGGCGCACTCCCCCGGTTTCCTTGACCGCGATCGGAGGGAGTGCGCCTGCTCTAACTCGTCATCGCTGGGCGCGTACGTCGGTATTCCATGCGAGCCGCGACCTGGTCGGCCATGTGCGCCGACACTTCGCGTTCCAGCAGCCACAGGGCCAGGTCGATGCCGCTGGTCACCCCGCCGCTGGTGATCAGATCACCGTCGTCGACGACCCGGTCATCAACCACCGTGGCGCCCAGGTCCGCGAGCTCCCGTCGAGCGGAATGGTGGGTGGCAGCACGACGGCCTGCGATGACACCGGCGTGAGCCAGGAGCATCGTTCCCGTGCAGACTCCGGCGACGACCCGCGCCGTTGCCGCCACGGCGGCGATCCGCTCGACAAGATCACCTCGCCTGACTTCCGCCCACGCCCCTGTCTCAGCCCGGTCCACCCAACCGCCACCGGGCACGATCAGCACCTCGGAATCCTCGGCCAACACCGCGTCCGGGACGAATCTCAGGCCATACGCGCCCGTGACCATGGCAACTGGCTCACACGTCAGCAGGCGGACTGAGACGTCGGCCCCCATGGCGGCTGCACTGCGCAGCACTTCGGCCGGGCCCCACGCATCCATCTCGTCGAGACCGTCGTACACGATGATGTCGACGTCCATCCGGACCACCTCCTCAGGTCGGCTCAGCAGCGGGAAGAACCGGCCCCCGCGGTCCTCGTTCGAGCAGCCCCAAGCCTGCCAGCGCGGCGAGGATGAGAGCGCACCCGAGCCAGCCGATTGCCCCCAACTGCTCTGCCAGCAATGACACTCCCAGGATCGTGGCGACGACCGGTTCGAGCAGATTCAACGTCGCCACGTGACCTGGTTGCAGGCGGGCAAGCCCCAACCCGAACCAGACGTACGCCAACGACGTGGCGGCCAACCCCAACCACAGCGCGAGCGATATTCCGGCGGAGGAGAACAGCCACTGCGGTGCCGACCACAAGAACGGCAGCAACAACACAGCGCCCACCGTGAAAGTGGCAGCCATGACAACACCGGAGTCGTGACCGTCCCGAGCCAACCGGCCACCGCTCACGGTGTAGACCGCATAGCAGGCCCCGGCGCCGAGGGCCGCTGCGATACCCACCGGATTCGGTTCAGTCACACCACCGGAGGTCAACAGGACCAGTCCGACGACGGCCAAAGCCGTCAAAGCCCCCCATCGCCATCCCGGGGCTCCCTCGCGCAGCATCCAGCCGAGCATCCCCGCCATGAGCGGCGCCAACCCCAGTGACACGAGTGTTCCGACCGCGACGCCGGTTGCCTCCACCCCGATGAAGAAGAGCACCTGATACCCGGCGACTCCGAGGCCCGATATCCAGATCAGGGGCCCACGCATCAGGCTCGACGCGCCCGCAGCGCGGCGGCGGTACCCGACATATGCCATCAGTCCCAACGCTCCGATGAGCAGTCGGACGGCGGCGACGCTGGGGGGCCACGAATCGGGAGCGAGCAGGCTCCGCGCAGTTCCGGAGGTGCCGAATAGGGTCGCTGCACCGAGCACTGCGAGGGTGGCCACTACTGTCGGGTCCAGCCGAACGCGACTCTCGGCTGCGGTGGCCATCGACCCAGCCTATGCCCAGTCCCCGACGAGGATGACGGGATCGAGGTCAGCCCGATCCTTGGCTGCGCGTAGTCCGCGGTGGGAGGAGCCCAGTCGATGGTGACGCGATGCCCGATCACCCCTGGATGGGCCTGATCACCGCCTGGGTGGCCCTGATCACCGCCTGGATGGGCCTGATCACCGCCTGGATGGCCCTGATCACCGCCTGGATGGGCCTGATCACCCCCTGGATGGGCCCTGATCGCGTCCGGGATGGACTTGGTCCGCTTCCCCACGCGACGATCGATCTATGCGTCTGCGAGCGACCGTGGGGCCTGAGACCTTCGCGTTCTCGGGTGTGCGCGATCTACTGGCGAAGGCGTCACCGGCACGCAGCGGCGACGAGTTGAGCGGCGTTGCTGCCGGGAACGAGACCGAACGGGCCGCTGCCCAGGTCTGCCTCGCGGACGTCGAACTCAGGTCGTTCCTCGCGGACCCGGTAGTTCCCTATGACGAGGACGAGGTGACCCGCCTGATCGTGGACTCCCACGACAGCGGGGCCTTCGCGCCGATCGCGGGTCTCACTGTCGGAGAGTTCCGGGACTACCTGCTCGCAGATGACACCGACGCCGAAACCCTCGCGGCCCTCGCCCCTGGTATCACTCCGGAGATGGCGGCGGCGGTGTGCAAGATCATGGGTAACCAAGACCTCATCGCTGTTGCGTCGAAGTGTTCGGTGGTGACTGCGTTCCGGGACACTCTCGGACTCCCCCGCCGACTGTCGTCTCGGATTCAGCCGAACCATCCCACCGATGACCCACTCGGGATCGTGGTGTCCGTCATCGACGGTCTTCGCTACGGCTGCGGCGACGCTTGCATAGGTGTCAATCCGGCCACCGACAGCCTGGACCGGACCATAGAGTTGCTCAAGATTCTCGATGACGTCATCCAGCGGTTCGCGATTCCCACCCAGAGCTGTGTACTCACACATGTCTCCACCACCTTGTTGGCGATGGGTCAGGGCGCCCCGGTCGACCTCGTATTCCAGTCGATCGCGGGAACCGAGGTCGCCAACCGCGGCTTCGGAGTCGATCTGGCGATTCTGCGGGAAGCACATCAGGCCGCCCGCGAGTTGGGGCGCGGCACTGTCGGCGACAATGTCATGTACTTCGAGACCGGGCAGGGTTCATGCCTGTCGGCCGGCGGCGACCACGGGGTGGATCAGCAGACACTGGAGGCCCGAGCGTACGCGGTAGCTCGCGCATTCGACCCACTTCTGGTCAACACGGTGGTGGGATTCATCGGCCCGGAATATCTCTACGACGGCAAGCAGATCCGACGTGCGGGACTGGAGGACCACTTCTGCGGCAAACTGCTCGGCCTGCCGATGGGCTGCGACGTCTGCTACACGAACCACGCCGAAGCGGACCAGAACGATTCCGACGACCTCATGACCCTCCTGGGGATCGCGGGATGTACCTACTTCATGGGAGTTCCCGGAGCCGACGACATCATGCTCGAGTATCAATCGACCAGCTACCACGACATCGCTTACCTGCATCGCCAACTCGATCGGCGGCCGGCCCCGGAGTTCGACGCCTGGCTCCTGGCCAGCGAGATCGTGACCGACGGCGGCCGTCTGCTGCCGATCAGCAGTGGGCACCCCTTGCTGGCGGTGACCGAGCGGTGAACGACCCCCGAGCCTACGAGGCGATGCCGGACCTGCGCACACTCACGTCGGCTCGAGTCGGACTCGGTCGCAGTGGAGTCAGCGCAACGACCAAGGACCTTCTGGCGTTTCGGGTGGACCACTCCCTGGCGCGCGATGCCGTGCATGCGCAGTTCGATGCCGAAGGTCTCGCCGCGGAACTGGCCGGTGGTGGTCTGTCCTGTGTCGTGGCAGAGTCGCGTGCCACCAACAGGGCAGACCACCTACGTCGCCCGGATCGGGGTCGTCGACTGTCTGGGCCGGCCCGTGATGCGCTCACCGCCCAACGCAGCCCCGCAGATGTTGCCCTGATCGTCAGCGATGGACTATCCGCGACAGCGGTGAATCGCCATGCCGCGACGCTGGTGGGCGAGATCGTCGCGAACTTGGGGGACGCCGGGATGACAGTCGCCCCGATCGTGATCGTCCCGTTCGGGCGGGTGGCCCTACTGAACGACGTGGGTGCGGCGTTGGGATCACGCTGCGCTGCGATCGTCATCGGAGAACGTCCGGGGCTCTCCGCTCCGGACAGCCTGAGCGTGTACACGGAGGTGAATCCCGCACAACGACTGACGGACGCCG
>WBZT01002876.1_pt1 | contig 11634 bp, 10 predicted proteins | sample 5204241 | NCBI WGS metagenome assembly WBZT01 (sample SAMN12344358, study PRJNA552823) | activated sludge metagenome | biome: Activated sludge suspended growth; feature: Nitrification reactor; material: Wastewater; isolation source: activated sludge from nitrification reactor of wastewater...
AGTCATTGATTTATGGCGCTCCCTACGGGATTCGAACCCGTGTTACAGCCTTGAGAGGGCTATGTCCTGGGCCTCTAGACGAAGGGAGCGTCGTGCGGCAGCGGGGCCGGAGGGCGCGGTATTATAGAAAGCTTGCCCCCCATAACAAGCGGAACTTGCCAGCTTTGACTTCCCACACCGCGCCCGTGGAGTCGCCGGCGCCTCTGGCCCGTGTCGTACCCCGTGACCAGCACACCGTCTCCCGGTCGCAGATCTCGCCGAACGCCCTGCGCGTGCTCTATCGCCTGAAGGATGCGGGATTTCAGGGTTTCCTCGTCGGTGGGTGCGTGCGCGACCTGCTGCTCGACCTCAGGCCGAAGGATTTCGATGTCGCGACCAATGCCTTGCCCGAGGAGGTCAAACGGCTCTTCCGCAACTGCAGGCTCATAGGGCGCCGCTTCCGCCTCGCTCATGTGTTCTTTGGTCCCGAGATCATCGAAGTCGCGACCTTTCGCGCGGCCAGCGCGCCGGCACTGGGGGAGGAGCCGCTCGCCGATCTCGACCCCGAGGAGGGCGAAGGCCCGGAGATCAGCGAGCCCGAGGAGTTCGACGCCGATGTCGCGGACACCCAGGGCGAGGACTCCCATGTGCTCGACGAGCATGGCCGGATCCTGCGCGACAACGCCTACGGCACGATCGACGACGATGTCTGGCGGCGCGATTTCACCGCGAACGCGCTTTATTACAACATCGCCGACTTCTCCATCTGGGATTACGTGGGGGGGCTGGAGGACGTGCTCGCGCGGCGCCTGCGCGTGATCGGTGATCCGGAGACCCGCTTTCGCGAGGACCCGGTGCGCATGCTGCGCGCGGCACGATTTGCGGCGAAGCTCGACTTCACGATCGACGCGCCGGTCGAGGCCGCGATCCGCGAGTTTTCCGGTCTGCTCGCGTCGGCGCCCCCGGCGCGGCTCTTCGATGAGACCCTGAAGCTCTTCCTGGCGGGTTACGGCGCGAAAAGTCTGGCCAGTCTGCGCCGTCTCGGTCTCCTCGAAGTGCTGCTGCCGACGGTGGCCGGGTATTTCGCCCGCCATCCGGACAGTCTGGTCGAACAACTGCTGCTCCGTGGTCTCGAGAATACCGACGCCCGCGTAAGCGAGGGCAAGTCGGTGACGCCGACTTACCTGTTTGCGCTCCTTCTGTACGGCCCGATCGCGCAGGCGATCGAGGCGTTGCCGCCGAACCGCTGGCACGAAGCGGGCGCGATTCTCGACGCGTGTGATGCAGCAGCGCGCGCACTCTCCGCGCGTGTGGCGCTGCCCCGGCGCTTCTCGCTCGGCGTGCGCGAAATGTTCGCGCTGCAGCCGCGGCTCGAGCAGCCACGTGGCCGCCGGGCACTGCGGTTGCTGGAACATCCGCGTTTCCGCGCGGCCTATGACCTTTTGCTGCTGCGCGCGGAATTCGGGCTTGCATCATCTTCGATGGCAGCCTGGTGGACCCGGTTGCAGGCTGCCTCACCCGAGGATCGCGGCCGCATGGCCGACTCGCTATCCAGTGGTAGCGCCCGCGTGGGCGGGGCGCCCAAGTCGCGGCGCCGCCGCCGGGGCGGCGGCGGCGCCAAACCCGCCGCATGACGCTCTGGCGGCCGGCGTACGTCGGGGTGGGCAGCAACCTCGGTGATTCCAGGGCGCTGGTCACGGCGGCAATCGACTGCGTCGAAGGGCTGCCCTCGACCCGCCATCTCGCGCGCGCCCCGCTCTACCGCGCTCCGCCCTTCGGCCCGGTCGCGCAGCCTCCTTTCATCAACAGTGCAGCGGGATTCCTCACGAGCCTCGAAGCGCACGCGCTGCTCGCGGAGCTGCGTGCGATCGAGCGCGCGCTCGGCCGCGAGCCGGCACGCGTGCGCTGGGGCCCGCGTCTGATCGACCTCGACCTGCTCGTGTTCGGCAGCGAGCGAATCGCCGATGAGACTCTCACGCTGCCGCACCCCGGCATCGCCGGGCGCGGTTTCGTGCTGTTGCCGCTGGCTGTCATTGCACCTCACCTCGTCGTGCCGGGCGTGGGCGCGGTGGCCGAATTGCAGCGGCAGGTCGCCACCGGTGGCATCGAGAGATTGACATGACAGCCGCCGCGCCACAGCGCTACATCGTGGTCGAAGGGCCGATCGGTGTCGGCAAGACGAGCCTCGCGCGCCGCCTCGCGGAGAAGCTCGATGCCGCCCTGGTGCTCGAGCGCGCCGGGGAGAACCCGTTTCTCGAGCGCTTCTACCGCAACCCGCGCGCGGGCGCGCTTCCCGCGCAGCTGCATTTCCTCTTCCAGCGCGCGCAGCAGCAGGCGGCGCTGAACCAGCAGGACCTGTTTACCGCCGTGCGCGTCGCCGATTACCTCTTCGAGAAGGACCGGCTATTTGCACGCCTGACGCTCGATGCGGCGGAGTTCGATCTCTACGGGCAGATCGAGGCGCGTCTCGCCATCGATGCGCCGAGACCGGACCTCGTGATCTATCTGCAGGCGCCGGTCGACATCCTGCTCGAGCGCATCGCGAAGCGGCGGATCGCGCACGAGCAGCTGATCGAGCGCGGCTATCTGCAGAGCCTGAATGAAGCCTACGCCCAGTTCTTTCACGACTATACGGCAGCGCCGCTGCTCATCGTCAATGCGGCGGCCATCGACCCGATTGCGAACAACACGGACTTCGAGGAGCTGTACGCGGCGGTCATCCGCGTGCGCAAGGGCCGCCAGTACTTCAATCCGATGCGCCACAGGGCAATTTAGGGCACACTTTTCCCATGTATACCCAGCTCGAACTGCGCGACTCGTCGCGGCCCCCGGTTTCGCTCTCGACGCTCGACCGGATGAAGGCACAGCGCGAGAAGATCGCCTGCCTGACGTGCTACGACGCGAGCTTTGCGGTATTGCTCGACGCCGCCGATGTCGACGTGATCCTGGTCGGCGATTCGCTCGGCATGGTGATCCAGGGGCATGACACCACGGTGCCGGTGACCATGGACGACATCGTGTATCACTGCCGGGCGGTGGCGCGCGGCCTGCACCGGCCGTTCCTGATGGCCGATCTGCCGTTCATGAGCTACCCGTCGAAGGAACGCGCGCTCGAGAACTCGGTGCGGCTGATGCAGGAGGGCGGCGCGGAGATGGTCAAGCTCGAGAGCGGCGCCGGGCAGGTCGAGATCGTCGAATTCCTCGCTAGCCACGACATCGCCGTGTGCGCGCACCTCGGCCTGAAGCCGCAGTCGGTGCACAAGACAGGCGGCTTCCGGGTGCAGGGGCGCGGAACCGATGCCGCGCGGCGGATTCTCGACAGCTCGAAGGCGCTCGAGGCGGCGGGCGCCGACATCGTGTTGCTCGAGTGCATCCCGAACGAACTCGGGGCGGAAATCTCCGCCGCGCTCACGGTGCCGGTGATCGGCATCGGCGCCGGCCCCGCGACTGACGGCCAGATTCTCGTGCTCTACGACATCCTCGACATCACGAGTGGCAGGAAGCCGCGCTTCGTGAAGAATTTCATGGAGGGCGCCGGCAACAACCTCGAGGCGGTGCGCCGCTACGTACGTGCCGTGAAGGATGGCAGCTATCCCGGCCCCGAACACGGGTTCGCGTAGCGCCCGGATGGAAACCGTCACGGGGATCGCGGAGGTGCGTGCGCGTGTGCAGGCCTGGAGGCAGGAGGGTGCGCGGATCGCCTTCGTGCCGACCATGGGTAACCTGCACGCCGGGCATATCAGCCTGATCGAGCTCGCGCGCCGTCACGGCGACCGCTTCGTCGCGAGCATTTTCGTCAATCCGATGCAGTTCGGCCCGAATGAGGATTTCGCGCATTACCCGCGCACGCCGGCGCGCGATTCGGAGATGCTCGCCGCAGCAGGCTGCGACCTGATGTTCATGCCCGATGTGGCACAAATGTACGGGCAGGGTGCCACGCCTCCCACGCGGGTCGAAGTGCCGGAGATCTCGGCGACGCTCTGTGGCGGGTTCCGTCCGGGACACTTCGAGGGCGTCGCCACCGTGGTCGCGAAGCTCTTCAATATCGTGCAGCCCGACGTCGCGGTGTTCGGCGAGAAGGACTTCCAGCAGCTCGCCGTCATCCGGCGCATGACCGCCGACCTGTGTTTTCCGACCACCATCATCGGGGCGCCCACCGTGCGCGAGACGGATGGCCTCGCGATGAGTTCGCGCAACCAGTACCTGACCACGGCCGAGCGGGCCATCGCACCGCAGATCCACGCGGCCCTGCTGGCTGCGACCCGCGCCATTGCCTCCGGAGTGTCGGACTACGTGCGGCTCGAACGCGAGGGTGCGGCGCAGCTCAAGGCCCACGGTTTTCACCTCGACTATTTCGCCGTGCGTCGCCGGATCGATCTTTCGGTGCCTTCGCTGGCTGACCGCGAACTCGTCGTGCTCGTCGCAGCCCGGCTCGGCAAGGCGAGGCTGATCGACAATCTGCAGGTCGAGCGCGGGTAGGGCTACGAGCTGCGGGCGGCGGGCGGCGGGCTACGGGCAAGAGTGCTGTGCCAGGGCCCACGCCACGTGCTCCCGGACGAGCGCCGAGGCGTCGTCGACTCTGCTGCGCAGCGCAGTGAGAGTCTCTGGCGTCGTCGGTGCGTTGCCGAGGGCAACTGCGATGTTGCGCAGCCAGCGCTCGTAACCGATGCGATAGATGGCCGAGCCACGCATCCTTGCGTCGAAGTCCTCTGCAGTCCACGCGAAGAGCTCGCTGAGTCGTGGTGCGTCGAGCGCGTGACGCGCGAGGAAATCCGGGTGATGGGCTGCGCGCGCGAACTTGTTCCAGGGACACACGAGCTGACAGTCGTCGCAGCCATAGATGCGGTTGCCCATCGCGCGGCGCAGTGCCTCGGGAATCGGTCCGTGGAGTTCGATCGTGAGGTAGGAGATGCAGCGGCGGGCGTCGAGTTCGTAGGGCGCCGTGATGGCACCGGTGGGACAGGCCGGGATGCACTTGCTGCATGTACCGCAGTGGGCCGTAGCAGGTTCATCGACCGGTAGCTCGAGCGTCGTGAAGATCTCGCCCAGGAAGAAGTACGAGCCGGCGTCGCGCGCGATGAGATTCGTGTGCTTGCCAATCCAGCCGAGGCCCGCATTGCGCGCCAGGGCCTTCTCCAGTACCGGCGCACTGTCGACGAACACACGATGGCCGATGGGGCCAGCCACGGCCTCAAGGCGCGCGGCGAGTGTCGCGAGCTGCTTGCGCATCCGCTTGTGATAGTCGCGCCCGAGCGCGTAGCGGGATACATAGCCGAGCGCGGGCTCGGCGAGCACGGAGTCCGCGGGGCGCGTGCCTGGCGGCCAGTAGTCCATGCGCACAGAGATCACGCGGCGCGTGCCGGCGTGCAGTTCCGCGGGCCGCGAGCGCCTGGTGCCGTGACGGGCCATGTAGTCCATCGAGCCGTGACGTCCCTCCCGAAGCCAATGGTCGAGATGCCGCTCATCCTCCATGAGAGCGATATCCGTGACACCGACCTGAGAGAAGCCGAGGGCCGCAGCTTCAGCGATGAGGACCCGCTTGATCGCGGCAGTGTCGGGAGTTGCCGTCTCGGACATGGTGCCCGACCAGTATAATCAACGGATGGCGCTTCCCTCGGCGATATACAGCGCGGCGCAGGTTCGCGAACTCGACGACTTCGCGATCCAGAAGCTCGGCATCCCGGGATATACGCTGATGAAGCGTGCGGGTGAGGCGAGCCTGCGGACGCTGCGGTCCCGATGGCCCACGGCCCACCATATTGCAATCGTCTGCGGAGGCGGCAACAACGGTGGTGACGGTTATGTGCTCGCGCGCTTTGCGCGCGCCGCGGGCCTCACGGTCTCGGTGCTCGCGGCGGCTCCCATCGACACCTTGCGCGGCGATGCGCAGCGTGCCGCCGAGGATTTTCTGGCGGGCGGCGGACAGGTGCAGGGGTTTTCTGCGGCGTCACTGGAGCAAAGTGAGGTCATCGTCGATGCGTTGCTTGGCCTCGGTGCCCGCAGCCCGTTGCGTCGCGAGGCGCTCGAAGTCATCGACGCAATGAACACAGCCCGCCGCCCCGTTTTTGCGCTCGACCTGCCGTCGGGCCTCTGTGCCGACACTGGCATGCCGCTCGGTGGTGCGGTTCGCGCCGAGGCGACCCTCACCTTCGTCGGGCTGAAAACCGGTCTGTTCGTCGGCGACGGCCCGGAATACACCGGCACGTTGCAGTTTGATGACCTTGAGGTCACGCCGCCGCCTGCGCCGGAATTTGCGCCTCGCCTGTTGCGCGCGAGCGAGGACGACATCGCGCGCGCGCTGCCGCGCCGGCGTCGTGCCTCTCACAAGGGCAGTTTCGGTCATGTACTCGTCGTTGGGGGAGGGCCCGGCATGCCGGGCGCCGTGCGCCTCGCGGGCGAATCAGCGCTGCGGGTCGGTGCGGGCCTCGTGACCGTTGCGGTTGCGCCCGAGAATGTCGCTGCGATTTCGGCGGGCTGCCCCGAGCTGATCGTCGTCGGGCTCGATGTGCCGCAGTTCGGTGAGCTGCTCGAGCGTGCTGACGTCGTGGCAATCGGCCCTGGACTCGGTCGCAGTGCCTCGGCGTCACTGTCACGGCCGGCAAACCGCTCGTGGTCGATGCCGATGCGCTCAACATTCTCGCGGAGGATCAGTCACTGCGCGCGCGCAACTGGATCCTGACGCCACATCCTGGAGAGGCGGCCCGGTTGCTGGGAATCGACACGGCGGCCGTGCAGGCAGATCGCCTGGGCGCGCTCGGCAGGCTGTGCCGCAAGTATGCCGGGACAGTTGTGCTGAAGGGCGCCGGTACGCTGGTCGGTCACGAGGGTGATATCCCGCAACTGTGCGAGCGCGGCAATCCTGGCATGGCGAGCGCCGGCATGGGCGATGTGCTGACCGGTGTGATAGCCGGGGTGCTGGCCCAGTTGCGCGATCCGCTCGCGGCGGCCCGCGTCGGCGTGCTCGTCCACGCACTCGCCGGCGATTCGGCGGCACGCAGCGGCGAGCGCGGCCTCATGGCGCGGGATGTGATCGGGGAGCTGCGGACCTGGGTCAACATCTGATCGACGCGCATTCTCCCGGGGAGATGGGCGCGATCGGCGCTGCACTCGCGCGCGGCCTTCCTGACCTTGATGCCGCGCCACTGTTGCTTTTCCTGACGGGTGAGCTGGGCGCGGGCAAGACAACGCTGGCTCGCGGTCTGCTCGCTGCGCTGGGCGTCACGGGCCCGGTGCGCAGTCCAACCTATACGCTCATCGAGCTGCATACACTGCCACGGTTCACTGTTGTGCACGCCGATCTTTATCGCCTCTCCGATCCGGATGAACTCGAGACTCTGGGCCTGCGTGACCTGCATGCTCCGGGACATCTGTGGATCGTCGAGTGGCCGGAGCGCGCCTCGCGCTCACTGCCTGCACCGGATCTCGAATTGCGGCTCGGGATCGAAGCAAGCGCGCACACCGTGCGAGTCGAATCCGCATCGGAACGGGGGGCCGTCTGGCTGCGAGACAGTCTGGAGATAAAGCGCGTATCTCTTTAATTTTCATTGAATTTGGCGTGTAAGGGCTTTACATTAAGAAGCCATGCGCGTTGTGCTGGCCACTGTCGTTTTCCTGCTTGCTGCGAGTGTCGCTGCCCATGCTGCCCATGCTGCCCATGGGGCGCCGAGCGTGGTCGAGGCCGTGCGCGCGTCGAGCGAGGCCGGAAGCGCCCGCGTAGTCATCGACCTGTCCGCTCCGGCAACCTACAAACTCTTTGCCCTCGACAACCCGCGCCGTGTCGTGCTCGATCTCGCGGACACCGTGCTCACGGGCACTGCGCAGTTGCCGCGCGCGCAGGGACCTGTCCTCGCCGTGCGATCGGGCGTGCAGCCAGGCGGCACACTCCGGCTCGTGATCGAGACCACTCTGGACGACGAACCGCGCGCCACGCTGGTGGCGCCGTCGGGAAAGGAGGGTCATCGCATCATCATCGACTTCGCGAGCGCCGACACGCCGCGTACCGTGGCGGCGAAGCACGCGCCCAGGAGCGGCGCGCGCGACGTCGTGATCGCGATCGACGCTGGCCACGGCGGCAAGGACCCGGGTGCGATCGGTCACGGAGGCACACAGGAGAAGCGGGTAGTGCTCGAAATCGCACGCGAACTCGCCGATCGCATCGGCCGCGAACCAGGCATGCGTGCGGTGCTGATCCGTGATGGCGACTACTACATCGCCCACCGCGAGCGCATCCGGCGCGCGCGCGCCGCGAAGGCCGACATGTTCCTGTCGATCCACGCCGATGCACTGCGCGACCGCGATGTGGCCGGCGCTTCGGTTTATGTGCTGTCCGAACGCGGTGCCACTGACGAGGCGGCACGCTGGCTCGCCGAACGCGAGAACGCGGCCGATCTGCGCGGCGGGGTCTCGCTGAGCGACAAGGACGACATGCTCGCCACGGTGCTGCTCGATCTGTCGCAGTCCGCGAATATCTCCGCGAGCATGCAGGCCGCCGAGCGCGTACTCGATTCCTTCGACAAGGTGGTGCCCGTGCGCAAGCCGCGCGTACAGCAGGCGGGGTTTCTGGTGCTGAAATCGCCCGACATTCCTTCCATGCTGATCGAGACGGCCTACATCACCAACGCCGCCGACGAGCGGCGGCTGAGGAGCGATGCGCAGCGCGGCAAGCTCGCGGGCGCAATCGTCGAAGGCGTGCAAAGCTATTTCACGCGCAACCCGCCCGAGGGTACGCGCTTCGCCGAGCTGCGCCGCCTCGCCTCCTCCGACTGAGTCGGCACCAATTCCGTAGAATGGGCGCATGGCGATTCGTCTGCTGGCCGGTGAGCTCATTGATCAGATTGCAGCGGGTGAGGTGATCGAGCGGCCGGCGTCCGCGGTCAAGGAACTGGTGGAGAACGCGCTCGACGCGGGCGCGCGGCGTATCGAGATCGACATCGAGCACGGCGGGGTGGGGCTCCTCCGGGTGCGCGATGACGGCGCCGGCATTCCCGCGAGCGAGTTGCCGCTCGCGATCGCGCGGCACGCGACCAGCAAGATCGCGACGCTCGATGACCTCGAGGCTGTCGGAACGCTCGGTTTTCGCGGGGAGGCGCTGCCCTCCATCGGTTCGGTTGCGAAGCTGCGCGTCGTATCACGGCTCGCTGGCGCACCACAGGCGAGCGAGATCACCGTGGAAGGCGGGCGGACTGGCGAGGTGAGGCCCGCCGCGCATCCAGCCGGCACGACCGTCGAGGTTCGCGATCTTTTCTACAACGTCCCCGCGCGACGCAAGTTCGTGCGCAGCGATGCGACGGAGGTTGGCCACATCCAGCGTTGGGTCGAACGCCTCGCGCTGTCGCGCCCCGACGTCGCCTTTCGCCTGCAGAACGGCTCGCGCACGTTGCTCGATGCGCCGGCTCTCGCGGACGACGAAGATGCCTCGAGCCGTGTCGATGCGGTGCTCGGCAGGGAATTTCTCGAGCGGGCACTTCCGGTCCGTCATGCGGCAGGGCCCGTCGTGATCGAGGGCTGGATCGGCGTGCCGACGGCCGCGCGCGCGCAACCGGATTCCCAGTACTGGTTCGTGAACGGTCGTCACGTGCGTGACCGCCTGCTGATGAATGCCGTGCGTCTCGGCTTTCGCGATGTGCTGTATCACGGCCGCCATCCGGCGTATCTGCTGCAGTTGACGCTCGATCCGCGCCTCGTTGACGTGAACGCGCATCCGGCCAAGATCGAGGTGCGCTTTCGCGACAGTCGGCAGATCCACGATTTCGTTTTCCGCGCCGTGGAGCGCACCCTCGCCGCGACCCGGCCGGGCCCCGCGAGTCCCGCGCACGGTGCGACTCTGGCACCGGCCGATCTGCGGGGAACGGACAGGGTTCCCGAACAAGCTGGCATGCCGTTGTCGTTCGAGGTTGCTCCGCAGCTTCACGCCGGCGCATCACCGTGGGCGGTGGCCGAGGCGGTTTCGTCGGCCAGCGCCACGGAACCGCTCGGGACGGCGATCGCGCAACTGCACGGCATTTACATTCTCGCCCAGAACCGCGACGGGCTGATCCTCGTCGACATGCACGCAGCCCACGAGCGCGTGCTGTACGAGGCCTACAAGGGGCAGATGGCGGGGCAGGTGGCGTCGCAGGCACTGCTCGAGCCGATCCGCATCTCGCTGAAGCCGCACGAGGCCGACGCGGTGATTGCAGCGGGCGACGAATGGCAGGCGCTCGGATTCGACATCGAGCGCCTCGCGCCTGAGAGCGTTGCCGTGCGCCGCGTGCCGGCACTTCTCGGTACACGCACCGATCTTGCGGAGCTGCTGGGCGCAGTCGCGCGCGACGCGCTGGCCGAAGGTGGCTCGCGACATTTCGAGGAGCCGGGTTTTCGTCTCCTCGGCAATCTCGCCTGCCGCAGCGCCATTCATGCCCATCGGCGGCTCACGCTGCCCGAGATGAACGCACTGCTGCGGCAGATGGAGGCTACGGAGCGCGCAGACCAGTGCAATCACGGTCGGCCCACCTGGACCCGCCTCACGCTGGCCGAACTCGACCAGCTCTTTCTGCGTGGCCGCTGACCTACGGTCTGACACCCGTGCCGGGCCGGTGATCATCCTCACCGGGCCGACCGGCACCGGCAAGAGCGACTGGGCGCTTGCGCTTGCCGAGACGCTTCCTGTCGAGATCGTGAGCTGCGATTCCGCGCAGGTGTTTCGCGGCCTCGATATCGGTACGGCGAAACCCGATGCCGCGACGCGTGCGCGGGTGCCTCACCATCTGCTCGATCTGCGCGACCCCGCGGAGAGCTATTCGGCGGGCGAGTTCGTCACGGACGCCACGGCCGCGCTGCACGCGATACTCGCGCGCGGCCGATTGCCGGTCGTGGTTGGCGGAACGATGCTGTACTTGCGCGCGCTGCTGCAGGGCATGGCACCGCTGCCGGGCGCACGAACCGACCTCCGCGAGGAGATCGATGCCCAGGCCGCGCGCGAGGGCTGGCCGGCGCTGCACGCGCAGCTCGCGCGGCTCGACCCGGTTGCTGCAGCCCGTATCCATGCGAACGACCGGCAGCGCATACAGCGCGCGCTCGAGGTGGTTCGCGCGACGGGCACGCCGATCTCGACCTGGCAGTCATCCGGCACGGCTGCATTATCCCCGTTTGAGTTTCACGCTTGGGCGCTCGTCCCGATGGATCGTGCAGTACTGCACGAGAGGATCGCGAAGCGCTTCCATGAAATGATGGCCGCGGGCCTGCTCGAGGAAGTGCGCGCGCTCCATGCGCGACCCGACCTGACGACGCAGCACCCGGCGATCCGGGCAGTCGGCTATCGGCAGCTGTGGCGGTATCTCGCCGGCGACGGCAGCCTCGAGCAGGCCGTCGAACGCGCCATTGCGGCCACGAGACAGCTCGCCAAGCGGCAGCTGACCTGGCTCAAGTCCTCGTTGCCAATGGAAAAAATGGACCCCCAGCGGCCGGGGGCGTGTGCTGCCTGGACTGCCCGGGTTCACGCGATCCGGGAACCCCCTGTGATATCATGAATCTCACTCATGCCCCGAGTGTTCGGGGCAGCTTGCTGGCCACACTGCTGTTCGCCATGGAAGGCGTCGTAACGGCCTTCACTGCGTACACCGGAGTCAAAACAAGGAGAACCTCATGGCCAAAGGTCAATCATTGCAGGACCCCTTC
>WBZT01002878.1_pt1 | contig 11626 bp, 11 predicted proteins | sample 5204241 | NCBI WGS metagenome assembly WBZT01 (sample SAMN12344358, study PRJNA552823) | activated sludge metagenome | biome: Activated sludge suspended growth; feature: Nitrification reactor; material: Wastewater; isolation source: activated sludge from nitrification reactor of wastewater...
GGCTCGCGGCGGACTCGCTCGCGAACGCGCGGCCCGACGGCGTGCTCGGCGCGCTCGCGGCACAGTGCGCGTCGGCGCGCTTCGCGCCGCACGCGGCGCGCTGGGACTCGATCCGGCTCGCGCTGGGCGGCGCGGTGGACGACGTGCTCGCGGGACGGCGCGCGGCGCGCGAAGCGCTCGCCGACGCCGACGCGCGCGTCGCGACGCTGGCGGGACGGCGATGAGCCGGCGCCACGATCCCTGGCGCGCGCTGCGGCGCGACGACGGTCCGCGCGAGCGGCTCGTCGTGGGACTCATGACCGGCACGTCGGCCGACGCGGTCGACGTGGCGCTCGTGCGCTTCGAGGGCGCCGGGCTCGCAGCGCAGCACCGCGTGCTCGCGTACCGCGAGCAGCCGTACGACGACGCGCTGCGGCGCGAAGTGCTCGAGGTGGCCGCGGCGACGGCGCTGGCGCCCGAGCGGCTCATGCGGCTCGACGCGATGCTGGGCGAGCGCTACGCCGACGCGGTGCTCGAGCTGCTGCGCGAGGCCGGCGTCGCGCCCGCCGACGTGGACGCGATCGGCTCGCACGGCCAGACCGTGCGCCACGTGCCGCGCGCCGCGGGCGGCGGCCGCGCGCTCACGCTGCAGCTCGGCTCGGCGGCGGTGCTCGCCGAGCGCACCGGCATCGCGGTCGTCTCGGACTTCCGCACGCGCGACACGGCCGCGGGCGGCGAGGGCGCGCCGCTCGTGCCCGTCGCCGACTGGTGGCTGTTCCGCTCCGCGAGCGAATCGCGCGCGCTGCTCAACCTGGGCGGCATGGCGAACGTGACGCACCTGCCGAAGGATGGCGCGCTCGAGCGCGTGACGGCGTTCGACACCGGGCCCGGCAACGCGGTGCTCGACGGACTCGTCGACGCGGCGACGGGCGGACTCGCGAGGCGCGACGAGGGCGGCCAGCTCGCCGCGCGCGGCCGCGCGCACGAGGGCCTGCTCGAGGAACTTCTCGCCGATCCGTTCTTCGCCACGGCGCCGCCGCGTTCGACCGGCCGCGAGCGCTTCGGTGAGAGCTACGCGGTTCGCCTGCGCGAGATCGCCGAGCAACTCGGGCTCTCGCTCGAGGATGCGCTCGCGACCGCGGTCGAGCTCACGGCGCGCACCGTGGCCGGCGCGGTGCGCGAGTTCCTCGTGCCGCGCGGCGGCGTCGACGCGCTCTACGCGAGCGGCGGCGGCGTGCGCAACGCGACGCTCATGGTGGCGCTGCGGCGCCACCTGCCCGACGTGCGCCTCGAGCGGCTCGACGCGCTTGGCGTCGCGCCCGAAGCGAAGGAAGCGCTCGCCTTCGCGCTGCTGGCGCACCTGACCCTTTCCGGCGTTCCGGGCAACGTGCCCGGCGCCACCGGCGCGCGCCGACCCGTCGTGCTCGGGCACGTGACGCCGGCCGACGCATCCTCGGAGGACGCACGATGACCCTCGCCGCCCTCGCACGCCTCGCGCTCGCCGCGGGCTTCGCGCTCGCGCTATCGCTCGCCGCGGGCGCGGGCAGGCCCTCGCACGCCCAGTCCGCCACGCCCGATGCGGGGCCGCTCTTCGACATCGGACTCGCCGTCGACCGGGACTCGGTCACCGTGACGCCATCCGGCGCCGCGACGCTGACGTGGCGCTCGATCGACGGCAACGAGCGTTCGGCCGAACTGCGTGAGCCGGTGCGCCTGCGCGTCTCGGGCGCGCAGGTGCTCGTCGAGCCCGTGGGTCGTCCGCGCGCGGTGCCGCTCGCGGTGCTCGAGGCGCGCGACACGCTGTGGATCGGCGACGACGCGTTCGCGCGCGGTGACGCGGCGAGGCTCGGCTGGGACGGCCGCCACTGGCGGGGACGCTTCAAGGCGTTCCTCGGCCCGCGCGGCAAGCTCGCGCTGGTGACGCGCCTGCCGCTCGAGCGCTACCTGCTCGGCGTCGTGCCCGGCGAGATCGGTGCGCTGCGCGACTCGCTGCTCGAAGCGGGACGCGCGCAGGCGATCGCGGCGCGGAGCTACTCGCTCTTCTACCGCGGCCGCCGCGGCGCCGAGGGTTTCGACCTCTACGCGTCGGTCGAGGACCAGGTGTACGCCGCGATCGAGAGCGAGCGGCCGCTGGCCACGCGCTGTGTCGAATCGACGCGCGGCATCGTGTGCCTCGCCGGCGGCACCCCGATCCGCGCCAACTACTGCTCCACGTGCGGCGGCATCACGGCCGATGTGTGGGAAGCGTGGCCCACGGATCCGAAGGACTACCTGCGCAGCGTGCCCGATCACGGCACTGGCGACGGCGATCACTGCTCGCTCTCGCCGCAGTACCGCTGGCGCGAGGCGTGGCCGGTCGAGTCGTTCGCAGCGACGATCGCACGCTGGGCGCCGACGCAGAACATCACGCTGCCCGCGGGCGGTGTGGGAGAGATCCGTGACGTGCGCGTCGCGTCCCGCTCGCACTCGGGTCGCGTGTGGCGTCTCGTGATCACGACGTCGACGGGGATGATCGAAATCCCCTCGTATTCGATCCGCCAGGTGTTGCGGCGTCCGGGAGGCAGCAACGCCATCCTGCGCTCGAACCTGTTCAAGATCGCCGCGCGGCACGACGCGGCGGGACGCGTCGTCGAGGTAATCGCGAGTGGTGCGGGTTCCGGCCACGGCGTCGGACTCTGCCAGACCGGCGCGCTGGCGATGGCGCGCGCGGGAGCGAAGGCCGACGACATCCTCGCGCACTACTACGCGGGCACGGAGTCGAAGAGGCTTTACTGAGCCGCGCGGCCCCGGCGCGCCCCGGCGGCCCCCGCAGCACACCGCAAGTGCGCCCAACGGAGGCTTTGACACGGAAGCGCGTCGCGGTTACTTTCCGCGCCCTTGGTCGGTGTGGGTTCGCTCACGTCGATCGGATGCGGGGTTGTAGTTCAGTTGGTTAGAACGCCTGCCTGTCACGCAGGAGGTCGCGGGTTCGAGTCCCGTCAACCCCGCCATCGTCTTCTCCTTAAGAGGACGAGGCATCGCCCGGTGCGGATTTCCCGGGCCCCTGACCGGCGCCAGAAGCGCCTCGCGTCCCACCTGACTCCCGCGGCGCAAGATGGCTTCCCCGTGAGAGATCGGGCGGCGCGTGTCTGGTTCGTGAGAGCCGGATTTTCCATTGACCACCGGAAAGTGCTCCGTATACTGCGCGTGCTTTCGGGAAGGAAATCCCGCGAAACATGCGGGTCGTTCATGCCGGAGAGTCGCGAGCGACCGGAGCACGAGGCCCCGCGCCACGTTCGCGGACTTCGTATCGACCTGAGGGTGACATGAAGCGCAAGAAGGGCGAGGACGACGAGGACTTCGACGTCTTCGGCGAAGAGTCGGAAGAAGGAGCCGAGTTCGACGGCGAGGAAATCGGCGACGAAGAGGGCGACCTCTATGACGACGACCTCGAAGACGACGAGTTCGGCGAAGACGACGCCGACTTCGACGAGGACTTCGAGGAAGAAGACGGGTTCGACGGGGAAGAAGAGGACTTCGACGATCTCGTCGACGACGACGAATAGAGGCCCGGCCACCGGCCGGTGATGTCGCATAAGACGCCTCCGGCGGCGTCCGCCGCACGAGAGGTTCCGAATCCGAGCCCCGGCCGGTCATCCGGTCGGGGTTCGATCGTTCGGGGCGCCGCGCTCCTCGCGTGGCGAACCCACCCCACGAGGAGCAGACGATGAGCGAGCCCACTGCGCGGCTCCTGCTGCGCCGCGGCGAAGACCGACGGGTCCGAGGCGGCCATCCCTGGATCTTCAGCAACGAGATCGAGCGGTTCGAGGGCGACGTCGAGGACGGCGGTCTCGTCGAGGTCGCGGACCAGCGCGGCGCTTTCCTCGGCATCGCGTACCTGAACCGCCACAGCCTGATTGCCGCGCGGCTCCTGACGCGCGGTCGCGACGTGATCGACGCCGCGTTCTTCGCGAAGCGTTTCGAACGCGCGAAGGGGCTGCGCGAGGAGTGCTATCCGGGCGAGGCCACCGTGCGGCTCGTCTACGGCGAGTCGGACCAGGTGCCCGGGCTCGTGGTCGATCGCTACGGCGACGTGCTCGCCGTGCAGGTGCTCACGCTCGGCATCGAGCGGCGACTCGATGCCGTGCGCGAGGCGCTCGAGCAGGTGTTCGGGCCGCGCGGCGCGGTGTATGTGGGCGACTCGCCTCTGCGCGAGCTGGAAGGCCTGCCGCTGCGCCGCGAGCCGTGGTGGGGCGACGTGCCCGCGCGCGTGCCCGTCACGGTCGGTGGCTTCGCGCTCGAAGTCGACGTGGTCGGCGGACAGAAGACGGGTCTCTTCCTCGACCAGCGCGAGAACCGCCGCCGCGCCGAACTGCGCGCGAAGGACCGTGACGCCCTCGACTGCTTCTGCTACCACGGCGAGTGGGCGTTGCACCTGGCGCGGGGCGGCGCGAAGAGCGTGCTCGCGGTCGATTCGAGCGAACCGGCGCTGGCGCACGCGCGCGCCAACGCCGCGCGCGCGGGCGTGCACGACCGCGTGACGTTCCAGCGCGCGTCGGCGTTCGACGCGCTGCGCGAGCTCGAGCGCGAGGGGCGCAAGTTCGGCCTCGTGGTGCTCGATCCGCCCGCGCTCATCAAGTCGCGCAAGCACATCGCCGCGGGCGTGCGCACGTACCGCGAGCTGAACCGCGCGGCGATGTCGCTGCTCGGCCGCGACGGCGTGCTGGTGACGTGCTCGTGCAGCCATCATCTCGACGACGCGATGTTCCGGCAGGTGCTGCTCGAGAGTGCGCGCCAGTCGCGCCGCCCGATGCGTGTGCTCGAGTGGGCGGGCGAGGCGCCGGACCATCCGCAGTTGCTGGCGGTGCCCGAGACGCACTACCTCAAGTGCGCGATCCTGCAGGCGCTGTGAGCGCGTCGCGGGCGCGGGCGGCCGGGAGAGAGTGAACGACGACGCGCCGGCGCGGGTCCCGCGCCGGCGCGTCGAGCGTTCGGGTGTCAGGCGCCTTTCTTCAGCTCGTCGACGTAGTTCATGCGCAGGTCGGTCAGGACCTGCGTGAGCACGCGCTGCTCGTCGCTCTCGAGGTTGCCGCGCGTGCGCGTCTCGATCGCCGACAGCGTGTCGATGGTGTTCTTGGCCGCCTCGAGGTTCTTCTCGATCTTGCCCGTCATCGGGTTCATGAGCTTGCCCAGCGACACCATCGCGGCCTGCTGCAGGCCGAGCACCAGTTGGAGGAACAGCGCGGCTTCGCGCGAAGGATTGCTCTCGGTCACTTGCGGTCTCCCTGCGCCGGCGGATCGGCCGGCGCCGAACGGGCGAGGCGCTTGGCCTCCTCCCAGTAGCGGTCCATCTCCTCGAGCGTCGAGTCCACCGGCGTGCGGCCCGACTCGGCGAGCCGCTTCTCGATGTGGAGGAAGCGCTCACGGAAGCGGTGCGCGGTGGCACGCAGCTCGCGCTCGGGATCGACGCGGAGCTTGCGCGAGAGGTTGACCACCGCGAAGAGCAGGTCGCCGATCTCGCGCGCGATCTCCGGGCTCGCGTCGCCCGCATTCGCGGCCAGCTCGTGCTCGACCTCGCCGACCTCCTCGCGGATCTTCGCCATGGCGCCCTCGGTCGAGGGCCAGTCGAAGCCCACGGCCGCGGCCTTCTCCTGAAGCCGATAGACGGCGACCAGCGCGGGCAGCCCCTTGGGCTGCTCGCCGAGCAGCGACACCGGCCTGCCCGTATCGCCCTTCTCGGCCTTCTTGATCTCCTGCCACTGCTGATAGGCGCGCTGTCCGTCGGCGACGACGGCCTCGCCGTACACGTGCGGGTGACGGCGGATCAGCTTCTCGGCCGCGCGGTCGTACGCCTCGGCCACGCCGACGCCGGCGCGCTCTCCGAGCAGTTCGAGGCAGAAGAGCACGAGGAATCCGAGGTCGCCGAGTTCCTCGGCGGCGTGATCGACGTCGCCGGAGGCGATGGCCTCGACGGCTTCGACCGCTTCCTCGGTGAGGTAGGGCGTCATCGATTCGAGCGTCTGCTCACGATCCCATGGGCAACCGTCGGGTCCGCGGAGCCGGCGGCAGACTCCGAGCAGCTTCTCGAGTGCAGCGCGTTCGGCGTCGGTCATGGGCGCGCACATTAACGCACAGGGCGCACGGCGCACAGGCGGTGGGGTGGGAGGAACGCGCGGCGCTGGCGAGCGGGCGCGATCAGTCGCGCGTGGCGCGCTGCATGGCTCCGGTCAGCACCGTGCGGAGTTCCGCCGGGTCGATCGGGCGCACGGCGAAGTAGTACGGGCGGGCCATCTGGCAGCGCTTGCGCATCTCGAGCGAGCCGTCCGAGGTCACGATGACGAGCGGCGTCGTCGGCGCGGTGCGCTTGAGCAGCGTGAGCAGGCGCTGGCGTTCCTCGTCGGCGTTGGGCACCGAGGCGACGATCGCGTCGAACGTGCCGGTCGCCACCTCGCGGAGCGCGTCGGCGAGCGAATGATGCGCGGTCACCTCGAAGCCGACGCCGCGGACCACGTCACCGATCGGAGGGCGGGCCCTGGCGTCGCACTCGCACACGAGCACGTGCGCCGAGCGGGCGAGTTTCTCCGCCGCCACGCGACGCCGGCGGGCACGCTGGGAGGGGTGGGCGCTCTTCGAGGACGGACTCTTGGGCTTTCGGGAACCGCTCTCGCCCATGGCTTCAAGGGATCCACAGGATAGAGAAAAGGCGCGGCGTCACGGTCCATCCTCCCCGCTCGGAAGAGACGGTTGGGGCGTCAGCTTCCGCGCGTGCACGTGAGCGCCGCGCCGAATAACGGAATCCCGGAGGATTCCGGCGGAACTTGTGCGGCAACCGCCGCGGCCGATGGCTTGAGGACTTCCAGGCCGGGCCGCCCCAGCTCGCAGGGATCGGTTGCCGCTCGAAGAGCCGCTCACGCAAGACGCGGGCCGGTCGTCGGGGCCGCAGAAAGGCCGCCTAATCCCGCGAAATTCCGCGCTCGGGGCGGCGCGCGCGTGCCGCAGCTGCCGCGGCGCGCTGCGTTTCCGCTGTCAGTGTGACAGCCGATTCTGTCGGGCTGTCAGGCCTCTGTGCTGCCGCTCGCGGGCTGTTCGAGCTCCTTGAGCTTGCGGTAGAGGTTCCGCTCACTGATCCCGAGCATGCGCGCCGCGTTCTGGCGGTGACCCTTGCAGTGGTCGAGCACGCGGCGGATGTAACGCATCTCGAGCTCCTCGATCGTCGGCCATTCGCCGACGCCCGGCTCGGGCTCGAACGCCGGCGCCATCCGCACGCCCATCGGCAGGTGCTCGGGGCGGATGACGCCGTCGTCGCAGAGGATCAGCGCGCGCTCGACGACGTTCTCGAGTTCGCGGACGTTGCCCGGCCACGAGTAGCGCTTGAGCACCTCCATGGCCTCGGCGGACACGCGCGTGCCGCGGCGCGGTGCCACGGACGACGTGCGGGCGAAGTGCTCGACCAGCGCGGCGATGTCGTCGCGGCGCTGGCGCAGCGGCGGGATGTGCAGCGGCACGACGTTGAGGCGGAAGAAGAGATCCTCGCGGAACGTGCCTTCCTTGATCATGTTCTCGAGCGAGCGGTTGGTCGCCGCGATCACGCGCACGTCGACGGTGATGTCGGTGTTGCCGCCGAGACGCCGGAAGGTGTGGTTCTGCAGCACGCGCAGCAGCCGCACCTGCAGGCCGGGCGTGAGCTCGGCGATTTCGTCGAGGAACAGCGTGCCGCGGTTCGCGACCTCGAACAGGCCGTGCTTGAGCGACGCGGCGCCCGTGTACGCGCCCTTCTCGTGCCCGAACAGCTCGCTCTGGAGCAGGTTCTCGTGCAGCGCGGCGCAGTCGACGACGATGAACGGCTGGCTCGCGCGCAGGCTCTGGCGATGGACGGCGCGCGCGACGACTTCCTTGCCGACGCCGCTCTCGCCGCGGATGAGCACCGTCGTGTCGGTGCGCGCGACGCGCGTGATCAGGTCGAAGAGCTCGCGCATTTCCTGCGTCGAACCGATGATGCCGTCGCCGGGCTGCAGCCGCTCGACCTCGATCGAAAGCGCCTTGTTGTCGCGCTGCAGTTGCTGCTTCTCGAGCGCCTTCTCGAGCACCGCTTCCAGTTCGGCGAGCTTGCACGGCTTGGTGAGGAAGTCGTAAGCGCCCTGCTTCATCGCGCGGATCGCTTCCTCGACCGTGCCGAACGCCGTGAGCATGACGACCTCGGTGGTCGGCCACTGCTCCTTGATCTCGGGCAGAAGCTCGAGGCCCGAGCCGTCGGGCATGCGCACGTCGAGCAGGACCACGTCGAACCCGCGGCGGCCGAGCGCGCGACGGCCTTCGTCGATGCCGCCGGCGCCTTCGACGTCATATCCGGCCCGTTCCAGTTCGCGGCCGATGAGGGTGCGGAACGAGCTCTCGTCATCGACCAGCAGGATCGAACGCTTAGACACTCTCGCCTCCACTGCCTTGCGTGGGCAGCGTCACGGAAAAGCGGGCGCCCTGTCCCGGCTTGCTCTCGACCGAAACGCGGCCGCCGTGGCGGGCCACGGCGCGCTGCGTGATCGAGAGGCCGAGGCCGGTGCCCTGGCCGACGGGTTTGGTGGTGAAGAAGGGGTCCCAGATGCGGTGCAGGTGCTCGGGCGCGATGCCGGGACCGTCGTCCTGGACTTCGAGCTGGACGCGCTCCTCGCCGAGCCGGTTCGTGCGCACGTCGAGGTGGCCGCCCGTGCCCATCGCCTGGACCGCGTTCATGCAGAGGTTCATCACGACGCCACGCAGGCCGCCTTCGCGTCCCCACACCGGCGGCAGGTCGTGCGCGAGCTCCGTACGCACCTCGATGCGCTGCCGGCGTGTCGCGAAGCTGAGCAGCGCGAGCGTGTCGCGCACGGCGCGATTGAGGTCGACCCAGACGGGCTTGGACGAGTAGGGCTGGCCGAGCAGCAGCAGCTTGTCGGTCGTCTCGCGGCACCGGCGTGTCTCCTGCTCGAGGAGCGCGAGCACTTCGTCGGCGTCGCGCTGCTCGGCGCGCGGCAGCTCCACACGGGAGAGCCAGCGTTGAAGGCTCTCGACGCCGGCGAGGATCGAGGCCAGTGGGTTGTTGATCTCGTGCGCGACGCCCGCGGCCAGCAGGCCCAGTGAGGCGAGCCGCTCATTGTGCGACAGCTGCGCCTCGAGCTTCGTGCGGTCGGTGACGTCGCGCCAGACCTCGACGACCAGCGAGACGTCGCCCTTCTCGTCGAGCACCGGGTTCAGCGTCGCTTCCCAGCGGCGCTGCTGGCCGCTCGCGTCGGGGATCACCTCGAGCGCTCGGCGCGCCTGCCGCGATTCGGCGATGTCGCACACCATGCAGCGGGAGGACGGCGCCGAGTTCATGTCGAGGCAGCGGCCCGCCCGGGGACAGGGTCCGCTCTCGATCGGCCGCCCGTTGATTCCGAACGTTTCCGCGAAACGCTTGTTCGACGCGACGATGTGGCCCCGGCGATCCACGACGACGACGGCGTCGCTGATCGCGTCCAGCAGCCCCGGAAGCGCGATGCCCAACTGGAGTCCGGACGTCGCATCGGTCGGACTTCCGGTGGGCTGGATCACCGGCAGTTCGGGGTTGGGTTCGGTCATGAGCCTCTCGGGAGCGTGTGCGTGACGAAACGTCCCGACAAATTGACACAGCCCCGCCGGAGTGTCACGAGAAACGTCGTGAAACGCGGCCTCAGCTCGCCCGCCGCCGGCGAGCGACCAGCCAGATCAGCGCGCCGACGACCAGAATGGCAGCCAGAAGGGGAGCCAGGAACGCCGAGGCGGATAGCACGGCGGCCGTCACGTCCTCGCCGACAGAGAGGATCGGGTTCGCGTGGCCGAGCGTCAGAGCCGTGCTGCCGAGCCGCGCCTTCGCCTTGAGCGCATGGACACCCAGCGCACCGGCTCCCAGCACGACGGCGGCGATCCACGAGAGCGACGGATCGACCGCTCCGAACGTCGCCCAGCCGGCGACGGCGGCCGCGGCCGGGCGCACGAAGGTCGACACCGCGTCGAGCGCGTGATCGACGATCGGCACCTTGTCTGCGACCAATTCCAGCACGGTCGCGACGGCCAGCGTCCACATCGCCGTCGTGCTGCCGATCCACGCCGCGCCGGGCGCAAGGTGGGCGAGCCCGACCCGTGTCGCCACGGAGAGCGCGAAGAGGGGGAGGAACGCGCGCAGTCCGCACGCGGATGCGAGCGCGATTCCACCCAGCAGGGCGAACGCGATCGCGGGGATCGACGACGGCTCGAGGGACCAGTGCATGTGCGAATCCTCGCTCGGGCGCCGGGAGCGGGCGCCCCGATTGCGTGACCGCAGGGGGGTGTCTATTCTGACCCGTTCAATCGCCGGTCAGCGGCGCCGCAGTGTACGTCATCGGGAGCCAACGCGTTGCCCTTGCCCGTCTCGACATGGGTGGAAGTGGACCTCGACCGGTTCCACGGGAACCTGCGGGCGGTGCGTGCTCTGATCGGGTCGCAGCGCGAAGTGCTGCTCGTCGCCAAGGCGGACGCCTACGGCCACGGCGCGCGCGAAATGGCGGCGGCCGCCGAGTCGGTCGGGGTGACGCAACTGGGGGTCGCGACGCTGCACGAGGGCCTGCAGTTGCGGCTCGCCGGGTGCACACTGCCGATCGTCGCGCTGTCGCCGCTGCTGGACGCGGAGATCGAGGACGCCGTCGCGAACGGCATCGATCCGACCGTGGCGGAAGAGCCGTTCGCCCGGGAGCTCTCCGCCGCGGCCGTGCGCGCGCAGCGGCCGGTCCGCTTCCACGTCGAGATCGACACCGGCATGGGGCGCATCGGCGTCCGCGAGGAGCGCGCCGAGGAGTTCATCGCGCTCGTGAGCGGCCTGCCCGGACTGCGCCTCGCGAGCGTCTACACCCACTTTCCCGACGCCGACGCCGACGACCTGACGTACGCGCGCGAGCAGGCTGCGCGCTTCGCGGCGATCATCGCGCGGCTCGAAGCCCGCGGCCTCCGGCCGCCGCGCGTGCACGCGGCCAACAGCGCCGCGACCGTGAACCTGCCCGAGGCGCGCTTCGACTGGGTGCGCGTGGGCCTCGTCGCGTACGGCGTGCATCCGCCGCACGACCTCGCGCAGCCGCCCGTGGCGCCGGTGATGTCGCTGCGCAGTCGTCTCGTGCAGGTGCGCGATCTCCCGGCCGGCGTGAGCATCAGCTATTCACGCACCTACGTGACGAAGCGACCTTCGCGCATCGGCGTCGTGCCGGTGGGCTACGGCCACGGCTACTCGTGGCTGCTCTCGAACCGCGGCGCGATGCTGCTCGCGGGCAGGCGCGTCCCGATCGTCGGGCGCGTCACGATGGACCTGACCATGGTCGACGTCACCGACGTCCCGTCGGCCGCGGTTGGTGACGAAGTCGTGCTGTTCGGCGAACAGCGCGGGGCCTCGATCCCCGTCGAGGAGTTCGCGGGCTGGAGCGAGACGCTGCCGTACGAAGTCATGTGCACGCTCGGCAAGCGCGTGCCGCGGCTCTACCGCAGCGCGGATCGCGCCGTGCGCATGACGACGCTGGTGGGCGAGCGGCCCGAATGGACGAGGGCTGCCGACGAATACCTGAGACGACGCGCCACGGAAGACGTGGCGCCGAGAGGATAGAGAATCATGCGTGTGTTCCTCATCGTGCTGGACGGCGTCGGCATCGGCGAGATG
>WBZT01002879.1_pt1 | contig 11623 bp, 10 predicted proteins | sample 5204241 | NCBI WGS metagenome assembly WBZT01 (sample SAMN12344358, study PRJNA552823) | activated sludge metagenome | biome: Activated sludge suspended growth; feature: Nitrification reactor; material: Wastewater; isolation source: activated sludge from nitrification reactor of wastewater...
CGCGAAGGCCGCCGTCAACAACTACATCGACTCCGATGTGGATCGGTTCAATGCAATGGTGGCCGATTACAACAGCCGCTGCGGGAGTTTCCGTTATAGAAGTGGCGCTCTAGAGAGTGCGCGCCGGGACATTGAGCCGTACCGGAGCGAACTTCAGGCAGAGGGGAGGAGCAGATTTGTTGGTGACCCGTCAGCTAGCACACCTCCCACAACAACCCTGTCACCCTCTGCATCGAATCCGGTGCTGTCTACTAATGAAGCAAGCACGCATTCAAATTTAAATTCCCTGACTTATGATGAAAGGGATTCCATCGAAACCGCTTGCATCCTAAAACGGTCAGAAGGGGCGGCAAGCTACAACAACTGTCTGGCAGCCCAACTTAGTGCACTCGCCAAAGCACCTCGCCAGCCGGACTTGTCGGGGTTGTCCTACGACGAAAAGGATGCCATCGAAACCGCTTGTATCCTGAAGCGATCTGAAGGCGCCGCTAGCTACAACAGATGTTTGACAGCCCAACTTGGCGCGCTCGCCAAAGCTCCTCGCCAGCCGGACTTGTCAGGATTGTCTTACGACCAAAAAGATGCCGTCGAGACTGCTTGCATTCTGAAAAGGTCTGAAGGGGCAGCCAGCTACAACCGGTGTCTGGTGGCCCAGCTTCGTGGGCTAGGGCGATAAATAAAAAGAGTTGAAGGGGGAAGGGGTGACGATAGCAATTTGTTTTAAATGCGGCTCGGAGAAGTCAGGAGCCTTGTTAGCCTGCCCTGCATGCGGCACAACTCCTCGAACAAATAGCGAACTGGCGTTGTCGCTCGTACTGACCGTGCATCTTTCGTCGAACTCGCAGCTTGCACATTACGGCCACGAGCTCCGAAATCATTTGAAGCTCTCGGTCCCACCTGATGCATTAGCCCAGGCTCAAGATGCCCTGAAGGACCCGCAGCTCATGGCGATGCTTGGCGTCCAATCAGCATCAAGCTCCTCGACGACGCCAATGCCAATAACAGTGTCTTCCCGTCCGACCGCTCCGCCCAACGGGCAACAAACGAGGAGTACGGCGTCGCCGCGAGCCAGTGCTCAGCCCACGTTGAAGTCAACAGCACTCCATCGGACACCTTTCGCGATTCTTGGTGTGACCACTCGAGATGACCGCAGGCGCATCGTTGAACTGGCGGAAGAGAAGTCTTTGGAGCTGGATCATGATGTCTGCCAGAAGGCGCGGTCTGATCTGACGAATCCCCGTAACAGGCTGAGTGCGGAGATCGCGTGGCTTCCCGGCGTCTCTCCGCGAAAGGCATCCCAGCTGGTTGAAAGCCTGCTCCAAGACCCTATGGCAGTCAGGGAGGAATCGGGGCAGCCTACGCTCGCGCACTTGAATTTGCTCGCCGCTGCGTTCGAGGCGGTGGACGGCGAACACGATGCGGATGACTTGGCCAATTTCATTCAGGAGGTCGCTTACCTCGCGGATGACCTTGATCCGGAAGATGTTCTGAGGGACATCAATGAAGACCGCACCGTCTCCGGGTTCCCGGAAGTGCGAGCGCTAGATCAGATCGAAGCCGAACTGGCAGAACGTAAACGGTACTACCGCAGCGCCATCAAAGATGCCCTAGACAGGTTGCCACCAATGACGCTCATCCAGGTCATGACAGAAACTGTGGATGGGGTTACGGCCAGCGGCGAGGATCACGCGCCGGAGCTGATTGATGAACTCGTCGACAGCTATGAGGTGGAAACCCAGGGCTTCCTTCAGAAGGAAGCAGAAAACGTCCACAAGCTCATCAAAGCCGCCCGCGACTCTGCGAGTGCTGGCGAAGCTGCAGTCAAGCCATATGTGGACAAGCTCGACGCCGTGGCGCGCAATTGGGATAAGGTCGCCCAGCCTATCCAGCTGAGCGCTAAGGCACGCGGCATCGATCATGGAGCAAGCCGTGACTTGGCCTATGAGATACGTAGCCTCGCCATCGACCTGTTCAACAAGCATGACATGCTGGCGCAGTCTCAGCGACTCACCGGCCTGCTTCAGGAGCTGTTTGCCGAAGTACCCGATGTGTCTGAACGAGTCGAACAGGATGCTGATGCCCTTGCCGACATTTCGCAGCGCCGGAACGAGGCTGCCGCGATCGATCCGATTCGTACACTGTGTGAGAGCGTTCTCAAGGATATCGAGCGCAACCCTGGCGTTGCGAATGACGAGGGGGTGCGCCTGCTCGATGAGGGAAGGGAGTTACTGAAGGCGGCACCTATTAAGGCGAACTCTCCGACATATCGGGAGGCTAAGGACATGCTCGCGATTGTGCTCATGCAATGCGCTGTGGCGTACGGGAATGAGACATCAAAGTGGGGGCCATGTATCTCGTTGCTGGAGAGCGCGCTGGAACTCGCATCGGAGGTGACGCTCCGCCAGAAGCTGAACGAGAACCTAGCTATCGTCAAAGCCAACCACGCCAGCCTCGGTGAACTTGAACCTATCAAGAAGGCGCCATCCTTGAGCACGATCAACGGGATCGGTGTCACGCTCTATGGAAGCACGGACAAGAATCCTTCCGATGGTTCCTACATGGCGACGTATTACTTCGTCTTCTTCTTCATCCCCATCTTCCCAATTGCTCGCTATCGGGTTATTCCAACCGGCGGTGGCTATCGCTTCCTGGGGAAGGGGCCGCTGCGCACGTTCGACAAGTGGCACATCGCAATTTCACTTGGTTTGATTGCGCTGATGTTCTTCAAGGGATGAGGAGATAAGAATGGGATTCCTATCAAGCTTATTCGGTGGAAACAAAGAAGAAAAGGCGCTGCGCGAGGCGCTCGGACATATCCATCGAATCCTCGATGATGAGATGTTCCAACTGGAACTTGTTCATCCCGCGATGAAGGCGATGCTGGAATCCAGCCCCGCCTACGACAAAGACCCGAATGGCTCCGGGCCGTTCGGCCTCACGGAGACGAACCCGATTCCTGTCAACGGGCCAATCGGTCAGTTGGCGTACTTGTCCAGGCTCGAAACGCAGTCGGGCCAGCGCATCCTCTTTCACCGCCTCGGAGCCATCGGCACTGTCGATGTGTTCGAGGCCGTGGCATTCAACGGTAGCGAGTGGTTCATCCTGTTCGTCGATCTCTACCATCCCCGGCGCTCGCGCCTCACCCCTGACGGTTTCAGGTTCACGAAGGATGTCGCCCAATTCTCCGGCTTCCACAAGTTCTGCGAGGACTTCCCCTACGACTTCGTTGAGAAGAAGGCGTCCGAGCGGGAGTCCGGATTGAGCATGGCGTACATCGCCATCAGCAAGGTTTCTGAGCAAATTCAGAACCGGGTCTTCAACCGCCCCCTCACCCACAAGGCAAAGCTCGAACTAGTGAAAAGCCGCCTGTCGAGCTTCCAGGCGCAATAGGAAGAACGCTGTGAAGAACACGTTCCTTCTCTGGCTTGCGGCCCTGACGTGCCTTCAGGCAGCGCCTGTGAGGGCCGAAAACTACGAGGTAAGCCTGACCCGGAAAGGCAGCAACGTCTACAAGGTGGATGGCAAGGACATCATCATCCAGACGCGCTACTGCTATGTCTACGCCTACTCCGAAGAGGCGATCTTCAAGTCCTCTGCGTATGGCGGGGAAGTCATCTTCTTCGACAGCAAGGACAAATGCGATGTGAAGGCGGTGTTCGGCGTGGCAAAGCAGAAGCCGGGTAAATATGTGGTGACAGTGAGCCGCGAAGATGATGACTGGTACGAGGTGTTCGGAACAAACTCTTACATCAAGACTTCAAGTTGCCTATCGCTCGCTCTTGGCGAGGATGCATACCTGACCATTTCGCCTTCCGGCTTCGGAAGTCTGCGATTTAGAGATGGCGACGACTGTATGGTCGAAGGCGTCTATACGAAGCTCCGGCTTTGAAGTGGAGACGAGGGAGCACGTGGTCTCTGAAGACAAGCCCTTGCCTAACGCGGGGCGTCCACGGAGACGGTTGAGGCGCTTGCCTTGGGCAGAGGATTAGTTTTAACAACCCGACGGGCTATTGCACTCCTCGCATGTCAGCGCGTGAAGTCCTGAATCGGGGCTCGATGTCCTGAACCAGGACGGTGACTCGGTGGAGGTAGCGCTGGCGCGGCAGCTGGTGCATTGAGCATTGTTGAACTTGGCGGCCCCCTTCGGGGGCCGTTCCTTTTGCGGTCGGCGATCAGTTCCCTTTGTTTGCTGCCTAAATGTGCGGACGCGGCGATGGTGACGGCTCCATCTTCGAGGAACCGACCCATGCGACAGTCCTCCCGTCTCCTCGGCCTGGCCGTCCTGTCGGCGGTGATGGCCGAGGCCGTCCTGCTATCAGGTTGCGCCATGTCTGCGGCACCTCCCACTTCTGCCCCCGCAGACGACGCGTCCGCGCTGCGCGCCGCGTTTCCGGTCCCCGCGACAATTACCCCTGACCCAGCGGCCTCCGCCGACCTCACGCCCGTCGTCCGGTACGGACCCTACACGCTGGTCGAACTGGTCCCGGAACCGGCGCAGCGCGACCTGATGCGGCAGGTGGTCGAAGTCGTGATCCCGCCAAGCCTCGACACCAACGTGGGCGACGCCCTGCGCCACGTCCTGCGGCGTTCGGGGTATCGGCTGTGTGATACCGCGGACGCCGCGGCGCTATATGCGCTGCCGCTGCCTGCCGCGCATCTGCACCTTGGGCCTTTGATGCTGCGCGATGCTCTGCTGACGCTCGCAGGCCCAGCATGGGATGTGTCGGTCGATGACGGTGCGCGCCAGGTGTGCTTCAGGCGTCATGCGACACCCGTCCCGGCTTCCGCGAATCCATCGGCCGCTGCCGTCGCACTGCCCTCGGACGATGGCCAAGGTCCCGATGGCCGGGAGGTTCAGCCATGAGCCTCCCGCAAATGTCTCCCGACGGCGCAGGCCGCCCACGCTGGCTGAAGATTGCGGTCGGTGTCTGGTTGGTGCTCGTGAGCGTCATCGCGATTGTCGACAGCGTGGGCCTCTCTCGCCTGATCGAACAGAGCCGCAGCAGCGCACAGGATGCCCAGGTGCAGGCGCTCGCCACTCGCGTCAGCGATCTCGAACATCAAGCCGAAGCCGCGAAGCGCCAGCCCAAGCCGGTCGTCCAAGGGGACTTCGACGCTGCTCGCCAGGCGCTGGAGGAGCGGCTGGCGCACGTCGAACAGGCGCAGGCGACGGATACCCAAGGCGACGACATCAAGGCGCTGCAGGCGCGCGTGGCCGTCCTCGAAGCGCGCCTGAAGAAGGGGGCACCGTCCGCGGCAGCTCCCCACAAGACCGCAAAGGCGGCCAAGCCCAAAGTGCTCGAACCGCCATTCAACGTGGTCGGCCTGGAGCTGCGCGGCGGCGAACGCTTCGTGTCAATCGCATCGAGCGGCGCCGCGGCGCTCACCGACCTGCGGCTGCTGCGCGAGGGTGAGTCGATCGGAGCTTGGCAACTCCAGGCCATCGACGCGCATGCCGTCGTCTTCCGCGTGGACGACCAGACCGTGCGCGTCGCGCTGCCGTAGGAGCGTGCCATGAAGCCAGGCTTTGCGACCGCGATCAACCTTGCCGTGGCGCTCGCCCTCGTGGCGGCCGATGGATTCGCGCAGTCGGCGCCGGTGGCGAACTCCCGCGTGACTCCAAGTCTGGTGCAAAACAGCGCCGACGCCGGCTTAGACGAACGCCTCGCGCGGGATTGGGGACTGCGGCCCGAGGAATGGGCACGCTATCGGCAACTGATGCAAGGGCCGCTCGGTATCTACTCCCCGAACCTCGACCCACTCACCGCCCTGGGCATCGAGGCCCGCAGCGACGAGGAGCGCAACCGCTACGCGGAGCTGCAGGTGCAGGCCGAGTCGCGGCGCGTGGGCAAGACGCTGGCCTACCAGCGCGCCTACGACGCCGCGTGGCAACGCCTGTTTCCCGGCCAGCAGCGCGTGAACCTGCCCGGCGCACGGGCTCCCGGTTCCGGCAACAAGGGCTCCGGCCGGCTGGCCGTCTTCGTCAAGGCCGACTGCCCACCGTGCGACCAGCGTGTGCGCCAGTTGCAGGCGGCTGGCACGGCCTTCGATCTCTACATGGTCGGCAGCCGCCAGGACGATGCCCGCATCCGCCAGTGGGCGACGCAGGCCGGGATCGACCCCACCCGGGTGCGGGCGCGCACGATCACGCTCAATCATGATGGCGGCCGCTGGCTGTCCTTGAGCCTGCCCGGCGAGTTGCCCGCCGTGGTGCGTGAGGTGAACGGCCAATGGCAGCGCCAGTAGCAGCGGTACGGGCCGCACGCGCAGTGCTGGCCCTCTGCGCCTGGGTGCCGATCGCATCGGCCCAGGAAGTGCCGCCACCGGCTTACCAGCTCGCCGCACAGCGGGCGGGCATACCCTCGCCAGTGCTGTTTGCGGTCGCGCTGCAAGAGAGCGGCGCGCGGCTGCACGGCCGCCTGATTCCCTGGCCGTGGACCCTCAACGTCGCCGGCCAGGCGGAGCGCTACGCCACACGGGCCGAGGCCTGCGCCGGGCTGCGCCGAGCGCTCGCACGCACCCCAGCCAGCCGCATCGACGCTGGCCTAGGGCAGGTGAATCTCGGCTATCACGCGCACCGCTACGAGCATCCCTGCGACCTGCTCGACCCGTACCGCAATCTCGCCATCGCCGCGGACATCCTCCTGGAGCAGCACACACCGGGCGAAGACTGGATGGTCGCCATCGGCCGCTACCACCGGCCCGCTGGCGGCGAGCCGGCCGCCCGCTACCGCCGCAGCGTTCATCGGCACCTTGCCCGCGTGCTGGGTCCGGACGCATCCGTTTCTTCCAACTCTTTCACCCGGACCCGCACGCCATGAAGCGCATCCTGCTTGTCATTACCCTGGGGCTGTGGTCGGCAGCAGCCGCCGTCGCGCAAACCGCTCTCCGGCCAACCCAGACGACCGCGTCCCAACCGCTGATCGTCGTCGAGGACCGTGGTGGCGTATCGGCCTTGCCGTATTACCAGGCCCTGAATCCACAGGACGCCGGCCCGGCCCAGCCGCCCGCTGCGACACCGATGCCCCGCGTCGACAATCCGACCGATGCGGAGGCGGCCATGCTGCCGGTTCGCTCGGCGCGGCTGACGCCGGGCGACGAGCCGCGCCGCGTGATTCGCGCACCGGGCCTGTTGCCGTTGTTCCTGGTGGGGGACGACGATCGCTCGCGCGCGTGGCTGCGGCAGCGGCGCGCGGCCTTGCAGGAGCTGCGGGCGGTGGGGCTGGTGGTCAATGTGGCCACGCCCGAGGCCCTGGTCGCGCTACGCCGGCTCGCGCCCGGACTCATGCTGTCGCCAATCTCCGGCGACGACCTGGCGCAACGGCTTGGCATCCGCCACTACCCGGTGCTGATCACAGCCACCGGCATCGAGCCTTGAAGCGAAATACGGTGAAGCGTCCGCCATGGCCCAGCCCCACTCTGTCGAGGTACTGCTGCGACCAGCGGTGGAGCTTTACACCGTCGCGGTGTGTGTCGGCGCCGCGCTGCTGTGCCTGGTGGCACCGTGGTCGCTCGCGCTGAGCCCCTTGCTGGGCCTGGGCAGCGCGCTTGCGTTTCTCACGTTTGGCGTCATCCGCTGGCGGGATGCCTGGGCCATCCTGCGCTACCGGCGCAACATCCGGCGGTTGCCGCGCTACGTGATGACCAGCCGAGACGTGCCGGTGAGCCAGCAACGGCTGTTCATCGGTCGGGGCTTTCGCTGGGACCAGCGTCACACGCACCGGCTCGTGCAGACCTACCGGCCGGAGTTCCGCCGCTACGTCGAGCCGACTGCGGTCTATCGGGTGGCGCGGCGCATCGAGGAGCGGCTGGAATTCGCGCCGTTTCCGGTCTCGAAGCTGGCGAAGGCACTGGCCTGGGACAGTGCGTTCAATCCGGCGCGCCCGCTGCCACCGGTCGGCGGATTGCCGCGGCTGCATGGCATCGAGCCGCAGGAAGTCGACGTGACGCTGCCGCTTGGCGAACGGGTCGGCCATTCGCTGGTTCTGGGGACCACGCGTGTAGGCAAGACCCGCCTGGCTGAGCTGTTCATCACCCAGGACATCCGCCGCAAGGTGGGCGGCCAGCACGAGGTGGTGATCGTCTTCGACCCGAAGGGCGATGCCGATCTCCTGAAGCGCATGTACGTGGAAGCCAAGCGCGCGGGGCGCGAGGGCGAGTTCTACGTCTTTCACCTGGGCTGGCCGGACATCTCGGCCCGCTACAACGCCGTGGGGCGGTTCGGCCGTATTTCCGAGGTGGCCACGCGCATCGCAGGCCAGCTCTCGGGCGAGGGCAACAGCGCCGCGTTCCGTGAGTTTGCCTGGCGCTTCGTCAACATCATCGCACGCGCCCTGGTCGAGCTGGGACAGCGCCCCGACTATCTGTTGATCCAGCGTCACGTCATCAACATCGACGCGCTGTTCATCGAGTACGCCCAGCACTTCTTCGCCAAGAACGAGCCGAAGGCCTGGGACATCATCGTCCAGCTCGAAGCCAAGCTGAATGACAAGAACATCCCGCGCAACATGATCGGTCGCGAGAAGCGCGTCGTGGCGCTGGAGCAGTACCTGTCGCAGGTGCGGGTCTATGACCCGGTGCTCGACGGCCTGCGCAGCGCAGTCCGCTACGACCGGACGTACTTCGACAAGATTGTCGCGAGCCTGCTGCCGCTCCTGGAGAAGCTGACCACCGGCAAGATCGCCCAACTGCTCGCGCCGAACTATTCGGACCTCTCCGACCCGCGGCCGATCTTCGACTGGATGCAGATCATCAGGAAGCGCGCGGTGGTCTACGTCGGACTGGACGCGCTGTCCGACGCAGAAGTCGCCGCTGCCGTCGGCAACTCGATGTTCAGCGACCTGGTTTCGGTGGCCGGGCACATCTACAAGTTCGGCATCGACGACGGCCTGCCGGGCGCGTCGGCCGGCGTGAAGGTGCCGATCAACGTCCACGCCGACGAGTTCAACGAGCTGATGGGCGACGAGTTCATCCCGATGATCAACAAGGGCGGCGGCGCCGGGGTGCAGGTCACGGCCTATACCCAGACGCTCTCGGACATCGAGGCACGCATCGGCAACCGCGCCAAGGCCGGCCAGGTGGTCGGCAACTTCAACAACCTGTTCATGCTGCGCGTGCGCGAAACCGCCACTGCGGAACTGCTCACGCGGCAACTGCCCAAGGTCGAGGTCTACGCTACCTCGGTAATGAGCGGTGCGACCGACAGCTCCGATCCCACCGGCAACACCGCCTTTACCTCCAACACACAGGACCGCATCACCACCACCAGCGTGCCGCTGATCGAGCCATCGCATGTCGTCGCGTTGCCCAAGGGGCAGTGCTTCGCGCTGATCGAGGGCGGCAACCTGTGGAAGATTCGCATGCCACTGCCGGCGCCCGACCCCGACGAGGCGATGCCGAAGGATCTGCAGGAGCTGGCCGGCTACATGCGGCAGCACTACGTCGAGGCCGGGGACTGGTGGGAAAACCAGGGCTTGCCCAGCCTGCAGGACAGTGCACTACCGGCCGACCTGGTGGACGACTTCAAGCAGATGGCGGGTGATGCCGCGGAGGCAGAGGCATGACTGACCCGGCCGTCGCTGCGCAACGGCAGCAGGTTCGCCAGCAAGGCCTGATCGCGGGTCTGGTCACGCTGCCGTTTCGCTTCTTCGGCGTACTGTGCGGCTCGCTGCTGCTGTGCATCGTGATCGAGTGCATCGGTCTGCATTTCTTCTGGCCCGAGCAGGGCTGGCACCATGCGCAGGGTATGCTCGATTACGAGCTCACCCAGGTCTCGGAGAACTTCACACGCAGCGTGCTCGTGCAGGAGCCGGGGCGTAGCGCGCGCTGGCTCATCGAGCACGCCTACGACTGGATGTTCCTCAAGAGCGGTCTGCTCGATTGGATACGCGATGCCGCGGTGCAGTCCCGCGCCGGCGCGCACAACCAGGCTCATGACTTCCGCTACTACCTGGGCCAGGTGTATGTGCACGTGGAGAGCTACCTGATCGCCTCGGCCTACACCGTACTGGTTTTCCTCATGCGGCTGCTGGTGCTGACCCTGACCTTGCCGCTGTTCCTGATGGCCGCCTTCGTCGGTCTGGTGGACGGGTTGGTACGCCGGGACGTGCGCAGATTCGGCGCCGGGCGCGAATCGGGCTTCGTCTACCACCGGGCGCGAGCCAGCCTGATGCCGCTGGCCGTGCTACCGTGGGTTACGTATCTGGCACTGCCCGTCAGCGTCCATCCGCTGCTGATCCTCCTGCCCAGCGCAGCGCTGCTCGGGATCGCCGTGGACATCGCGTCGGCGACGTTCAAGAAGTACCTTTAGGGCAGGTTGACTTGGTTTGCCCCCCAAGGAGTGTTGAAACTCAGCCTTTCGCGGCCGAGCTCACAGTAGCCGGATGATGCCGCCAGAGAGGGAGACTTTGCCCATTCGTTGCAGCCTTCCAAGTTCCGCCTCCAAACCAGCGCGGATATTCTTCCCCAACCGCTGGTAGCCGGCAGCCATCGCCAGTTCGCGCAGGAAGGTCTCCAGCGGCGCCACGCCGCCCTTGCTGCTCAGGAAGGCTTCCACTTGCCCGTGGTTGAAATCCGGCGAGGTGCCCGTAGGACTTAGCCCAATTAGCGCGAGCGGGTCGTCTACAACATCTGCCGGAGCTTCGGCTGGAGCTCGCCCCTCGGCAGGCTTATCATCCTTGAAGCCCTGCGCAATGAGGTCGTCGAGCTCATGGATCAGTGTCATGTCCGCTGCTTGCTCTGGCGCCGTGGTGAGCGCCTCTTGTGGGATCTCCAGCTCAGCCAGGCGCGCGAAGACTGGCCGCATGGCAAGCTCTGGATTGCGATAAAACGCGGTGCCCCGGATGCGCACAAACTGCCAGCCCAGTCGCTCGAGGATCGTTTGGCGCTCGATGTCCTCGGCGAGCTTCTCCAGCGGATGCCAGCGGTCACCGTCGCATTCAACGGCCAGCCGCTTACCGCCACCTTCAACGACCATGTCGATGCGGAAATAGCCTACCTGCCATTGCGTACGGATCAGGTAGCCCGCACTTGTGAGCCGCTTGAGGACTTCGCGCTCGAAAGGCGACTCCGTCCGGCGCTCCTCTTTGTCGAAGGCTCGCAAGGTCGCCTGCGGGTCTTTGACGTGGCGCAGGAGCTGGAAACGCAGGTCGGAGGATTTGAGATTGAGATCCGGGTCGAACGAGTGCACCACCCAAAGCTGATCTCGCGCCCGGCTGGCCGCGACGTTGTAGCGCTTCTTCGTCTGCTCGAAGGCACCGGCGCCCGTCGTGCGAAGGGTGCCTTCGTCGGCCGAGCTATCCACCATCGAGAGGAAGATGATGTCGCGCTCGTCGCCCTGGAACTCGCCTGAGATACCAGCCTGGATGCGCCGAGTTTCCAGTTCGATGGTGTCGAGCTCCTTGTGCAGCATCGTTTGAATCAGGACGGCCTGCGCGTCCCCCTTCATGGAGATTACGCCCATCGTCTTGCCGGCGTAGGCGGGGTGTCGAGTCATCGCCTTGATGGTGGCGATGATGTGCTCGGCTTCGCCGTGATTGACGTCGTTCTCGCGGATGCCCTGTACACGCCGTGCGATACAGGCAGGCTTGAGATTCGTGGAATTGGTCTCGCGCAGAGGCTGAAT
>WBZT01002656.1_pt1 | contig 11622 bp, 10 predicted proteins | sample 5204241 | NCBI WGS metagenome assembly WBZT01 (sample SAMN12344358, study PRJNA552823) | activated sludge metagenome | biome: Activated sludge suspended growth; feature: Nitrification reactor; material: Wastewater; isolation source: activated sludge from nitrification reactor of wastewater...
CGACTGCTGCGCCTGCTCGGCCCGCGTTTGCGCGGCAATCAACTGCGCATAGTTGGCTTCACGAATATGAAACAGATAGATGCCGCCAAACACGCCATGCCAGTAGGGACAACTGCATTGGCCCGCCCACAACTGATCGAGCGCGGCGTTGCGCACACTGGCTTTCTTGATGCGATGCACCAGCTCACTGGCCCACAACATGCGCTTGTGCAGCGTATTCACTTCGGGATACTTCACCATGAAGTAGCGCCACGATCCGCCTTTGATGAAGCGCAGCACATCGCGCTGTTTTTCGGCCTTCAGGCGCTTGCTCAACAGCGACAAGTCCCGCGACGGAGCGGCGGGCAGCGACCATTCGGCCATCTCTTCATACGACGCCGACGGCAGATACACGCGCCCCAGCGAGGGCAGCGTGCGTAAAATATCGCCCGGCGGGCACGTGATCAGCCAATCGGCGTTGGCTTCCAGCGCGGTGAAGAATTCTTCCACCCAGCCCTTGGTCCAGCATTGATCATACGTGGTGGGCCACAGTCCAAATTTCTCGCCGTCGTCGCCCATCACGGCCACACGCGGCGGGCCGCCACGCCGCGTCGATTGTGTCGCGCGCTGGCGCAGCCACTCGATCACTTCGGGCACGGGCGTCCACGGTGTGTGATAGCGCAAATAGCGCGCCGTGGCAAACACGCTCAACGGCTGGCCTTGTTCTTCAGTCACGTAATAGCCAAAGAGATCATCATCGACCATCCCCACATACTGAAAATGGGTATCATCGACGATGGTGTATTGCACACCCGCTTCATGCAGCGGCTTGGGCAAATGCGGTTCCCACACGCGCTCGGCCAGCCACGCCCCGATCGGTTCGGTGCCGAAATCGGCGCGAATGGTGTCCGTCATTTTGGCGATCTGCCCTTGTTTATCGGCGTCCGGCAGCGCCACCAACACCGGCTCATAGTGGCCGCCCGTTAGAATCTCCACTTGCTGCCGTCCCACCAACACGCGGACACGCTGTAGAAAATCGGGGTGATGCGCCTTCAGCCAGTCGCGCAGCGGGCCGCTGTAATGCAGCGCCAGCCGCACACCCGGATGCCGCTCCAGCGCCGTCAGCATTGGCTCGTAGGCTTTTTGATAGGCATCTTCGATCACGAAATCGAAGTTACCGACGGGTTGATGATTGTGCAGCGCCAGCGAAAGATAAATTTTGTTCATCGTTGTCCTACCCAGCCGGCACGTAACCGACTGTCGTCCCACTGGGCACCATCGTGCCGGGGAAGTCCGTGTCGCGCGCGTCACTGGCCACGATGCAATTGCGGCCCACCTTGACGCCGGACGGAACCACGGCATTCTTGCCCACCAGGGAAATGCCAGAAGTGAGATCGTTCAAGGCATTCGGGCTGTAATCCACGCCATAACCCACATGGGCATTAGGTTGAATGACACACTCTTTATCGATGATGGAGCGATCAACCATCGCGCCCGCTTCGATGGTGCAGTCCGTCAGCACGATGGAGTTGCGCACCACCGCGCCCCGACCGACCTTCACGCCCGGCGAGAGCACGCTGTATTCCACGGTGCCTTCGATGACACAGCCGTCGGTGATGAGGCTGTGTGCCACCACCGCACCCGTGCGAATGTTGACGGGCGGCCGCTCTTCCGATCGGGTGTGGATGATCCAGTTGCGATCCAGCAGATCAAGCGGCGGTTGATCGGCCAGCAAATCCATGTGCGCTTCCCAATAGGCTTGCACGGTTCCCACATCCACCCAGTAACCGTTGAAGGGATAGGCATAAACATTGTGCGTGCTCATCATTTTGGGAATGATGTTCTTGCCAAAGTCATGCGCCGATTTAGGATCGTTGGCATCTTCGCGCAAAGCCTGACTGAGCACTTCGGTGTTGAACACATAAATCCCCATCGAACCCAGATTGCTCTTGGGCACAAGCGGCTTTTCTTCAAAACCGATGACGCGATGATCTTTGTCGGTCTCCATGATGCCGAAGCGCGACGCTTCATCGGGGGAGACCTTCAAAGTGGCGATGGTCACATCGGCGCGTTTCTCTTGATGGAACGCGATCATATCGTCATAGTTCATCTTGTAGATATGATCGCCGCCCAGCACTACGACAAAATCAGGCTTGTGATGCCGGATAAAATCGAAGTTCAGCTGAATAGCATCCGCCGTGCCCGCATAGCGCTCCATCTCGGCGGTGCGCTCATAGGGTTGCAACAACCACACGCCGCCGTGCATCCGGTCCAGGTCCCACGGCGAGCCAGTGCGAATATGATCGTTCAACGAGCGCGGCCGGTATTGCGTCAGAATACCCACCGTGGTGATGCCCGAGTTGGTGCAGTTGGACAACACAAAATCGATAATGCGATATTTTCCGGCAAAGGGCACGGCCGGTTTGGCGCGTTTCTGCGATAAGATGCTGAGTCGGCTGCCACGTCCGCCAGCGAGAATCATAGCCAGTGCATGCATGATGGAGATCCTCTGTAAAAATAGTAATTGGTTGATTAGTAACTGGCAACGGGTCAACTGGTAACCGATTGACCGATTACCCGTTACCGATCACCAGTCACTTCTTATGCGCCTTGAGTGCGGCGCGATACAACGCCACATATTGCTGCGCCGAGACATTCCACGAAAAGTCGGCGGCCATATCACGCCGCTGAATGCCCATCCAACGATCGGGTTCTTGATAGGCCGCCAACGCCCGATCGAGTGCGCCGAGCAAACCGGCGGCGGTCGCGGGCTTGAAGACGAAGCCCGTCCCCCGCGCGGGTGATCGGCCGGCATCGATCACGGTATCGGCCAGGCCGCCGGTAGCACGCACCACCGGCACCGCGCCGTAGCGCATGGCGATGAGTTGTCCCAGTCCGCACGGCTCAAAATGCGACGGCATCAAGAACAGATCGCTGCCGCCGTAAATCAAGCGCGCCAACGGTTCATTGAAGTTGTGCTCGACACCCACGCGCCCCGGATAACGCGCTTTGAGATCGGCCAGCAAGGCGTGATATTTCTCTTCGCCATTGCCCAGCACGACTAACTGCACGTCGCGCTCAAACAACCGATCGGCCGCCGCGGCGATCAAGTCGAAGCCCTTTTGATCGGTTAAGCGCGTGACCAGGCCGATCAAAGGCGTGCGCGGTTTGCGCTTGAGACCCAGTTGCTGTTGCACGGCGCGTTTGTTGCTGGCGCGCGTCTTGAGTGAGTGAACGCTATAGGTCGCAGCCAACCGCGCATCCGTGGCGGGATTCCATTCCGCATAATCGAGGCCGTTGAGAATGCCGCGCACGGGTTGTCGACGCTGCTTGAGCAAACTATCCAAACCTTCACCCAATTGCGGTGTGAGGATTTCGGCCGCATACGTTGGACTGACGGTGTTGACCACATCGGCATGCGCGATGCCGCGTGCCAGCCAGTTGACGCGACCGGGCGGCTCGCCCGTGATGCGCCGGGGCCGATCGGGAAAACCGGCGAATTTCCACAACGCATCACCGCTTAGGCCTTGATAGAAGAGGTTGTGAATCGTCAATACAGTGGCAATCGATTTAAGTTTGGGATCGCGTCGTTCGCGCAAGGCCAATTGCGCCAATGCACAGCCCGTATGCCAATCATGCGCGTGAATGATGTCCGGTGTCCAATCAATAGCGCGAACAAATTCAATGGCGGCGCGACTGAAGAACGTAAAGGCCATGACTTCATCCGGTTCGCCGTAAACCCGATCGCGCCCAAAGAACCGCTCGTCCCACACAAAATAAGTGGGCACGCCGGAATAAGTAGATTCGACTACTTCAGTCGTGCGCGTTTCTGCGCCCGCCGGGACTTCGATAAAGCGATCGATTGGGTGCAAGCCAAAATGTTGGCCATCGATCAAGCGATAGCGCGGCATGATCACACGCACATCGTGACCCAGTTCCATCAGGGCCAGCGGCAGCGAACCGACGACATCGGCCAGTCCGCCAACCTTGATGAAGGGCGTACATTCGGCGGCAATGAATAGAATCTTGAGCGGTGCAATTGGCTCGGTTTTGACGGGTCGCGGTGTACGCATGATTAAATCCGATCGAGTGGGTGGGTTGATAACAAGTCTAGCACAGGCTAGAAGGCTAGTCAAAGAAATGGGCAATGTATGGCGCGGCAAAACAAAACGGCGGAAGCCGTTACCGACCTCCGCCGTTGATGATCATTCAGCGTTGACGCTACTTGCCCAAGCGCTTCTTGAATTCAGCCTCAAGCGCGGGCACGATCTGGAACAGATCACCGATCACACCATAGCGCGCCAGTTTGAAGATGGGCGCGTCCGCGTCTTTGTTGATGGCGACGATGACTTTGGCGCTGCGCATACCGGCCTGATGTTGAATCGCGCCGCTGATGCCACAGGCAATATACAGATCGGGCGCAACAGTCTTGCCCGTCTGCCCCACCTGATGCTTATACGGAATCCAGCCCGCATCCACGGCCGCGCGGCTGGCGCCCAGCGCGCCGCCCAGCGTCTTGGCCAGTTCGGCCACGGGCTTGAAGCCCTCTGGCCCGCCCACGCCGCGCCCGCCCGATACGATAATCCGCGCATCGTTCAGGCTGACCTCGCCTTCGCCTTCGACAGCGAAACCAGTCACTTTGCTGGCGATTTGATCTTCGCTCAGCACGGGCGCAACGGCGACGACTTCGCCGGTCTTGCCCGTCGCTTCCGGCATGGGGAAGGCGCGCGATCGGGTGGTGATCACGATCGGGCGTTTGGCCGGAACGACGACGTTCGCCAACAACTTGCCCGCGTAAACGGGGCGGGTTGCGATCAGTTGTCCGTCTTTGTCTTCGAGCGCGGTGCAATCAGCAATCGCGCCGGTTTCCAACTCCACAGTCAGACCGCTGCTCACATCGCGGCCGCGCGTCGATGCGCCCGCCATGACGATATCGGGCTGCACGTCTTTGACGACTTTGGTCAGCAGCGCGATGTACGGCTCGGCGCGAAAGTCAGTCAACGTGGCATCATCACACACGATCGCTTTGTCGGCGCCCAACGAGATCGCTTGCGCGGCGATGGCTGCGGCGTTCGGGCCGAACACCGCGGCGGTCACCGTGCCGCCGTTGGCGACGCGCTTGGCTTCACCCAAACATTCGTATGAAATCGACAGACCCGCACCATTGAAGGTTTCGATCCAGACTAAGATATTGTGGGCCATGATTAGATCACCTTGTCCGCCATGAGTTTGTCGGCCAGTGCCGCGGCGATGGCTTGCGGCGAATCGCCCGAAATCAGTTCGACGTTGCCGGTGCGTGCGGGCAAGGGGAAAGTCTTGATCCACTGCGCGGCGGCATTGGCTTTGCCCACTTTACCCGCATCCGTGCCGATGGTAGCGGCATTCAACGTGGGGATGGGCAACTTGCTGGCCTTGCGAATGTTCATGAATGACGGATAACGCGGCTCGTTGATCTCTTTGACCACGCTAATCACAGCGGGCAATTTGCTGGCAACGCCCTGGCGGCCCTGCTCCAGCAAGCGCGTCACTTTGATTGATTTGGCGGCTACGTCGAGTTCGTCGATCTTGGCGACATACGAGAGGAGCGGCCAGCCCAAGCGCCGAGCGACCCCGGCGGGCACCAGGCCCGTATCGCCGTCGATGGCCTGCTTGCCGAACACGACCACATCGACATCGCCCAACTTCTTGATGGCTTGCGCGAGGATGTGCGTAGTGGCCAGCGCATCACTGCCGTCGAAGGCGGGATCGGAGATCAATTGGGCTTCATCGCAGCCCATCGCCACGGCTTGCTTCAGCGCCTCTTTGGCCTGCTCCGGCCCGACCGATAATACGGTCACTTTGCCGCCAAATTTCTCCTTAAGGCGAATACCTTCTTCGATGGCATACTCGTCCCACGGATTGATGACGAGCGGCGCATCGCCCCAACTCACGTTCGACTGCTCATCGACTTTGAGCGTCGCCGCGGTATCGGGCACTTGCTTGGTGCACACGACAATGTTCAAGGTGACCTCCTCGTTTTTTGACTGCTGGGTTTGGGTGGGGACGGCTCATGTGCGAATTCGCACGAGCCTTGCCGACATTATAACACAGTGCGTCAAACGAAAATTATGGGACGCGGATTGGCGCAGATGAACGCGGATTATTTGGCAGGTTTAACCATTCTTTACGGGTGTTGCCAAGCCGCTTCCAGAGTGTCATTCCGAGCGAAGCGAGGAATCTCTGCGACCATCAACAGGATTCTCACTCCAAGAAAGAGATTCCTCGTCGCGTTCCTTCGACTTCACTGCGTTCCGCTCCGGATGCGCTCCTCGGAATGACACGTCCGCGTCCTATTCCTGCCACATCTTTGCATCATAGGCGGGCAGTTCGCAGCGCAGGTCGCCGTCTTCGCGATAACCCAGCGCGTAGCCCGCCTGCATCAGTTGATGAATCTCGCTGGTACCTTCGTAGATAATCGCGCCGCGGCTATTGCGCAGATAGCGTTCCACATCGTATTCGTCGCTGTAGCCATACGCGCCGTGAACTTGAATGGCCGCGTTCGCCGCTTCGAATGACGCATCGGTGGCATACCACTTCATCAACGACGTCTCGCGCGTATTGCGCACGCCTTGATTCTTCAGCCAACCTGCGCGCAGATAGAGCAGGCGGCCAATCTCATATTGCTGCACCATGTACGCGATCTTCTGCTGAATCAGTTGATGTTTGCCAATTTCTTTGCCAAAGGTCTTGCGCTCCTTGGCATACTTCACACTCGCTTCGAGGGACGCACGAATCAGCCCAGTCGCGCCCGACCCGACGGTATAGCGACCATTGTCCAGCGCCGACATCGCGATCTTGAACCCCTCACCCTCTTCGCCAATCCGATTTTCTTGGGGCACGCGCACGTCATTGCAATTGACCCAGCCCGTTGATCCAGCCCGCACGCCCAGTTTGCCGTGCAAATCGCCTGTCGTGATGCCGGGTTCGCTGGTGTCAATCATAAAAGCCGTTATCCCTTCATGCGGGTCTTTCGCACTGGGATCCGTCTTGGCGAACCACAAAATATGATGTGCCTTCGTCGCGAGACTAATCCACATCTTCTCGCCGTTGATGATGTAGTCTGTGCCATCGCGCCGCGCCGTCGAAACCATATTCGCCACATCGCTGCCCACGCCCGATTCGGTCAGGCCGAACATCGCATATTTCTCGCCCTTTGCTTGCGGCACCAGCCAGCGCTGCTTCTGCTCTTCTGTGCCCCATTGCAACAACGCCAAACTATTCAAGCCCACATGCACCGACATCACCACACGCAGCGATGTATCCACGGCTTCCAGTTCTTCGCAGGCCAGTCCCAGCGTAATGTAATCGAAACCCTGGCCACCGTACTTCACGGGCACACACAAGCCCAAGATGCCCAGTTCTGCCATACGCGGCAAGGTGGCGGGATTCATCGCCTGTTGTCGATCCCACTCTTTGATCGTAGGCTGCACTTCTTTTGCGGCAAAATCGCGCACCATCTTTTGCACCATCAATTGTTCGGACGAGAGGGTGAAGTCCATGAGATTGCTCCTTGGCAATATATCGTGCTGCGTAGTGCGTGGTGCGTGAACACGGAACACGCACCACGTAACACGAGTATAATTCTACATCAATGAACGCCCTTCGCGTGCTGTTGCTGTGCCTCGTATTAGTCGCGCTGCTCTTCACCGTTCAAGCGAACGATGTAGTGACAGCGTCATTCATCGCGCGTGCCGACGACTATCAACGCACCTACCTCTATCGTCAAGCCGAAGACTATGTGCGGCTGGCCCTGACGCGACAGCCGTGGAACGCCGCATTAACGCTGCGGCTGGCTGATCTGAAGCGCTTGCAGCATGGTTACACCGAAACGTTGACGCTGCTCGATCAAGCGGTCGCATTGGGCGCTGATGTGTTTGATGTCACGCTCGTCCGCGCGCAAGTGGCCGCCGATCAACACCGGTACGATCTGGCGGCGCAGCACTGGCAAAGCGCGGCCGCTGCCCGCCCGATCGATCCCGCGCTGCCCCAACGCGCCCTCGACGCCTACCTTCAGGCCGAGAATTGGTCTGCCGCGCAAACGCTGGCTGAACAGTGGACACGATCAGGTTCACTTCAAGCACATTTGCTATTGGGCAAATTACTGGCCTTTGAGGATCTCGCGCGTGCCCGACAAGAATTCGCGGCGGCCAACGTCGAAGCAACCAGCGATTTAGTCCGTGCCCTCGATCAACCCGATCAGGCTCTGCGGCTCGTGTTGTTAGGCCGAGCCTTCTTAGCTCAAAACGATCTGACCCTGGCCCTGCGCGCTTTTGAATCGGCTATTGAAGCCAATCCCGCGTATGCGGAAGCGTATGCTTATGCGGGCTTCGTGCGTGATCAACTGGGCCGCGATGGGCGCGCGCGGCTCGATCGGGCCGTGGAGCTCGATCGGGAGTTGGCGGTGGCGCGGTATTTCCGTGCGCGATCGGCCTGGCAGCGCGGCCAACTCGATCAGGCCTTGCTCGATCTGCAATCGGCCAACGGACTTGATCCGAAGAATCGCGTCATCACGGCGGAACTGGGCCGCTTGTACATGCAGCGCAGCGAATTGGAACGCGCCGAAGTGTGGCTGATCGCCGCACGCGATCTGCAACCCGACGATCCGACTGGCTGGCTGGCGCTGGCCGAGTTGTACGCCGGTCGCGCTTATGGTTCGCCTGCGCAAGCGCTTGAGGCCGCACAGCAGGCCGTAAAACGCGCCCCCGCAGAAGCGGCCGCACACGTGTGGTTGGGCGCGGCGTACTTGCTCAATGGTGATCGCGCTACGGCTGAAAGTGAATTGCTCCGTGCCATTGAACTGGATACCACCTCGGCGCTGGCGCAGTTATATTTGGGGCGGTTGTACGGGCGCGATACGGAACCGGGCCGCGAAGCCTATGAGCGCGCGCGCGCGTTGGACCCGGCCGGACCGATCGGGGCACAGGCGCAGCGCGCCTTAGAGTTGCCCTAGCTTATGGTATAATTTTGCCCGTTGTCGCCGTGTTTGATCGAAGTTCAAAGGAGTTTGCTATGGCCCGTCGTTCTCGAAGTCAGCAAAATGCCCAGCGCAATGCGCGCATCATGTTCGCCATCCTGGCCGTCTTGGTCGTTGCGTCGATGGTCTTGAGCATGGTGGTGTCACCGACCAGTACCACCCCGGCGGTGTCTGCCACGCCCACCGCGCAGACTGCGCCGCTGCCGCTTGCCACTCCTTGATACTTTAGCCGCGCCCCAATACAAACGCCTCGACCTGAACCGGCCGAGGCGTTTTTGTGTGGTTTAATCAATACGCGTTTAGCGGCCGCGCAACAAAAGGAACAGCGCCAGCGCCATGACGACGGCAAATTCGATCAAGACGCGGCGATTGAGGCGATCGATCAAGTATTGATTGGCCAGCCCGACGAGCGCGTAGAAGACCAATAATTGCGAGACCGCCGCCGTAAAGACATCGGTACGCCAGTAGTTGATCGCCCAGTTGCTTTGCGCCAAAATCAAGCCCACCGATAGAGCCAGCAACAGCACGCGGCCAGCCGCCGCGCGCGTGGCCCACAACAAATCAAAGACCAGACCGGCCGCAATCAGCAGCGTCACTGTCGCGCTGATTAGGCTGCGGGCGCGCGTATTCCACACCAGGCCAAACAACAACACCGCCAAAATGTAGGCCAACGCGTTGAGTAACAAGCGCGCGCGACCGGCCGTCGGCCCGTCAGGATCGATCGTGGCATACTCGGCCGCCGCGACCGCCCACAACAAGCCACCCGTCAACGCCAACCCGATGATCCAGGTGCGCGCCTCGGTGACATTGCTCAGCAGTTGCGCCGCCACCACCACCGTCAACCCCGGAATAATCCAGTATTGAGAGGTGCGGCTGATCTCGCCGCGCCGTATGCGCGGATGAGCGCGCATCAGCGTGTCGGTGCCCGCGCACGTCAACGCGGCCGCCAGCACCGTAACAAACGTCGTGGCGGAAAACTCCAGGCGCAGCGGTGTGCCCAGAAAAGACGTGCCGACGCCCGTCGTTGCAGGCGACTCGATCAGCGGCAGCAAACTCAGGCTCAGGACAATCAGCCCGACAAGCACGCTGAGTCGTTCGCGGTTGATGGTGGTAATCCGTTCAATCATAGCGCGTGGATTCTAGCGGGGGACAAGGCTTTTGTCAAAGCGGCGGCTACTGGCAATCAAAAGCGACCACGCCCCAGATCGAGCGTGGTCGCCACATCACGTGTGCAGAAGTCTCAGTCTACTGTTCGCGGCGGCGGCGCAGGACCAGCACGCCCGCCGCACTCACCAACCCCACGCCAATCAGGGCCAGATCGGGCGACACGGACGATCGGGCGCTGAGCGACTGCATTTGAACCGCCGTCGGTGTGCGCAGTTCAAAGCGGAATAAACTGTACTTTTCGCCGCTGCCCAATTGATTCGAGAATAAGCCCGTAAACAAGACGGTCGATTCGCCGCCCGCATAGTCGGGCACACCTGCCCAAATGTAGGCGTCATTGACCACACTCGTCCCTACGCCGCGCTGAATGGTGAGGCAGACCTCCGGGCCAGTGCCGCGCCTGTAGCACACATCCAGTTTAGGCCGATTCGCGGCCGGGTCACCCTCACTGCTGGTGTAGTTGTTATACGGCGTCCCTCCCTGCTCCAACAATAGGCCATAGTTTTGAGCCGGATTATCCACCCAAGCTTGCACCAAAGCCGTCAAGGTCACCGTATGCCAGCCAACGCTGTCCGCCTCAAACGAGCCTTCCACGGTCGGATCAAAACCGCCATTAAAACTTTCCCAGGTCACATCGGGTTCAACCCAGGGCGTGATGATGCGATGCACCCGCACTGTCGTCGATGGCACCGGATTATCCAGATTAGGACTATACTGCTGATTGATTGACAAGACGGCCGACGTAATCGTCGTGCCAGAAGATTGGGCAGCCGCCGGTCGAACGATCGGCAACACCCCCAGCACCACCAAAACCGCCGCCAACGCCAAAACAAAACTTAATCGAATTTGCCGCATGATGAACTTCTTCCTTTCATCGCTAACTACTGCTGCCCCCGCATGCGTCAGATTACATGCCAGAATAGTTAAGCCCTTGTAATAAGAGTCTAAAGCGATCCTGATTGAATCGCAATAGCCTAGACACAGTTTTCACAAGTTACATACCATTTCCTTACCGTCTTCATACCAATCGAGGTCTGTCGGCACATCTCCGATTCGCCGGCAGGTGTTCTGGCTCTTTTGTCAAAGCCGCGGGCGTGCTATACTCTGCCTCAAACAGCCCAGCAATTTCAACGGGGGATGCCGTGATCGTTCTCTATGCACTCATCGGATTGATGGCGGGCGGCGTCATCAATCAACTGGCCGATGTCTTTCCAATTCGACATGCGAAGGTGACAGGGGCAGTCTGTGCGGCCTGCGGCCAACCCCGATCGGTGATCCAGTTCCTGGCGGTCACAGCCTATCTTTCGGGGCGACGCCACTGCCGATCATGCAATCACCCGATCGCGCTGCGCAACCTCCTCGTCGAACTGATTGCCCCCGGCTTATTTGTCGCTATCGCGCTGCAACCAGCCTTCGTCGAACCCTACAAATTGATTCTAGGGTGGTTTCATGCCTCAGTGCTGTTG
>WBZT01002881.1_pt1 | contig 11622 bp, 9 predicted proteins | sample 5204241 | NCBI WGS metagenome assembly WBZT01 (sample SAMN12344358, study PRJNA552823) | activated sludge metagenome | biome: Activated sludge suspended growth; feature: Nitrification reactor; material: Wastewater; isolation source: activated sludge from nitrification reactor of wastewater treatment...
ACCAAGACCGGAGCACTGCCCAACGGCGTCAGCTTCACCGACAACACCAACGGCACCGCCACCTTGGCCGGCACCCCCACCGAAACCGGGACCTTCCCCCTGGTCATCACCGCCGCCAACGGAGTCGCACCCAACGCGACCCAGAACTTCACAGTGACGATCAGTCCGCAGCCCGTGGTTCCCGTGGGCACGAGCACGACAGTGACGACCTCCGCGAACCCCGTGCTGGCCGGTCAATCGCTGCTGCTGACCGCCGCGGTGGCACCCGCGACCGCGACTGGGTTGGTCACGATATCGGCGGGCAGCCAATCCCTCGGTACCTGCACGCTGACGGGAGGATCCTGTTCGCTGCCGGTCAGTTCGCTCGGAGCCGGTTCGTACTCTGTGACGGGCAGGTACCAAGGCGACACCTCCCACCTGACCAGCACGTCCCCGACACTGCTGCAGATCGTCGCGCAGCCGCCACCCCCGGCCGTGAAACCGGGCCAGGGCCTGGTCGTCATCGGCGGGTCCGAAATCCCCGTGACGACCACCATCACGGATCACCGGACCGCAGTGGTGCTCTCGGGTGGTGGAACCACGCTGACCGTGGGCGCAGTGGATGACGGCGGGAACCGGATCCCACTGGCAGCGAACAACAACTTGGCCGTTGTGCGCGGCGGAACCCTCCGGATGCAGGGGACCGGATTCTCGCCAGGCAGCATCGCCACGATGGTCATGTTGTCCGACCCGCAGGAACTCACTCAGGTCACCGTGAAGCACGATGGTTCATTCTCTGCCGATGTGACGATCCCGAAGGTCACCCCTGCCGGTACCCACACCGTGGAGGCAGTAGGAATCACCGCTTCCGGAGACCCGCTGTCCGCTGCGCTCGCCATGACGGTGGCTGCCAACGAGCGGTTCGTTGCCCAGAAGCCCTTGCGTGCCCTGAATCTGCCCGCGCGGATCGCCAGCAAGGGATCGACCCGGGTCCTGCGGCTGCCGGTCGTCACCAACGCGGAACAGAAGGCCGCAGTGTCGGTCACTTGCGTGCGTCGCCAGAAGCTGCGTGGGTTGGGAGGACCCGGGGGACAGGCGTGCCGGGTCTGGCGGCACGCGGGCGCGATCTGGGTCGGGTTGTCAGGAGCGCACGGTATGAAGATCCGTGTACTCATCGAGGCCCCCCGGACCTCCATGGGTGCGACGACCTACCGCGCCTACCGACAGGCGAAGGTCTATCGGACGCACCGGGTCGGTGTACCGACCGCCCACGGCACCGGCTGATCGACCCGTTCAACACGAGCGCTGGTCCTGCGCGGTCGCGAGCCCGCAGGACCAGCGGTCGTGCCGTTCAGGGGGCGAGGTCACACGCGCGTGGGTAGCGTTCATCCAACGAATGGAGCAGCTCATGCAGGTGACGTTCACACGGACCACGGCACTGACAGCGTCGCTTGCCCTCGCGGCAGCGATCACAACCGTGACCTCCTCTCAGGCGGCGGGCTCTCAGGCGGTGGGCTCACAGGCGGCGGGCAGCAGCGCCTCTGGCGTGGCCGCATCCACGGATGTGGCCAGTCGGCAGGGCGAGGTCGTTCGAGTGATGACGCGCAACATCTTCCTCGGTGCCGATCTGGGGCCGGCGTTCCGCTCCACCAGTGCCGCCGGTTTCATTGCCGCGAACGGCGAGATTCTCAACCAGGTGGGCGCCACCAACATGCCGGTGCGATCCAAGGGCCTGGCGGGGGAGATCCTCAAGGCCAAGCCGGACCTCGTCGGACTTCAGGAGGCGGCACTGTGGCGGACTGGCCCAGTCGATATCAACGCCGCATTGAACCAGCAGCCCGTCGCCACCAAGGTGTACCAGGACTTCATCCAACTGCTGCTCAAGCGGCTGAACGCGAAGAAGAAGACCTACAAAGCCGTGTTCGTGACCCAGGAGTTCGATTTCGAAGCGCCCGCCGACACTGACGGCAATCCCGATACCGGACCCATCTACGGAGCAGACGTAAACGGTCGCCTCACGATGAGGGATGCGATCTTGATCCGTCGCGGTCAAGGCATCAGGGTCCGTAACGAGCGCGGGAACTCATTCTCCGACGCCAACCTCTTCAAGGTGCGAGTGGCCGGCATCGTCGAGGTCTCCGTTCTGCGCGGCTGGCAGTCCGTCGAGGTCAAGGTTCGCAACAGCCCGTGGTTCCGGTTCACGAACGTGCACCTGGAGGCGTTCGATGATCGTGAAGATCGACCGAGCATCCGCGCTCGTCAGGCTCAGGAGTTGGTCGACCGCACGAAGACGACCGCGATACCGGGCGTCACTGTCGGAGACTTCAACTCGGACTACCCCGGCCTGGTTCCAGGCGACGAGCAGGCCTACGTGGTCATGAAACGCAACGGCTACGTCAGCGTGGGAACCCGCGATCCGATGAGCTGCTGCATCAAGGATTCTTACGACTTGACGACCGGCAGTCGCAAGGATTTCGATCACCGGGTCGATCAGATCCTCACACCCACTCCGGACCGCGTGAAGCGGCTCGACGCCTGGGTGACCGGGCGTTCGAAGCACAACGGCTACTGGGACTCCGATCATGCCGGTGTCGTGAGCGAACTGCTCATCTCGCGTGCGGGAAGCGGAGCGCTCGGCTGACCCTGGGAGGCTGCGGCGCCGGTGTCCCCGGCCTCGTTATCGGATCGTCACGAGGATCGGGTCACGAACCGTGCCAGGGTGTTGGACTCTGGTGGCCCCACCCCCAGAATGATCTCCATGGGGAAGAGCAAGGGTGATGCGGCGTCGCAGGCGGTCGAGCACGCCGTCGAGTGGGTGGAAACAGACCGAATCCGACTGTTCGGCACGGGTGCGGCCATCTCCGCAGTGCTGATGTTGATCTGCTTGTTCCTCCCACTCGGGCTGCTGTCACTCGTGGCCGGAGGTGTCCTGGCGATGCTGGCCGCGCTCCTGGCCCTCTTGGCGCTGGGCACATGGTTGGCCGCCAAGAACGGCCGGGCGGCATCCGACCCCAAGGATCTGTGGGACCGCGATCAGGCCGACGTCGAGAAGGCCGACGAACTGTTCACCGGTTTCAGCGGCTTCACCGAAGACGGGTCATTCCCACCCGATCGCAATCAGCGCAGGTAGTAGCCCTGGTTGTGGCCCTTGTTCCACAACGTGAACTTGCGCATTCCGTAACGGTCCTTGACGTAGTTCAAAGACGCCCAGATGTTCGTGTAGGGAACCGTCTGGAACCGGATCGACGTGTACCCCGGCTTGGCATAAGCCCGGTACGTGGGGGCGATCACCTGGAGCAAACCCTTCGAGGGGTGTCCGGCCGCGGCGTTGCTGTCCCACCGATTGACGGCGTACGGGTTGCCGCTCGACTCCTGCTGGATCTGCGCGAGGATTCCGGGCAGGAACTTGGCGGGAACGCGATGCTCACCCATCACGGCCAGGACCAGATTCGCCCACCTGGTCACCTCGGGGTAGAACTTGCCCCCCGACGGATGGCGCAACTTGAATCCCAGCCAACGGGAGTCGCGGGTCTGCCAGTCAGCTGTCGGGTACTCGGACCATTTGAGGTTCTTCGAGAACGGAACAGCCTGGTTCTCGGCCGGAACTGTCGCGGCAGCATGGGCGGGCGGCATGACGGCCGCACCTGCGGAGACGGACAACGTGACTGCTGCGGCGGTCAGGGCGATTCTGCGGCTCATGTGGTCCTCACGTGGGATGGTCATTGCAAATGGGCGACTCGGGTCGCGACTGGGCAACCCGCACACTGTGCCCCGATACCGAGAGGGACGCAAACAGTTTTGCGACATAACGGTGAACATATTCTGATCTGACTCAGACGAAGTGAAGAAGATCACACTCCGCCCGCAGAGGAGTCACCGATAGCCGGGCGCCCCGCTCAGATGGGGACCACGCTGGTGTACTCGACGATCTGATATCCCTCCAGACGCAATGTCGCCGCCGGATCGGCTGAGTTGCGCACCATCACTGCGTAGAGGTGTTTGCGCCAGCGCCACATCCGTGAACTTCCCTCGGTGCGAACGCGCACGCTGTGCACCACGAACACCGCGTCGTCCGGTAGACACAGCATGTCCCGGTCGCGGAGCAGGCGGACCGAGCCGGGCACGTCGATGCGTTGCATGAACCCGTGATCGATGGTCACCCGCGTGAATCCCGGGAAAATCTCGGTCACAGTGACCCGATCGGCGTCCGCCACCCGCGGCACTCGCTGCGTGCGTATAGCGATCTGGATCGTGTTCGCCCTCATGACATGACTCAGTTGGACGAACTCGGCCAGGGCGGCGGGTACCCGGGTCGACATGGTCGGATAGACGGCAGTTCCCTCGGGGCGGAAGACGGCGCCGCTGTCGACCAAGGCACGCAACTGATCATCGGTCATCGTCATCAGAGCGGAGTTCTGTGCCACCAACGAGTTGCCGCGATTCCAGGTTGTGAGCAGCAAGAACACGATGACGGCCACCAGCAGGGGGAACCAGCCGCCATGACCGACCTTCGTCAAGTTGGCGCCGAAGAAGATGGTGTCGAGGCAGATGAAGAACCCGGCCACCGGCACCAACCACACAAGCGGCACCCGCCAGTGCGTACGCGCGACGACTGTGATCAAGATCGATGTGATCAAGAAGGTCCCGGACACCGCCAAGCCATAGGCGGAGGCGAGATGGTCCGAACTCCCGAATCCCACAACCAGCCCCACCACGGCCACCATGAGCAGCCAATTCACGGCGGGGATGTAGATCTGTCCGCGAGTGTGCGCCGAGGTGTGGGTCACGGTCATCCGGGGCAGGAACCGCAGCCGCATGGCCTGATCGGTCATGGAGAAGGCGCCGGTGATCACGGCCTGCGAAGCGATGACGGTGGCGAGCGTCGCCAGCAACACCATCGGGATCTGGAACACTCCAGGAACCATGAGATAGAACGGGTTCGCCGCTGCCGCCGACTCCCGCTCCACGAGCGCTGCCTGTCCCAGGTAGTTCAGGTAGAGGGCGAGGGCCGCCACCGTGAACCATGCCAGCCGAATCGGCCGGCGCCCGAAATGGCCCATGTCCGCGTACAGGGCCTCAGCTCCGGTGACGCACAAGATGACGGAACCGAGCGACAGGAACGCGGGCAGGGGCTCGGCCACGAAGAACGCGATCGCATAGGTCGGCGAGATGGCCACGAGGATCCCGGGCGACTGGGCGATGCTGGCGGCACCGAGCAGGCCGATGACAAGGAACCAAGTGAGCATCACCGGCCCGAATGCCCTCCCGACCGCGTGCGTTCCCCAGCGCTGAACGGCGAACAGGGCGACCAGAATGGCGACGGCCAGGGGGAGGACGAGGTGCGCGACCTGCGGGGCCGCCACCTCGAGGCCCTCCACCGCACTCAACACCGAAACTGCTGGCGTGATCATGCTGTCGCCGTAGAACAGTGACGCCCCTAGAACTCCCAGCCCCATCAGAAACGCGGCAGTCGTTGGACGGCTGAAGTGGTGCCGGCTGGTGAGCGCCGCGAGAGCCATGATGCCGCCCTCGCCGTCATTGTCGGCGCGCATCACGATCGACACGTATTTGACGCTGACGATCAAGGTGATCGTCCAGAAGATCAAGGACAACGAGCCGTAGATCGTGGTCTTGTCCGGAGCCAACGGATAGGCCCCGACGAACATCTGCTGGAACGCGTACAGGGGACTGGTTCCGATGTCTCCGAACACCACTCCCAGCGCCAGGACGGCAAGCCCCGCAGTGCGCGGTGATGCGGTGGATCCCTCAGCAGCAGTCCCAGTGGTTCCCGATCTGGTTCCCTCAGCGCCTCCAGTGCCCTCGGTGCCACTCTTGCCGCCAAGGTTTCCCCGACCACTTTCGGATGCCGACCGCGCCACAATTCGACGCTATCGGGAGACGTGGGGCCACCGCCCGACATCGCAGGATCCGGCCGCCCGACATCCCGAGATCTGATGGCCAGCGGCGGGGGAAACGGCAGGTAGGGTTGCGCAAGTCGTGAGGAGTGGTTGATGCGGTCGGGCAGACCTGTTCTGGGTGGGATTCTGCTGGTGGTCGGTCTGTTGCTGATCGCCGCCGGCGCTCTGGGGGTAGCCGCTTTTGGACCCTCGGGCACGATCTCTGAGAAGAGCCCACCACTCAAGACTCAGCCTGACGGCTATGCCCTCGTCGTGGACGTCCTCGGGGTGAATGCCGGATTCCCGGGCAGCAGCCTGCTGGGAACACCCACGCTCGGCGCCGACTCGACGGGTCCGGAACGTATGTTCGTGGGGGTTGCGCCGCGAGACTCCGTCGACGAATACCTCACCGGGGTTGCGTTCGAAGCGGTCCGCCAAGAGGGCTCCCAATGGCCCACCGAAAGCATCCCCGGAACCAAGAAGCCCCCCGTGCCCGCCGACGAAACCCTGTGGGTGGATGAGTCCACCGGCAACGCACCGTCGATCGATTTCACTCCGGCCACCAGCGGTTCGACGTTCATCGTCATGAACGCCGACGCCACCCCCGGGGTGGCCGCCCAGATCGTCGTCGGATACACCTCACCCTTCGTCTTTCCGGCTTCCATCGCCGCGCTGGTTCTAGGGCTACTCGCGATCATCCAAGGGTTCCTCTTCATGAGGGGTCGCCGGTCGAAAGATGAGCCGGTGCAGACCCCGCCGGTCGCCCCGCCGCCGGTCGCCCCGCCGCTGGTCCCCGTTGCCGCCACAGATGATCAGGCGATCCCATCGGCCGTCGCCGCTGATGCTCCCGCACCATCCGCACTTCCCGAGACACCTCCAGCCACACCTCCCGTGGCGGACCCCCGGCCCCTTGAGGACCCCCCAGCTCACGAGGACCCTAAGACTCCTGAGAACCCCCGGGGGGAACCTGAAGAGAGCCACGTGTCGCAGCCTGAGGCACAGCTCGAGAGCGAATCCGAGGCGCCGCCCGAGACCGACGCCGACGGGCAATCAGGTCAATCAGGGTCAGGCGAGCCGAGGGCCACTGATGATGACGTGCATGATGTGGTCCCGGACGACTGGTTCCGTGACGGAGGAGACACCCGGTGAAGGTGCAGGATACGGCCGTCCAAACAGACCGCATCCTCACCGTTCCCAACATCATCAGCTTCGTCCGTTTACTGGGCGTCCCGGTCTTTCTGTGGTTGATCCTGGTGCCACAAGCCGACGGTTGGGCGCTGGTGCTACTCGTCGCATCTGGCATCTCCGACTGGCTCGATGGCAAGATCGCTCGCGCCACCGGCCAGATCTCGCGCCTGGGACAGATCCTGGACCCGATCGCCGACCGCCTGTACATCGCTGCTGCGCTGTTGGGCCTGGCGATCCGCGGCATCATCCCGTGGTGGCTGGTCGTGCTCCTGCTCGCCCGTGACCTGGTGCTCGCCGCCCTGTTACCGGCCCTGAAGAAGCGCGGCCTGGTGGGACTACCTGTCCACTTCCTGGGCAAGGCAGCCACCTTCTGCTTGCTCTACGCCTTCCCGCTCTTGCTTCTCGGCGACGTGGGCGGAACCCTGGGTGATGTGGCCCGCGTGCTGGGTTGGGCCTTCGCGATCTGGGGGACCGGGCTGTACTGGTACGCCGCGCTCCTCTATATGGAGCAGGCACGCCGGGTGATCACGACACATCCCGCCCGTTAGGAGATCTCGTGCGCGCAGTGCTCATGGCCGGAGGAGAGGGCCTGCGCATGCGACCCCTGACCACCAACGTGCCCAAGCCGCTGCTGCCGGTCGTCGGACGACCCCTGATGGAACACTCCGTCGACCTCCTGGCCAGCCACGGCCTCACCGACATCGTCGTGACGGTCTTGTACCAGGCGGGCCAGATCCGTGATTACTTCGGCGACGGCTCCGACTTCGGGGTCGACATCAGCTACACGACCGAACCCCGACCACTCGGCACGGCCGGCAGCGTCAAGGCCGCGCAAGATGCCCTGCGCACCGAGCCGTTCCTGGTGATGTCCGGCGACGCCATCACCTCGGTCGATCTCACGGGTCTCGCCCAGCACCACCGGACCACCGGCGCCGCGTTGACGATGGCGCTCAGCCCCAGGTCCGACCCGCGGGAGTTCGGGGTCGCTGTCCTCACTGACGACGGACGCATCGAGCAGCTGCTCGAGAAGCCGTCGTGGGGGGACGTCCTGAGCGATCGCGTCAACACCGGGATCTACTGCGTGTCCCCCGAGGTTCTGGACCTCATCCCCCCTGACGAATCCGTCGACTGGGCCAAGGACGTTGTTCCTGCGCTCCTTGCCCGAGGTGAGCGAGTCATGGGTTACGTGGCGGATGGCTACTGGGAGGACGTCGGATCGCTCAGTTCCTACCTGACGGTCCAAGAGGACGTACTCCTGGGCAAGGCCGGGTCGCGACCGCCCGGGTTCGAAGTCCGACCAGGTGTGTGGCTGGGCGAAGGCGTGGAACTCGACCCCACGGTGGTCTTGGTGCCGCCCGTCTACGTCGGGGCGTTCTCCCGGGCAGCTGACGGCGCCCAGATCGGACCAGCCACCGTCGTCGGAGCCAACGCGATCATCAGGCGGGGTGCCCGCATCGATCACAGCGCAATACTGGACGGTTGCCGCATCGACAGCGGGGCCGAACTGCGTGGCGCCATCGTCGGTCGTGGAGTGCAGCTCCTGCGCGGGTCTCGCATCGAAGAGGGCGGGGTGGTCGCCGACGACTGTGTCCTGGGGGAGGAGTCGGTCGTGGGGACCGAGGTCCGCATCTTCCCGGGAAAGACCGTCGACGCGGGCAGCGTCGTCCTGGAGTCCGTGGTCTGGGAGGCGAAAGCACGCAAACATCTGCTGGGTCCGACCGGCGTCACCGGTTTGGTGAACGTGGAGCTGACCGTCGGCAAGGCGGTGCGGATCGCCGCCGCCCTCGCCTCAACGCTGCCGAAGGCGTCCATCGTCACGGTGGGACGAGACCACTCCCGAGCCGCCCGCGCGTTCAACCGGGCAGTGATCGGTGGTCTCACCGCGAGCGGGATGAATGTCCGCGACCTGCGCACCGCCGCAGTTCCCATCGTGCGGGCCGACACCACCAACAACTCGGCTGCCGGCATAGTGCTGCGCACGACTCCTGGCCGCCCCGAGCATCTGGACATGCTCATCCTCGACTCCCGGGGAACCGACATCAGTGCGACAACCCGCCGCACGGTCGAACGCGCGTTCCTGACCAGTGAGTACCGCCGACCGTCACCTGCCGACTTCGGTGACGTCGAGGTACCGCACCGCGTTGCCGAGGACTACACGAACAACCTCCTGGGAGCGATTCCCGTAGGCGACCTGGCCGACACCTCGATGCGGGTCGTCGTCGACACGGGCGGCGGAGCGGCAGCGCTGGTGCTCCCCACCCTGATCGGACGTATCGGGGTCGAGGTCCTGGCCGTGAACAACTGGCTCGACGAACGCCGACCCACGGACACCGGCGACGACCGCGCCACCGCGCTGACCACACTCGCCGGACTGGTCGCGACATCCCGCGCCGACTTCGGTGTCCGGTTCGACCCCGCCGGAGAACGCCTGAGCCTCATCGACGAGGCGGGTCGAATCGTCCCGGACGAACGCGCCGCCCTGATTGTGGCCGACTTGGTCTGCGCCGACACGCATGCCGATGTCGCCCTGCCCGTCACCACCACGCGCGTCGCGGAACAGGTCACCCGATTCCACGGAGCGGGTGTGCGCTGGACTCCACTCGGAGAAGCAGCACTGTCGGCGGCGGCGGTGGCCTCATCCGCATCGCTGGCGGCCGACGGCGAAGGCGGCTTCATCGTGCCCGCAGTCAGCCGCCACCTGGACCCCTTCGCGGCGTTCGTCCAGTTGCTGCGGCTGGTCGGACGCGCGCGACTTCCACTGTCTGCGATCGATGACCGCATCCCTCGCTCCTATGTCGTTCGAACCGACGTCGTCACGGCGTGGGCGCGCAAGGCGTCTGTCATGCGTCGGATCCGGGAACTTGCCGAACGCTCGGCCGTCGACGACGGACACGGGGGAGTGCGGATCAGCTACGGCGATCGGCGGTGGGTGTTCATCGCGGCGGATCCGACCGAAGCTGTGACGCACATCTGGGCCGAAGGGGAGTCGGCCACCGACGCCGACGAGTTACTGGCAACCTGGGCCGACCACGTCACCGAAGTTCTCGGCTGACATGGCAGGATCAGCACAAAGCGAACGGTGAGAGGGGCACGGTGAACCCAACGGAACTGCAGTACACGACCGAACACGAGTGGGTGCGGACCGCGGATGGCGGCCTCGTCCGATTCGGGATCACCGACTTCGCGCAAGACGCTCTCGGCGACATCGTCTTCGTCAGCCTCCCCGAGGTGGGCCAGCGGATCGAGGTCGGCCAGCCGTGTGGGGAGGTCGAGTCCACGAAATCCGTGAGCGATGTCTTCGCCCCGGTCAGCGGCGTTGTCACCGCACGCAACGAGGCACTCGACGATGAACCTGGCATCGTCAACACCGATCCCTACGGAGCCGGTTGGCTGGTCGAAGTCGAAACCTCCGACGACGCCGCCGAGTTCCTCGATGCGGCTGCCTACGAGGCCCACATCGCGGCTCTGTGAGTCGGAACGGTTCGACCCGTCCGGGCACCCTTCTGGTTGTCCATCACACCCCTTCGCCGGCCGTTCATGAACTGCTCGACGCTGTCCTGGCGGCGCTGACTCACCCGGAACTGCAACAGGTCGAGATCCATTCGGAACCAGCCCTGTCCGCCACGGCCCCGGACGTCTTGTCAGCCGATGGGCTCGTCCTACTCACGCCCGCGAACATCGGGTACATGAGTGGGGCGTTGAAGCACTTCTTCGACACCGTCTACTACCCCTGCCTCAGTGGGGTGGCCCGCCCGCCCTACGGGTTGGTCGTCCACGGCAACGATGACACGAGCGGCGCGGTGCGATCCGTCGAGAGGATCGCCACCGCCCTGCGATGGGAATCAGCCGGAACCCCGGTCTCGGTGCTGGGTCCGCCGAGCGTAGTTGATCGAGATCGGGCGGGCGACCTCGCCGCAACCGTGGCTGCGAGGCTGCTGCCATGAGGCGCCCCGTCACCGCGCTGTTGACGGTGCTCCTGTCTGCCGCGCTCGGTGCGTGCAGCTCGTCGGACGCGCCAGAGCCCGTGGCCTCCTCTGGCGGTGAGGCTGTTGTCATTGTCTCCGGACTTGCCACGCAGACGCCTTTCACGACCACCACTGCGGCGTGTACGCAAGGGCAGTCTGCCGGGAACACGGCGTCGGCCCTGCGCGATGGTCTGATTGCCGCCGGGCACCGGGTGTTCACGGCTCCCGCGCAGTCGGGGCCGGGTCAAGTGACCGATACCAGCGGCGTCGGATCATCATCGAGTTGTCCGAACGCTCTTCCGGCTCAAATGACCATCGACACGACCGCAGACATCGACGCCGGGGGTCGGCGGTTGGCCGGATTCCTGAGGTATCTCGCCGCGGAGTACGGCGTGACCGACGTGCACCTGGTCGGGCACTCCATGGGTGGACTGTTCTCCCGCGCTGCTACCGGCGAATTGCACCAGGGGGAGCCCCGAGTGAGGTCGCTGACGGCCTTGGGGACCCCGTGGACCGGGGCGTATCCGGCCGACTACGGGCGGGGTGACCTGCGGCTGTCCGCTTGTGCAGGCGACAGCACCTGCCGCCAAGTG
>WBZT01002889.1_pt1 | contig 11603 bp, 7 predicted proteins | sample 5204241 | NCBI WGS metagenome assembly WBZT01 (sample SAMN12344358, study PRJNA552823) | activated sludge metagenome | biome: Activated sludge suspended growth; feature: Nitrification reactor; material: Wastewater; isolation source: activated sludge from nitrification reactor of wastewater treatment...
GATGCTGCAAGGCTGCTCGACCGGCTGCGGGCGAGGCGGAATCGAAACACTGCGGCACGCAGCTCCCGCCCAGATGTGTATAGGCTTGCCAGCGGCGACTGTCAAGCGCGGCCACATCCGGCCAGCGAGCGCATTGCGCATGCTGTGATCTCGCGCAGGGCAGCGGCAGCGGCAGCGCCGGCGGTCGTCCGCTTCGCAGGCGGCAGTTTGCGTTCGCTGCTAGACTGCCGCCATTGCGGCTGCGAGGTCGCTGCGGGGAGGGAGGAGGGCAGGGCGGATGTGGTTTCTCGGGGCAGTGCTGGGGGCGGTGCTCGCTGCGCAGGTCCATTCCGAGCTGTGGATCGTCGGCGCCCTGCTGGGTGGACTGTCTGGCTGGTCGGTCGGCAGTCGGGCGCGGCACCGGGCGGAAGAGCGCTTCCGGGTTATCGACGAGCGCCTGCAGCGGCTTGAAGCGACGCTGCAGCGGCTCGAGCAGGCTGCACCCGCGTCCGCAGACGCTTCGTCGGCGGGTACGGGCGCGGCGATCGCGCGCGACGCGAGGCCGCGCGCAGCGGCAGTTCCTGCCGTCTCGGTCACGCTGCCGGAGGTCGACGCGGCGGCGGTCGACGCTGCGACGAAGGTCTTGCCCGAAGCGACGGCGCCCATGACGCCGCAGTCGCCGTCGCCGTCGCACGTGCGGCAAGAGCCGGCGCCGCCCCGGCAGGAGGCGTCGCCCGTCTGGGAGCGGCTGCTGCGCGGCAACCCGGTGGCCCGGGTCGGTGTGGTGATCCTCTTCTTCGGCGTCGCCTTCCTGCTCAAATACACCTACCAGCATGTGCAGGTGCCGATCGAGCTGCGGCTGACGGCGGTGGCACTGCTCGCCGTCGTGCTGCTGGCAATTGGCTGGCGGCTGCGGGTCAGCCGTGAAGCCTACGCTCTGGTGCTGCAGGGTGGTGGCGTCGGCGTGCTCTATCTGACCATCTTCGGCGCCCTGCGCTTGTTCGGGGTGCTGGCCGCCGGTCCGGCTTTCGTCCTGCTGCTCGCGGTGGTCGCGCTCTCGGCGGCGCTGGCCGTTCTCCAGGACTCTCTGGCGCTGGCAATGCTCGGAGCGGCCGGCGGCTTTCTCGCGCCGATCCTGGCCTCGAGCGGCGGTGGCAGCCACGTGGCCCTGTTCTGCTATTACGCCGTCCTCGACGCAGGCATTCTGGTGATCGCCTGGTTCCAGGCATGGCGGCTGCTCAATCTGCTGGGTTTCGCCTTCACTTTCGCCATTGCCACGTTCTGGGGTGTGTTGGACTACCGGCCCGAGCAGTATGCCTCCAGCCAGTTTTTCCTGATTCTGTTCTTCCTGATGTACGTGGCGATTCCGGTGTTGTTCCTGCGACGCGAAGCGGGCCGCTTCGAACGCCGCCTCGACGGCACGCTGGTCTTCGGCGTGCCGCTGATCAGTTTCGGCCTGCAGGTCGGCCTGGTACACGAATTCCCGTACGGGTCGGCGTGGAGCGCGCTGGCGCTGGGGGCCTTCTACCTGCTGCTGGCGCGCACCCTGTGGGCCCGCCGCAGCGCGGCGCAGCCCTTGCTGGTGGAGGCGTTTCTGGCGCTCGGGGTGGTGTTCACGACGCTGGTGATTCCACTGGCTTTCGACGGCCGCTGGACCTCGGCGGCGTGGGCGCTCGAAGGGGCGGCAATGGTCTGGGTCGGGGCACGCCAGCGACGGCTGCCGGCGCGGCTGTTCGGCACGCTGCTGCAGTTCGCCGCCGGATTTTTCTTCTCGCAGGACGCCGTCGTGCCGGCCGGCGAATGGCCGCTGCTCAACAGCGGCTGCCTCGGCAGCGTGCTGCTCGCCGTCGCCGGCCTGTTCAGCGCGTGGCTGCTGGAAAGTCGGCGAGACGATCTGCTTCGGAGAGAACGCTGCCTGATTGGTCTCCTCTTCGGCTGGGGCGTGGCGTGGTGGGTCGGCGCCGGCTTGCACGAGATCGACCGATGGCTGCCCTACGCCTGGCAGTCGAACGCGACCCTCGGCTTCTGCACGATTTCCTGCCTGGCATTTGCTGCGCTCGAACGGCGCCTGCGCTGGCGGCTGGCCCGCTATCCGGCGTTCGCGCTGCTGCCGTCGATGATCCTGCTGGCACTGACGATGGTTTTCCAGACGGCACACCCTTTCGCGTACCTCGGTTATGTCGCGTGGCCGCTGGCCTTTGCCGCACAGCTATTCCTGCTCTACCGCCACGAGGCTGCCGGTCAGGCCTGGCTGGAGTGGCAGCACGCGGCCGCTTTGTGGCTGCTCGCCGCTGTCGGTGCCTGGGAGATGGCCTGGACGATCGACCGCCTGGTGGCGGGGCGAGCCGTCTGGGCGCTGATTGCCTGGCCACTGGTCCCCGGCGCTCTGCTCCTGCTGCTGGCGTGGCGCGGCGAACGCCTGCGCTGGCCGACGGGCGCGCACCTCGCGACCTATCTGGTAAAGGGGGGAACGCCGTTGATCCTTTTCGTCGCTGCCTGGTTCGTCGTGAGCAACCTGCTCTCCGATGGCGATCCCGGGCCGCTGCCCTACGTGCCCTTGCTGAATCCGCTCGATCTGGCGCAGGCCGGCGTTCTGCTCGTCGCGGGCACGTGGTACTGGGAAGTCCGCCGGCTGGCTCTGCGGCCGGTCGCTGCACTGCCGCCGTCGCTCGCCTGGACGGTGGCTGCGGCGGCGGCGTTTCTGTGGGCGAACGGGATCCTGCTGCGCAGCCTGCACCACTGGGGAGGAGTGCCCTGGCAGCTCGCAGCGATCGTGCGCTCGGACCTGGTGCAGGCCGCGCTGTCGCTGTTCTGGACCTTGCTCGCGCTGGCGACGATGGTGCTTGCCACGCGGCGTGCGCAACGCGTGCCGTGGCTGGCCGGGGCGGGCCTGATGGCGGTAGTGGTCGGCAAGCTGTTTCTGGTCGACCTGTCGAATGCCGGAACCATCGAGCGCATTGTTTCGTTCGTCGGTGTAGGCGTGCTGATGCTGGTGATCGGCTACCTGGCGCCGGCGCCGCCTAAAGGGGGCTCGTCATGAAGCTTCTGGTCACCTGGCTGCTGTATGTGCTCGGCACGCTGGCAATCGCCGAGACTCCGCAAGATTTTGCTTTCGGAATCCCGCTCGAGCTTGCCGGCCAGCAGGCGCTTTTTCAAGTGGAGCTGCCACGGGCGGCATACGAGGGCGTGCTGCGCGGCGATCTCGGCGATCTGCGCGTGTTCAACGGCGAGCGGCAAGCGGTGCCGTACGCGTTCCTGCCGGCAGCACGCCCTGCGCACGAGCGGCGGCAGCCATTGCCGCTCCCGTACTTCGCTCTGCGCGGGGATCCGGTGGTCGGTATCGAGGGACTTGAAATTCGAATTGAACGCGCTGCAGGCCGGGCGGTGCTCACGATGAACGACCGCGGTCGCGTGCCGGCACACGCCGCCACGCTGCTCGGTTATCTGGTCGACGCCTCGGCCATCGCACAACCGCTGCAGGCGCTTCTCCCGGAACTGTCCGCGGATCCGGAAGAAGTGATGACGAGGGTGCGCGTCGACGCGAGCGATGATCTGACGCACTGGACGCGCTTGCTGTCGGATGCGCCGGTTGTGCGACTGGTGGCCGGTACGCATCGACTCGAGCAATTGCGCCTCGAGTTGCCGCCGTCACGCGCGAAGTACCTTCGTCTGTCCTGGCCGGCGACGGCGCAAGCCCTGCCACTCGCCGGTCTGGCGGCGGAGCCCGGGGACGCGCTGATCGATCCGCCACGGCAATGGAAACAGGTGGCGGGGACGACGAGTGGGGATCGGGTCGGCGAATGGGCTTTCGATCTCGGCGGACAATTCCCGGTGGACCGTCTGCGACTGCTTCTGCCGCAGGCGAACAGCGTCGCGTCGATCGAAATCCTGTCGCGCAGCCGTGCCACGGATCCGTGGCGGCGGGTGATGGCGAGCACCGCATATCGCCTGGGCCCATCCGGCCAAGAGGTGGTCAATCCGGACCTGGCGATCGCGGCGACCAGCGATCGCTACTGGCTGTTGCGCGTGGACCAGCGTGGCGGCGGCCTCGGTACCGGCAGCGTGCAGTTGGCGGCGGGCTGGCTGCCGCAGCGCCTGATCTTTGCTGCCCGCGGAGCGCCGCCGTTTCTGCTCGCTTACGGCAGTGCGACCGCCAAGCCGGCGGTCTATCCGGTCGCGACGCTGGTACCGGGCTACCGCGGTGCCGGCGACGAGACGCTCGCCAACTTCCCGATCGGTCGGGCAAGTACCGGCAGCGAGCGTGTTCTGGCCGGCGAGCGCGCACTGCGCACGCCGGCCGACTGGAAGCGCTGGGGTCTGTGGGGCAGCCTGCTGCTCGCTGTGGCGCTGCTGGCCTGGATGGCGCTGCGCCTTGCACGCCAGCTCGGTCGAAACGCGGCACCGGCGGAAGAAGAAGGCAAGCCGATGGCCTGAGGCGGCCGCCTGGCCGGCCTCAGCGATGCCCTGGAACGTGGGTATGGCAGGATCCGAGCGCGCGCCGCCGCATTCGGCCTCGTTGCCGGAGCCTGCTCGCCGCCCGCCACCGCTGCGAGTGACGTGGTGCGACGTGTACGCCAGCGCGCGATCGGCGTCCGCCGGCCACGAGCCGCTGGCAACGGCGGCGTCCGCACGTGCCTCCTGGCCAGCGCGAGAGCGCCGCAGTTGCAGCCGTCCGTCGGCGTGGGTCGCGATCAGCGCGAAGTCGAAGCGATCGACCTGGGCGCAGAGAGTGAGGTCGACCGCCGGCAGGCTCGGGTTGTTGCCCGCCTGAAAGCGGCGACCGAAATCGGAGTCGCGCACACGCGCCGCATACGGTTCCGGATCGGGATTGTCGCCGCGCAGCAGCGCGTCCAGGTAATCGGCGCAGGCTACGTCCTCGTCGCCATCGCGGTCCACCCATTCGCCGGTGATCACGAAGCACACCTCTGCCGGCTGCAGTTCGAGCAAGGCTTGCGCCGTGGCACGGCCGAGCACCAGACTGCCGGCGAACAGCGCGCGGGCGTGACGAAAGCGGCTCAGGCCACGTACGCCGCCGGCAGTCGTCTGAATCAGCGGGCGGCCATCGAGCCGGACTCCGTCCAGCTGCGAAGGCGAATTGCCGAAATCGAAGCCGGCGACGGGGTCGCCACCGCCGACGGCGCCGGTCGTCGCGGCGTCGGGGAAGCGACGCTGCAGGCGGTATGCGCCAGACACCGTTTCCACCGGGTAAATGGTGCTGGCGCCGGCCGCAAAGGCGTAGGCGGCGGTGGTGAACGAACGCAGGACGTCGATGACCACCACGGTGTCTTCGGGCTCATGGCTGGGATCCAGGCGATTCAGGAAGAGGCGGCGGGTACGCATGGCGGCGGCAAATCCTGCGGCAATATCGACGGAAGCACGCGAGTATCCCGGATCTCCAGCGCGCGGTCAAACGGCCGGGACCGGCGCGACCGGAACGGTGGGGCAATGCCGCGGGCCGGGCATGCGGCGGTGCCGCCGGGCGGACCGGCAGCGCTAGCGACGAAGCAGTTCGTTCTCGCGCCACCAGCGCAGTCCGGCGACCTTGCCGCTCGCCAGCAGGATCGTTTCGAGCGCGCTGGCGAGTCTTTCGACTGTCGGCGCATTCGGGTATCTCCGCAACCACTTGCGAACGAAGGGAGTGGAAGGCTCGATGAAGCACAGGAAGCCGTTCTCGTGCTCCTCGTAGTTGCCGCAACCGATCCAGAGCGGGTAGTCGCGGTTTTCCAGCTCGACCATGACCCCCCAGTCCTCGACGCCGATTGTCCGCACCGGGAAGCCCTGCGCGGGCAGTTCACCGGCCAGGAACTCCGCCAGGCGCAGACCGTAGCGACCGGGGTTGCGGGGTTGAGCGTCCTCGCCGGGGTAGGGCGGGAAGTCGGCAGACACGAATTCAAACTGCGCTCGCATGCGGAGCCTTTCGCCAGTCGCGGGTGGGATGCGCGCCATCGCCGGTCGTGTGGCAAGCCACCGGCCAGGCGCTTGCTCGGCGGGTGATCGGGGAGGGCGGAGCAGACCAGCCGCCCCGCCGCCTTCGCCGGAAAAAGGCTATTCGACCTTTCTCCAGCTCGCATCCGGGTTGAAAGCGCTCATCTTGAGTGCGCTCTTCTCGGTGCCCTTGCCAAGATCCTTCTGATACACCGTTCCGTCGTGATTGACGATGAAGGTCATGACTCCGGATATTCCGTATTTCGCCGGATAGGCGACGACCGCGAAACCGCCGAGCATCCGGTCCCCGACCAGGTAGCTGTACGCACCGCCCGGCGCATCCTTGCCCTGCGCAGTCAGCAAACGGTAGCGATAGCCGTGATAGGCCGCTGGCTGCGGACCAGCGTTTGCCTTTCCGAAGTAGCCTTCGAGCGCCGCGGCGCCGACCAGCGGGCCCAACGGGCTTGGCTTCTCGCCCTCCTCGACCGGCCAGAAGAGTCCGTCACGCTTCCCCTCGCTCGAAAGGAAGCGCTTCGCGTAGTCGTTCCACCCGTTGCCGTCGAGGTCCATGACCGCATATTCGCGTTGCGCGTCGACCACGGCCCGCAAGGTCTGGATTGCGCCGAGCTCGTTGCGGCCGATGCGTCGGTTGATGATCTCCTCCTGCCCGGCAGCCGAATCGAAAACCCAGCGCTCGCCCTTGCGTACCAATGGCGCCGGGAAAGGCCAGTCGCCGTCGCCGACCAGAAGGATTGCCCGGCCGCTTGCTTCGGGAATGATGGTGGCCTTGTGGTCGTAGGCGTCGAGGAATTTCCGCCAGTCGGCGCGGTCGGCTACCGGGTCGCCGCTGCTCAGCCAGTTGCGCGAGGCCGGGCCGAGCACTGCCACGAGTGCCGGCACATCCTCGGCGCGCACCGCCTCGGCGAGCGCTTTGGCGGCATCTTCCGGGGTCGCAAAGCTCGGCTGAGCCACTTTTTGTGCGGCTACCGGCGGTGGTGCCGCATGGCCGACAGGAGCCGTCACCAGCAACAGGGCGGCGGCGAGAGCTTGGATCGTGTGCTTGCATTTCATCGAATTCTTCTCCGCAGAAAATGGGGGACAGGGATCAACGGCGACCGCCGCCGCCACCGCCGCGGAATCCGCCGCCACCGCCACCACCGCGGGATCCTCCGCCACCGCCACCGCCGTGGAATCCGGCGCCACCACCGCCACGATTGCCACCGCCACCAGCAAAGGCAGCACGATCTCCGCCACCTCCACGATTGGCCATTTCCGCCCGGCTGGCGCTGCCACGTTGGCTGGCTTCCCGTGTCGCCGCGCCGTTGCCGACGCCGGAGAAGCCGCCGCTCCGAGCTTCGTGCTGGCCGGACGCGCGATCGTGCACGCCGCCACCGGCTCCCGCTCGTCCGCCTTCGAAGCGATCCCTGCCTGCCGCGCCTGCGCCGGATCCGTCGAAGCGACCGCCCCCGGCCGCGCCGGCGCCGCGATCAGCGCCGGGGCGTTGGCTCAGGTCGCCGCGCCCGGCCAGGTTGTCACGCGACGCCCGATCTGCCGCCGAGACCCGATCGTTCAGTTGGCCGCGGTCCATTCCCTTGAGTTCCGCACGTCCCGTATCGGCGCGGCCACGAAAATTCTCGCGCGCCTGCGCCGCCTGGAAATCGCCGCCGCGGTTGTACTGACGAGCGATGTTCTGATCGCGATAAGCGACGCCGCGACGATGATCGACGTTGTGATTCCAGTTGCTGTTGCTGATATTGGTGCGATTGAACGAGTTGTAGCGATTGACGTTGACGTTGACGTTGCTGCCGCCCCAGCCCCAGTTGCAACCCCCCCAGATCGCGGCGCCGACAAAAATGCCGGTGGCGAAAGCGAGGCCTGGCGCGTAGGCGTATCCTGGCGGATACATCGCGTATGGCGGCGTCGGATACCACCAACTTCCATAGACCACGGTCGGATTGTAGGTGGGCACATACACCACTTGCGGGTTCGCGGGTTCAACCACGTAGATCTTCTGGCTGCCCTGAACCTCGGTCCGTACCACCTGCTGCTCGGTGGTCCTGAGGTTGCCGGTTGCATCGGCCTTGGCACGCAGGCTCTGCACCGTGTTCATCACATCCTGCTGCTGTGCCAGGAAGGCGTCACCGAGTTTCTGTGTCCATTCCAGATTGTCGCTCATCTGCTGCACCACCTGCGGTACCGACGTCAGCGCTTTCACTGCCGGGTCCCAGGATTGCTTGGCCATCGCCGTCTCCAGCGCCGCACCGCTGACCCTGGGGTTGGCCTTCACCCAGCGAGCCGCCTCGACCACTTCCAGTGGATAGGTGGACGCCATCAGAATCTGTGCCAGCAGCGGATCGGGATAAAGCGCGATCGGCGCCAGCAGTCGATCGAGGTCCTGCTGCGAGAAAGTCTTGGCCGCCGCACTTGCCGACGTCGGCGCGGCGGTGCTTGACTGGGATTGCGCCAGCGTCGGCGACAGCGCGAAGATCGCCGCTGTGACCAGTGCGCAGGATCGGGAAAGAGTTGAGTTCATCGATCTCCTCGGACGCGAAATTCAGAAAGGGGCTTCCCGCCGGAAACAACCCAAGGCAGCGCCCGACCGGGCGAGCGCCTGGCTGCCCACCCGTCAGCATAGGCGGTGACAGCTCTGTCTGGCAAGTAAACTTTGCCGGGGAGAGATCTTGTGGGGGCGGCGGACGGACCGGAGTTCGCCGGTCAGCCCGAATTCCGCCTCTGAGTCGAAAGCGTCACGCAGCCCGCGTTTCGTCACTCGCGCAGGCGATCGCCTGCAGACGATTGACGCCGTTCACCAATGCCCGGATCGACGCGGTGACGATGTTCGCATCGACGCCAACGCCGTAACATTCTCCAGCGCTGCCAGGGCGGGTCACTTCCATGAAGGCGCAGGCGCTGGCGTCACTGCCGCCGCTGCGCATCGAGCGTTCCTCGTAGCTGCGTACCTGCAGAACGAAGCCGGCGCTGCGCAGCGCGTGCACCGCCGCATCGATCGGACCGTTTCCCTCGCCGGCGAGCAGGTGCGGCCGGCCGTCGATTTCGACGCTGAGGCGGATTCCCTGCGCGCTGCCATGCTCGAAGAGATGGTGTTCGAGATAGCGCAGCGGACGACCGGTGTCGAGATAGCTGTGCGCGAACAGGCGCCAGATTTCGGCGGCGCTGATCTCGCCGCCGTGGCGGTCGGTATGCGCCTGCACCACGCGCGAGAACTCGACCTGCAGGCGGCGCGGCAGGACGACGCCGTACTCGGTTTCGAGCAGATAGGCAATTCCGCCCTTGCCTGACTGGCTATTCACCCGGATCACCGAATCGTAGCTGCGGCCGACGTCGGCCGGGTCGATCGGCAGATAGGGGACGTTCCACGTGTCTGCCGCCGGTTGCACGGCGAAACCCTTGCGAATCGCGTCCTGGTGCGAACCGGAGAAGGCGGTGAATACGAGGTCGCCGACGTAGGGATGGCGCGGATGGATCGGCAGACGGCTGCAGTGCTCGACCGTGCGTGCGACGCCGTTGATGTCCGAGAAGTCGAGGCCCGGCGAGATGCCCTGGGTGTAGAGATTGAGCGCGAGCGTGACCAGGTCGACGTTGCCGGTCCGTTCGCCGTTGCCGAACAGGCAACCCTCGACGCGCTCGGCGCCGGCCATCATCGCCAGCTCGGCAGCCGCTACCGCGGTGCCGCGGTCGTTGTGCGGATGCACGCTGAGGATCACGCTGTCACGCCGCGCCAGGTGGCGGTGCATCCACTCGATCTGGTCAGCGTAGACGTTGGGAGTCGTCACCTCGACCGTCGTCGGCAGGTTGAGAATCACCCGGTCCTCGGGAGTCGCGCCCCAGGCGGCGGTGACCGCGTCGCAGACTTCGAGAGCGAAATCGAGTTCGGTCGCGGTGAAGGTCTCCGGGCTGTATTCGAGCACCCATTCGGTTTCCGGTCGCGCCCGGGTCAACTCCCTGACGAGGCGAACGGCGCTGACCGCCATTTCCACCACCTCGCCCTTGCTCATCGCGAAGACATGCTCGCGGAACGGCTTCGACGTCGCGTTGTACACATGTACGATCGCCCGTCGGGCGCCGGCGAGCGACTCGATCGTCCGCTCGATCAGGTGCTCGCGCGCCTGGGTGAGCACCTCGATGGTGACGTCTTCGGGAATGTGGCGGCCGACGATCAGTTCGCGAACGAAGTCGAAATCGGTCTGCGACGCCGATGGGAAAGCCACCTCGATTTCCTTGAAACCGATGTCGCAAAGGGTGCGGAAAAGGTGCATCTTGCGCTCCGCGTTCATCGGCTCGAACAGCGCCTGGTTGCCGTCGCGCAGATCGGTACTCATCCAGATCGGTGCGGCGCTGATCGTTCGCTTCGGCCACTGCCGATCGTCGATGCGGACCGGCGGGAACGGCGTGTACTTGCTGGAAGGATTCTTCAACATCGTGGGCTCCTGAAAGTTTGCGTGAGGCGCTGCCTGACGACCTGCATGTTACCCAGGATGACCCGGCAGGTGCTTGCGTTGTGCTGCGAATCGCTGCCTGGAAATGGAAGGAAATTGCGGATTTTCTCCATAATGATAAAATTTCTGCCGATATGATCAACGCAAGGGCAATATCATGGATCTCGATCGCTTCGACCGTCAGATCTTGCGGGTACTGCAGGAGGAGGGACGGATCAGCAATCAGGATCTGGCGGACCGCATCGGCCTGTCGCCGTCACCCTGCCTGCGCCGGGTGCGCGCGCTCGAGGAAGCCGGGCTGATCACCGGCTATCGCGCGCTGCTCGACCCCAAGGCGCTGGGCCTGTCCCTGATGGCGCTGATCCACATATCGATGGACAAGCACACGCCCGAGCGTTTCAGCCACCTCGAAGCCGCGATCAGCGAAATTCCCGAGGTTCTGGAATGCCTGCTGATCACCGGTCAGGCTGCCGACTACCAGCTCAAGGTGGTGGTCAAGGACATGGACGCCTACCAGGACCTGCTGCTCAACCGCATCACCGGCATCCAGGGGGTGACCGGAGTGCATTCGAGCTTCGTCCTGCGCCGGGTGGTGGACAAGACGGCCTTGCCGGTCGGCGTCAGGTAGCCTGGCTGGCGGCGACGTCGGCAGCCAGCAGGTTTTCGATGGCGCTCATGGCGCTGGGCAGATCGCCATAGCTCAGCTGATACGCCGGCGTGCGCTCGACGAAGTGGATCAGTTCGGCGAGCTTGGCAGCGCTTCCCGGATGCGAAAGGCGGGCGTGGGCGCCAAGAAGACGGATCATCGTCTCGACCGGCGGCAAGGCTTGCAGGCTCGTTGCCGCACCTTCGCAATACGCCGGGAAGACGATCGCAGCCGGAGCGTTGGCGGCTTCCAGCGCTGCGTAGTGTCCCCGCGGTTCGAGGTAGCGGATGCTGCGGCCATAGCGGTGGAGCGTCGCCAGGTCGGGCAGAACAGGATAGAGTGACTCCAGTATCGGCCAGGAACCGGCCTTGATCGAGAGGGAGGTGGGCAGCGGCAGCAAGGCCATGCCCTCGCTGCCGATGGCGACCAGATCGTCTCCAAGATAGGCAAAGCCGTTCGCCACGAGAAATGCGGTGAGCGTCGACTTGCCGGTTCCGCTGCTGCCCGGCATCAGCAGACTGCGTCCGGCGCGGCTGACGGCAGCCGGGTTCCAGCTCACCGTGCCCACGCGCCAGGCCGGCGGCGCGACCATGGCA
>WBZT01002890.1_pt1 | contig 11602 bp, 7 predicted proteins | sample 5204241 | NCBI WGS metagenome assembly WBZT01 (sample SAMN12344358, study PRJNA552823) | activated sludge metagenome | biome: Activated sludge suspended growth; feature: Nitrification reactor; material: Wastewater; isolation source: activated sludge from nitrification reactor of wastewater treatment...
ATCGCGGCGGGCGGGCGGATAGGCTATCGGTGCTGATACGCGCTTCAAAGCTATTGACTGGCCTGCCCGCCGTTCAAGAAAAAGCCCGGCCGGAGCCGGGCTTCACAGGTATGGAAAGATCCGCTGGCGCTTAGCCGAACGGCTTCGGCGGCGGGGTCTTGTCGGTCGACGGCGGCAGGATCGGCATCAGGAACGACGGCTGATCACCGGTCAGGGCCTTGAGGAAGGCCACGATCTTGGCGTTCTCCTCGGCGGTGAACTTCTTGCCCAATTGCAGGCGGCCCATGATGTCCACCGCCTCGGTCAGGGTCTGCGCCGCGCCATCGTGGAAGTAGGGATAGGTCATTTCCACGTTGCGCAGGGTCGGTACTTTGAACTTGAAACGGTCGGCGTCCTTGCCGGTCACGCCCGCCATCCCCTCGGCCGTGTTCGTGGTCTTGTAGGGCGTCACGACGCCCATCTTCTGGAAGGAGTTGCCGCCCACGGCCGAGCCGTTGTGGCAGGCGACACAGCCGCTGGTCTTGAACAAATTGTAGCCCGCCAGTTCGGTTGCGGTCAGCGCATCCTTGTCGCCGAGCAGCCACTTATCGAAACGCGAGTTGGGCGTTACCAGGGTTTTTTCGAACTCGGCGATGGCCTGGGTCACCTCATCGATGGTGACCTTGTCTTGGCCGAACACCTGCTTGAATTCGATGACGTACTCCGGAATCGAGCTGAGCACCTCGACCGCGAGGGTGTGGGATGCCGCCATCTCGCCGGGGTTGGCGATGGGGCCGCCGGCCTGTGCCTTGAGGTCCACGGCGCGGCCATCCCAGAATTGCGCGACGTTAAGACTTGAATTCAGTACGGTCGGCGCGTTGATCGGACCCTGTTGCCAATTGTGGCCGATGGAGGTCTTGAGGTTGTCGGTCCCGCCCGTGCTCAGGTTGTGGCACGAGTTGCAGGAGATGAAGCCGGATTTGGACAGGCGCGGGTCGAAATAGAGCTTCTTGCCCAATTCCACCTGCGCCAAGTTGACCTGTTGGACCGGGCGAATCGGCTGGATCGGCTCGTCGGCGGCAAGGGCGCTGCCGAAAACTCCCGTGACCGCAACGGCCAGCAACGAACGCACGAAGGTTGCTTTGGTTTTCACGACGTTCTCCTTATCGTTGTTTGCGTGATGGTGCGCGAAACCCGCCAGCCGGGAGGAAATACACGGGTTTGCGCCGCGGCTGGCAGGCGGATAACGGGCAGAAAATTTAATACCTAAAGTGTGGAAATATCCGGTGTGCCATCGTCGTTGTCAAGCGGCGGGGTCTGGGGGTTGAAAAGAGCGGTTGTCCTGAAACCCCAAGTCATTTTCGCTATTTGAATACAAACTCCATGACCTGAGTACGTTTTATTTGACATCTAAATGATAATGATTATCATTAACATTAAGGCCATTTAACGGAATCACCCCATGTGCGAGCTGCATCACGCCGTGCCGAACTTATCGCAAGACGTTCAGGACGCATCCGAGGCCCTTTCCGCAACACCGCGCAAGAAGTTCTGTTTGGGTAGCAGCCCAACGGGCGATCCACATCTCGGGCCGACGTTTTTACCGTGTCCCCCAGGAGTGCCTTGGAAATCGCCAGCGCCGCTCCGCAAAAAGCTTTGGGAACTCGATCAGTACTATCACTGTAGCGTGATCGGCACTTGCCTGACCTTGGCCGAACTGCGCCAGATCCAGCGGCGGTTGGGCGGCACCACTCGAACCCTGGCCACCGACCACGACCTGCATCGGGCGTTCGTCGGCGCGGCCCGAGACGCCACGCCCGCAGGCCGTCTGCTCCACAAGCTCCTGGATCGCAAGTACAAGCCGGCCATCCAGCAAATCGGCAAAGCGCAATCGGCGGAGGAATTCGCCGCCTGTTGGGATGCGGCGGTGAACGCGGGCGACATCGCGGGCGCTTACTGGGCCTTGATCACCCAGCCCAACGTGCCGAACCCCGTGCTCGACCGCGTCTACGGCGAGGTCCACATGCTGTCGCATCTGTCCGGCGCGTCGATCAGGGTCGACTTGCAGGAACTGAACCGGCTGAGACGGCGTTGCCCGGAACTCGAAACGCAACTGGCCGACACCAAGATCGCGGCACGCCGCCGTCTGGCCGAGCAAGAAGACGCGATCACCGCGTTGAACAAAAGGCTGGCGCGAGCCCTGGAAGCGGAAAGCAGGCTCCAGGCCGCCGAAGCTCGTTTGGCGGTGCTGGAAGGGCAGCCGTTGACCGCGCGCTTGCTGGCCGAAGTCGAGACGCTGAGCGGACGGCTCAACGCCGAGCGCGAACGCGCCGAACGCGCCGAAGCCGCCGCCGACCACTGGAAACAGCAGGCGACTCGTTCCATCGACCAAAACCAGTGGTTCGCGCAACAACTGGCCGAGTCCCGTCAGGAGCGGGACATGCTGGAAATCACCCTGGAACGATTGCTGGAGTCGCCGGGCGCGGACATCGACGACGCGGACGCGACGGTCGATGCCACCAGCGCCGACCTGGTGGGCCGCTGCGTGCTGTACGTCGGCGGTCGCCAAAGCCTGTGCGCGCATTTTCGAGAACTGGTGGAGCGCCGCAACGGCCGTTTCATCTATCACGACGGCGGACGCGAGGACGCCCGCGCGCAACTGTGGGACGTGGTGCAGCAGGCGGACGCGGTGCTCTGCCCGCTGGATTGCGTGAGCCACGACGCGGTGCATCGGATCAAGCGCTTTTGCGAGCGCAACACCAAACCGCTGGTGCTGTTGCCGCGCGCCAGCTTGGCGGCCTTCAACCGCGGCCTGAACGCGGTGGCGTCGTGAGTTCCGCCGTCATGCTCGACAACGAGGCGGTTCGGAGCGCCAGCCGAAACCCTATCGCATCGCGCGACGCCGGAATCGCCGCCGGTCGCGAGGCGGAGGAGGGCGGAATCGAGTTGGCGATCGACGCCGGCAAGCTCTACCAGCTTCTGATTTGCGGAGCGGTGAGCGTGGCCGATTTTCGCTGCCTCGACCACGTTTCCAAGTGCCGCGTTCGGACCTTGTGCCTGCACGCCTGCGCGCATCGCCTGAACGAGGGTGGTACCGCCAAGACCGCGCGGCGGCGGCGCGCGATGGAGCGTCCGTCGTGAACCCGCCCTTCCGCGATCCGCGATTCGATCGACCCGATCTCGGCAGCGGGACGCCCCGGAAACGATTGGCCAGCAGCGATCTGTTCGACGGCGGCCAGGAAATCCTGATCGATCACGCCGGGCAGGAGTACCGGCTGCGCATCACCCGCCAGGGAAAACTGATTCTGACCAAGTAACCGACAACCCAGGCGTTCCTCCGGGACGCCGCGCCAGCCACCTTCGGCCTCCGGGCGACGGCAGCCAGCCTGCACGATCAACCTTCCTTAAAATTACGGAGGATATTCCGTGTCAAGGCATTCATTTTCAGCCCGGCGGCGACCGACCGCATCTACTCCCATTCCCGCTATCGCGCCTCGGACAGGTTCACCGTTCCCGCAGACCCGATGTCCCACGCAAGCCACCGTGCTCAACGATCTATCCGATGCGGATATTGAGAAGGACTCTCGATCTCTCGGCCGGCATGGGGTGATTCGAGACTTGGCGATCATCAAGCTCGCTCCACGGGAAATCGAGATTCGGATCGGACAACTGATTCACGCCAGCCTGAACGGACGTTCCACCGCCATGGCCACCGCAATCGTGCGCCACCTTGAGGCACTCTGCGTTCATCCAGATGACCGCCGGTCTCCGGAAGAGCGTTGCATTCTCTGGCGTTTGGCCGGGCACTGGCGGCGGCTGGCCTGGATCGCCGTCGATTCGGAATCCGGGGGAAGTGCCATCCGGTCTGTTCCGGTTCGGCGTCCGCCGGGGCGGTGACGGTTCGGCCGAGAGCGCGCTGTCTGCCGGCGGTTGCGGCGGCTGCGCCTCGGGATCGTCTTGCGCCAAGGTGCGGTTTGAGACCCATCCCATCGTCATCCGGCGGCGCGAGCGGTTCCCGGTTGGCGGTCGTTAGCTGATCGACCCGGCTTGCCAGTGGTGAGACGCGCCAGGGAGGGCGTATTTGGCGGAAAAGCCGACTGCCTGAACAACACACCGTATCCGCCAGATCGGCCACGGCGACTGGCAGCGATCCGGTCAAACGAGCTGGCGCTCTGTCGATAATCTCCCACCCACGTCTTCAATCCCGCGCGATACCGCGCAATACAGTCATGAAAATGTAGGTTGCCCGCCTTCCAGGTAGGAGTTTGAATACTCGCGCAAATCAGGAGCATAATTCCGTCAAATCGAGCCCTTCGCAAACTGCGTCTGCGCCTGCATTACCAGCCCTGCCCCGGCCGCCACAATCTTTTCCGCGAGCCCGCTTTGGAGGCCGTATCCATGACGATAGCCCGCGCCGTCCTTTATCTCTTCCTGATCATCGTGGTCACTGCCGCGCGGGCCGATTCCCCGCCGGTCCTGATCGGCATCGATGCCGAGTTTGGCGTCGTCGGCAGCACCTCGGCGCAGGCGATCCGCCTGGGCGCTCAGATCGCGGTGGACGAAATCAACGCCGCCGGCGGCGTGTTGGGCGGTCGCCCGCTCGCCCTGGTGGACAAGGACGACCGCTCGGTGCCGGCGCGCTTCATCAAGAACTTGCAGGATTTCGCCGCCGACCCCGCCGTCGTCGCCGTGCTCTGCGGCAAATACAGCCCAGTCGTGGTCGAAGCCATCCCTGAAATCCATCAACTCAAGCTACCGTTGCTCGACCCCTGGGCCGCCGCCGATCCCATCACCGCGCACGATTTCCGGCCGAATTACATTTTTCGCCTGTCGCTCCGGGACACCTGGGCCATGCAAGTCATGATTCGCCATGCCGAGCGGCGCGACGTGCGCAAAATCGGCCTGCTGGTCCCCAACACTGAATGGGGACGCAGCAACCTCAAAGCCGCCGAGACGCTCGATCAAACCGATCCCCGGTTCGCCATCGTCGACACACAATGGTTCAACTGGGGCGATGCCTCGTTGTCGGAACAATACCAGATACTCAAAAAAGCTGGCGCCGACGGGGTGATCTTCGTCAGCAACGAGCGGGAAGGCATCGTCTTCGTCAAGGAAATCGCCGCGCTGCCGCAAGAGCAGCGCTTACCGATTTTCGCGGCCTGGGGGATTACTGGAGGGAATTTTTTCGCGGGGGCCGGCTCCGCTCTGCGGGATGTCGATCTCGCCGTGGTGCAGACCTATTCCTTCATCGGTGCCGATAATCCCGTGGCGGAACGGGTGATTCAGGCGGCCCGGCGCCACGGTATCGACGGTCCCCGGCGCATCCAGTCTCCGGTCGGAGTCGCCCACGCCTACGACCTGATTCACATTCTGGCCCGGGCCATCCAGATCGCTGGTTCCACCGACCGGAGCGCCATTCGGGACGCGCTGGAACGGGTGACCGATTATGCGGGCTTGGTCAAAACCTACCCGCAGCCCTTTACCCCCGACCGGCATGATGCCTTGTCGCTGCAAGAGGTGTTCATGGCGCGTTACGCCGAGGACGGCGCCATTGTCCGCATCGACGCCGACTAGGGCGACCGACGGATGAACGCGCTCTTGCGCCAGGCGCGGCGCGCACGCGCCTGGATCGACCGCCGGCTGGAGCGGCGCATCGCCGCCTATGCCATCACCGCGATTCTCGGCACCAGCCTGCTGTTTGGCGCCGCGTCGCTGGCCGCGACCCTCTGGATCGTCCGGCAGCACCAGCGCATCGATTCCGAACATCGGCTCGACCGGATCGTGGTCCGCCTGGATGACAAGGTCGATCTCTTCGTGCGCCACGCTCAGGATTTATCCAAGAGTTCGATCATAGCGACCGCCCTGCTCGATTCCCGGGGACGGAACATTTATCTGTTGCCCTTTTTTTCCCATTACCGCTTTCCGCTCGCCGAACCGCACGGCCTGGCGCTGTGCGACTTCGAGGGGAAACTGCTCGCTCAACAGAAATGGCACCCGATCAATTGCCTGGCCGACCTGCCGCAGAGCCGGGCGGTCATCGGCGCGGAGCAAGCGCAGGCGCTTGTCATCGCCATCGAGCGACGACCGCATCTCGTGCTGTTCCAGCCGGTGCTTTATCCTGGAACCGGCCGCGCCGAGGGCTACATTCTCGCTGCCCTGGATTTACTGGCGCTGGTCACCGAAAAAAATCTGGCGGGACCGAACGCGATCTTGATGCTGCATTCTCCTGGTGGAACGCTCGATTTCACCACGGGACCCTACCCGGAGTTGCCCGGCAAGCCGTCCACCCGTCCCCTGTTCGCCGCCGGGCCGTTCGCCGCCGCCGGGCTGACGTTGAGTCTCTACGAGCCTTCCACCCTGTTCGCCGGTTTCGAGTATCTGTTGCTGGGTTACGGCCTCGGCATGCTGGCCTTAACGGCGCTGGCCTTGGCGCTGTCACACCAGTTGGCGCGGCGGATAGCCGAACCCCTGCTGATTTTGAATCGGACCGCCCACCAGATCGCCGCGCAAGATCCCACCACCGGGTTGGCGAGCGTCGGTCGCGCTGACGAGATCGGCGAACTGGCGATTGCCTTCAACGATATGGTGGCCGCCCTGCGTTGGGCTCAGGACCATTTGGAGGCGCAGGTTCAAGCGCGAACCGAAGAACTTCAGCAGGCGCTGATCAAGGTTGGGCAAAGCGATGAATTCACTCGCGCCATTCTGGATTCGATGGATTCCCACATCGCCGTGCTGGACCGCGACGGCGTGATCATGGCCATCAACGAATCCTGGCGGCGCTTCGCGCTGGAGAACGGGAACCAGCTTGGCGATCTGCGCCCGGAACTCGGCGTCAATTACCTCAAGGTCTGTCGAGAAGCCAGCAACGCATGGTCGCAAGAGGCGATGACGGCTCATGACGGCATTCAAGCGGTGCTGGCCGGTCGGCGGTCGAGCTTTACCCTCGAATACCCCTGCCACTCGCCGCGCGCGCCGCGCTGGTTCACCATGACGGTGACGCCCCTGGAAACAGGCGGCGGGGTCGTCATCGCGCACACCGATATCACCAAGCGCAAGGTTGCCGAAGAGGCCCTGCAAAAAAGCGAATTGCGGTTTCGCACGCTCTTTACGGCATCCAAGGCGACTATGTTGCTGATTGATCCCGTCGGCGGAGACATCGTCGATGCAAATGCCGCCGCTGCCGACTATTACGGCTACGCCATCGAGCGACTTTGTCGCATGAAGATTAGCGACATCAACCGGCTTACCCCGGAACAAACCGTCGAGGAGATGCGCTCGGCTCAACGGGAGAAGCGCTCGCACTTCTTTTTCCGACACCGCCTGGCCAGCGGTGAGGTACGCGATGTCGAGGTTCATTCCGGGCCGCTGAATTTGGATGATCGCTCGTTGTTGTATTCGATCATCCACGACATCACCGACCGCAAGCAGGCCGAAATCCAACTCCAGGAAAGCGAGAGCGCCCTGCGGGAGAGCGAGGCCCGTTATCGATCCGTGGTGGATACCGTCAAGGAGGTGATTTTCCAGACCGACGCCCAAGGTCTGTGGACCTTCCTCAACCCGGCCTGGAGCGAGATCACCGGCTTCGCCGTCGCGGAAAGCCTCGGCACGCTGTTTCTGAATTACGTCCATCCCGATGATCGCCAGCGCAACCTGGAATTGTTCGAGCCGCTGATCCGGCGCGAGAAGGACTACTGCTGCCACGAGATCCGCTACCTGCACCGGGACGGCGGCTTTCGGTGGATCGAGGTCTTCGCCCGACTCATCCTGGACCAGGAGGGCGGTTCCATCGGTACCTCGGGCACCCTCAACGACATTACCGAGCGCCATCGCATGGAGGAAGTCCTGCGAGAGAGCGAGGCCCGGTTCCACACCTTGGTGGATTTGCTGCCCTACGGGGTGCAGGAAAACGACCTGACGGGCCGCGTGACCTTTGCCAACCGGGCGCTGGAACGCTTGCACGGCTGCGGGGAGAAAGGGAGCGTAGTCGGGCGGTTCATCTGGGATTTTCTGGCGGACGACACCGAACGCGAACCCCTGTGCGACTACCTGCGATTGCTGATTCGCGAACAGCCGCCGCCCACGTCCTACTTCGCGAAAAATCGTCGGGCCGATGGCAGCGTTTTCGACGCACAGGTGGATTGGGCCTACCGCCACGATGATCGCAATCATCTGCAAGGCTTTATCACGGTGATAACCGACATCACCGACCGCAAAAGAATGCAAGAGGCGCTGCGGGAGCAGGCCATCCGCGATCCGCTGACCGGACTGTTCAACCGCCGCTATCTGGATGAAACTCTGCCGCGCGAACTCAGCCGCTGCCAGCGCAGCGGCGAGCCGCTGACCGTCGCCATGCTGGATCTGGATCACTTCAAGCGGTTCAACGACGCCTACGGGCACGAGGCTGGCGATGTCGTGCTGCGGGCGGTCGGCGACCTGCTGGGCCACTCCATGCGCGCTGGCGATCTCTTCTGCCGCTACGGCGGCGAGGAGTTGACCCTCATCCTGCATGGCTCCACCCTCGACGATGCACGGGCGCGGCTGGAGAGCCTACGGCAGGCGATCATGCAAATGCGGATGCTTTATCAAGGCGGCGACTTGCCGGCGATCACCGTGTCCATCGGCGTCGCCGCCGTCGGGAAACAGGAAATGGACGCAGCCGCCCTGCTGGCGCGGGCTGACGCCGCCCTGTATCGGGCCAAGGAACGGGGGCGCAACCGAGTGGTGACGGCGGGCGAATAGCCGCCACGGCCAGGAGTGACGGCGATGCCTACCCGCCATCTGCGGTATCTGTTCGATCCCGCCTCGGTCGCGCTGATCGGCGCCAGCGAGCGGCCCGGTTCGCCCGGCGCGGCGCTGACCCGCAACCTGCTGGATGGCGGTTTCAAGGGCGATCTGTTCCTGGTCAACCGCCGGCACCGGCGCGTTCTGGAAATGCCGGCTTATCCGCGTCCGGCCGATTTGCCGAGCGCGCCGGAGCTGGCGGTGGTCGCGACCCCGGCGCCGACCGTTCCCGGCCTGCTGGCCGAACTGGGCCGGCGCGGCACCAAAGTCGCGGTGATCGCCACCCCTTCCAGCGGACATGGCACCGATGAAGCGGCGATTTTCCACCGCGATCTGCGGGACGCTGCCCGGCCGCACCGCTTGCGGCTGCTCGGCCCGGACAGCCTCGGCATCGTCGTGCCGCGCTGCGGGCTCTACGCCTCGCTCGGCCATTTGCGGCCCCGGCCGGGCCATCTGGCCCTGGTCGCGCAATCGGGAGCGGTGCTGGCGCCGATGATCGAATGGGCCACCGCCCAGGGCATCGGTTTTTCCTGCGTCGTCGCGCTCGGCGAACGCGCCGATATCAATTTCAGCGACTTGCTGGATTGGCTGGCCCGCGATCCCGACACCCTCGCCATCCTGCTGTATCTGGAGACACTGCAACGGGTCCGCCCGTTCCTCTCGGCGGCGCGGTCGGCGGCGCGCGTCAAGCCGGTGCTGGTGGTCCGGGCCGGCCGGGGGGGCGATCCCGCATCCCATCAGACCGATGCGATTTACGACGCCGCGTTCCGCCGGGCCGGGATGCTGCGGGTCCGGTCGCTGCGGGAGCTGTTTTGGGCCGCCGAAACTCTGGCGCTCGACCTGCCGGCGACCGGCGACCGGCTGGCGATTGTCGGCAACAGCCGGGGGCTCGGCCTGTTGGCCGCCGATACCCTGCTGGCGGAAGGCGGGCGCTTGGCCCGGTTCGGCCGGGAGACCGAGATCGCGATCCGCCGGATTTTGCCGGCGGGGATCATTCCCGAAAATCCGATCGATCTGGGCGGCGATGCCGGTCCCGACCGGATGGCCACCGCGCTGGAAGCGCTGCTGCGAGCGCGCGAGTTCGACGGCGTTTTAGTCCTGCACTCGCCGAACGCGCTGGTTTCGGCCGAGGCGACCGCCGCCGCCGTGCTTGAAACCATGGAGCGATTTCCCGTCGGCGGCGGCCGGCCGGGGGTGTTGACGTGCTGGTTGGGCGCGGACAGCGCCCGCGCCGCCCGGCAACGTTTCCTGGGTCGGCGCATTCCCACCTACGACACGCCCGACGATGCCATCCGAGCGTTCATGCAGCGCTGGCGCCACCAGCAGAACCGGATCGCCTTGATGGAAACCCCGCCCGATCCGCCGGAATTGATCGCCGTCGATCCCGCCACCGCCCGGCCGATCATCGAGCGAGCGCTCGCGGCGGGTCGCGGCACGCTGGATGCGGCCGAAACCGCCGCGCTGCTGCAAATTTACGATATCTCGATCGCGACGCCGGAGATGGTGATGGCGATCCGCGCCGCCGATCCGGCCCCGCTGGAGTTGAGCGTCCGCGCGATCGACGATCCGGTCTTCGGCCCCGCCTTGCTGCTGGGGTCGGGTGGTCGATCCGCCGCTCTGAGCAACGATATCGCCGCCGCGCTACCGCCGCTCAATCCGGTGCTGGCCCGCGAGGTGATCGGGCACACGCGAGTTTATCGGCTGTTGCGGAACGCCGACGCCGCGATGGTGGGCTTGTTGGATGGCGTCATTTTGTTGCTGGTCAGGATTTCGCGACTGATCGTGGACTTGGGCGAGGTGGTCGAACTGGAGCTGAATCCGGTGCTGGCGAGCGCCGCTGGCGCGACGGTGGGCGCCGCCCGGATTCGGGTCGCACCGACGACCGCGCCGGCTCACGAGCGGCTGGCGATTCGGCCCTATCCGCGCGAGCTGGAGGAAACCCTGCCCTTGCCGGACGGTTCGACGCTGTTGATTCGTCCGGTGCGGCCAGAGGACGAACCCGCGTTCATCGCCGGCTTCGCGCGACTGACCGCCGAAGACGTGCGGATGCGCTTCATGCATGTGGTCAAGGAGCTGGCCCACGACGAAGCTGTCCGGCTGACCCAGATCGATTACGACCGGGAGATGGCGCTAGTGGCGCTGCGACAGCGCCCCGACCAAGCGCCGGAGGGGTGCGGGGTGGCGCGGTTCATCGGCGATCCCGACCGAGAGCGGGCGGAGTTCGCCATCATCCTGCTGCGGGACGCCACCGGGATCGGGCTCGGCAGCCTGCTGTTGCGCCGGCTCATCCACTGCGCCCGCGCTCGGGGCATCCGCGAGCTGTACGGGGAAATCCTGCGGGAGAACGGGGCGATGCTGGAGTTGTGCCGGGCGATGGGATTCACCGTCACGGTTTGCCCGGAAGATGCCGGGGTGATGATCGCGACGCTGGCGCTGGCATGAATTTGATCTGGATATCAGTTCTTGCCGGATTCCAGCACCGCCGCCGGTTCCCGATCCGACACCTCCCGCTTTTCTTCCATCCACGCCCGGAAGCGGGTCAGCAGCCACAGGCCGGGCACGGTGGCCGCCATGCAGAACAGGAAAAAGCCTTCCCAGCCCAACCATTCCGCCAGATAGCCGGTCGGGGTGTTGACGATCACACGGGGAATGCCCATCAGACTGCTGAGCAAGGCATATTGGGTGGCGGTGAATTTCTTGTTGGTGAGGGTCGCCATGAACGCCACGTAAGCTGTGGTCGCCATGCCGCTGAACAGGTTTTCGCTGGTGATGGCCAGCGCCAGCCCCGGCAGGCTGTGGCCGAGCCGGGCCAGAATCACGAAGCCGATCAGCCCGATGGCCT
>WBZT01002892.1_pt1 | contig 11601 bp, 9 predicted proteins | sample 5204241 | NCBI WGS metagenome assembly WBZT01 (sample SAMN12344358, study PRJNA552823) | activated sludge metagenome | biome: Activated sludge suspended growth; feature: Nitrification reactor; material: Wastewater; isolation source: activated sludge from nitrification reactor of wastewater treatment...
CACGATAGCCGGCGGGGCAGTCGCCTTGCAGAAGCTCATGGAAATCACGGGCGGCCAGTTGGCGGACGTGGTGATTGACGCGACCGGCCATCAGGAATCCATGAGCCGCTGCCTGGAGTTCGCCACATTCGCCGGGCGCGTGGTGTATGTCGGCATCACCGTGAAGGACCTCGTGTTTCCGCACGCGCCGATCATGCACCGGCGCGAGTTGACGTTGCTCGCCAGCCGCAACGCCCTCAGCGCAGACTTTCCACACATCATCGGGCTGATCGAAGCCGGCCGCATTGACACGCGCCCGTGGCTGACGCATCGCGCCGAATTCGCCGAAGTGCCCGCGATCTTTCCGACCTGGTTGAAGCCGGAAACCGGCGTCATCAAAGCCGTCGTCCACGTTCCCGCCGCATGAAGCTCGATGCGCATCAACATTTCTGGCGGTACCACGCCGACGAATACCCGTGGATTCCCCGCGGTTCGCCACTGGAGCGCGACTGGCTGCCGGCTGATCTCGCCGCGTTGCAGCAGCCGCTGGGCTTCGACGGCAGCATCGCCGTGCAGGCACGGCAAACGCTGGAGGAAACGCGCTGGCTGTTGGAGTTGGCGGATCAACACGCCGGTATTCGCGGCGTGGTCGGCTGGGTGGATTTGCGCTCGCCGGAATTACCGGCGCAATTGCGCGAGTTCGTCCGGCATCCGAAATTCGTGGGCGTGCGGCACGTCGTGCAGGACGAACCGGACGACCGTTTCCTGCTCGGCGCGGAATTCTTGCGCGGGCTGGGGCAGTTGCGCGACTTCGGGCTGACGTACGACCTGTTGATTTTTCCGCGCCAGCTTCCGGCGGCGAGCGAAGTGGTGGCGCGTTTTCCCGAACAGCCGTTCGTACTCGATCACCTGGCCAAGCCGGGAATCAAACAGCGCCAGTTCGAGCCGTGGACAACCGACCTGCGGCGATTGGCCCGGCAACCGAATGTCTGCTGCAAACTCAGCGGACTGGTGACCGAGGCCCATCACCAAGCGTGGCGGGAGAGTGAGTTGATTCCCTATCTGGATTTCGCCGCCGAGGTGTTCGGTCCGGCACGGCTGATGATTGGGTCGGACTGGCCGGTGTGTTTGCTCGCCAGCAGTTACGAACGCACCATGAACGCCGTGTGGGATTGGGCGCGGAAATTCACCGCCGCCGAACAGGCCGGAATCCTGGGGAAAAACTGCGCCCGATATTATCTCGCCCGGCACCACGCGGAAGGCTGATCCCCGCCGCCGCCGCGGCGGCCGGCTTTGCTGATTCAACTTTCGGGCGACAGAAAACATTTTTGCCAGCGCCTGACTGCGGGGGCTTGCTTCGGCAACAACGCCAGCAGACCGTCGTGAGGGCGCGCAATGACACGGGCCGCAATCAGCTTTCCGGGATTACCCACCGCCTTGCTCCCAGCGTCCATTGCGGCGGTAACGGCGGCGACATTGCCGTTCACAGCGACGGTTACAAGGGCCGCGCCGATTCTCGCTTTGCCGACCAGCATGACGTTGGCGGACTTGGGCATGGCGTCGGTGGCTTCGAGTACGGCAGTGAGTCCCTGAGTTTCGAGGCTGCCGTGCGATGGTATATCAAGGACCAGGAGAACGAAGGCAAACGCTTCGAACAACTAGAGCGTTTCAAGTTTTGTCGTAGCCGTATTGACGCAATTGGTAGGGCGGTGTTGCGGCACCGCCGAGGCCGCGCAGCAGCGCGGCCCTACCACCATTGCGGCTACAGTTTTCTTAGAACCGCTCTAGGAGAAGGAACACAAACGTCTCGAACAGCTATAACTGGCCGCGCTCGGAACGCCTCACGATAACCAATCGCCCGCTTTGAGCGGTTCGCGCTATCTCAAACCTCCGGTTTTCTCTTGAAAGGTGCCGAGGGGGAGGGTTACAAGAGGTTGCCTACTCAAAGGGCAATAAGGGTTCTTGCGTATGACGATTTCCAGGCGACGGCTCCTTCCCGCATTACTGCTTTCACTGACGCTGTCACTGCCGGTTCGCGCGACGGTGCTCTACGTGGACACGAACAGTCCCGCCGCCGCGCCCCCCTATGGCGACTGGAATTCCGCCGCCACGAACATCCAGGATGCCATTGATGCCGCCGTTGCGGGCGACACGGTTCTGGTTACGAATGGCGTTTATGCCACGGGTGGCAAGGTCATGGGGGGAGACCTGACGAATCGAGTGGCGGTGACCAAGGCCCTGACCGTCCAAAGTGTGAACGGACCGGAATTCACGATCATTCAGGGAGTATGGAATCCCACGGTGACCAATGGCCCGTCAGCGATTCGTTGCGCCTGGTTGACGAACGGCGCCGTCTTGAGTGGGTTCACCCTGCGCGGCGGGGCGACTCGGGCAATCGCAGCGGTTGTGACTCAGCAAATGAACGGAGGTGGAGTTTGGGGTAGTTCGACCAGTGCCGTCGTGACCAACTGTCACATCTTGTCGAACACCGCCGGCAATCAGGGAGGCGGAGCTTACCAAGCGACTCTGCGCAACTGCTCCTTAACGCGAAATCGGGCAGTAGGATCCGGCAGAGCCGGCAGTGGCATTGCCTCGGCTGGCGCCGGCGGAGGCGCCGCAAATTGCAGTCTGAACAAGTGCACCATCAGTGAGAACGCCGCCGACCAGGGAAACGGTGGCGGCGTAATCAACTGCGCATTGGTTGGCTGTGCGGTTGTGGCGAACTCGTCGTATCTGAATGGTGCCGGAACCTATGGCGGTTCACTCTTGAACTGCACGGTCGTGCGCAACACTTCGGGCGGTTACAGCGCGGGCACGTCCGCGGTTGCCGGAGGTACGCTGACAAATTGCATCGTTCTCGGCAATTTCGCCCGTCAGGCGTCTGTCTCCACCACGAACTATGGCGGCAGCACGCTGACGTTTTGCAATGCCGCTCCGCTACCTGTCGGATTGGGAAACACCAATGTTGACCCTCAGTTCCTCAGCGACGAGATTCACCTCGCCGAGACGTCGCCTTGTCGGGCAATCGGTACTGGTATCACGCCGGGAACGGACTTGGACGGACAGCCATGGGTCAATCCGCCCGCGATGGGGTGTGACGAGTGGCTGCCAGGACCGGTCCTCGCCACGGAACCGGGTTTTCAAGTGCGGCCCGGCGAGCGCACACTGCACTGGAACGTGGTGGCAGCAGGGCAGTCACCTTTCACATACGCTTGGTTCAAGGACGGTTCAGCCGTTCAGGACGATTCGCACTTTGCCGCGGCCGGGACGGCCAATCTCAAGGTCATTGAGTTCGGGCCGGAGCACACGGGCAATTACCAAGTCGTCGTCAGCAACGCCACCGGATTTGTTACCAGTCGGGTGGCGCAAGTTGTGGTTCATTGCGTGGACGCCGCTGGCTTCAATTCCGTTCAGCCCTACGCTTCTTGGCAAACGGCCGCCACGAACATCCAAGATGCCGTTGATGTCGCGTTGCCTGGAGAAATCGTGCTTGTGACCAATGGTATCTACGCCGCAGGCGGCAAGGTTCTGGCAGGTGATTTGACCAACCGGGTTGCCTTGGACAAGGCCCTGATCGTAACCAGCGTAAATGGGTACGCCCAAACTATCATCGAAGGCGTTCGCGACCCCGCAACCGTCAATGGACCGGCGGCTGTGCGTTGCGTGTGGCTTGCTGACGGGGCGATGTTGAGCGGTTTCACGTTACGCAATGGCGCCACGCGATCCGCCGGGGACTCTGCCACACTACGAAGCGGTGGTGGTTTCTGGGGCACATCCACGAACGCGGTGGTGGCGAACTGCTGGTTCACCAACAATGCCGCCCAGCAGGGGGGCGGGGCGGCCTTTGGCACGGTGCGCAACAGTGTGCTGATCGGCAACACGGCGGCTGAAGGCGGCGGCGCGTATCAGGCGAACCTGAACAATTGCACGGTGGTAAACAACTTCTGCAGCACCAGCACCACATCCGGCGGCGGCACCTACCAAGGGAAGACGCGGAATTGCATCGTCACCGGCAACTACTACCTCCTCTTCGGTTTCCCCAATTCGATCGCCAATTACACGGCGGGCTCGGATTATTCGTATTGCTGCACCACGCCTTCGATCTCCGGGGCCGGCAACCTCAATGCATCGCCGGAATTCCTCGATACCGATTATCATCTGCCCGCCGTGTCACTCTGCCGCGGTGCCGGCAGTGCCGCCTACGCCGCCGGCGTGGATAACGATGGTGAAAGCTGGGCCAGTTCTCCTTCCATCGGCGCGGACGAAGTAGTGGACGCCAACCTCCGCGGGCCGTTGTCACTCGAGATTATCGCCAACACGTCCCCAGCTCTCCGATTGCCGAGGCGCAATCAGGTGCTGACCGCCGTCGTGACAGGTCGCGCCGCCCGCTTGGACTGGGATTTTGGTGATGGCGGTGCGACGACCAACACGGGCTATTTGGTGCGCCATACCTGGACCAACGCTGGTGATTACACCGTCACGGCCACGGCCTACAACAATGATTTCCCCGCTGGCGTTTCGACGAACGTGGTGGTTCACATCCTGCCGATCAATCAACCCACTCTCGGGTCGGCGATTGTCTCCAACAATGCCTTCCGGTTCACTTTCGATGGCCAGTCTGCCGCCAAGTACACCATTCAATACGCCACGAATCTCGCCCCACCCGTCCTCTGGCAAAACCTGTACGTGATCTTCAGCAGTCCCGGTGGCCCGACGCAATTCAGTGACGCCGCTGGGACCAACGCAGCCCGTTTCTATCGCGTGCTGGCGGAATAGGCCGGTAATGGGGTTGGCTTGTTGAGCGGCCCGTTTGCGTTGGAATTCCGCGGTGACCCGCCGGGAGTGCTTTACGCTTGGCGCAAAAAGCCTTCGGCAATCAAACCCACTCAAGACCCGTCTTGTTCCGGAGCGCGATCTTGCTACGCTGCGCGAACAAACGGAACGACTTTGAAAGCACTCGTACAAACCAGAGACACACGCACCGAACGGGTTTTCCTCGTCGGCGTGGAATTGAAGACGGGCGACCCCTCCGTGGTGCGCGAGTCCCTCGATGAACTCGGCGAACTGGCAGAGACGGCGGGCGGCCTGGTCGTGGGTGAAGGCACGCAAAAGGTGGAAACACCCCACGCGGCCACCTACATCGGCAAGGGCAAGGCCGACGAGTTTGCGAAGTTCTGCAAAGAGCACAACGTCGACACCGTCATCTTCGACGATGAACTTTCGCCGGCGCAGACGCGCAACTTGGAAAAGGTTTTCGAGGTCAAGATTCTCGACCGCACGGCGCTCATTCTTGACATCTTCTCGCAACGCGCCCGCACGCGCGAAGGCAAACTCCAGATCGAGCTCGCTCAACTCCAGCATTTGCTCCCGCGCCTGACGCGGTTCTGGGGCCACTTGTCCCGGCAAAAAGGTGGCATTGGCATGCGCGGTGGTGAAGGTGAATCGCAGCTCGAAGCCGACCGCCGGAAAGTCTCCGAGCGGATTGATCGCATCACGCGCGACCTCGACGCCGTCCGCCAGCAACGCGAAACGCAGCGCGCCGGCCGGCAGCGCAACCAATGGCCGCTCGCGTCCATCGTGGGGTACACCAACGCGGGCAAATCCACTCTGCTCAACAAACTCACCGGTGCGGACGTGCTGGCGAAGGACATTCTGTTTGCCACGCTCGACCCGACCACGCGTCGGTTGCGCCTGCCCACGAACCAGAACATTTTGCTCACAGACACGGTGGGTTTCATTCGCAAGCTGCCACACGGACTCGTGGAATCATTCAAGGCTACGCTCGAAGAGGTGGTGCAGGCGGACTTGCTTTTGCACGTCGTGGACGTCAGCCATCCGCAGGTGGACGAGCAAATCGCGGCAGTCAATTCCGTGCTCAACGAACTCGGCGCCGGCGACAAGCCGACCATGATGGTCTTCAACAAAGTGGACCAGTTGAACGGCGGCAACACGCTCGCGCGCCTGCATGAACTGTATCCGAATTCCGTCGCCATCTCCGCCATCAAGGGCACGGGCATCGAGGAATTGCTCTCGGAGATCAGCAGCCAAATCCGGCCGGAGCGCGAACTATTGGAGTTAAAAATTCCGCATGAGCAAGCCGCCGTCATCGCGCGCTTGCACAAGGTGGGGCAAGTGTTGGAGCGGCGCTATCTGGCGAAGACGGCGAAGTTCAAAGCGCGCATTCCGCCGCATCACCACGCGGAGTTCGCGGCGTTCATTGTCGAGTAGCAGTTCAGTAGAGCTGCGTGGATTCGTCCTCGGTGATCGGCTTCTCGAATTGATCACCCCGCAATTCCACTTTGAACCGGGAATCGTCCGCTTGGAGCGCCTTCACAATTACCCGCCACGACGCGACCGCTTTCGACGCGAGCGCTGGAAGCGCTTCGATGGTGATCGTCCGGTCTTGAGCTTTCGCCGGACTGTCCCCTTGGGCCGAGACAAATTCCTGACTGGCCGGCAGCGTGCAAACCAGCCGCAGGTTCGTGACCGGCGAGGCGCCCTGGTTCGTGACTTTGATTTCGTAGGTCACTTCCTTGCCGACTTCAATGGGATCTTCGAGATCCACGACCTCCAGCAGAATCGCCGGCACGCCAAAGACCGTGGTCGCGCAGGCGCTTTGCGCTGACGCCGCGCGGCTCCCGACGACGGTGGAGGCGAACGGCAGCGAGCCTAACTGTGCCGGTTTGAAGACGGCACACAGCCGCTCGCTTTTCTGCGGCGCCAGATCAGCAATCTCCCAAGTCACACGATCCGTGGTCATTTCCGCGCGATCCGGCTTGCTCGCGAGGGCGGCACCTTCTGGAATTTTCAATGTCAGCGTGGTGTGCGGCTCCGGAGCATTTCCTTGATTCGCCACCGTCAGACAAACCTCCACCGTGCGGCCCAGCGGCACTCGTTCATGAACATCGCAGTTCAAGGCGAGGACCGGCTTGGGCTCGGGGCCGAGGTCTTCGAGAAAGAAATTACTGCACGCCTTCGGGGTGACACAACGGTAGCGCTGGCCCAGCGACGTGAAGTGGAACGCGTAAGCGGGCGCGGGCTCCTTGCCGGCCCAAAGCACATTGCGCAGGCAGATGGCTTTGCCGTTCTCGCGCGACGACATGAAGGGCATGGTCGAGCCGACCGGAATCGTTATGTCGGCGATCTCATTGGTCGCCGCGGCGCGAAAGAGATCGTCCAAGTTGCCGGTCCAACCCCACTGCTTCAACACGGTGGCGAAGTCTGGCAGCAACTTCGGATCGCGAAACCGCGACCGCAAATCCTCCGGCGTTTTCAGCGGAGTGGCGAAGCGGGTGGCGGGATTGCCCAGCCGGGTGGCGCGGTGCTGTTCGGCGTGTGCGGGCTTGGCCACCAGCAGGCAACAAGCGATAACCATACTTGTCAGGACGCGGAAGAAATTCATGGCCGCCAAGCTCCAAAATAATCGCGGTCAAAGCCAGCCAATAAGCAGTTCGCAGAGCTGCCAAAAAGAAGGCGTTGCCGGCGGCGGACTTTTTTCGTGTGTTTCACGTATTTCGCGGTTACACACTCCGCATGTCCCACGTCCTGCGCATCAAAGACCAGCCGGCCAGCGAGCGCCCGCGCGAACGGCTCGCGGCCAAAGGTCCGGGGGCGCTCACCGACGCGGAGTTGATTGCGATTCTTCTGCGCACCGGTCTGCGTGGTGCGAATGCGGTCGAGATCGGGGCGCAATTGCTGATGAAGTTTGGCTCGTTGCAGGCGTTGGCGCGGGCGTCGGTGGAGGATTTGCAGAAGGTCAAGGGCATCGGGCGCGACAAGGCGGTGACACTGCTCGCTGCGTTCACGCTCGCGCGAAAAATGGCCGAGGAGTTGCAGCGCGAATCGCCGGTGCTCGACAACCCCGAAGCCGTCGTGGCGCTGCTCAAGGGGCAAAACCTGGTCAAGGACGTGGAGACGCTCCAGGTGCTTTTGCTCAACACGCGGCGCCGGCTCATCCGCGTGGAGGAAATCGCCGACGGCACGGTAGACACGTTGCTCGTTCACGCGCGGGAAGTTTTCCGGGCAGCCATTTCGGCGAACGCTTCGGCCATTGTGCTCGCGCACAACCATCCCAGCGGCGATCCGACGCCGAGCGAGGCGGACATCAAAGTGACGCGCGATCTCATTCGCGCCGGGCAACTGCTGAAGATTGACGTGCTCGATCATGTCATTCTCGGCCGCGCGACGCCGGAGCGGGTGAAGGATTATGCGTCCTTGCGGGAACTGGGTTATTTCTATTCGTAGTTCGTCGTCTGGAAGTTGGAGCTTTGATTCCCGGGCGCGAGTATTGCAAACTCCGGCCATTGATGATTCATCCGACTGCCATCGTTCATCCAAAAGCGCGCCTCCATGCTTCCGTGTGCGTTGGCCCGTACGCCGTGATTGACGACGGCGTTGAGTTGGGAACGGATTGCGTGATTGGCCCGCACGTTTATCTGACCGGCGTCACCACCATCGGCGCGCGGAATCGTTTTCACGCGGGCTGTGTCATCGGCGATGCGCCGCAGGATTTGAAGTACAAGGACGAGCCGACGCGCACCCGAATTGGCGACGACAATGTCTTTCGCGAGCACGTAACGGTGCATCGTTCGGCGAAGGCGGCCGAGGACACCGTCATCGGCTCGAATAATTTTCTCATGGCAAACAGCCACGTGGCGCACAACTGCATCCTGGGCAATCACGTCATTCTCGCCAATGGCGCGTTGTTAGCTGGCCACGTCACGGTGCAGGATCGGGCGTTCATTTCCGGCAACTGCCTCGTGCATCAATTCACCCGTGTGGGCACGCTTGCGTTGATGCAAGGCGGGGCCGGCATCAGCAAGGATTTGCCGCCGTTTACCATTGCCACCGGCGCCAACACGCTGTGCGGCCTGAACGTGGTCGGATTGCGCCGGGCAGGATTCGGGGCGGACGAGCGGTTGGAGTTGAAGCAGCTCTATCACGCCTTGTTTCGCAGCGGGAAGAATTTCCAGGCGGCGTTGGCTCAGGCACAAACGCAATTCACGGGCGCCGCGGCCAAAACTTTGCTGGAATTTGCCGCCAGGTCCAAACGAGGGTGCTGTGCCGACGTCGGAATGCGCAGGACGCGCGCTGATGCGGAAGTCGAAGACTGATGCGCGGCCCTTTCGGATGATCGGGATGAAGGGGCGCAAGCACGAAGAATGTTGCCGGCGGCAAACCTCCCAAATTTTGAGGTGTGCCTAGCGGAAGATTGAGCCGGAGAAACCACTTGCCGCTCATCGCGACGGCTAACAGAATTGCCGCCGTGAAAGTCCCCACATCCAGATGGCCGGCATCAGCCAAATCAGCCCACGATCGCTTGAATACACCTCCGCGAAACCTGAAGGGGTTCGCCGCGCTGCTCTGTTTCCTGCTGCTCTGCGGTTGTTCCACGTTCAATCGCGACTGGCGCAGCGCCGCCAAAAATCCCGCGCCGGCGAATTCCGTCGAGGGCCGCTGGGAAGGGCGCTGGCTCAGCGATGCGAATGGCCACACGGGAGCTTTGCGCTGTCTTGTCACGCGCGTCGATGAAGCGCATTGCCGGGCGCGCTTTCACGCCATCTACGGCAAGGTACTGCGTTTCACCTACACGGTGCCGCTGACGATTCAATCGCACGTTGACGGCTGGGAGTTCGACGGCGAGGAGAATCTCGGCAAGCTGGCGGGCGGCGTCTATTATTACGAGGGCCGCGCCAACGCGACGAATTTCTCCTCCACCTATCGTTCGACTTACGACCACGGCACCTTCGAGATGCACCGACCCGAATGATTTCCATGCGCCAAAACTTTTTCCCCGGATTGTTGGCGATTCTGGCGCTGACGGCTGGCGTTTCCTTCGCTCAACCCGCCCCGCCGGCCACGCTGGCGGAATTGCAACAGCGCCTGACCGAACAGGTCAGCCATCCCCGCTTCGCCGCCGGTTCGTTCGGTGTGAAGATCGTTTCACTCGACACTGGCAAGACGATATTCGAGCACGCCGCCGGCAGGCTATTCAGTCCCGCCTCGAACTCGAAACTCTACACCATGGCGCTCGCGCTCGACCAGTTCGGCGGCGATTACCGCATCCGCACCTCGTTGTATTCCGCCGCCCGGCCGGACCGGCGCGGCACGCTCTCTGGTGATCTGGTGGTTTACGGTCGCGGTGATCCGACGATCAACGCGCGCTTGAATGGCGGTGACATTTTCCGGGCGCTCGAACCGCTCGTGGCCGCGCTCACCAACGCGGGCGTCAAACGCATCCGCGGCGACCTCGTGGGTGACGACAGTTTCATTCAAGGCCCGCCTTACGGCTCCGGTTGGGCTTGGGACGACATGCAGTACTATTACGGCGCGGAAATCTCGGCGCTCACGATCAATGACAACACGCTCCAGGTGATCGTGAAACCCGGCCCGAGCACTGGCGCGCCGTGCCGCGTCGAGTTTTCGCCCGCGACGAAATATCTGGTGGTGAGCAACCGCACCCAGACGGTTTCCAGCGGCCGCCGCCGGCTCGACTTTTACCGGCCCATCGAATCGAACGTGCTCTATGTCTCCGGGCAGATGCCGCTGGGCGAGACGAATCACACTGATGATGTGACGGTGCACAATCCCGCCGGGCTGTTCGTTTCCTTCTTCCGCGAAGCGTTAGCGCGGCACGGCATCAAGGTGGGCGGCAGGACGCGCACCGCCAACTGGCTGGACCGGCAGGCGCAGCCGCTGGACCTGAATCAATTGGTGGAACTCGGCCACGTGGAATCGCTGCCCATGCGCGACCTCGTCCGGGAAGTGCAGAAGCCATCGCAGAATCTCTACACGGACTTGGTGCTCGCGCACGTCGGGGAAATGGAGCGCCGGTCTCCGACCCGGCTCGAAGGCCAGCGCGCGGCGGAAAGAGCCGAGCCGGTGCTCGGCGCTCCGCAGAACAGCGAAGACCTCGGCCTGCGTGCGCTCCGGGAGTTTCTTGCGAAAGCCGGTGTGCCGCGCGGCGACGTGCAGTTCGAGGAAGGCTCGGGCCTTTCACGGAACAACCTCACCACGCCCAACGCCACCATCGCACTGCTGCAATACATGAGCCGCCATGCCGAGGCGGATGCCTACCTGAACGCGCTTCCCATCGCGGGTGTTGATGGCACTTTGCGCAACCGCCTCAAAGGAACGCCTGCCGCCGGAAACCTGCGCGCCAAGACCGGCACTTTGCGCTGGGCGAACTCGCTCTCTGGCCACGTGAAAACGGCGGCAGGCGAGCGGCTGATCTTCAGCCTGATGCTCAACCGCTACAATTCGTCGGACAGCGAACACACTGGTCGCGCGGAGATTGATAAGATCGCGGCAATGCTGGCCGGGTTTACGGGTAGGAGTGATAACTGAGCGGCGCGCTTGTTTTTGCGTAGTTTGCGCAATCCTTGTGATTGTCAAATTCCACAGACAGATTTGCGGTATGAATGCAGTCGCCAGGGTAAAGCTGTCTTGGGCCTGTGCAGGAGGACGGGCGGTGCCGTGAAGCGCCCATCAATTTCATGGAGTTTTTGATTGCGCTATTTGTCGTGTGCGCCACATCCGCTGTTGCGGCTGACGTGGTGTGCCGCCGCTTTGCGAGTCGTGGTTGCCGGCCCACGTACTGGACTGCTGTTTGGGCAGCAACTT
>WBZT01002893.1_pt1 | contig 11601 bp, 15 predicted proteins | sample 5204241 | NCBI WGS metagenome assembly WBZT01 (sample SAMN12344358, study PRJNA552823) | activated sludge metagenome | biome: Activated sludge suspended growth; feature: Nitrification reactor; material: Wastewater; isolation source: activated sludge from nitrification reactor of wastewater...
CGCTGGCCAACCACACCGGCCTGTCCAAGCAGGAACTGGCCTACGCTGAGCGCATCGTCGCTCGCCACCTTCAGGAGATCATCGATGCCTGGCACGAACATTTCGGCGGCTGAAGTCACCCACGTCTCGATACACGGTTTCTGGCTGCTTCTTGGCGATGAAGAGCTTCTCTTGCCGTTCTCTGAATTTCCTTGGTTCCGGCAGGCCACCATCGAGCAAGTGACCACCATCGAATGGCCAAGCCCCGATCATCTCTATTGGCCGCTGCTGGATGTGGATTTGTCCGTCGCATCCATCCGACACCCGGAAAATTTTCCGCTCGTCTCGGCAGTATCGGCTAACCCTGCGCTCCAGCCGGACGCGCCGCAAGCGGCGCGCCGCTGAGCTTCGACGTTGGGCGGCATAGAGGGCGCGCCGGCATTGGCCGGCACGATTAACGTTCTTTGGTACTGAAGAGGTTGCACATGTATTTGCCAAACCACTTTGACGAAGCACGCGACGAGGAACTCCTACGGACCATTGCCGCATACCCCCTCGGTGCTTTGGTCGTTAACGGACCAAACGGCCTTGATGCTAATCATGTGCCGTTCCTGATTGATGAGGCGAGCAAAACCCCGAAAAGGCTGTTGGCGCACGTTGCTCGCGCGAACCCGTTGTGGAAGGAAGCCAAGGACGGCGACGAAGCATTGATCATCTTTCGCGCGGAAGATGCGTATATCTCGCCGAACTGGTATCCCAGCAAGCACGATTTCCATAGACAAGTCCCGACTTGGAACTACCGCGTCGTTCACGTGCACGGCAAGCTATACATCAGGGACAACGAACGGTTCGTCCGCGGTGTCGTCGCGCGACTTACGCGCACCCATGAAGCGCAGACCGGATCGCCCCGGCCTTGGAAGATGACCGATTCCTCACCTGAATACATTGACCAGATGCTGTCCGCCATCGTCGGCATTGAGATTGAGGTAACGAAGATGGTCGGCAAGTGGAAGCTGAGTCAAAACAAGGAAGAGCGAGATCGCATCAACGCGGCTGAGGAACTGCGTAAACGGGGCGAGCAGGTAGTTTCAAGAGCAATGCTGGACGCTGTGGGTAGCAAGAACTGATGCCAACCCCGCGTTCGAGCGGACGGCCGCAAGCGCGCTTCGCTTGCTTGCGGTGCCCTCCTCGCTACGCTCGTCGGCCGCCGCTCAGCGCGAGCGTTGGGCCCTTCAGGCCAAAGCAATGGCATACTCGGCGCATGAAAGTTAGCGACCTATTGGCTGTGCTCCGTAACGACGGGTGGCTCTTGGTCGCAACCAGAGGGAGTCATCGCCAGTTCAAACACCCGGTCAAACCTGGTCGCGTCACCGTCGCTGGGAAGCCAAGTGACGATCTGGCTCCTGGAACACTCAACAGCATTCTGAAGCAGGCCTAACTGAAAGGTTGAAATTATGCGCTATGCGATTGTTATCGAGAAGGCCGAAAGCAATTTCTCCGGGTATGTGCCGGACCTGCCAGGTTGTGTCGCAACGGGAGCCACTGTAGAGGAAACTGAAAGCGAGCTGCTTTTGGCAATCCAATTCCATCTAGATGGCCTTCGGGAGGATGGTCTTACCCCTCCTGCTGCAGAAAGCATCGTGGAGTATGTGTTTATCCCCGCCCAACCTTTCGCTCCAGGGGACGCGCCGCAAGCGGCGCGCCGCTGAGCCTTGACGTTGGGCGTCACCAAGCATTCATACCAAGCACCCGCTTCACAAAGCATCGGAGTACCCTTGCGCTATGCAAATCGCCACCGGAACCGTCATCGACGGAAAGATCGTGTTGGAAGGAGTTCCTCTTACTGAGGGCGCCGTCGTAACCGTGATCAGCCGCGGCGTCGACGAGAGCTTTACGCTTACCGAAGCTCAGGAAGACGAACTGCTCGCCGCTATGGCAGAGATCGAACGTGGCGAGTATTACACGCTCGAAGATCTCTTGCAGTCGTTGCCGAAACACACCTGAGCATGGCGCTTCGGATCAAGGTTTCCGCCCGAGCAGCAAGTCAGGTTCGCAAGGCCGCCGAGTGGTGGGCGGTAAACCGTCCTGCCGCCCCGGGTGGCATCGGCGCAGACTTTGGCGAGGCCGTGGCCTTGCTGGCTGAGCAGCCGGGCATCGGCGCGAGGTATCAGGGGTCGCGAACGCCAGAGGTGCGTCGCCTCTTTCTCAGCCGCGTCGGTTACTTCATCTACTACAAGGCGCAAAATGACGGCGTTCACGTGCTCGCTTGCTGGCATGCAAGCCGAGAACACCAGCCGGCACTTTAGGCCATGCCGCCCAACGAACGCTTCGAGCGGACCGGCTGCGAGCGCCGCGACACGGCGGTCCGACGCGGCGACCAGAAATTCGCAACCCCGGCCAGAGCCCGGGCCGGATCAGGCGATATAGCGCAGCGAATCACGTCAGTGCGGGTGACAAACTCCCGCGCCGCGGCCTGGTTGAACCGCTTGCTCCAGCTTCCGGGAAGCCTGCCGGCGCCACCCGATCAGGGCAGACTGGCGACGGACTCGGTGGGCGCCGGCGCCGCTTGCCCCGCCGGCTGCAGCCGCCAGCCCGGAAATTCGGCGCGAAAGATGCTGCCCTCGCCGACCTGCGACTTGATGACCAGCGTCGCCTGGTGACGCAGCAGGACATGCTTGACGATCGCCAGCCCGAGGCCGGTGCCCCCGCTCTCGCGTGAGCGGCCGTGGTCGATGCGGTAGAAGCGCTCGGTCAGCCGCGGCAGGTGTTCGGCGGCAATTCCGACGCCCGAGTCGCGCACCGAGAAGACGCCGGCGCCATCGCGCACCTGCCATTTGATGCGAATCTCACCGCCCGCCGGCGTATAGCGAATCGCGTTCGAAAGCAGATTACCGAAGGCGCTGTGCAACTCCGTGCGGTTTCCGCGCAAGGCCGGGCCCTTGCAGGCGACGGCGAGGCGATGTCGGCCTGCGCTGAGACTTTGCCCTTCGGACAGCAACTGCGCCAGCAGTTCGTCCATCGCGACGTCCTCCTCACTCGCCGGCGCGTCCTCCGCCTCCAGCCTGGACAGCGTCAGCAGATCGTCGACCAGGCTCAGCATGCGTTTGGTCTGCTCGCGCATCAGCCGTGCGAAGTGCTGCCGCTGCTCGGCGCTCATCGTGTCGTCGTCGGTGAAGTGCTCGAGGAAGCCGCTGACCACGGTCAAGGGGGTCCGCAGCTCGTGTGAGACGTTGGCCACGAAGGTGCTGCGCATGGCCTCGACCCGCCGGGCGTCGGTGACATCCAGGCTGACCAGCAAGGTATTGTGCTCCCCCAGGGGTACGGCGCGCAGAGCATAGACGCGGGTGCGCGCAGCCGGCGACTGGAGGATGAAGGGCGTCTGCCGGTCAGGGCGACGGAGATAGTCGGCAAAGCCCGGCGTACGCACCAGTTGCTCGATGATCGCCCCGCGATCACGCGGCAGAAAGACACCGAGATGCTCTCCGGCGGCGCGATTGCACCACTGGATCTGATGGCTGCCGTCGAGGATCGCCAGGCCGTCGGGAACGGCATCCATGGCCTCGGTGAACGCCCTCAGGCTGGCCTCGACTTCACTGAGACTACGGGCGTCGAAGCGCAGCTTGCGCGAAAGTTTGCGGAAGACTTCGCCCCAGGCGCCCCCCGAGTCGGGAAACTCGGCACGTTCCGGGCCATCGATCCACGCCGCCAGCAGCGCCAGACGTCGGGTCTGGACGATGACCACGAGCAGCAAACCGAGCGCCGACGCCGCCCAGCCCCAGACCGGACCGTACATCGCCCAGGCGAGCAGGCCGAGGAAAAGAATCGGCAGGACGCCGGTCAGGACGATGCGCACGACCCACCGACCTACCGCGGTCATGGTGGCGTCTGCTGCAACTCGCCGGGTGCGCTCAGTTTGTAACCGGCGCCACGCACGGTTTCGACCAGGTGCTCGGCGGCGGGTCCCAGCGCGACGCGCAGGCGCCGGATGTGGATGTCGACCGTCCGGTCTTCGATATACACCTGGTCACCCCAGACCTTGTCGAGCAGTTGCTGGCGCGAATAGACGCGGCCGGGATGGGCCATCAGAAAGCGCAACAGCCGGAACTCGGTCGGCGTCAGGCTGAGGCGTTGGCCGCCGGCGCGCACTTCGTGACTGACGGTGTCGAGTTCGAGCAGACCGACGCGCAGCGTGCCCCTGACAAACTCGGGAGCGCAGCGGCGAAGGACCGCCTGCACCCGGGCCAGCAGTTCCTTCGGACTGAAGGGCTTGACGATATAGTCATCGGCGCCGCCTTCGAGCCCGCTGACGCGGTCGGCTTCCTCACCGCGCGCGGTCAGCAGAATGATCGGCAGCTTGCGCGTCCGCCGATCGCCACGCAGCTTGCGCAGCAGCGCCAGGCCGGATTTGCCGGGCAGCATCCAGTCGATCAGCGCGATGTCCGGCAAGCTCTCGACGAGCAGGGTTTCCGCTTCTTCCGCAGTGGCGGCGCAGCGTGGCTGGTAGCCGCCGCAGACGAACGTAAAACGCAGCAGTTCCTGAATACCCTTGTCGTCCTCGACGACCAGCACCGACGGCAGGCTGGACTCCGTTCGGGTCATGCTTCGTCGGCCTTGCTGGCAGCGACCGCAGTGTGCCGAATATCGATACCGCTGACGATGTAGATAACGTTTTCAGCGATGTTCGTCGCGTGATCGCCGACCCGCTCGATGGCCTTGGCGATCCAGATGATGTCCAGCGCCTCGCTGATCGTGCGCGGGTCTTCCATCATGTAGGTGATCAGTTGCCGCAGGATGGCATTGAAGGCGGCATCGATCGCCTTGTCCGCGCCAATCACCCGGCGGGCCGCGTCAATATCCATGCGCGCCAGCGAGTCCAGGGCGCCCTGCAGCATGTCGCTGGCAAGCTGTCCACAATGCTGTACATCGGACAAGCGCGGAATTCGCTGCACGCCCGACTGATGCAGCTTCTGTGACATGCGGGCAATTTTCGACGCCTTGTCACCAATGCGTTCGAGATCGGTGACGATCCGCGAAATGGCCATCACCAGGCGCAGATCGCGTGCCGTAGGCTGCCGGCAATCAGCAGGGTGCAATCCTCGTCGATGCCGACCTCGTCGGCGTCCACCTCGCGGTCCGTATCGATGACCTGCTGCATTTCATCCAGATTGCCCGTGCTGAAGGCATCGACCGCCGCCAACAGTTGTCTTTCGACCAGACCACCCATCTGCAGGATACGGGTACGAATGTTTTCAAGTTCGAGGTCGAATTGTTTGCTCAGATGTTCACTCATCGGGGTAGGCTCGTTTTTCGGCAACAGGATGGATAGCGGGAGCTTAAGCCGGCAATGTTACGGGACAATGACAAAGAGACGGCTGCCAGCCACCCCCGGCGGGTGCGAATGAAACTGTTGGTCGCGGGCCTCGCCGATGTGGCCACTCCCTCCCCTTCAAGGGGAGGGTTGGGGTGGGGATGGGGTCATCAGCGAAGCAGCCTCCCCGGATTCGTCTTGCAACGCCGTCCAGATAGCCTCTAAAACGGCGCCAGTTTCCTGTAACACCTGGTTGTTCCAGAATCGCATGGTGCGGAAACCGGCCTCATGCAGTCGTCGATCACGCCCCTGATCGGCCTCACAGTCTTGATGCTGGCCTCCATCGACCTCGACAATCAGCCGCCTTTCCAGGCACACGAAATCGAGCACATAATCCAGGAACGGATGCTGGCGGCGGAATTTGAAGCCTGCGATCTGCCGACCGCGCAGACCTTTCCACAAGCGATTTTCAGCATCGGTCAGGTGGGCTCGCAGCTTTTTCTGAAGCGCATTGTCGATCACCGAACGGTTCGTCTGCCCCTTCATGCGCCCATTCCTTGGTCCATTCCTGCTCCGCTACCCCATCCCCACCCCGACCCTCCCCTTGAAGGGGAGGGAGAGTGTACCCCGACGCTCCCTTGAAGCGGAACGTACGTTGATATCATCGGCCAACACTTTCAATCGCACCCACCCCCCGGCGCCGGGGCAAGCGCCTCACCCGAGCCCCGGCAAGGGTGGTGGGCGCGGGTCGGGCGCCTGATGCCACGACCACGAGGCAGCCGCTTTCGATCGTACAGCACACTGCGACGCAAAACGTTGCGCCACGCAGCAGGCTACTTCACTTTTGAACAATCACTGGGAGAGAAACGGGCAGGCTGACAGACGATGCCTCACCTACCGCACGCTCAGGCGCGCTGGGAACGCTTCCGGCATCTGCCGTACGGGCGGCGCAAGGACAGCCGCCCGAGGACAGCCATGCGCCGCAACATCAAGGCCAGCGAAAGAGACTGCCCGCGAGCAAGCGGAAACCCGTCAGGTTGCTCCGATCATCCCGGCGCTCGTTTCAGCGCACAATCAGTTCGCCTGCCAGGCAGCGAAGGTCGCGCGCAGCGCCACCGAGTCTGGCGCTGCTGCCAGTTGATCACGCAGCGCACGGTCAGAAAACATCTGAGCCAGGTCGGAGAGCAGTTGCAGGTGTTGCTCGGTAGCTACTTCCGGCACCAGCAGGACGAAGATCAGGTCAACCGGCTTGCCGTCAGGCGCATCGAACTGAACTGGCGTGGCGAGGCGGACAAAAGCGCCGACCGCCTGGTTAAGACCCTTGATGCGCCCGTGCGGAATGGCGACACCCAGCCCGAGCCCGGTGGAGCCGAGCCGCTCACGGGAAAACAGGGCGTCGAACACCCGACTGCGGGTCAGTCCCTGATGATTTTCAAGCAGCACGCCGACCTGTTCGAAGAGGCGCTTCTTGCTGCTGACCTCGAGACCGGCGACGACATTGTCGGACGTGAGCAGTGTGGCAATCTGGTTCATGGCGTGGTGTACAGGCAAAATAGTCAAAGTGTGTCGTGAGTCGCATACGCGACTTTCACATTAAAGTGGTGACCGAACACAAAAGCGCGGCGAATTATAGCTTGCCGTAGCAGCGCTGCTCGTGCCGCGGCGGCTTTATGCTCGGTTAAGCCGAGGCTGTTTACATCGTTTTTACATTGACTCTGGGACACTATGCTTCCTCCTGTAATTCGAGAAGATTGGGTGTCCGATCGCTGGTTTCGCGGGCGCTATCTGATCGCTCTGGCCCTGTGCACGCTGATCACGGTCCTGACCCTGCCGCTGCGCGACTGGATGGACCTGGCGAACATCGTGATGCTGTTTCTGCTCGGGGTGTTCATCGCCGCCGCCAAACTGGGGAGAGGCCCCGCTGTCCTCGCAGCATTTCTGAGCGTCGCCTTGTTCGACCTCTTCTTCGTCCCACCGCAGCTATCATTCACCGTGATCGACGCGCAATACCTGGTCACCTTTGCCGTCATGCTCGCCGTCGGATTGATTACCTCGCACCTGGCGTCACACATCACCGAGCAGAACGAAGCACTGCTGTCGAAGGAGCGCGAGACGAACATGCTGTATGGGCTCGCGCGCGATCTCGCGGCTGCCCTGACCCTTGAACAGGCGATCGATACCGTCGGCCGCTTCCTGCGCGCGATTGACATCGATGCCGCCTGGCTGATCGATCAGGGAACCGACGGCGAGGAAGCGCTCACCCTCCATGGCACCCCCCTGGGCGAGAAGGAACGCGGTCTCGCCCGCACGGCGTATCGCCAGAACTCCGCCGTCAGCGACGGGGACCGTGTCTTCCTGCCGTTCGCCGGTGCGACGCGCGTACGTGGCGTTCTCGCCCTGGCCAGGACACGCGCTGCGCTACGGCCCCTGGTGGAAGCAGTCGCTTCCCTGTCCGGCATTGCCATTGAACGAATACATTATGCCGAAGTGGCCCAGCAGAGCGAACTCGATACGCAATCCGAGAAGCTGCGCTCATCGATCCTGTCGTCCTTATCGCATGATTTGCGCACCCCACTGACCAGCCTGGTGGGCCTGGCTGATACGCTGGCCGACACCCTCGCGGACGGTGAAGCGAACGCGCCGGGCAGTGCCGCGGAAACGGCCGGAGTTTTGCGTGACCAGGCCCGCGCCATGCACCGGATGGTGACCAATCTGCTGCACATGGCCCGACTGCAGTCGGGACGGGTGGTGCTCAACAAGCAGTGGCAACCGCTCGATGACATTGTTGGCTCGAGCGTGCGTCTGCTCGACGACCTTCTCACGGCGCGAAAACTTGACCTCGCACTCCCCAGCGACCTTCCCCTGATCCGCTTCGACGCCGTGCTGATGGAACGTGTGCTCTGCAATCTGCTGGAGAACGCAGCAAAGTATTCCCTCCCGGGATCGGCCATCGCTTTGCTGGCGCGCGTTTGCGGCACCCATCTGGAGGTGTCGGTGTGCAACGAGGGCGCCGGGTTTCCCGGCGATCGACTCGATCAGGTCTTCGATCCCTTTGTCCGCGGCGACCAGGAAGCGACGGTACCCGGTGCCGGCATCGGCCTAGCGGTCTGTCGGGCCATCGTGACTGCTCATGGCGGCACCATCGCCGCAGAAAACAGCGCTGGCCTGGCCTGTGTGCGATTTACGCTGCCCCTCGGCACCCCGCCCGAGATCGATGGAGATCTGTCATGAACGCTGCGTCAGCTCGCGTTGTCGTCGTCGAGGACAACCCGCAGATCCGTCGCTTTGTCTGCGATGCCGTGCGCAAATCGGGCTGTCTGGCATGCGAAGCCGGTACCGCCCGCGCTGGGCTCGAAGCCGTCGCGGCGGGCGATGCCCATCTGGTGATCCTGGACCTCGGCCTGCCCGACATGAGCGGCATCGACTTCATTCGTGAAGTGCGGCTATGGTCGTCGCTGCCGATCCTGATTCTCTCGGCGCGTAGTGCCGAACAGGACAAGATCGAGGCCCTGGATGCCGGTGCCGACGACTACCTGACCAAACCCTTCGGTGTCGGCGAATTGCTGGCCAGGGTTCGTGTTCTGCTGCGGCGACGAAACCCGGCCGACGAAGCGGTAGCGAGTTATCAATTCGGCGACATTGAGGTCGATATTGCTCGCCATAGCGTACGACGCGCCGGCGAAGACATCCACCTGACCCAGATCGAACATCGCCTGCTTGCCGTGCTGCTGGCCAGTACCGGCAAAGTGCTGACGCACCGACACCTGATGCGGGAGGTCTGGGGCCCCGCGCATGTGGAACAGGAACACTACGTGCGTATCTATATCCGTCGCCTGCGGCAGAAACTGGAGCGCGACCCGACTCAGCCCCGCCATTTGCTGACTGAAACCGGTATCGGCTACCGCTTTCAGCCGTAGGGTGACGCGCAGCGCGATTGCCTGCCGAGGGTCTACGGTCGACGCGCCAACCACCGCCGCGAGCAACCGTTTCATCCGCCCCCTGCCGTCCCCCGGATCGGCACACGAAGCGCTTTGGGCTTAATATCCACGCCTGGGCCGCCGGTCGCCGCGCCGCATCGTCCGCTGCACGGATGCCCTCTACCGCCATTTGTCGATCCCGGGGGAGCCCATTGCTAGCCAGAGAAACCACGCCCAGCGCCATCGTCAGGTATCTCGATCAGTACGTGATTGGCCAGGACGAGGCCAAGAAGGTGCTGGCGGTGGCGGTGTACTCGCACTACCGGAAGATCGCCGCCGTCAGGAGCGAGCGAGGGGCGATCGCCAAGAGCAATGTCCTGCTCGTCGGGCCGTCCGGAACCGGCAAGACGCTGCTCTGCGACACCTTGTCGAGGATGCTCGAGGTGCCTTTCGTGACCGCTGACGCGACCTCGCTGGCGCAGACCCAGTATGTCAACGAAGAGATCGAGGCGGCTTTGCAGCGCCTGGTCGAGCAGGCCGACGGGAACGTCGACCACGCGCAGCACGGGATCATCTTCATCGACGAGATCGACAAGCTGAAGGCGGCCAATTCCGCGCGGGCCAGTTCGGGCGAGAGCGTGCAACACGCGCTCCTGAAGATCATGGAGGGCGCACCGGTCAAGCTGAAGAACGCTCAGTACATCGACACCAGCAACATCCTCTTCATCTGTGGCGGAGCCTTTGTCGGTCTCGAAAACATCATGTCGAGAACGCATGGCTTCGGCTTCATCGCCACCTCGGCCGACGACAACCAGAACATCCTCGACCGGCTGAACAAGCGCGTCAAACCCACCGATCTCTTCGAGTTCGGGCTGATTCCCGAGTTCACCGGCCGTCTGCCGGTGATCGCCAACCTGCACCCATTGACCCGGGCCATGCTGGTGAGCATCATGAGCGTGCCGAAGAATTCGATCTATCGGCTGTACATCGAGATCTTCAGGGACGAGGGAGTCGAATTGAGCATCGGCCCGCGCGTGTTCGAGCAGATTGCCGAAATCGCCATCGAATACAAGACCGGCGCGCGCAGCCTGCGCGGCATTTTCGAGGAACTGATCACGCCGATCCTCTACCTGGTGCCCGACAACCCGGAGATCTGCAAGGTTGAAATCAGCTCGCTGTTCGAAGATGCCCGCTTCTTCAAACGCCGCTAGGAGCGGCCGCGGCGAGGCGAAAGCCGCCGCGGCGAGAAGCCTGGCCACTGCGGCCCTGAGAATCGCCGCGCTCAGCGCGCTGATCATTCTGCTGGCCGGCATCGGAGTCGCCATGTTCCAGAACCATCTGCTCTATTTCCCCCAACGCGCCAGCGTTACGGAGATGACTTCGGCCGGACTTTCGCCCTGGCCGACGGCGCCGGAGTTTCGCGGCCTGCTGGCTGAGCCGGCCGTTCCGGCACGCGCCACGGCGATCATTTTCCATGGCAATGCGGGCCATGCCGGGCACCGGCAGTTCTACGCCGACGTACTCACCCGGCTCGGGGTACGCGTCCTCCTCGCCGAATATCCGGCTTACGGCGCGCGCGCCGGCGAACTCGGCGAGCCGAGCCTGGTCGCCGACGCCGAACAGACGATTGCCCTCGCGCACGCCCGCTACCCCGGGCCACTGCTGATCATCGGCGAGTCGCTGGGGGCGGGAGTCGCGGCGGCGGCCAGCGTCCGCCATCGCCAGGCGATCAGCGGCCTGCTGCTGTTTACGCCGTGGGACCGGCTGGAGCAGGTGGCCAGTTTCCACTATCCGCTGCTGCCGGTGAAATGGCTCTTGCGCGACCGCTACGACAGCGTCAGCCACCTCGCCAGCTTCGGCAGGCCGGTGCTGATCGCCGTCGCCGGCGACGACCGCATCGTTCCGGCGCGCTTCGGGCAGGCCCTCTACGAAAGTCTCGCTCCCCCCAAGCGCCTGTCGGTCATCGCCGGCGCCGACCACAACGACTGGTTCGACCAGCTCGACGACGCCTGGTGGCGGCAGGCGCTCGACTTCCTGACCGCAGAAGCGCATTGAGCCGCGCCAGCACCCTGCAGCCCGCGCGGCAACGTTCCTGGCGGAGCCTGCCGCGGCGACACCGCATCAACACTCGTTGCTGGCTCGATTTGCTGGCTAGGTTTTTCTCGCCGCCATCTGCTCATGCAGCGTCCGCTTCGCCGGCTTGAGTGGCGTGCGGCTGACCGTCCAGCCGGACTGCAGCGGCGGCGTCAGTACCCGGAAGCGCGTCGCCAGCCAGCCAAAGGCACGATAGAGTGCCGGGCGGGTGTACAGCGCGGCCCAGCCGGACCAGATAGCATCGACCAGACCGCTCTTTGCCGCGCCCTGGCCGAGCAGCGGCGCATGCCCGGGACGAGCGTC
>WBZT01002250.1_pt1 | contig 11598 bp, 12 predicted proteins | sample 5204241 | NCBI WGS metagenome assembly WBZT01 (sample SAMN12344358, study PRJNA552823) | activated sludge metagenome | biome: Activated sludge suspended growth; feature: Nitrification reactor; material: Wastewater; isolation source: activated sludge from nitrification reactor of wastewater...
CATGCGGGCGTTCGTGTCGGTCGTCGTCAGCGTGCCGGGGCCGGGGACGGCCGCCCGCGTGCCGACAACCGACGCGGCATCGACCAGGAACGAGTCGCGGACAAGGAACCGGACGCCCCGGCTGCGCGGTCGTAGCTTGCTCATGACTTCATCATCACCGTGAGCGACCGCGCCCCGCCCTGGTTCGTGTTCGTGCCCGAACCGTTCTGCGACCACAGCTTGACGTAGCGGCAGCCGTAGAGTTCGTCGGGCAGGGCAAACGCCTTGTCGGCCGTGGGCGAGGGAATCTGCACCAGCGAGCCGGAGGCGTCGTAGAGCGGTACAAAAGTACCACCGGCCGTGTCGCACACCTTGAAGCCGAGCGAGGCGGCCGTCCAGGTGCCGGGCATGATGACGACGCCGCCCGCGTGGCCGTCCATGCACAGCACGTCGCTCAGGGCCGCGCCGTTGGCAATGGTCATAACTTGTCGCGCTGCAATTCTGTTCATTAGCTTATCCTCAGTGTTCCGCTGTCGTTCCACAGGTAGCCCGACACGCCGGGGTCGGTGGTCGGGAGTCCGAATAGTTGAATAAAATGCCCGTTGCCGTTGATCTTGACGCCATCACGGCCAAAAAGAATGACCTCATCCGTTGCCTCCAGGTACACATCGTTCCCGGCAACAACGTTGATCGTGCCAACTGAGTTGACGCGCATGGCGATACGGCTTTCAGCATATATTTCGTGATCGTCCACTAGCGAGCGCCACGATCCGAGACGAATCCGACCTTGAATGTACGGCCAGATCATGTGCGACAGATACGGATACGAGAACCCCCGTATCCGGTGCCCGCCATATACCGCCGATCCGGTATAGGCTTCGTAGGGCGAAACCATCGTCGTTTCCAGAACCGCCGTGCCTGGGCCTCCGGGTGTTCCTGAAACGCTGGCAACTAGCACGTTGATCCAGCCGCCCAGGTTGTGTTGAATCAACGCATGGTCGCCCGGTTTCAACTTGCCAATATCGGCCACGGAAATCGTGCTGCCACTCGTCCAGTCGGCGGTCAAGGTGGTCGGATCGTGATCGCGGACATAGCCATCTACCGATATAGAACCGGGCATAAAATCGGAAAGAGGCTTGTTGTTGTCGGCCAAGAGAACAAGGTGGTCGTTACTGTCGGTGCTGTCAACAATGACGTTGCTGCAATAAACGAGCGGCATGGATGCCCCGTAGTAGCCGCCGCCGCCCGGATCGAGCCGGATACCGCGCTCGTGCAAACCTTCGACGTAGGCGTTGTTGAGGAACGCCTGCCCACCCTCCATGTAGATAGCCGCGCCGTCGCCGGTCAAGTTGGGGCCGTGGATGCTGACATTCGACAGGCCGATGGCCGTGGTGTAGACGCTGGACGAGGCACAGTTGGGGTGGCGGATTCGCAGCGCCCCGCTCAGGGTCGGTCGCGCCCCGCAGGAGATGTTGATGTTGTTGAAAAATACGAATGAGCAGGGCACGTTCGAGATGGCGGGGCCGTCATCGTCCAGGTTGCCGCATAGCAGGCCCCAATTGTCGAAGTTGGAGATGGTCAGGTTGTTCGAGTAGCACTGGTACGCGCCCTGATACCACACGCCGTACTTGCCCCATGACCCGCCAGTGTTGCCGTCGATGGTCAGGTTGTTGAGCGACACGCCGCGCCAGTAGGCCGTGCGACTGCCGATGGTGAACACCGGCTGGTTGTAGTCGTAGGGCGCGATGTGACTGACGCTCGTGTAGCCGCCGTGGGCGTCGCCAAAGCCGTTGATGGTGATGTTGTTGGCCTGGATGCTGATGTTGGCCCGGTAGCGGCCGGGCGGAACGTAGATGACGCCGCCGCCTGCGTTCTTGGCGAGTTCGATGGCCTTGTGGAAGCCGTCGCTGTCGTCGGTGATGTAGTCGCCCCGCGCCCCGGTGTCGAGGACGTTGATATACTCCTCGACAATCTTCACCCGCCCCGGCTTGGCCTTCTGCGGCTGCTCGCGCTCGGCGGAGCGGACGGCCCCGGCAATGCGCTGTGCCTGCCGGATGGGCTTGGGCAGGGTAATAGTGTCGTCCTCGCGCATGAGCGTCAGGTCGTACAGGGCAATGCCCTCGAAGGGTTCCGAGGTTCCCAGGCGCGTCGTGACCTCGACCACATAGTACCAGCCCGCAATCGTCCACGGCATCCCGTAGGGCTTCTCGGCGTAGGGGTCGCGGGTGATGTTGACGTTGACCAACTGCGTCGGGTAGATGGGCCGGTTGGCCGTGACGGTCATCGTCAGCTTGCGCGGCGTCTGCGCCCGCTTCTGCAACTCGGCAATCGCCTGATGCAGTAGCGTGTCGCTGGCGGCCTCAATCGCCAGCGCCGACTCGTCGGCCGGTTGCACGTCCTGAAAGGACACGTCCTCAAAGATGAAGCCATGCTCGACAACCATACCGGCGTGATACAGGTACGGCCTTCCGTACAGGCCGAGGTCGGCAGTGACAACCTCTATCCCGGCCGGAACGGCAGCCAGCGCGGCCGGGCTGCACTTGGTCAGCGAAACCGCGTCGCTGCCGCCCTTGGGAACGATGGCCGTCACCAAGTCCCACTCGTCCTCCATCGAGAAGGCATCGACGGGGATGGCGTACTCCGGGTCATCGACCTTGCTGTAGTCGTCGGGCGCGGGGGTTACGATGTTGAGCGAGTGGAAGTTGCCCCACGCCTTGTTCCAGCGAATGTAGCGGTTGGGCTTGGCGTCGGTCAGTTCGGCTACGAAGAAATGGCAGTCGGTGTCCTTCGCCAACTCCTGAAGGGCGGTCAGGGCTTTCTCGCGCACCATGCCCCTTACCGCCGCCGTGCCGTGCCCACTCTGCGCCGAGATAGTCCAGTTGCCGAGCAAGGGTTCGATTTGATCCAGGTAGTCACCAGTCGCGGCGTACTTGTGCGCGACGATGGTCGCTTGGCTCACGGTCAGGTCGTCGCTCAACGGGTCGCGCAGAATAATGTCCTTGCCATCGTGCTTCACGTCCTCGATGATCGTCTCGACCGTGTGCGGCGTTCCGCCCGACGTGTAAGTGATGGTGACAACCTGGCCCTTGGCAAATCCATCCGTACTGGCAACGTGCAGCTTGCGCGGGCGGCGGGTGACGCCGTTGCCGACATTGGCCGGGGCCGGGAGGCGATCCCGAATGTGCATACGCTTAAAGGCGCGGTCGGTAACGACTGTTTCCCAGGCGCGGCCGTCATTCAGGGTGATGACGATCTGATCCGTGACGTTGAACTTGTTGGAATCGTTGATAACGACAACATCGGCATTGGTGTCGGCCGCTTCCGAGACGGTCGCCGTGGAGGTTCCGTTGGTCAGGCCGCCAGTTGTCGAGATGGCCGTCGCCGTGCCGAGGTCGCCGCTGATGGGCTTGCGGGCCAACTCGTCCAGCAAGTCCTCGCCGGACACGGTGACGTAGATAATGCCGTCGCGGTCTGCCCGGCGCTCGAACTTCTTGAACTGGAACGTGCCGTAGGGCACGAACCCCCCGGTGTTGTAGTCGTTCTCGGCGTTCCATTGGACAATCGTGCCGACACGCCCGGCCGCCAGATACTCGTCGGCAAAGGCGCTCCAGGGGATTGTCGCCGCGCCATTGCCCACGCCGTCCATGACACGGCGAACTTCGCCGGACACGATCTCTAGCTCGCCAATGAGCGTCGTCAGGTCGTCGCGGTCGTAGACCCGCAGCATGGCCGGGCCGTGCTTGTTGGCTTCAATCGCCAGGATGCTCTCGGTCATGACCAGTTACTTTTCTGCCTGAACGTCAGACTGATTCGCTGCCACGAGCGCGTGCTGGTGTACCAGGGGGCCTCCAGCGTGCCGGAAAAGTTGGTCAGCCGCGCCGTGCAGGTGACGATGGTGCCGCCGTGGGCCTTGCCTTTCAGCGGCCCGCTCAGTCCGCAAAGCTGGCTCAGTTGCTCGAAAACGTAGTCGGCCACGGTCGGCGCGGGCGTGTCGAGCAGCAGGTAGGCGCGAATGGGCAGGCGCTTGACCGGCGAGGCGTAGTTGCCGTCCAGGTCGATCTCGGTGCCGAAGGGGGTCACGACCATGCGCGAGACGGCCTCAAGCCCCTCGTAGTCAATCTTTGTCGTCCACAAGTAGCTGTCCGATGTAAGCGGAAAGCCGTTGAAGTTCGTTAGCTGCCGTAGCTTGAGTCTCATGTTAGAACCCTAGCTGGCTCAGGGCCGCTTCCATGCCGGTCTGCATCGACTGTGCGATCTTGCCCGCGTCGAGCGGTACCATCTCGTTGACGATGGTCTGCTGGATGGTCACGCCCTGCGGAATGGGGCGACCGCCGCCGCCGCCGCCGTTCACTGGCGGCGCGGGGATGGTGGACTGGCGGCGCGTTTCGTTGATCGTGACCGTAGTTGACCATGTGCGCGAAGTCAGCGCGAGCAGCCGGGCGAACATCTCGTCAATCGCCCGCATGGCCGCGCTGTTGTAAATATCAACTCTGGCGACGTGCGGGTTGGCGGTGAAGGTCTGAACCGCTTCCATCAAGCCTTGCAACTGCGCTTCGGGGTCGGCGTCTACCGGGACGAGAACGGTGTGGTCGATGGAGTTGAACTCTCTCTCGGCCTCGCGGAAGGCGCTGTACGCCTCGTCCTGCATCGCAACCTCGATATTGATCGGGTCGGCCGCCGCCTGCCGGGCCGTATCCAGTCCGGCGATAAAGTTGTCAAGGACGGTCTGAACGTCCGGCGCTTCGGGCATGACGATATGCCCTTGCCGCTTGCCGCCGCCCGATGACAGCATTTGGAAGATTTTCTCGTTTTGGGCCACTATCTCGGCCTGCATCTGCTCCGCGAGAGGCAGGTACGCCTCGCGCAGTTGCGCCATCGCGGCGGAGGCGTCAAGGTTGATCTCCGGCACGGCGCTGACTTCGGGGTTCCACTCAAAAATCTCGTCGCCAAACTGCTCGCGCAGCAGCGCCTCGGCGTCGGCCTGAATCGCCTCGGCCCCGGCCGTTTGTATCTCGGCCTCGATGTTGACGCCCTGGACAAGATCAATCGGGTCGAACACCCCCGCCGCCGCCAACTCCTGCTCGAAAGCGCCGGAAACGATGCTGTCGAATAGCTGGTCGCGGGCGGCTAGGATTTGCGGCACGCTCCACGATTCCTCGGCCGCCGTGGTGACGAGGTTCTGAATCCGGTCGTTAATCTCCTGCGTCATGACGGCGGCGCGGGCCTGCTGCGCGTCGAACTCGCCCAGGTACACGCCAAGCGCGGCAAGGTTCTGCGGCTTGATACCGGAGTTGGCGATGGCGTTGAAGAAGTTCTCGTTGGCCTTCTCCAGATTGAATCCGAAGTTGGTCACGCCGCCCGCCGCCTCGACTCCGGCGTTCAGGCGATCCAGGGCGATTGTGTATTGGTCGATGAGGTTCTGCTGCCGGTTGACCTCATTCTGCCACTGCTTCGCCGTGCCGTGGTAGCTGCCCTGCGTGTCCATCAGCAGTTGCAGCTTTTGTTGGGCGGCTTCCAGCTTCTTCGTGTACTGCTCGGTCGCTTCGGCGGCGTCGAGGATGACGCCGTTATCAAAGGTCACGTCTACCGGCGTGGAGAACATCGTCTCGACGCCATCCTTGAAACTCTTGATGGTATCGGTGAAACCGCCCGCCCACTCCTTCCAGCCCGCACGCACACTGTCCCACATCTCCGGGCCAGCGCCGAACTCCTGAATCCGGCGCATGACTTCTTCGAGGGGCAGGTCTACCGCCAAGCCGGGGCCAAGAGTGGTGATGAACCGCTGGTAGTCCTTCGTCGCCTCGCGCACGGAATCGCGCCAGCGGTCGGTCTGGAGGCGCAAGCTGTCAAGGCCGGACTCTTGCTGTCGCACCGCAGACAGAAGCCCGGTATCGTGAAGGCCGACCGCGCCCAGGAAGTCGTCGCCCAATACCTCGCGCAAGTGCTTGATCCGGGCCGTAATGTCCCCGGCAACTGAATCGACTTCCTTGCCCTGCTCGCGCAGGAGTGAAATAAAAACTTCTAAACCACCGAGTCCGCCAGCACTGTTCTTGAGGTCTAGGTTAAGTCGAGCCAATTGGTCGCCAAGCGGCAAGAGTGGGCTTGGCCTATTCCAAGCGCCTTCAAGAAGCGCGTCGCGCCCAGAAGAAAACACGGTTCGCAAAGTTCTCCGTCTGGCATCATCTACCCTGTCTTGGGCGTCCTGAAGTTCTCGCAAGCGATCAAGTTCCTTGAGCCTGGAGGCAATGAAATCATCGACAATGGCACTGCCCAAGTCGTAGATAGGCCCAAATCCATACGGCCCGTCGCCAAACGGCTTTCGCTTATCTATCGCACCGCTCTCCTCCAGCGCACGCTTCAGCGCCAGATACTCGGAGATCAGGGTTATTTGCTCGGCCGTCTTGCCAATGGCGCGACCAATTGATTCAGCAACATCATCAAAGCTGGCTGATAGGTCGCCAGCCTCGTCCGCCAGTTGTGCAATCGAATCCTTGGCTTCATCAACCGCGTGAGTGGCAATGCTGTCCTTGAAGTTGTTCCACGACGCCTTGAGGATGTTGATCTTCCCGGCTGTCGTTTGGGCAACGTCACCATAGGTTGCGATCTTGGCCTCGCCTTCGAGAATCACGGCCTCGCGGAAAGCCTGCTGCGTCGTCATGCCCGCTTCGCGCAACTGGTTCATGCGCGAGCGCACAGCGTCAATCGACAGGCTCAGGGAGTCCAGTCGCCGCCATGACAGGTTCGCCATCGTGAGGACGACCTGATTCATGTTCCAGTTTAGCTGCGACGCGACGTTGACCAGTCGGGCGGCCTGCTGCTCGTTCTCGGCAAAGCCGAGCGTGGTGAACTTGACCGCGCCCTCCATGAGTTGAAAGCGCGACTGCATCCCGCTCGACACGTCGGTAAGGGCGGCCATGAGGCTCGGCCCGGTCGTGTTGATGGTCTTGGCGAGGTTGTTGAACCGCTGCTCGACCAGTTCGATTTCCGCGCCGCGCTCGACGGTCTTAAAGACCCGCCCGACCGTGTTGGCGACCCCCTGCGCCGCCGCCCGAATGGCGTGGTAGGCAAAGACGACGCGGAACAGGTTTCCGACCAGCGCCCCGCCGATGAGACTGGAATGGCGCTGCGTTTCGGCCGTAGTTTCCCGCGCCGCCGCCGTGACCCGGCGTTGGGCAGCCTCCTGCTCGCGCATCTGCGCTGATAGCTCAGCGGCCTGGGCCGTCGCCTCCTGCTGCATACGCCCGGATTCCCCGGAGAAAAACGTGCTGCGCGGGTCGCGCACGGCGGCAGCGGCAAACTGCTGCATGGTCAGCGGGTTTTGATTGGAGAAGTTGGCGATGTACTGCGACCATTGCTGAGATGCCTGATCGACGGTTATCCGCTGTTCCCGAACCTTCTGCGTCAGAGCGGAGAGGGTGGACTGGAAAGCATCGGCGGCCATCTTCATTCGGATGAAGTCGGAGCCGGACTTTTCTGCCCACTCGTTCAGGCTGCGGAACTCCTGAATCGCGCCTTGGACAGCCTGCTGCCCGGTGAATCGGGCGGCGATCTCGATGGTGATGTTATCCTGCATCGGTCGCCTCCGTCGCCTCCGGTTCGGTTTCGATGACGCCGAGCATCTGCCAGACGTGGTAGACGACGCCGCCCAGACCGCGTGACTGGTTGCTTAGCCATTCGGCGCGGTTGGCCTCCGGCTGATCCATGTAGCTTGAGAAGGCGCGGTAGATGCTCCCCGCCGTCTTGGCGCGGGTCGTGAAGCGGTAGGGCCAGTTCAGCCAGCCGACGCCGCCCCAGGGGTCGCCAAAAGCGTCCAGGTCAAACCAGTCCTGTAGCTCAGGCGGGCACTGCGGAAAGTCCGTGTCGTCCGTCGCGTATCCGGCGACGGACTCGATCAGCCGTTTGGGATTTCGACCGCCTCGGCGTAGACCTGCGTAATCAGTTCCGACAGCCAGCGAATGACGCGGGGCGGCAGGGCTTCCGCCCACTCGGAGGCGTTCTTGTAGGGGCCGTCCAGCACGAACCAGCCCGCTTTCGCGGCGGCCTTGACGTTGCGCTCCCACCACTCCATGTCCCATGTCGGCTTCTGGCCGCCGAGTTTGTCCATCTCGCGCTGCCATTCGCGTACCTGCTTGGTGGTCGGGCCGTCCTCCAGCGAGAAGGCCAGTTCCGGTTGCTGTGTCGAGAACGACCATGCCTCCACCATTTCCGCCGCAGAGAGCGGTTCCCGACCGAGCGCACGACGCGCCACGTTCATCGGATGCCCCGCCCCTTTGGCGACTAGCTCCAGGGCGTCAACAAGCTTTTCTACATCGTATTCCATGACTATCCTCGCGGGCCTATATACCTACTTCCAGAATAGCACATAAGCCCGCGAGGACGCAAGGGCCAATTACGACTATGCGTAGGAAAGGCCGTTGGTCGTGATGGTTACGCTGTAGGTCGTGAACTGGTTGGCGTTCGAGTTCACGGTCGGGCCGCCCGACTGGCAGTTGGAGTCAGCCGCCGTCGCCGTGACGAGCGTCGAGCCGCCGATGCCGTCCTTGAAGACGATGGTCAGCGGGCCAAGCGTGCCCGGCGCGAGCGCCGTCAGGAGCGCGGCCGTGCCGGTCTTGGGCAGAACGCCGTTAAATGTGACGGTCGTCGTGGTCTGACCGGCCATCGTCAGGGACGAGGCGCTGTCGTGAACCTGCTGCTCGACCGTCTGCGACGTGGACGCGATGCTGATGCCGGTGAGTTGCGGCAGGGTAACGGTCGTATCCCACGTCGCCACATGCCCCAGGAGTCCAAAACCAGCCATGATGTACCTCTCTAGTAAGTTAGCGCGACGACCGAGACGCCGGTCAGTTGGTCGAACGTCAGGGTAACGGGGTCGCTGTACAAGTCTCTGTCCCAGGGGCCGACACTGGCCCATGAGTTGTTGGCGACGGTCGCCGGTCGAGGGTCGGGCGTCACCCCGTCAACCGTCTTGGTAAGAACCTGCCCGATGTTCAGGATCGCGCCGCTGGTGTTGTGTATCAGCACGGTTGTCCGGCCGTTGTTGGCGACCGTGGCGCTTGCGCCCGGCGACTCGAATACCACTTCCTCGCCGTCGCGGTTGCTGGTGTAGACGGTAAGCGCGGCCATTAGGCATACACCCTGTAGACTACGATGAACCGCTGTTCAATCCGCTCCGGCAGCGCCGATTCCTCGACCAGCATGGGGAACGAGAGAATCCGGCTCTCCGGTCGGATGTTGATAACGCCGGGTAGGTCGGACAGCACGCCGAGAACGTCCGAACGCAGGTCGCGGAAGGTCGCAAGGTTCTCCTGCTCGGTCTTTTTCAGGTACGGCCACACCAGTCGCACCGGCATCTGGAACTCCCACACCATCGGCGCGGGGAAGTCGTTGACCTCGGCCAGTTGCACGTTCCAGTAGTCGCCCGTCTCGATGATGATGTACGGGGCCGTGGCCGAGTTCTGATAGGGGAACGTGTAGTCGTCCACCACTACCGACTGTGGCTCGAAGGCGGGCAAGGTCAGGATGGCCGCCTTGATGGCGTTGATGCAGTCGGTTTCGGTCATGTCAGGCTCGTTGCCAGCGCCTCGTTTACAGCGTCCTCGATGGCCCGCTTAAACCTGTCCGTCATCTCGGGTAGCTCGTCCTCCATCCTCCACCAGCCGATACCGGCCATGACGGCGGTCTGCTCACCAATGACGAAGTTGGGATAGATTCGCCCGCCCCTCGTCGCGTCGGCGGCGTCATTGACGATGTTGACCGCGCCCTTGCGGTGTCCGCGCTCGTCGCGCCACGACTTGGCCAGCGTGCCCGTCCGAATGTAGCGGCTGTTGAGCGGCTGCGGCGGGTAGGGCTTACCGGCGAGACGTTGCGTTTCCTCGTCGGCCCAATTAGACACGATCTGGTCAATGTCAACTTCCAGCACCTTGATCAGATGCCGCATCCGGTTACTGACGCGGTTGTAGGCGTCGAAGGGTTGCTTGATCTCGACGGCCAGCATCAGAACCTCTCCAGGAAGGTGACCTCGGTCGTGTCGCCACTGACCGGGTAGAGGGCCACGGAGCGCACCCCGGCCAGATCGTCCTCGTCCAGTCCGCTGCGCAGCGTTGCGCCGAGGGCCGACAGACCCTTGACGTGCGACCGCACCCACTTCCCAACGAGGTCGAACAGTTCCATGAAAATCTCGTCCGGCCCTAGCGGGCGCTGGCCCTGCTGCGCGAAGCGGCCGTGGCCGTTGACTCCGGCGACGATGCTGGCGACGTGGGATTCCACGAAGGCCGCCAGCATCATCACCGCGTCAGGCTGAGCAACCGGCACGACGAAGCCGTACTCCGACAGGGCGGAGTTGACCATAGCCGATACCTGATCGAGCCATGCTTCAACCCGCACCAGCGGCGGGCGGCTGCCGCCCGCGTCGTCAAACTCGTTGGCCGAGTTCGTGTAACGCGGGACGTAGGCCGCTACGCCAACCGCCGTTCCGTAGGTGTTCGCGCCGGTTGCCATCGTTACGCTACTGTCGCGCTGAAGGGCGTGGCCTCGGAACTAGTCGCGCTGCCTTCGATGCGCACATACCACAGGTCGGCGGCCACATCGACCAGCAGGACGTGATCGCCCTTGATGCCGCCCGTTGTCGAGCCGTTAAAGGTGATCGTGTCGCTGTCGGCGGCCGTCTCGAACGCAACCAGGGTGTCGCCGCCGTCAGCGGCAACCAGGGCGACGCCGGTCATGGTGTCGTTGCCTGTGACCTTGATCGTGGTCGAGTTGGAGGTAACGGTCGTGCCGATGACGAAGTTCAGGACGGTGCCAGAGCCGGTCGCGGCGGGGAGCGTGACCGCGATGCCCGCCGCCCGGTTCAGGGTGATCCACTTGCCGTCATGGGCCAGTTCCGTGACCGCCAGAGACGAGCCGGTAACGTTGACGACTCGCGCCGAGGCGTCGGCTGCCCGGTTGATCTCCGCCGTGGTGGCCGTGAGGCCATCGGTCAGGTTCAACTCGGTAGCCGAGGCCGTGACGTTATCCGTCAGCGCAAGGCCGTTGGTGATCCGCACTCCAATCGGGAGAACCGTCATGTCGCCCTCCTAGCTGGCTGTGCCATCGGCCCAGGTCGCGTTGTTGGTGTAGTTGACCACGCCGTTCGTGCGATCCTCACCGATGCCCACGCCGAACTCGGAGTACACCATCAGGTGTTGCAGCGGGCTAATGCCGCTGCCCGCGTTCGGGTCGGTCATGGCGATGACCTGCGGCATGGACTGGCCCTTCTCCAGCCGGACGCGCAGCGGGTTCTTCGGGGCGCGAGCGCCGTAGCCCTTCCAGGCGAACCCGTAATACTGCGGGATGCCGGGCACGACGCGCACGGCGAAGTCCTCGACCGTGCCGATGTAGCGGATACCGTCATCCGTCACCAGTTCGCGCACCGGGGCCGCCGTGTCCTGCAACGAGCCGTAGTTGACGAGTTGCTGGCCGACCGGGATGAAGCCGGAGATGGCCTTGACCGTCTGCTCGTCCGACAGGCCGATGATGTAGTCATAGGGCGGCATGTGCCCATGCTCCATCAGGTCGGCCTTGGCGTCGCGGAACACGTCGATGGTGAAGCCGCCCGTCCCGGTGTTGTAATGCTCGTGGTTG
>WBZT01002896.1_pt1 | contig 11594 bp, 9 predicted proteins | sample 5204241 | NCBI WGS metagenome assembly WBZT01 (sample SAMN12344358, study PRJNA552823) | activated sludge metagenome | biome: Activated sludge suspended growth; feature: Nitrification reactor; material: Wastewater; isolation source: activated sludge from nitrification reactor of wastewater treatment...
TGATATTGTCCTCATCGCGGTTGGTCAGCGCGAAGAAGAGATCCATCGACTCGATCGACTCCTGGGTCAAAACGTTCTGATCGGTGGTGTCCCCGCGGAGCACCAGTACGGACTTGAGCGAATCTGCAACCAATTCGGCACGACGCTGATCGAGCTCGACGAGCTTGACCTCGCACTTGCTTTCGAGTGCCCGCGCCAGGCGCAGGCCTACGTTGCCTGCACCGGCGATCATCACCCGTCGCACAGGCTCGATCGAACGTCGCAATTCGCGCATGACGATGCGGATGTGCTCTTCGGCCGCCAGCGCGAAAACCTCGTCACCATGGTTGATCACCGTCTCGCCAGTGGGCAGGATCGCCATATCACGACGATAGATCGCGGCGATCCGCCCATCGACGCCGGCTGGCAAATCGCTTCCCATCTGCTTGATCCGACGCCCGATCAGATTGCCCCCGGATTGTGCGCGGACGCCCACCAGAGCCAGACGCCCGCCGCCAAAGGTGAGAACCTGCAGCGCTTCCGGGAAATCCACCAGGCGCGCAAGGTGCTCGGTAATGATCTGCTCCGGGCAGAGCGCGTAATCGACTGCGAAGTTCTCCTTCGCCAACAGCTTCTCGTTGTCCTGAAAATCCATGGCACGCAACCTGGCGATTCGCGTCGGAACGTTGAACAGGCTCTGGGCAACCTTGCACGCAACAAGATTGGTCTGATCGCTGCGAGTCACCGCGATCATCAGATCAGCGTCGTTGAGCCCGGCATTGGCCAATACCGACGGATGAGCCGCGTTTCCCGCGACCGTCTGCAGGTCGAGGCGATCCTGCAAGTGCGCCAGACGCTCCTGGTCCCGATCAACGACAGTGATGTCATAGTTTTCGGCGACCAAATTTTCTGCGAGGTTGCCTCCCACCTGCCCCGCGCCAAGAATGACGATTCGCATCTTTCGTGATCTCCCCCCGATGGCCGGCAGGACGCGAAGCCTTACTCCCGTTCGTCGCCGCGTCGGCCGATGTTCAATCCGAGCTGCTTCAATTTGCGATAGAGGTGCGTGCGCTCGAGGCCCGTCTTCTCCGCCAGACGGGTCATGCTACCGCGATCGCCGGCAAGATGGTACTCGAAGTACAGTTTCTCGAACGCCTCCCGCGCCTCGCGCAGGGGTTGATCGAAAAAAGTGGCCGGCAGCGGCGACTGCACAGCGGTTTGCTCGACCTCCGTCTGCAGGATGCGGGCCACATCGTCCGCGCTGATTTCTTCGTCGAGTGCGGAGAGCGCGAGATTCTTCACGGTGGTCAACAGTTCCGCCCATTCGCCGCGCCAACGATGCAGGCGCAGCGCATTCTGCGCGCTGCTCGAAAAGCGTCGCAAGGGAACCTCGCCGCGTTCTGCGAGATGCGCCAACAGCAATGAAGCGATTTCGGGAACGTCGTCAGCATGTCCCGAAATCTGTGGCAGCGCCACCCAGACTTCACCGAGGCGATTGACCAGCAGCGCATCCCAGCCGGCATCGATGAGTGCCGGCAGGGGACGAGTAGACGCAGCCACCAGTTGCAGATGGTATCTTTCCAGGCGTTCGAGCGCGAAGACAAGATTCATCTGTTGCAGCTTCCCGAGTTGCGCGAGGTCGGAGACAAAGACGATGCCGCCGCTTGCGTTTTGCAGCATTTCCTGCGTCAGCGGCGCGCTCGACGCCGACAGATCGAGCCACGGAGTGCGGTGTGTCTGCAGCGTTCGTGCGCATATTTCGGCGATACCGCCGGACGCACTCTTGAGCAGCAGCACCGACGTTTTCGCCGCAGCCTGCTCCAGACGCCTCTTGAGATCCTTGAGCAGCGGCGAGTGTGAAAAAGCTTCGAGCGTCAAGGGCTTTTTCTGCAATACCGTTTCGTGCTTGAGCGCCTTCTTGACGGTGACCAGGAGTTTTTGCAGGGCGATCGGCTTCTCGAGAAAATCGGTTGCCCCGATGCGCGTCGCTTCGACCGCCGAGTCGATCGTTCCGTGCCCGGACATCATCACCACCGGCATGGTCAGCAGACCACTCGCGGACCACTCCTTGAGGAGAGAGATACCGTCGGTATCCGGCATCCAGATGTCGAGCAGAACCAGGTCCGGCCGCTTTTCGGTGCGAAGCCGACGCGCCGTCGCAGCATTCTCGGCCAGCCACACCGAGTGACCTTCGTCGGCAAGGATCTCGGAAAGCAATTCTCGGATACCCATTTCGTCATCGACGATCAGTATTTGCGCCATGGTCAGGCCTCGGAAGAAAGATGGCTCGCGCGTCGCCTCGGTGCAGGCTGGGAAGCCAAGGGTAGCAGGATGCTGACCTCGGCGCCGACCGGCTGCCGGTTGTTGATTCTGACGCGGCCGTGATGTTCGTCGACGATCTTCTTGACGATCGCCAGCCCGAGACCGGTGCCGCGTACCTTCGTGGTCACATAGGGCTCGAAGACACGGGCGATGATTTCGGCGGGAAAGCCCGGTCCGCGATCGCCGACCGTCATTTCGGCCATGTTCTCGCTACATCGCGTGCAAATCGATATGTATGGCGAGTCTGCGGCTTCCTGCGCATCTTCGGCATTGCGCAGCAGATTGTGGATGATCTGCCGTAACTGGGTCGTGTCACCCCAGACCGGTGGCAAATTGGCAGCCAGCTGCGGTTCGATCGTTGCCCGCGAAGTTTCGTAGAGACCGAGCACTTCACCAACGAGTGCATTGAGGTCGACCGCAGCCAGATTGGGAGCCGGCATGCGCGCGTAGTCGCTGAAATCGTTCACCATGTGTTTCATCGCCTGCACTTGCGTGATGATCGTTTGCGTCGATCGAGCCAGCATTTCGGCGTCGGCACCGGCGAGTCGATCGGCAAGTTTCATCTGCAAGCGCTCCGCGGAAAGCTGTATGGGTGTCAGCGGGTTCTTGATCTCGTGCGCCAGGCGCCGCGCCACTTCGCCCCAGGCCGCACTGCGCTGCGCGGCGACAAGCCGCGTCACGTCGTCGAAAACCACCACGTAGCCACCGTGCGAGCCCGCGGGCAACTGGCTGCCACGCAGCAGGAGGATCTGCGGCAGCCCACCGGGGTGATCCAGCTCGATCTGCTCCTGCCATTCCATGCGATCGCTTTCGGCGAAAGCGTCGCAGATGGTCTGTCCGAGCACCTGCTGGCGTGGCCAGGCGGCCGCCACCTCACCGAGCAATCCCGTGAAATCGTCGGCAAGAATGGTCAGCGCGCCGTTGTTGACCGTTCGCAGCACAAAGCGGTGATCAAACACAAGTACCCCGGCCGACAGATTGGCGAGGATCGATTCGAGGTAGGCACGTGCCGCCTCGAGCTCGGCCCGGTGACGCTCGTTGTCACGTCGCGCTTCATCGAGCTGGCTGGTCATCTGCTTGAACGAGCGGGTGAGGACGCCCAGTTCATCGCGACTGTAGACCGCCTGCCTTGGCGTGTAATCGCCCGCGGCCACGGCTTGCGTTCCCTCGGCGAGGATCGACAGCGGCGCCGACAGACGGCGCGCCAACACGAAGGCCAGCGCGATTGCCGCAAACAGGGCAAGCAGCACGGTCAGCGTGAGGGTCATCGCATAGATTCTGGTCAAGCCTTCACGGCCAAGCGAGAGCTCCTGATAGTCGGCATACACGGTCTGCACGCTGTCGGCGTTGACTGCGAGCGTACTGGGCACCGGCTCGGTGAGCTGCAGAATGCGGGGTTCGGTACCGAGTCCGGAGGGCAGGACAGTGACCAGGACACGCAAGGTCAGATCCCTTTCGCCACTGCTTTCGATGACTGCGTATCTGTGCTCGCTGCGCGCCCGACGCAATTGCTCGGCGGTCGGCTGCGCAGGGAGCAGCGTCGCCAACTCGCCTGTGGCCGTAGCCAGCAGCTCGCCGGAGTTCGAGAACAGCGCCGCCGATTGCACACCGTTCTGTTCGCGCAAGCGATTGAGTTCGAGCCGTCGCTGCGCCTCGCTGCGCTCGCCAAGCTCCAGCGCCATGGTCTGCCCCTTGGCCGCCAGATCCTCGAGCAGGGAATCGAGCGCGCTGCGGCCGAGATTGAGGCCGGCCTCAAGCGCCTTCTCGACGCGGACGTCGAACCACGTTTCGATACTCTTGGTGACGAACTGCACGGAAACCGCGTAGATCAACACTCCAGGAACGACCGCCATCAGGCCGAACATGAGCATCAGACGCAGCTTGAGGCGCGAACCGAAGACCTGTGCCCGATGTTCCCGCCACATGACATGCAGTTGCCACGCGATGAGTGCCAGCAATGATACGGCCACCCCCGCGTTCAGGCCGAGCAGCCACGGGTAGTGACGGGCAAACAAGGCAGTATTGGCGCTTGCCGAGGCAAGCAGGAAGAGCAGGATGCCGCCGAACGAAGCGGCCGCGACGACCAGCGCTTTCATTTCGCCTCGCTCGTGGCGACCCCCGGTGGCATCACCGCGGTGACCGTCTCGACCGGCGTGAAATTCCAGCGCGCCCAGTCGGAGGAGAGGTTCCAGTCGCGGTTAGCCAAGGCATTCACCTGAAAGGTTTTCGGCATCTGCGTCAGGTCAAGGCGCATGCGCACACCGGCCAGGTACGTCTGATCGGACTTCACCGAGCCCTTGTCGAGGACCTGCCAGTTGCGCAACCGCGACAGGATGCGCTGCGCATCGTCGAGCGTCGGAAAGCTCTGATGCAGCGCGCCACTCGACAGGCGATATTGTCGTGTCAGCGCGTGGTAGGAGAGCTGAAAAGTCTGACTGCGGCTGATTACCTGTTCGTCCAGCCAGTACCAGCGCGAACGGGTCAGTTCGAAGTCCACGACAAAATAGAGCGTGATGCCCTTGGCGATCGCCTCCTCGAGGCGAGCGTTGAAATTGATGTTGAAGTCGGCGGACAGCGTGTAGCCCTCTTCGCTCGGCGAAAGGGCCGGATTGCGTACGCTGATGTCGGATGCGTGCCCGCTCGGCGACGCCGACACGAGCAACGCGAAGAGCAAGAAGCTAAGCAGCTTTCCGTAGCAGCGCATAGAAGAATCCGTCATGTTCTTCCCGGGGCAGGAGGCTTTCTTCAGCCAGCCGCCTGGCCAGGGGCTGGCGAACGAGAAAGGCGTCGATCTGCGCACCGTTCTCTTCCGGGAAAAGCGAACAGGTCGCGTAGAGCAACTTGCCGCCCGCTTTCAACAGCGGCCAGAGGCGATCGAGAATCTCCGCCTGCGTGCGCACGAAATTTCGAACGTCGCTCTCCCGGCGCAGATACTTGAGGTCGGGATGGCGACGCACAACGCCGGAAGCGGAGCATGGCACGTCCGCGAGAATAGCATCGAAAGGACGCCCATCCCACCACTGGCCGGGGTTTCGGCAGTCGGCCACCTGGACCGTCGCTGTCAGGCGAAGTCGCCGCAGGTTGTCCTCGACAAGCTGCGCTCGCGCCCGGTCGATATCGATCGCCAGCAAGTCTACATCGGCGAGTTCCAGAAGGTGGCTGGTCTTGCCACCTGGTGCGGCGCAGGCGTCGAGGATCCGCTGCCCTGTCTGCGGCGCCAGGAGTTGCGCGGCGCGCTGGGCACCGGCATCCTGGACGGACACCAGTCCTTCGCGGAAGCCTGGCAGCGAATCGACGGGCACGGCTCTCTCCACGAGCAGCGCATCGCGCCCAACCCGCCGCGCCGGCAAGCCGGCTTCCTGCAAGAGTGCCAGGTAGTCGGTCACCAGCGCACGGCGCCGATTGACGCGGACGGTCAGCGGTGGCGGGCCATTGCCAGTCACAACGATGTCCTGCCAACGGTCCGGATAGGCACGACGCAGGCGGCCCAGCCACCAGCGCGGATGTTGTTGTGCGGCTTCATCGTCAGCAGCGAGCAGGGAATGCAAACCGTCGCGTTGCCGCAGGTAGTTGCGCAAAACCCCGTTTACCAGTCGCTTGAATGCGCCGGCAGCGTATCCCCCGGCCGCGGCGACCGCCTGATCGACGACGACGTGCACAGACTCGGGACGTGTCTGCAAGCGATAGAGCGCTCCCAGCAGCAGCGCTTCCACTTCCGGATGCGGCAGGGCTCGCTCGAGTAGTTGCCCCAGGATGAATTCCCCGGCAGCGTAACGACGCAGGGTACCGTAGGCAATGTCCTGTGCCGCGGCACGCGCCGCTGGCGGTGCCGCATGCAACACCGCCAGCGCTTGCGTGAGACTCTTCCCGGCCCGCACTGCGGCGATCACGCGTGCGCCCAGTAGCAGACTGAGGGCCAGTGAATCCGGCGGCAGTCCAGACGCGATTTCTGTTGAGTGGATGGTTTCCGGCGATTCCTGCGCAGCGGGCGCAGCCTTGCGTGGACGGGGGACACGCACAGGCGGGGAGTGGGGCGAAAAAGCCAAAGTCTGGGTTCGTTGCAATGGACGGTCCGACGAGTTTAGCACGATGCCCGAGGCTGGCGGGTTCGTCGCCAGCGAAGGATAATGGAACGATGAGTCTGGACTCGCCAAAATCCTACGCCTGGCTTTCGATCGCCACCGCCCTGGCGACGATCGCGCTGAAGGGGATCGCGTGGTTGATCACGGGCTCGGTCGGCCTGCTATCGGACGCACTGGAATCGGTCGTCAATCTCGCCGGCGCGGCGATGGCCCTGGCGATGCTGACGATAGCGGAACGTCCGGCTGACGCAGGGCACACTTTCGGACACGGCAAGGCCGAGTATTTCTCGAGCGGTTTCGAAGGACTGCTGATCCTGCTGGCGGCCGTCGCCATCGCCGTCGCCGCGATCGAGCGACTGGTCTTCCCGAAGGAACTCGAACAGATCGGATACGGCCTGCTCGTGTCGGTAGCCGCCTCGCTGATCAATCTCGTCGTCGCCCGCATTCTCCTGTTCGCCGGGCGTCGACACCGGTCGATTACGCTGGAAGCGGATGCCCACCATCTCCTGACGGATGTCTGGACGTCGCTGGGGGTAATTCTTGGCGTCGGCGGAGTCGCCGTCACCGGTTGGTTGTGGCTGGACCCGGTATTGGCGCTGCTGGTTGCCACCAACATCGTCTGGGTCGCCTGGCAGTTGCTGCGGCGCTCGACCGCCGGCCTGATGGACAGCAGCCTGCCCGCCGATCAGTATGCGAAGGTGATCGCCGTTCTCGATCGCTATCGTGCCTTGGGCATCGACTACCACGCCTTGCGCACACGCGAAGCCGGGGCACGCCGCTTCATTTCGCTGCACGTACTTGTACCCGGTGCGTGGACGATCGCGGAGAGCCATCGAATGGCGGAAGACCTCGAACGCGAGATACGTGACGCGCTGCCACACGCATCGGTATTCACCCACCTCGAACCGATCGAAGACCCCACTTCGCTGGACGACATTGCACTGGATCGCTAGGCGATGAGCTGGGCGAGTTGCAGACGAGCTTTCTGGCTGGCATTTCTGTCGATCCTGCCGCCTTCGGCGATCGCCTGGAACGCCGCCGGGCATCGGATCAGCGCGATAATTGCCTGGCAATGCATGGATTTTGCCACAAGGAATGGCGTCGCCCTCGTCTTGCGCCAACATCCGGACTTCGAGCGCTGGCAGGCGCATGGCAATGGCTCGGATCCCGACCTGACTGCATTTGTCGAAGCGTCCACTTGGCCGGACGACATTCGCCACGACCAGCGCTTCTACACCGCCGGCGTCGACGAGCCCACACCAACGGTGGCAGGCTTTCCCGACATGGAAAGACGCCTTGCCTGGCATTACGTCGATCGCCCGCTGACCCTGGTCGAGAATCGGCATCCGTCACCTGGAAGACTCGATCAGGAGCTGGAAAAATTGGCGGCGACGATTGCCGACCGTGACGCGAATTCAGGAGAGCGGGCTTATGCCCTGCCCTGGTTGATCCATCTGGTTGGTGACGCACATCAACCCCTGCACGTGGGCAGCCGTTACGGAGCGGATGGTCAGGGCGACGGTGGTGGCAACCGATTGCTCGTGAACAGCCCTTTTCCATCGCGCTACGCCTCCCTGAGTCTGCATCGCTACTGGGACGACCTCCCAGGACCGCCATGGTTGCGCGGCAGTCGGCTGGAAAACGCGGCGAAGGCGCTGATGGCCCGCTACCCGCCACCGGTTCCAACGGGGACACCTCCGCAGTGGCTCGATGAAAGCTGGCAGCTTGCCGGTCAACATGGCTACCCGCCAGGGATGGACGAGACGCCGACGATCGATTTCGACTACTACGAAATTACGCTGGCGATCGCCAACCGTCGTGTCGCTGAAGCCGGCTATCGACTGGCCAAGCTACTGCAGGAGCTCTGCCGCGACCATTGAGGTTCGCGACACGAACTCGACGCGTGTTCCACGTGGAACACGCGCTTCCCCGTTTTCCTAAGCGCGAGCCAGCGAGCGCAGGCGCGCAACGCGCTCCTCGGTGGGCGGATGGGTGCTGAACAGACCGGCGATGCCACTGCCGGAAAGTGGATTGATGATCATCATTTGCGCTGTCTCCGGGTGCGCCTCCGCGGGCGCCATTGGAACGCCGCGAGCGTAGGCGTCGATCCTCGTCAAGGCGTCCGCAAGCGCGTTCGGATCGCCGCAAATTTCGGCGCCACCCCGGTCCGCTTCGAATTCGCGCGCCCGCGAGATTGCCATCTGAATCAGCGACGCGGCGAGCGGAGCCAGCAACGCCACCATCACTCCCGCCAGCGGATTGCTGGGGCGTCCCTCCGAATCGCGGCCCCCAAAAAACACCGCAAAGTTCGCAAGCGCCGAGATGGCGCCGGCCATCGTCGCCGAAATGGTCGAAATCAGGATGTCACGATGCCGTACGTGCGCCAGTTCGTGCGCCATTACTCCGCGGATCTCGCGCGCCGGCAGAAGCTGCAATATCCCCGTCGTTGCCGCGACTGCTGCGTGCTCCGGATTACGACCGGTAGCAAAGGCATTCGGCTGCGCTTCGTCGATCAGGTACACCTTCGGCATGGGAAGTCCGGCGCGCTGCACGAGCTCCCGAATCATCGCGTAGAACTGCGGTGCCGAGCCCTCGTCGACCTCGCGCGCGCTGTACATTTTCAGCACCATGCTGTCGGAAAACCAGTAGGCGAAGACATTCATCGCACCACCGAAGAGCAGTGCCAACAACATTCCCGACTTCCCGCCGACGAGCGCACCCACTGCGCCAAACAGTGCCAGGATCGCCGCCATCAGCATCGAAGTTTTCAGCCAGTTGCCGAGCATTTTCCTTTCCTTTGCAAACATAGCCCCCCACGCTCCGCTACATGGGGCAGCGGTGCAGCATTTCAAGCCGCTATCGATGCGCAGCGAGTGCCCACGCGAATCGCGTTGCCCGCCAGGAATTGTGCCGCCGGGAGGCGTCGACCGCCGGCTTTCTGCAATTCGGCAAGACGCAGCGCTTCGCTACCGCAGGCGACAACTACGCCGTTCTTGCCAACCGCTAGAACGCTCCCAGGCGAACCATTGCCGGCAACCACTTCGGCACGCCAGACCTTCAGCGGACCGCCATCGACAACGCAGGAAGCTCCAGGAAACGGATCAAAAGCCCGTACCTGCCGCTCCAGGTGCACCGCCGGCAAGCGCCAATCGAGAGCCGCCTCCGCCTTGCCGATCTTTGGCGCGTAGGTGATTCCGCTCTCCGCCTGTGGCTGCGCCACCATCGGCAAGCGTGCCAGCACGTCGACGATCAGACCGGCGCCCTGCACTGCAAGTCGGTCGTGCAGCGACGAAGCGGTGTCGTTGTCGGCAATGGGTTGCTTCGCCGAAAGCAGCACGGGACCACTGTCGAGCCCGACATCCATCTGCATGATGCAGATTCCCGTCTGCGTGTCGCCGGCGAGAATTGCCCTCTGGATGGGTGCCGCGCCGCGCCAGCGGGGCAGCAGCGACGCGTGGATGTTGATGCAGCCAAAGCGCGGCAGATCAAGCACCGCCTGCGGCAGGATCAGGCCGTACGCGGCAACGACGATAGCCTCGGCGCCGGCGAGTCGCAAGCGCTCCTGTACACCGACATCGCGCAAGGTCACCGGTTGCAGAACCTCGATCGCCATCTCGCCGGCTATCTGCTTGACCGGCGAAGGCCGCAACGCCATGCCTCGCCCGGACGCGCGATCCGGCTGCGTCAGCACCAGTACCACCTCGTGGCCGGCAGCCACGATCGCCCGCAGGGCATGCGCGGCGAATTCCGGTGTCCCGGCAAAAGCCAGCCTCATGCGGTGATGCGCGCCTGTTTGGCGAGTTTGTTCCTGATGCGCACCTGTTTCAACTGCGACAGGTGCTCGACGAAAACACGCCCCTGCAAGTGGTCGATTTCGTGTTGCAGACAGACTGCGAGCAGGCCCGTCGCCTCGATGGTCTGCACCCTGCTCTCCAGATCGACATAACGGACGAGAACGCGCTCCGCGCGTTCGACCCGGTCATAAACGCCGGGCACCGACAAGCATCCCTCCTCTCTGATCTGTGCCCCATCGCTTTCGATGATCTCCGGATTGATCAGCGTGAGCAGTTGATCCCTGGCTTCCGAAGGGTCGATGACGACGACCCGCTTATGTACATCCACCTGAGTAGCCGCGAGGCCGATTCCCGGCGCCTCGTACATCGTTTCGGCCATGTCCCGAGCGAGGCGGCGGATGTTGTCGTCTATCTCCTCCACGGCGACGGCAACCTTCCTCAGACGCGGATCGGGAAAACGGAGGATGGGTAATAGAGACATATAAGGCTTGATCGAAGTGGTAACTACGTGCAAGATCCGAGGCGTTTTCCTGGCCATGCCGACGTCGTTGATGCGGTGCGCGACGACCGTGGCAGGAGACCCGCTCAACCGGGGACATGGGACAGAAATCTCGAACGGGAGTTCCCCACCCCCGCGTGTGCGACCGCTCGTATGAGGATAACACGATGATTCGGTTTCTGTCCGCGTTCCTTCTCGTCTTGGCCAGTGCCGTCTGCGTCGCCGGGCAAGAGCTGGAGTTGGCCGAAGGTGCGCCGACCCGTCATGTCGTGCTGCCGGGTGACACGCTTTGGGGAATCTCCGCAAAGTTTCTCAAGGAACCCTGGCGCTGGCCCGAGGTTTGGCGAATGAACCGTGACGAGATCAGGAACCCGAACCGCATCTTCCCCGGCGACGTGATCGTGCTCGAACGGGATTCCTATGGCAAGCCGAGGCTGCGTTTGGAACGCGTCCGGCTGCGCCCCGAAATCTATGCTGTTACGATCGACGAGGCGATTCCCGCGATTCCCCCGAACGTCATTCGACCATTTCTATCTGAACCGCTGATCGTCGAGGCGGGCAGCCTCGACAGTGCGGCGCGCATCGTCGCCACTCAGCAGGATCGGGTCTATCTCGGCAACGGTGACATTGCGTACGTCGCCGACGCCGACCCGTCCAAACTGGATTGGCAGCTCTATCGGAACGGCAGACCCCTGCGCGATCCCGAAAGCAACGAAGTCCTCGGTTACGAAGCCTTTTATCTCGGCACCGCACGCCAGCTCGAGGCGGGCAACCCGGCAACCTTCCTGGTCGTCACCATGAAGCAGGAAATCGGTCGCGGCGATCGCCTGCTGCCGGCGACGCGTCCTCCGCTGATCGCGTATGTGCCGCACAAACCGGACTTCCCGGTCGATGGCCGTGTGATCTCGGTTTACGGTG
>WBZT01002898.1_pt1 | contig 11589 bp, 12 predicted proteins | sample 5204241 | NCBI WGS metagenome assembly WBZT01 (sample SAMN12344358, study PRJNA552823) | activated sludge metagenome | biome: Activated sludge suspended growth; feature: Nitrification reactor; material: Wastewater; isolation source: activated sludge from nitrification reactor of wastewater...
AGCTTGATCGTGGTGGCGATAACGAATAAGGATAGATCGTGCGAAGCCACGATCTGATCCGTTTGTTGGACGAGCCCGGGCCGGAGCGCTGGGCGCGCCCTCTGCAAATATCTTTTTTGGATTTACCCCGGAAGCATGAATTCGGGAGGGGCGGGAGCAGGAACTCCCGAAGTGCCGCTGCCCGGGCGGCAACGGTTTCGCGAATCAGGCGGTTTGTGCGTCCCGGCCACCGACTTTCGGGCGACCGCATCGCTCAGCTTGGGGAAACTGAAGTCCCGAACGCGGCCGGACAGCGCTGAAGTCTCGGCTTACATGATCAGATGGCGACCGCGACGAGGGGCGTGATGGCGATGACTCCGGGCGATGTCGAGCGAATCCGCGTCCTGACGATCGCCATCACGGCGCCACAGCAGGGGCAAAGCATCGCCGGCCGCTGCTTGCGCGGCGGCGTGAAGCGGCTGGGATCGAACTTCAGCAAGAGATGCAGCAAGGTGATCAGGCGCTTGCAGTTGGCGTGCAGGAAGCCGTAATTGCGAGCTCGGCGAAAACCCTTGGGCAGCACGTGCTGGACGATCAGCCAGAGGAAATCGGCACCCGCGAGCGAGCGCTTTTCCAGTTTGCCGGTTTGAGCATTGCGATAGCGGAAGCTCACCCGGCCGTTCTCGCAGGCGAGGATATCGGCTTCGCGGATGACGCCACGGTAGAGGTAACGACCGAGGTAGATCAGGGCCTTCTCGCCGCTGCCGACCGATTTGCAGTGCGCCACCCACTCCTTCGGATAGCGTATCGGCAGCGCAATGCCGGCCGCCTCGATGGCCGCCAGCATCTTTGCGCGGAAGACCTTGGCCAGCGCCTTCGCGTTGAACAGATAAGTGCCGTTCTTGCCGCGCCGCTTGCAGCGCCAGCGCCGCCGTCCCGCATCGATCGCGGCTGCGGGAACGACGAGATGGACATGCGGGTGGAAGTCGAGGCGGCGCGAGTGCGTGTGCAGTACCGCGATCGCCCCTGGCGTTCCCTGCAATTGCCGGTCGTTCTGGCTGAAACGGTGCACGGTTTCCCAGGCGCAACTCATCAAGCGGTCGAGGACGATCTCGGCGTGGGCCAGAGCGAGCCCGCGCCATTCGGCCGGCAGCGTAAAGGTCAGGAGAAAGTAGTCGGCCGGGACGAGCCGCTGCATCTGACGTTCCAGCCATTGCTGGCTCTCGTGGTGTTGACAGTGCGGGCAAAGGCGATGGCCGCAGGAATGCGGGACGAGGTGGTGGTGCGCACAGTCACGGCATTGAACCTGCATCATCGGACTGGCAGGGCTGCGGCAGTGCTCGATTGCCGACAGCGCCTGCACTTGGTCAAAGCTCAGCTGATGACGAAATTGCGCGAGGAAGTCCGCTCCGAATTCGGCGATGATGGTAGCGAGGCGGATCATCGTGGCGCCTCCTGAGCCAGAGTAAACCGGTCCATCAGCGCGTTGATTCGGTCGATCGCGTGATGCTTGGTTTGATCCGTCAGATGCGTATAGCGGGCCGTCGTGAGGATCGAGTGATGGCCGAGATTCTTCTGGACTTCGAGGAGATCAACGCCGGCCTCGATCAGGTGCGTGGCATAGCTGTGTCGAAGGCTGTGGGGCGAAATGTTTTTTTTAGTCCACACGATTCGACGACTGCCCGCAGGGCGTTCTGAACGCCGCCGCGGTCGAGGGGTGTACTGGCTGCGCGCGCGCCCGGCACGCCGCCGTGGCGATTGGGAAATAGCAGGACGGGATTGCGGTGGCGCTGCCAGAAACGGCGCAGGAGTCGGTAGGTGGCCATCGGCAGCGGCACCAGGCGATCCTTGTTGCCCTTGGCGTTGCGGATATGCACACGCGCGCGCCCCCCGTCGATATCAGCGACCGTCAGCTGCAGCCCTTCTCCCAGACGCAGGCCGAGACTGTAGAGCGTGAAGAAAAAGACACGGTAACTGAGCACCCGGGTGGCCATGAAAATCCGCTCGGCCTCCTCGACTGTGACGATGTCCGGCAGGCGCTGCGACCGCGGCGGCTGGACCAGTCCCGGCGCCACCCAGGGCTTCTTCAGCACGTGCTCGTGGTAAAACTTCAGCCCGTAAAGATCGAGCTTGATCGAACTCCAGGAGTGCGTCTCGCTCAGGTCGGAGAAGTAATTCAGCAAGTCGGCTTCGGTTAGATCGTCCATCTGATGATCGAAGTAGTCTCCCACCCGGCGAATGGCGCGCGAATACGCCTCGATCGTCTTCGGCTGCAAGCCCTTGAGCTTCAGATGCTTCTGATGCAGTTCGTAGTTCTGGTCAAAAATCGTTGCTGCGACAGCGGACATGTCTTCCCTCTTGCGGTAACCTCGCATTGATCATGAATATCCCTCCGATGAGGGGCGAGATCACATCTTGACTTCAACACCACCACAGCGCCGCCCTTTCCTCCGCGTAGCGGCTTCGTCCAACGTTGCGGCTAAGCGGCGCACGGAAGGAGGCGAAGCCGACTGGAGCGCGTCCGCTTGAGCCGCGGTTAGCCCGCGAGCGCACCTACGCTTGACGTTGACCCGGAGTTCAATTAGACTAGTCATGTGACTAGGCGCAGGAGACGCGATGCACACTTGGCCCGTACAAGATGCGAAGGCGCGATTCAGCGAGTTCTTGGACGCATGTCTGGCTGACGGACCGCAGATGGTAACCAGGCGCGGGGCAGAGGCCGCTGTTCTGGTGCCGGTAAATGAGTGGCGGCGGCTACAAGCTGCCGCACGGCCTTCACTCAAGCAACTGTTGCTGTCGGATGTGGCTCGAGCGGACTTCGTGGTGCCTGAGCGCGGACACGCGAGGCGTCGGCCTGCTACTGCCTTCCGGTAGCAGTCATGTACTTGCTCGACACCAACGTCGTATCGGAACTGCGCAAGCTGCGGCCGCATGGCGCAGTGCTCGCATGGATTGCCTCGGTAGAGGACTCGCATCTTCATGTGTCCGCCGTTACTCTTGGAGAGATTCAGGCCGGCATTGAATTGACGCGAGATCAAGACAGCGCAAAGGCAGCGGAAATCGAGGCTTGGCTGGACTTGGTTGCAGAAACATACAACGTTCTGCCGATGGATTCGGCCGCCTTTCGGACCTGGGCGAAATTGATGCACCGGCGGTCTGAAACCTTGTATGAAGACGCGATGATTGCGGCCATTGCCAAGACCAATGGTTTGACGGTGGTTACGCGAAACGTATCTGACTTCACTCGCTTCGAAGTTTCTCTAGTCAACCCGTTCGAGGGCGCCGCGCCGTAGGCTAGTGCACGGGCTAGTCGGGATAGGAAGAAGCCTCGCGGCCCCTCCCTCCCACACCACCGGACGAACGGGTCACGTATCCGGCGGTTCGATGAAGCAAATTCCTACCGCGGCGCAAGGCTCGGTAGTCCCATCTTGTCGAAGCAGCGCAGGGGTAGTGCGATCGACAGGGCAGGTGTCTGCGACACCCGCCACGGTCCTTGCGCGGACTTGCTGGCGTTCCACGCTTCACGCACCGACACGCCACGTTTGCGCAGTTCCCGATAGCCCGCTCGACCCCAGTGTTTCCAGAGATAGCAGCGTAACTTGCGTCGGACCCACTTGTCGAGGTCGCGAGGAGGGCTGAGCACCTCGGTGATTCCGAAGTACGCTTTCCAACCAAGCAGGGTTTCTCGAAGCTCTGCGACGACGGCGGCGAAGGTGGTGCCTCTGGTCCGACAGGTCAGTTCCCGCACGCGGTCCTTGAGCTTGTCGAGGGCCTTGTCGGCCACCTTGAGCTTGGCACCGTTGCGGCTGACCGTGAAGCCCAGGAACTTGCGGTTCATGGGCCGATCGACCGCGCTCTTCAGCGGATTCACTGTGAGCCGCAGCTAGTCACTGACAAAGCGTGTCACGCTCGCCATCACCCGTTCACCCGCACGCTTGCTCTTGACGAGGATGTTGCAATCGTCGGCGTAACGGGCAAAGCAGTGGCCGCGCCGGTCCAGTTCCCAATCCAGTTCATCCAGCACCGCGTTGGCCAGCACAGGCGAGAGCGGACCGCCTTGTGGCACGCTGCGAGTCGTGGGGTGTATTTGACCCTCGATGCTCACACCAGCCTTCAGAAAGCGATTGATCGAGCGTAGCAGGTCGGCATTGTCAGCAGCGGATGTAAATTGATACATCGCAGCGGTTGAAAGTTGATACACCGAGTTGAGAAGATCGGCGACTTTCTTGGGGCGCCGGTGATTACGAGAGAGGTGTATGTGGAAATGGAGGTCTTGAGGAAGCATGGATTCAGTCTGCGGCGGATTGCGGTGGAGGAGGGGTGTGCGGTGAACATGGTACGCCGGCACTTGGCAGCGGGCGGGGACCGCGGTATGAGCGACGCCAACGGCGGGAGAGGAAGCTGGCGCCGTTTGAAGGCTACCTGCGGGAGCGGCAGGCGGTGGCGTATCCGAAGTGGATTCCGGCGACGGTGTTGGCGCGGGAAATCGGCGGCCAGGGGTACCGGGGCGGAATGAGCCAGCTGCGCGCGTTCTTGCGCCCGCTGCGGCCGGCGGCGGACGACGATCCGGTGGTCCGATTCGAGACAGCGCCGGGCGACCAGAGGCAAGTGGACTGGGTGGAATGGCGCAAGGGCCGCGATCCCCTTTACGCCTTCTGCGCCACGTTGGGATACAGCCGGGCGAGCCACGTCGAATTCGTCACCGACATGCGGGTCGACACGCTGATCGAGTGCCACCAGCAGGCGTTTGTGGCCTTGGGCGGGGTACCCAGACGCCTGCTGTACGACAACATGAAGACCATCGTCCTCGAACGCGACGTCGGGGGTCCGGGCGAACACCGGTACCACAGCGGCTTTCCCGACTACGCGCGGCACTGCGGCTTCGGGATCCAGCTCTGTCGGCCCTATCGTGCGCGCACCAAGGGCAAGGTCGAGCGCTTCAACGGCTACCTGCGTCACTCCTTTTACGTGCCGCTCGTCACCAAGCTCAAGCAGGCCGGAGTGACGCAAGATGTGGTCACGGCCAACGCCGAAGTGCGGCGTTGGCTGCAGGTGGTGGCCAATGTCCGGACACACGGCACGACGCAGGAGAAACCTGCCGAGCGGCTGATAGAAGAGCGCGCCCATCTGCAGGCGGTGCCCCCCTGGCGAGGCGACATCGCCGCAGCGCGGCCTTCACCAGCGGCGCAACCGGTGCCCTCCGAGCGGCCGGTCGCGGTGATTGCGCGCCTCGAAGCGCCGACGCCACAGCAACCTCCATTGGCGGTCTATGAGCAACTGCTCGCAAAGTTGCAGGAGGTCCGCGCATGAACCTGCAACACGAACGACTGATCGGCCTGTGCGAGAGCCTGAACCTGCCCTTCATCGCGCAGGGGGACGCGGGGGCTGCGCAGGAGGCGGCGCGCAGCCAGACCGGCGACAGCGACTTCCTCGAAGCGCTCCTGAAAGCCGAAGTGGCGGGGCGGCAGATCCGCAAGCAGAGCCTGCTCACGCGCCTCGCCGGCTTCCCGGCGATCAAGACGCTCGATGAATTCGATTACGGTTTCGCCGCCGGCGTCAAGAATAGCCAGATCGACGAGCTGGCGGGACTGGGCTTCGTCGAGCGCCAGGAGAACGTGGTCCTGGTCGGTCCTTCCGGCGTTGGCAAGACGCATCTGGCGATCGCGCTGGGCTATAGGGCGGCCCAGACGGGAATCAAGACCCGCTTCACCACTGCCGCCGATCTCCTGCTGACCTTGTCGGTGGCGCACGCGCAAAACCAGCTCAAGGCCGTGATGCAGCGGGCGATTACCGCCTATCGCCTGCTCGTCATTGACGAAATCGGCTACCTGCCGATGAATCGCGAACAGGCCAACCTGTTCTTCCAGGTCATTGCGGCCCGCTACGAGAAGGGCAGCCTGATCGTCACCAGCAATCTCCCGTTCGGCCAGTGGGACGCGACCTTCGCGCAGGATGCCACGCTGACCGCGGCCCTTCTTGATCGGTTTCTGCACCATGCGCATATCGTGCCCATGGCCGGCGAAAGCTATCGCCTCAAGCACCAGCGTTAAGCAGGGACCGTTCCTGGAAAGCGGGCCATAGCCGTGGCAGTCTGAGGTCCGTGGCTGGGGGGGGGATCGAAGCACGGTGGCCCAGTGTCCTATTGGGCCCCACCCCTATCCCCGCCCCAGGGCGGGGAGTCCTCGCCGCCGGACGGGCTCGGGGGCAGGCCGCAACAAGCTGCGGCCCGCCCCGAGCCCGCCAGCGTCGCTACGTTGCCGTCGCCGTCAAGAGTACGCTCCGCCGGGCTTCGCCCGCTCTGGACTGCGCCGCCAACGCGCTTGGCGCACCCGAACGGAAGTGCCCCTACCACGCGTGACTCGGCATATCGCTTACTGGGTGGTGTATCAGTTCTTGGTCGCTGCTTACCCAAAAACTGTGTCAGTTTTCAATCGGTGTTGACACCTACCACTACCTGATGAATGTCCTCCAGCGCGTCGCCCGCCACCCCGCCGCCGAAGTCGCCCTGCTTACGCCACGCCTCTGGAAGCAACACTTCGCCCCCCAATCCCCTGCGCTCAGACCTCTACCGCATCCCCAGGTAGGCGACAAGCACGCCGGTAGGTTACCGGTTACCCTCTTCTCGGGCCTCCTACAGATGGATGGGATGGGCGCTTACATTGTGGGCGTCGCCCGCGCGGGTGCAAGGACGGCTTGGTTACCGATTACGCATGACCGGCAACAGTTTCAAAGTTTTCATGGTGTTTCTCCTAATTTCTGGTGGATGAGCGGAAGACGATTGGCTGCGGTGAACCTCAATACAATCAATCAAATTCATGCAGCAATCTTCATTGGCAGTTTCCGCGCCAAACAAAAGAAAATGGCAAAAACATGCAGTTTGAATTTTCCCCACACCAAAAAAATAGGTCGACCAACCTTTATTCGCTTATGGTTATATACAGATCGAGGCGATCGCGCCGACCTTGTCCATGTTCCGACGGCTTCCTCTCTTTCGTTGTTCGCGTTCGTCCGCCGACCATCGCCGCAGGGGATCTGGGCAGCAGGGCTCGCCTTTCCGATCCAGTCCGGAAAAAAAAAGCCATGACCGCTGCTCGTTCCCGGCCGCCCTCCCGCCTGCCGAAGGAGCGGAATTTGGTGCGCCACGGAGAGACGGGCACGCGCAGCGTCAGATTTGCTTCATTTCGATATTGAGGATTTGCACGCGGTAGGCGATCTGCCGCGGCGTCATGCCGAGCAGGCGGGCAGCACGTGCCTGCACCCAGCCAGCCTGTTCGAGTGCGGCGATCACGCGCTCGCGCTCGCTTTGCTCGCCGCTCGTCGAGGCACCGCCCCCCGCTTCGCGTGCGGCAACTCTCGGTGCCACCGGAGCGGCTCCTGTTGCCGACGTCGTCGAGCGCCGGGGGCCGCGCTCGCGCGGCTGGTCGATGCGAATCAGATCGGCGTCGATGTCGCCACTGTCGGACATGACGGCCGCTCGTTCCAGGCAGTTTTCCAGTTCGCGCACGTTGCCCGGCCAGTGGTGCTGCGCGAGACGCCTTTGCGCTGCCGGCGTGAGACGCAGTGGGCGGCGCTGGGCGCCGCCGAGACGATCGAGCAGGTGTTTCGCGATTTTCGGGAGATCTTCCAGTCGTTCGCGCAGCGGCGGCAGGAAGATCGGCATGACGTTGAGGCGATAGTAGAGGTCTTCCCGGAAGTCGCCGGCATCGACCGCAGTTTCCAGGTCGCGATGCGTTGCGGCAATCAGGCGTACGTCGAGCTTCAACGTGCGGTCGCCGCCGACCCGTTCCAGTTCGCCCTCCTGCAGCACTCGCAGCAGCTTGGCCTGAAAGGCCGGCGAGATTTCGCCGATCTCATCGAGAAACAGAGTTCCGCCATCGGCGATTTCGAAGCGACCCTTGCGCGAGTTCACGGCGCCCGTGAAGGCGCCCTTCTCGTGCCCGAACAGTTCCGACTCGAGCAGATTTTCGGGCAGCGAGGCGCAGTTGAGTCGCACGTAGGGTCCCCGCGCCCGTGGCGAATTGTGGTGAATCGCATTGGCCACCAGTTCCTTGCCGGTTCCAGTCTCGCCGCGGATGAGGACCGTCGTTGGCCACTTCGCGACCATTCGGATCTGGTCGAAGATGCGCAACATGGCAGCCGACTGCCCGGCCAGATCGGCTAGACCCGAGCGCTGGCGCGCGCCACGGCGCAAGGGATCGCGTGCCGCGGTGGCGCCCCGGTCCTCCGTTGCGGCGTCGCGTGAAAGCAGCACGTTCTGGGCGATCAGGTTGGCTACCAATTCGACAAAGTGCGCCCGTTCGGGCAGCAGGCCATCGTCGGGCGCGTCTGGTTGCACGGCAAGCACGCCCTGCAGCGTTCCCCACGCAGTGATAGGGACGGCGATGAAAGGCAGTTCGCGGTCATAGAAGCCGAGCCGGTCGAGGAACCGCGGGGCATCGCCGAGACGGGTCAGCGCGACGCTCTGGCGATCCTCGAGGATCGTTCCGAGCAGACCTTCGTCCGGCCGGTAGCGAACCGACTGGAAATCGTCGTAATCCAGTCCATGCACGGCGTGCACCACCAGATCGCCGACGGCGGTATCGACGACGCCGATCATTCCCCGGCTCAGGTGACCGGTGATCTCCAGCGCGCGCAAGACCTCGCGCAGGCTGTGATGCAAGTCGCGCGAGCGGGAGAGCACTTGCGAGACCCGCGTGAGGGTATCGTAATGCGAACGCAAGAGCGGCAGTGAAGGTGGTTCGGTCATGGTCGCGGGCGCAGCGGGAGAAAAACGCGAACGCGGCAGCCACGCACCGCGGCCGGCCCGATTTCGATGCAGCCGCCGTGGTCGGCTGCGACCTGCTGCGCCGACGACAGACCGGTGCCCAGATGCCCGCCGCCGCGCTTCGTCGTGTGGAACGGTTCGAAAACCTTGAGTTGCTGGGAACTCTCGATGCCGGGCCCGGAATCCTCGATCACCACTTCGATTCCGTCCGGACGAAGGCGGCTCGCCACGGTCATTTCGCGCTCGCGACAACCACGCACGTTCATCGCTTCGATGGCGTTGTCGATCAGCGCCTTGAACAGCGAGCGCAGCTTGTTCGGTGCGCCCTGCAGCGTCGACAGCATCGCCTGCGGTTTCCAGCTCACGCTGATGCCGGCGGCGAGAAGGCGGCCGGTCGACAGGTCGAGCACATCGCGCAGCAGCTCGTTGAGGTTGACCGGGCTGATCGCCTCGCGCGTCTCTCCGGGGATCATCGAACGCAGATCTTCGAGAGCTTGCTGCCCGGCCGCGATCGCTTCGCTGAGGGCTACCGACATCGGATCGTCTCCCCCCTTGCGCCGTGCCAGCATGCCGACCACGGAAGCCATCATGTTGAGCGGTCCCTCGATCCGGAAGGTGGCTGCTGCCAGACTCTCGCGCAGGGCGAGAACCCGATCCTCGTCGGCCATCACCGCCTGCAGGGCCGCGACGCGGACCTTCTCCTGCTGTGCCCGCAGGCTGGTGATTTCTTTCGCCACCAGCAGCAGGTAATCACGGCGGCGTCCGGCGAGGAAGGCATCGGCGGTGCTGTCGTCCTCGCGCACGCGGCTTCCGGAACACGAGAACCAGCGCGGCGGGTTGCCGCCGGGAGGATCGATCCGTACCTCGCGATCGAGAAAGACGTAGCCGGACGTGCGTCTCCCTTTTCCCGACTCGACTTCAAGGCTGGCGCGGATCGCCGACATCAGCATCGGCGCTGGCTCGGCCATCGCCAGGTCGGCCTGCAGCTTCTTGTACTCGTGGTTGTCGAGCACTACCCGGTCATCGACGTCGAGCAGGGCAATGACTACCGGCGCCGCGTCGACCACCGATTCGATCAGCGCCTTCTGGTTGCGGACCTGGTATTCCAGGCGATGGACTTCGGTGACGTCACGATGCATTCCGAGGTGGTTCAGGACTTCCCCATCCGCACCGACGATGGGCGAGATGTTGAGCTCGGCGAGGTACTTGCTGCCATCCTTGCGCCGATTGATCAGGCGGCCGCTCCACGCCTCGCCCCGCGAGATCGTTTCCCACAGCGATTGGTACAGGGCGGGCGGCATCGTCTTGTTGGAGAGGATCGACTGGTTGCGGCCGATCGCTTCTTCGCTCGCGAAGCCGGTGACGCGGGTGAACGCCGGGTTCACGTAGAGAATGTTGCCGCGTACGTCGGTGATCGAAATCGCCATGTCGGCCTGGCTGACGGTGTGTTGGAATACCTGCGGCGGAATGCTTGGCGCGCGCGTGTCCAGCATCTGCGGTTCGTCTGCCGCGACCGTCCTGAGTTGCTTGTTCGCCATCTCGTACCATCCCGAAAGCCGTTGCTCTTCGCGAACAGAGCAGATTCCATGCCGACCTTGATTTGGCGATGCTTTTGCCGACGGCTTGTCGTGTTTTGTAGCAATTGCAACATCGCCGGAGTGGCTGTCCGGCTTGGTCTGCGCTGCTCCAGCGGCCGAAAATCTTCCATCCTGGTGCGGCCTTACGGTTGCCGGCACGGCTTTGGTGTGCACCTGCAGCAAGCGTGGCACGAAATGTGCGAGACCTTGGGAGACGTATGGACCCGATGATCATGAAGCCTCGCGAAACATTTCCTTCCGGCAGGGCAGCCACGCCACCTGTGCCGCCGCCGGCGAGTCGCCGATGAAAGTGCGCATGCTGGTGCATGGTGCGATCCTTGGCGCCTTCTGCCTGGGATTCGGCATCGTTCTGGCGGTGCTCGACCGGGTTACCGCCGACGACATCGCCGCGCGCGCCCTCGAGGATCGCCAGAACTCGCTGAGTCAGGTGCTTGCCGGTGTCGGTCAGGACAACAATCCGGCGGTCGACACCGTGGTCGTGAAAAATGCCGAAGAGCGCGAAGTCGTTGCCTATCGTGCCCGTCTCCAGGGCAAGGTGACCGGCGTTGCCTACGAAATTTACGGTAGCGGCTACGCCGGCGAGATCCGGCTGATGATGGGCGTGGATGCCGATGGCCAGGTGCTTGGCGTACGCGCGCTGGCCCACCACGAAACTCCTGGTCTGGGCGACAAGATCGAGGAGAAGAAGAGCGACTGGATTCGTCGCTTCACCGGCCGGTCGCTGCTCGATCCGCTGCCGGAGCGCTGGAAGGTCAAGAAGGACGGCGGTTCGTTCGACCAGTTTGCCGGGGCGACGATCACCCCGCGCGCCGTGGTCGCCGCTGTCCGCGCCGGTCTCGAATTCTTTGCCGCGCACAAGGCGCGCCTGACGGAGACGAACTGAAATGGCAAATGCGTATGTGAAGATCGCCAGGGATGGCCTGTGGGACAACAACGGTGTTTTCAGCATGTTGCTCGGGATGTGCCCGACCATGGCGATGACCACCAGTGCTACCAATGGCTTCGGGATGGGACTGGCCACCGCCGCAGTGATGGCGGCGTCGAGTCTGCTGGTTGCCGCCGCGCGCAACGCGATTACCCAGGAGGTACGCATTCCCGTGTTCATCCTGATCGTCGCGGCGATGGTGACGCTGGTGGATCTGGCGATGAACGCCTGGATGCACGAGCTGTACAAAGTGCTCGGCCTCTTCATCCCGTTGATCGTCTCCAACTGCCTGCCCCTCGCCCGGCTCGAAGCCTTCGCCGCCA
>WBZT01002900.1_pt1 | contig 11585 bp, 10 predicted proteins | sample 5204241 | NCBI WGS metagenome assembly WBZT01 (sample SAMN12344358, study PRJNA552823) | activated sludge metagenome | biome: Activated sludge suspended growth; feature: Nitrification reactor; material: Wastewater; isolation source: activated sludge from nitrification reactor of wastewater...
CCGGAATCGCTCCAACCATATGATACGGGTGCAGTAGATACTTTTTTTATTCCACCTCCATTGCTTGCATGAACTGTACCAACACGATTGTAAATATCACTGTTGTCGGATTCATTGAATTGATAATAGGCCACCAATCCTTGTTCTCCCTCGGGATGAATCAGATGCATATTGGATCTGATTTCTTCAGCTGATAATGATCTATTATATATTTTTAGTTCATCCATTTGTCCCTGAAAATTACCACATTGACCAGGCACACCCGTTCCTATCTCCCAGGGCGTCTCACCCAAATTAAAGTTTTTGAAATTTCCGTTATAGGTCCAGGACAATCCGTTTTGGTATAATCTTACGGAATCAGGATAAACTACCATAGCGACATGAATCCATTTATTCGTGCTGAGGTTAAAAGGAGAGGTTAACTGGTAAGGAACATTCTTCCAGAAAAAAGTAAGGTTCGTCGTACTTACATATCCCTGAAATGCAAATCCAAATCCCATTCCTACATCGCTTCCCCAATTGGCAAGAATCTGTGTGAAACAATCCTGTTTGCCGTTCAATTTAATCCAGGCCATACAGGTGAATCCGTTTGCATTTTTTAATTCAGGTACTGCATTAAGGGTAGCTTTGTCAACATTACTGGAGAGATCAAGACAGTATCCTGCAAAAGAATCAATGCTGCATTCATTTTCTTCAATGTGAATCATGTCTTTAATGGTTTTTTGATCCGAGCCATCAGCATTTTCAATACGCAAACCAACATCATAACTACCTTTCTTGCCAAAGACAACTTTTGGACTTCTACTGTGTACATCGGATACATAAGCTGCATTTGGAAAACTCCATAACCATTTACTCGTTGAATCCATTTGAAATACAGAATAGTCTTCAAAATAAAATGTATCGCGGCTACAGTATGTACTTAATTTATCAACCGTTGGTTGCGCAATTGGCTTTGACTTTTCAAATAATGGAATTTCCCATACCCCCATGTTGCTCCCAGACAATAAAATTCCATCTCTGTAGAAGGGTCTTAGGGATCGAGTAAAATGATTGATGCCTAATCCTTCATTGTAAGATTGCCAATCCAACATTTGATCATTCCGATAAAAGATCTTCCCGTCATCTGCCGCAATATAAATACCTCCCTGTGTCCCGTATTGCAAACATATATCACTTAGACTTGCATCTTCGATGGTCTTCGTACTGAGATTTACCCAGGTACTTCCACCGTCCTTGCTCCGAAAAACCTTGTTTGATTTTCCTCCGCTTCTAAGTGCAAGATAAATTTCATTTTCATCGGTAGCACTCACGGCAATCCGGTGTACCCTTCTTTGTGCACCATTGGTTCCGATTGGATTTGCAGTGGGATTGAAGCTTTTGCCACCATCAGTGGATTTATAAATCAATCCTTCCGTCAAGGAATTATTTCTGGTAGAAATATAGATTACATCCGGATTTGACCTTGAAATTTCAATACATTCTATCCAGTCATTTACATTGGGCGTTTCAAATAATACTTCATAGCTTGCTCCGTTATTTTCACTCTTCCGCAATTTATTTCCATTGCCAAGAAAAACCGTTTGATAACAAATAGGTGACCAAACCATTCGGCTGTATTCCATTGGATAATAAGACTCATTGGGCCAGATAGAACTTGGTATAGAATTCCATTTCCAATTCAATGAAATGTCTTTTGGCATTTCATAAGCACCAAGGTCTGAAAAGAAAATTTGTCTGCTTCGAATAGGATTAATATACCCTGTTGCCGATTCTGCACCGCCCATTCGTATAAACTTATCTTGATAGTTTTCATGCCATAAAGTATTTCCATTATGATATCTTCCTCCAACCATCGTTTTTTCAATCCAACCAACATCAAATCCCCAGAAATCAGATCCATAGAATCCTTTATTCCGAGCAATTGCATTGGCGGTATTGTTAAAAAAATCGGTTGAATAGCTTAATCCACCATCCGTTGCAATCCAGGTATCGCTATTAATACTTACGGCAGATTGTAAATCCGGATGCAGGGAAAATTCTCCGCCATATCCACCAATTATTTTAAAGCTTGTCCCGCCATCTGTCGATTTGAAGGTACTTCCGGTTCCTGTTATTACTTCATCCGCATTGTTTTGATTGGCAACAATGGCAAGATCATAATAGCCTTGCCAGTTATCCATTGGAAATTCCGGAGAATCAAATCCATTGTAAGATCCTTTAGCTACAACACTCCAGTGTTCACCTTCATCATCCGATCTATAAAGATGTGGGCCAAAATCACTGGTTAAGACAATAACATATATTCTGGAAGAATTGGCTGCTGTAGTGGCCATTCTTGCACCATTGTCCTTTAAGGATAACCAGCCGGAGGTCCTCGCCGTAAAACTGCTTCCAGCATTGGTAGATTTCCACAACTGATATTGTTTGATGGATGCATTATATTTCAAACAGTAGACCACCGAAGTTTTGGTTGGATGAAACTTAATATCACATACGGATTCGGTCAGAATCTGTGACCAATTCCTGCCATTGTCTGAACTTCTGAACAATCCTTTATCACTTCCGGCCAGAATAATATTTGGATTGCCTGGATGAACTTGAATTTCATAAAATCCAGCCCCTGCCAAACTATAGAGTACAGACCATGTAAGTCCACCATCATTACTTCTTTTGATAGCACCATTGATCCCAACATATATCGTATCTGTTGACCTGGGATGTATCGCGATCGCTTCAGTATTTAAGACCTCTCTTCTTCCAATTTGGTACCAGTTTTTACCCTTGTCCTCTGTACGGAATAAACCCCCGGTTTCGGAAGCAGCGACCAATACATTTGGATTCGATCTTGAAACATCCACCCGATAAACATTGACCTGCCATGGACAGGCAACATTATTTTTCTCCAGAAAAAAAGTCTCCATAGGATACGGTTTCCACTGATTGGATGAATTCTGAATTTGTGCTGTAGATTTTAATATCGAAGGATCTTTTTGCAGGATTAAGTTTCCAGCCGAATCCATTGATGCATGATGAAGCATGATCAATCTCTTGTAATATCTCGTATAGTTATTTTTTTCAAAGACATGGGTGGTATAATAATTCTTATATGCCTTATCCAGTGCTATGTAATTTATTGGATTTTCATACATCAGTTTAGCCCATTCCGGCATATTGGATTGCTGCACTGGAATGTTTAACGGTAACTGAGCCGGTAACTCCAGAAAAAAATTAAATAATAAACTTAGCAAAAGGATATTTTTTTTCATCACTTTAAACGTATTCGGTTATATAAAAATCTAAATCCTAAAAGAAGACAGCTGTAGTCAATTTAATGCAATTCGTCCCCTTCTTCTGTATTTTCTACATGCAAAATATGAAGTAGTCTGTGAATGATCGGTGCTAAAAAAACAGCCGTAATACTGAGAAAAGCAATTCCACTATACAAGGCGTAAAAAGATGAAAATAATTTTCCCGGAACAGTGCTGATTTCGGTAACCGGACCCATTCCGGTGAGTATCATACACGACATATGAAGACTATCAATGAGATTGAGATCATCAAAAAAATGATAACCCATAATTCCAAGACCTAGCGAAAATGCTATCAGAATGAATCCAAATAAAGCATATCTAACCAACCTAATTGCAAAATCCTGATAGTTAGCAACTTTTTGCCTGCGGTGTTCAAATCGCATAAAATTCAAAGCGTTTCATATTTACCCTTAAAGGTAAAACATTTCAGAATATCCTCCTTTTTCACATCGATTTGACATATATACATCGTTGTGAGCCAGGATCATAGATCAATGAAACATTAAAGAAATGTTATTATTTCGAAAAAAAAGTTTTTTCTAAGTTATTCGTCTGTCCGGGTTAGGGAGCTTGATATATCTTTGGCCGATTCAATGTAAATTTATGATGAGTCGTTCAAACAGTATACAGCTTAACCTGCTGAGGTATGATATTCCAGCATCTATTGTTGTATTTTTAGTTGCACTTCCCTTATGTCTCGGTGTTGCCATGGCTTCCGGAGCTCCTTTATTCAGTGGATTGATTGCCGGAATTTGTGGTGGAATTATCGTTGGATTGATCAGTAAATCTCATTTAAGTGTTAGCGGACCTGCTGCAGGCCTAACGGCTATTGTAAGTTCTGCCATTTTAGCCCTTCCAAGTTTTGAAGCATTTCTTCTGGCGGTAGTATTGGCTGGAGTACTTCAATTGATCATGGGTTTTGCAAAAGCCGGAATAATTGGAGATTATGTTCCCAGTGGGGTGATTAAAGGAATGCTGGCTGCCATCGGTCTCATTCTTATACTCAACCAGTTTCCGCACTTATTGGGTGATGATACCCATTTTGAATCCGATGAAAGTGTCCCTCAGGAAAAAGGAAATATTTTTTCAAATTTCTGGAATGCTTTTTTCAATATTCATCCCGTAGCGGGATGGATTGGTTCAAGTTGCCTCCTAATTTATTTCTTATGGGAAAAACTTATATCCGCATCCTCTAATGCCTTGAAATTAATTCCGGCGCCGCTGATCGTAGTGATGATAGGTTTGGCGATCAATTTTTTTCTAAGCGGATATGATTTGCAATTGAATGGTGAACATTTGGTGAATATTCCAGTCGCCAGAGACGTGCAAGAATTTGCATCTTTTTTTAGCTTTCCGGATTGGGCACAAATATTTAATCAGGAAATCTGGTTCATTTCAATTACTCTCGCGTTGGTAGCCAGTCTCGAAAGTCTGTTGAGTATCGAAGCGATTGATGATCTTGACCCCCTGCAACGCGTTACCCCTACCAATCACGAATTAAAAGCACAGGGAATAGGTAATATTATATCAGGATTATTGGGTGGATTACCGGTCACCAGTGTTATTGTCCGATCATCGGCAAATGTAAATGCGGGCGCTAAAACTAAATTATCCACGATAATGCATGGATTACTTCTGTTGCTCACGGTTTCATTTATTCCAATGTTCCTCAATTCCATTCCGAAAACTTCACTCGCCGCCATTTTGGTTTTTACAGGATACAAATTGGCCAAACCGTCCATTTTCATTGAGTTGTACAGAAAGGGACTGAATCAGTTTTTACCCTTCGTGATAACCATCATTGCTATACTGATGACTGATCTGTTAAAAGGCGTACTGATTGGAATCGGGGTTGGATTATTTTTTATCATACGTAGCAATTTTAAGACTTCGGTATTTGTTGTCAATGATGATTATAAATATCTGATAAGATTAAGAAAAGATGTTTCCTTTCTGAATAAACCCATCATAAAAAGTAAGCTGGAACAGGTGAATGAAAATTCTTATGTCCTTATTGATGCCAGCAGAGCCGATTTTATTGATAACGATATCGTCGAAGTTATTGAAGATTTTACCAAACACGCGCATCTCAAAAATATTAAAGTTGAATTGAAATTAAGTAAATTCAAGGATCATGGATTTAATACAAAAACCATAGATTTGGAAAAACAGTAAAGCAAACATTAGATGAGCAAAAGGAAATATTCCAAAGCCTTTAAAAAAAAATACATTTAAATTTAAGCTATGAAGTCATACGAAAAACTATTGTTGGAAAATAAAGCCTGGGCTGCTGAAAAAGTACAAGACGACCCTGAATTTTTTTCCCGGTTAGCAAACCTTCAAACGCCGGAATTTTTGTGGATTGGTTGCAGCGATAGTCGTGTTCCTGCCAATGAAATTACCGGTACACAACCCGGTGAAATATTTGTTCACCGGAATGTAGCCAACATGGTGGTTCACACAGATCTTAATCTGCTTACGGTGTTGGATTATGCGGTAAATTATCTAAAAATAAAACACATCATCGTCTGTGGACATTACGGTTGCGGTGGGGTTAAGGCCGCATTAACCAAACATAATTTTGGCATTATCAACAAATGGTTGAGAAACATTAAGGATGTGTACAGAATTCATCAACAGGAAGTCGATGTCTTAAGCCATGAAGATGATAAGGCAGACAAACTCGTTGAACTCAATGTTCGGGAACAGGTTATGAATCTTGCTAAAACTTCAATTGTTCAGAAAGCCTGGAAATACGATCAACGACCAGATTTGCACGGCTGGGTTTATGGATTGAAAGACGGTATTATTAAACCGGTAATGGAGATTCCTGCCGGTACGCGTATTGACAATTTGTATGAATTTGATGATTTATAATTCAGGAACCTTAGAATAAAGAATTGGCGTTCGCGGCATTGTATGGAATTCGCAAATGATCATATGCCTTTGCAGTTGCAATTCTTCCTCTAGGTGTTCTTTGTAGAAAACCTTCCATAATCAGGAATGGCTCATGTACTTCTTCAATGGTACCGGGTTCTTCACCCACGGCTGTTCCAATCGTAGTTAGTCCAACAGGTCCTCCTTTGAATTTTTCGATGATGCTAAGCAGTATCCTGTTATCCATTTCATCGAGACCATGGGAATCTACGTTAAGCGCAGCAAGTCCGTATTGGGCAATTTCCAGATTGAGTTCGCCGTTGCCTTTAATTTGAGCAAAATCCCTAAGCCTTCTCAACAAGGCATTTGCGATTCTCGGTGTACCACGACTTCGTTTGGAAATTTCATCCAGGCCGGCATCGGTGGTTTGGATATTAAGGATATTGGATGATCTTCGAAGGATGCGCATCAGTGTTGCACTATCGTAATAATCCAAATGACAGTTGATGCTAAATCTCGATCTCAATGGAGCCGTCAACAGACCCATACGGGTTGTTGCTCCTACCAGTGTAAAGGGATTCAGGCTGATCTGAATACTCCGTGCACTGGGTCCTGAATCGATCATAATGTCGATGCGATAATCTTCCATCGCTGAGTACAAATATTCTTCTACCACGGTGTTCAATCGATGAATCTCATCAATAAACAACACATCTCCGGCTTGTAGATTGGTAAGCAACCCGGCCAGATCACCTGGTTTTTCAAGTACCGGACCGGAGGTCATTTTAAGATTTGCCCCCAGTTCATTCGATATTATGTGTGAAAGGGTTGTTTTGCCTAATCCGGGAGGCCCATGTAAGAGTACGTGATCCAATGCCTCCTCTCTTTGCTTTGCCGCTTCAATAAAGACCTTTAGATTTTCAACCACCTTGGGTTGACCTGAAAAATCTTCTAAGGCCTTGGGGCGAAGGGCTTTTTCAATGATCTTTTCTTCCGAAGGAAGCTGTTCAGCACTGGAGTCTAATATCGGATTCCTCATTTGATTACAAAGGTAGGAATAATCGCGGTCAACATATTTTGTTTTATAATATATAATAGACCGATCACGCTTTCCATTCCATTTAAGAAAGCGCTAAAAATAATCCGGAGTTAAGGAGAATACAGCTCATTAGGAGACTTAAAACGCTTTAAGCTTGATTCTTTTTGATTTTAACAATTAGCTAGTGAATAGCTTGTTATTATCCTTCTTTTTCCATCGAGTATGAGTATTTTTGCGGCCTCAAACGAGACGCTACTTATTTTTTAATATTAATTATTTTTTAAATATATAAATAATGGAATTTCATAAAATTACATGCAATAATGGACAATTAAATGTGCCGGATTTTTGTATTATTCCTTTTATTGAAGGAGATGGCACAGGGGCTGATATCTGGGCTTCTTCGGTACGCGTCATAGATGCGGCGGTAGAAAAAGCATTTAATGGTAAAAGAAAAATATCCTGGAAGGAAGTCCTTGCCGGTGAAAAAGCATTTCAATCTACTGGAAATTGGTTACCTGAAGAGACGCTGGATATAATTCGTGAGCATTTGGTCGCCATAAAAGGTCCTTTGACAACACCAGTCGGTGGAGGTATCAGGTCATTGAATGTCGCCTTAAGACAACAGTTGGATCTATATGCTTGTGTTCGACCCGTAAGATGGTTTCAAGGCGTTCCATCACCGGTTAATGATCCGGGTAAAGTAGATATGTGTATTTTCAGAGAGAATACAGAAGATATTTACGCCGGTATTGAATTTGAAGCCGGAACAGCAGATGCCACGCAATTTGCGCAACTCATGCAAACCCATTTTCCAGATAAATTCAAGAAGGTAAGATTTCCTCAAACTGCCGCATATGGAATCAAACCCGTATCGCGAGAAGGAACGGAAAGACTTGTTAGGGCAGCTATTGAGTTTGCACTGGCTAACAAACATCAAAGCCTAACTTTGGTACACAAAGGCAACATCATGAAATTCACAGAGGGTGGATTCATGGATTGGGGTTACGATCTTGCCAAACGAGAATACAATGCTAGCCTATTGGATGGTGGTCCCTGGATGAAACTCCCGGGAGGTCTGATCATTAAAGATGTCATCGCAGATGCATTTTTACAACAGATCTTGCTACGCCCTTCAGAATACGACGTAATAGCCACATTAAATCTGAATGGAGATTACATATCAGACGCTTTGGCCGCACAAGTCGGCGGAATTGGAATAGCTCCAGGAGCCAATATTAATTATGTAACCGGACATGCGATTTTTGAAGCGACACACGGTACGGCTCCAAAATATGCCAATCAGGACAAGGTTAACCCAAGTTCAGTGATTTTGTCTGCGGTTATGATGTTGGATTATATGGGATGGAATGAGGCTTCAGCCTTAATTGTTCGCGGCCTGGAAACAGCCATTTCCAATAAACGCGTTACCTATGATTTTCATCGGCTGATGAGCGGTGCCACCTTGCTCAAATGTTCAGAATTTGGAGATGAAATCATTCAAAATATGAAATAGCTTCCTTGAAACAAACGATTCGTTCGAAGCCTTTCTTGAACATTGGAATGGTCTGTGTGTTCCTTATGACATCATGAGCAAAAGCCGGATAAAATTTAATTTTGAAGATACACAGATTCCATCGAAGGTGATTGAGTTTGAGGGAAAGGACATGAGTATCCTTGAACTTACGGAAGAGTTTGATATACATCTCAATCACAATTGTGGCGGTGTTTGCGCGTGTTCCACCTGTCATATATACTTGTTAAAAGGTGAAGCGTTTGTTGAAGGTATTACGGATAAAGAAGAAGATTTTATTGATCGCGCCATCAATCCCAAACTGGAATCACGATTAGCCTGTCAATGCATTATTCTTAAGGATCAAGTTGAAATTGAAGTTGAGATTCCGGATCAGCGCAGAATAATTGGACACGAACATTAAGCATACAAGATGAGTTTTAAAGATATAGACAATCTGCCTATTAGTTGGAGCGATCATGAAGATGTAGCCATGGCTTTGTATGAAAAATTTGGGGATGATTTTGACGAAAGTAAAATCTATAGAATCCGATTTACCGAATTGATAGAATGGATCCTTCAGATTCCTCATTTTGAAGGTAAGAGGGAAGAGTGCAACGAGGCTCATTTGGAGCAGATTCAGGCTAAATGGGTATATGAATGGCGGGATAATAGCAAATCCAGGGGATGAATATTTTTGACAAACTTTCTCAGATCAAAGGTCTGGTATTGGATATCGATGGTGTTTTTACGGACAACAGCATTCTCGTTACCGAACAAGGAGAATTTTTAAGAAGCATGAATGTTCGCGATGGTTATGCCATCAAACGAGCACTGGCAGCAGGTCTGCGCGTAGCCATTCTTTCCGGAGGTAAATCACAAGGCACCATACAAAGAATGAATGTGTTGGGCGTACAGGAAGTTTACCTGGGCGTTGAAGATAAATTACCGATTTTCGAAAACATTGTTAAAGCCTGGAATATTCCGATGTCTAGCATTCTCTATATGGGAGATGACCTTCCGGATCTGGAATGTCTCAAGACTGCCGGCGTATCGGCATGTCCCGGTGATGCAGTGCCTGAGGTATTACAAATATGCGAGTATATTTCTACCATCCCCGGTGGAAAGGGTTGCGTAAGAAATCTGTTGGAACAAATACTACAAGTGCAAGGAAAGTGGGTATGATACTTCCCTGGTTGCAATTGGTTCGTTGGAAAAATCTACTGATCATTCTCTTCACACAATTTCTATGTTACAATAAATTTTTCAGGGACTATCAACATGATTCCAAACCTGAATTATCTGACGTGTGTCTTTTTATTTTTTGCACCTTGTGTATTGCAGCGGGCGGTTTTATTCTGAACGAAATCTGTGATATTAAAACGGACTTTATTAATAAACCCGCTTCGCGCTGGATTCTGGGAAACAGCATAAGTATTCGGGAAGCAGAGATGGCCTATCTGATTATTTTTTTAGCCGGAGCGCTGGTTGCCATATACCTGAGCATTCATCTTTCTTTTTTCAATTCCTTCCTGATTTACCCATTGGCTGTATATTGTTTTTGGATCTACTCCAAATACTTAAAGTGTAGCTGCTTGATTGGGAATTTTTGGGTATCGATATTTATTGCGCTGGTTATCCTGATGATGCCCTATTTATTCATCGATTTAGTACAAAGGTGGAAAATACATGATACGGATCTGTATCACCATACCCTGTGGTCATTGGGCATTCTTGCTGGTTTTGCATTTTTATCCAACATGGTAAGAGAAATGATTAAAGATCTGGAAGACGTTGCCGGTGATACATTTGCCGATTGTAGGACAACGGTGGTACAATGGGGTGAAAAGCGCTGCAGGGCACTGGTTATACTTGCCCTTTCTGTTGAAATAATTTTCGCATTAGGGTTAATGCATATTTTTTCTGAAAAATATTATAATCTTCTTTTTTGCATACTGGTCATGTTGCCGATTTTAATTTTAATTTCAATTTTTTGGACGAAGCATGGTAGGAATTATTCTTTATTAAGTGCCCTTTCCAAATGGACAATGTTGTCCGGAATAATTTATTTTGTAGGTTCATGAAACAATATATCAACCGTCGGAAAATAATACTTGCCTCCGGGTCACCCAGAAGAAAATTATTACTTGAAGAATCCGGATTTTATTTTGATGTCAAACCAATGGATATTGATGAGACGTTTGATGTAGCCATGCCGGTAGAACAGGTTGCGGAGTTTTTGGCCAATAAAAAAGCAGATGCTGCCAAATCAATTCTTCAAGATGATGAAATATTATTGACTGCAGATTCTGTTGTTGTGCTACAGGATAAAATATATAATAAGCCGATTGATTTTAACGACGCGTACAGGATACTCGCGTTTCTGTCCGGTAAAAAACATACCGTGTACACCGGAGTGTGTATCATGGACCAGCAGAAGAAAATAAGTTTTACAGGAGCATCGCAGGTGTACATGAGAGAATTATCAGATGGTGAAGTTCGATGGTACATTGATCAGTACAAACCCTATGACAAAGCGGGATCTTACGCTGTACAGGAATGGATTGGGCTTTGTAAAATTTCCTCGATTGAAGGATCTTATGCCAACATTATGGGATTGCCAACAGATCTGGTTTATGAAGCATTAAAACACTTTGACAAGGCCTTATTTTTTGAATGATTGAATTCGCGAAACTGAAATATGGACCGCAGGATAGGTATTATCCCAAAATTGTCATTAGGAACGGCTAGTCCGTTGCATAAACTTGAATATTTCCTGATGACAATCGCTATTGAAAATTAATATTTTTTTACACAACTTGTCAGGCAAAAAAAGTAAGAT
>WBZT01002901.1_pt1 | contig 11583 bp, 9 predicted proteins | sample 5204241 | NCBI WGS metagenome assembly WBZT01 (sample SAMN12344358, study PRJNA552823) | activated sludge metagenome | biome: Activated sludge suspended growth; feature: Nitrification reactor; material: Wastewater; isolation source: activated sludge from nitrification reactor of wastewater treatment...
CGGTGGCTGTCGCAGCCGGGCTGGCCCCGATCGCGCACGGCTCCGACGGTGGTGGGTCGATCAGGATCCCGGCATCGGCGAACGGGCTCGTGGGGATCAAGCCGAGCCGCGGGCGCGTGAGCAACGGCCCCATCCGCGACCCGATCGGCGACCTTGTGACGAGCGGTCCGATCGCCCGTACGGTGGCGGACGCCGCCGCGCTGCTCGATGTCATGGCCCGGGAATTCCCGGGGGACCCTTTCCACGCGCCGCCGCCGTCTACCGGATTCTTGGCGGCCGCCCGGGCTCCGGTCGGGACACTGCGCATCGGACTGCTCACCGAGCCGATCATCGCCGATGTGCCGATCGACCCGGAGTCGGTGACTGCGGCCGAGCAGACGGCCAAGTGGCTCGAGGAGCTCGGTCATGAGGTCGTCCCGATCAATCGCCCGTTCGGCCCCGACCTCGTGGCGCAGTTCGAGGCGGTCTGGCACACCCTCGCGCTGCTCACGCCGGTCATGCCCGACGATGAGGCGCGACTGCAGCCTCTGACACGTCACCTACGTGACCTGGGCCGGGAGGTGACCGGCATCCAGTTGGCCATGGCCGTCTCGCTGCTGCGTATCCAGACCCGTGCGACGTTGGCCGCGTGGGCCGGGTTCGACGCTGTGGTGATGCCCACGGTCAACGGCGTGGCGCCATTGGTGGAGGACATCGTCGACCGTGCTGACCCGGCCCGGGATTTCGAGAATCAGAAACGGTGGGCCGCCTTCACCGCGGCATTCAACATGACCGGGCAGCCGGCCATCAGCGTGCCGATGCACTGGACCGAGGAGGGGCTGCCGATCGGCGTGATGCTGGTCGGCAAGATGTTCGGTGAGGAGACGTTGATCGGCCTCGCCGCGCAGCTTGAGCAAGCGCACCCTTGGTCCGATCGGAAGCCGGAGGTCTGGTGAGCGCACGCGATCAGTTGGCCACTTCCTGCGGGGTGGCCACCGAGTACTGGGATCTCGGCGGGTCGCTGCGGGTGGTGCCGGAGTCGACGGTCGAAGCCACCCTGCACGCCCTCGGCGTGCAGGCCGACAACGAGGCCGACTACGAGGCGGCCCTCGCGCACCGACGCCGGGATCACTGGGAGCGGACGCTGCCTCCGTTGTGGGTGGTCCGAGAGCAGGACACCAACGGTCCATGGGTGCATCACCCCGACGGGAAGCCACCGTTGATCTGGGTGGAACTCGAAGGCGGTGGCCGGCGCTACGACCTGCCTTGCGAACCTGTCGAGAACCACCGGATCGGGGATCAGCGTCTCACCGAGTCGCGCATCCTGCTGCCTCCGGACCTGCCGATGGGCTGGCACCGGTTGTGGGTTCAGCAGGAGGACGGGGTGCGGCAGGACAACGCACTGGTTGTCGCGCCGAGGCGCCTGCCGGAGGCGCCCCGCGGCTGGGGACTAGCCATCCAGTTGTACTCCGTGCGGTCGCACCGGTCCTGGGGTCTGGGCGACCTCGAGGATCTCGCGGACCTCGGGGTGTGGGCGGCCCATGAACTCGGCGCCGACTTCGTCCTGGTCAATCCGCTGCACGCGGCCGCTCTCGTGACGCCGATGGAGAATTCGCCGTATCTTCCGTCGACCCGCCGGTTCGGACACCCGATCTACATCCGCCCGGAGAAGATCGAGGAGCACGGGTATCTGCCGGCTGACGATGTCGCGCTCGTGTCCGCCCTCGCTGAACAGTTGCGGGTGCGCAACGAGAACGCCGATCTGCTGGATCGCGACGCCGTGTGGGCGGGCAAGCGGCAGGCGCTCGAGAAGATCTTCGAAGTGCCGAGGTCTCCTGCCCGCAAGGTGGCCTTCAACGCGTTCCTCGAGGAGGAGGGCGAGGACCTGCAGGCGTACGCCCGGTGGTGCGCGCTGGCCGAGCAGTTCGGTCCGCGCTGGGACGAGTGGCCCGAACACGCCGCCGAGGTCGAGCCTGACCCGCACCGCGTCGAGTTCTACGCCTGGCTGCAGTGGATCTTCGACGAGCAGCTCGACCATGTGCAGCGAGAACTGCTGCGCGCGGGGATGAAGATCGGGATCATCCAGGACCTCGCCATCGGAGTGCACCCGTTCGGCGCCGACACCTGGGCGATGGGTGATCTGCTCACACAGGGGTTCCGGGTGGGGGCGCCGCCGGACATGTTCAGCCCCGCTGGCCAAGACTGGAGCCAGCCTCCGTGGAACCCCGTGACCTTGGCGCAGGCCGAGTACCTTCCCTTCCGCGACATCCTGCGCTTCGTGATGCGTCATGCGGGTGGACTGCGCATCGACCACATCATCGGGCTGTTCCGGCTCTGGTGGATCCCGCCCGGTGCGCCGCCTGTGGATGGCACGTACGTGCGTTACGACCACCAGGCACTCATCGACATCCTCTGTCTGGAAGCGGCACGTGCAGGTGTGACGCTGATCGGTGAAGATCTTGGCACGGTGGAGCCATGGGCGAGGGATGTTCTCTCCGACCGGGGGATCCTGGGGACAACCGTGTTGTTGTTCGAGCGTGATGGCGAGACCATCCACGATCCGAACGGCTGGCGCACCGAGTGCCTTGCCTCGGTCACGGTCCACGACCTCCCGCCGACCGCGCAGTATCTCGACGGTTCACACCTTCGGCTATGGGATGAGCTGTCGCTGCTCGACCGTCCTTACGACGAGGCGTTCACGTCGCACGAGCGCGAGGTGGAGGTCTGGGTCAATGTGCTGCGCAATGAGGGTCTGCTGTCGCCGGTGGACGAACCGACCCCCACGCAGATCACCGTCGCGATGCACCGGTTGATGTCGCGCGCGCCCAGCAGGCTGCTCTGTCTTTCGCTGGTCGACGGGGTGGGCGACCTGAACACCCAGAACCAGCCGGGGACGGATCAGGAGTATCCGAACTGGCGGGTGCCCTTGACCGATGAGCAGGGCGAGCCGGTCCTGATCGAGGAACTCGCGGACTCGACGCTGCTGCGCACGCTGGTGCGGTCCCTGAGCCGCTGACCCTGCGCCGCAGCGGCCCTCGTTGTTGTTGCGAAGTTGGGATAACACGCTGGTGTGTCGCCCCAACTTCGCGACAGTTGTGGGCCGGAGCACGGTGGGGGCTGGTGTGTCGCCCCAACTTCGCGACAGTTGTGGGCGCTGACCCACGCAGGCCTACGCTGCCTCCTCCTGGCGTCGAGTGTTACCTCACTCGACGCATGCGGTTCGTCAGGCGCCGTCGCGCTGCTGGCAGCGCAGCGACCGAAGCACTCCGTCCCGACCCTCGCCGAGCAACCGGCGCGCGCCGTGCGGAATGTCGACCGTGCCGTCGAGCACGGCATCCGTGCGCTCCACCGTCGCGGTCTCCACGAGCGAGTGGGGGTAGAGCCCCAGCGTGATCTCCTGAGCGATCTCGTGGGTGCGGTCGCGCCAGATCTCAGGCAGCGACTCGAAGTACTGCTCCACGTGCGGACGCAGAAACTCCCGGTGATCCGGGACGGTGATGCCGCCGATGATCGCACCGAGCATGTGGTTGGGCAGTGACGTGTCATGCAGGCACGAATCCCAGGCGGCCGCCTTCGCCTCGGTGGTCGGCACCGCTGCCCGGCATGCGGCTGCGTTGAGGCGACCCGCGGCGGTGTCGTCGAGTTGCTGTTCGGTGTCGATCTGGTCGCCACCGGCCTCACCGAGCACGACCAGTCGGCGCAACAGCGACCATCGCAGGTCGGTGTCGACCGCAAGACCCTCGATGGTGGTGGTTCCCGCCAGCAGTCCCTTCAGCAGTGCCACATGCTCGTCGCGACGTGCGAAGGAGATGAGTCCGCGGACATACGCCAGCTGGTGGTCGCTGCCGGGCTTGGCCTGGTGCACCAAGTCGCTCAGCAGGTCGGCCATCCGGTCGGCGTAGCGATCACGGTTCTCAGGAGCGGCGTACAAGGCCACAGCACTGTCGGCCTGGCGCAGGACCTGCTGGACCATGCCCACCTCGGTCTCGTGCGCGATGCCGCCGGCCAACGCATCGAGGAACGACCCGGTGCTCATCTCGCCGTCGCGGGTCATGTCCCAGGTGGCGCCCCAGAGTAGCGCTCTGGCGAGCGGATCCGAGACATCGCCGAAGTGCTCGGTCACCGTGGCCAGGCTGCGCTCATCCAGGCGGATCTTCGCGAAGGTGAGGTCGTCGTCGTTGAGCAGCAGCAGGTCAGGGCGGGCGCGGTCGGCCAGGGCCGGCACTTCCGTGCGCGCGCCGGTGACATCCACCTCGACCTGATGGGTCCGCTGGACGCCGTCGTCGCCGCTCTCATAGAGACCGATGGCGATCCGGTGGTCCCGCAACGTCGGAGCCACACCTTCCGGCAGTGAGGGCGGGTTCTGCACCACGGTCACGCGGTCCATCTGCCCCTCCGGACCGGAGGTGATCTCCGCCTGCAGCATGTTCACCCCGGAGGTCTGCAGCCACTGCTGGGTCCAGTGGCTGAGGTCCCGGCCGCTCGCGTCGGCCAAGGCGGTGAGCAGGTCGTTCAGCGAGGTGTTCGACCACGCGTACTGGGCGAAGTAACTGCGAAGGCCCTTGAGGAAATCCTCCTCGCCCACGAAGGCGACCAACTGCCGCAGGGCCGACGCCCCCTTGGCGTAGGTGATCCCGTCGAAATTCACGTACACGGCCTCAAGGTCGACCATGTCTGCCGCGATGGGATGCGTCGATGGCAGTTGATCCTGCCGGTAGGCCCACGCCTTGCGTTGGTTGGCGAAGGTGGCCCAGGCGTCGGTGAAACGGGTGGCATGGGTGTTCGCGTAGTGGCTGGCCCACTCCGCGAAGGACTCGTTGAGCCACAGGTCGTCCCACCAGCGCATGGTCACCAGATCCCCGAACCACATGTGGGCCATCTCGTGCAGGATCGTGTTCGCGCGGTTCTCGTAGGCCGCCTCCGTCACCCGGGAACGGAAGACGTAGTCCTCCCGGAATGTGACACACCCCGCGTTCTCCATCGCGCCGGCGTTGAACTCCGGAACGAACAACTGGTCGTACTTCTCGAAGGCGTACGGCACCTCGAAGATGCGCTCGAAGAACTCGAAGCCCTGACGTGTGATGAGAAGGATGTCGTCGACGTCGAGGTGTTCTGCCAGGGACTTGCGGCAGAAGACCCCCAGTGGGTACTCGCCGTGCGGGCCGGAGTACACCTCACGCACGACGTGGTACGGCCCGGCCACCAGCGCGGTGATGTACGTCGAGATCGGCTTGGTCGCAGGGAACTCCCAGCGATTCACACCCTCGCGTACAGAGGTGGGTTCGGGCGTGGGGGCGTTGGATGTGACGACCCAGTGGCTCGGCCCTTCGACGCTGAGTTGCCACGGGGCCTTCAGGTCGGGCTGCTCGAAGCACGCGTACACCCTGCGGGCATCGGCGACCTCGAACTGGGTGTACAGGTACTGCTCATCGTCGACGGGGTCGATGAAGCGGTGCAGTCCTTCACCGGACTTCATGTATGCGCAGTCGGCGACCACCTCGACGGTGTTGCTGGAATCGAGGTCCGGAAGGTGGATACGCGAGTCGACGAAGTGCGCGGCGGGATCGAGTTCACGGCCGTTCAGGGTGATCGAACGAACGCCAGGAGCGATCAGGTCCAGCCACGTGCTCGAGCCGGCGACGGTGCAGTGGAAAGTCACGGTCGTGCGTGACCGGTACGTGTCACCGGTGCCCGTCAGGTCGAGGTCGACGCGGTACGCCACGTCGGTGATGATCTCGGCACGACGGGCGGCCTCGTCCCGGGTGAGGTTCTGTCCTGGCATGCTGTCCATCCTGCCCCATGGCTGCTGGCCGATACGCCATCGGATGCACCACCTCCACGGCTGGGCACTATCGTGCCAGGCGTGGATGTGCAGCAGCGGATGAAGGAACTGGTGGCCGCGGAAGCGGCCGGTCGGATCGAGTCCGGAATGATCCTGGGCCTCGGCTCCGGATCAACCGCGGCGCTGATGATCCAGGAGCTGGGCCGACGGTGGCAGGCGGGCGAGGTGCAGGACATCGTCGGCGTGCCGACCTCGTTCCAGGCCTCACTGCTGGCCCAGGAGTACGGGATCCCGTTGACAACGCTGAACGAGATCGACCACATCGACCTCGCCATCGATGGCGCGGACGAAGTCGATCCGCAGCGCAACCTGATCAAGGGCGGCGGGGCGTGTCACACCCGGGAGAAGCTCGTGGACAGTCGCGCCGATCGGTTCGTGGTCGTCGTCGACGAGACGAAACTCAGCGACGTCCTCGGTTCCTCGTTCGCAGTGCCCGTTGAAGTCCTTCCTGAGGCCTATCGGCAGGTGATGGACATCTTGCGTGGCTTCGGCGCCGAGCCGGAACTGCGGATGGCGGTGCGCAAGGCGGGTCCGGTGGTCACCGATCAGGGGAACCTCGTCGTCGACGCGAAGTTCGTCGCCATCTCCGATCCCGCAGATCTCGAGGCACGGATCAACAACATCCCGGGCGTTCTGGAGAACGGCCTGTTCGTCGGCCTGGCCGATGAAGTGCTGGTCGGCCGGATCAGCGGCGACGAGGCGGACGTCTACTCGTTGTGAGCCGCCCCGTACCCTCCTTCGTGGAGGTGTCATGTCCTGGGTCTGGGTGGTACTCGGTGCGTTGCTCATCGCACTGGTCGCTTCGGTGCTGTTCGGCTTCTTCTTCTGGCGCCCGCGTGCGCAGAAGCGCGTCACGCAAGCGACACAGATGCTGGCCGAGGAGTTGCACGGCCGTCCACCGCTGTTGATCGCTCCTGCCCAGTGCCGCAGTGCTGACTTCCGGGACGCCTCGTCCCTGCCTGGTCTGGGTGTTCTGGCCCTCACCGAGCAGGCGGTGCTCTACTCCAGCGGTGAGCGGGTGGTGATCATGGCGCGCGACGGCCTGCGACTGCAGGGCAAGGGCAACAACCTGGAATTTGTCTCGCAGGTCCCCTCCGGTCGACTGGTCGTCACTCTTCCCGACCCGGATGTCTGGCGGGCGGCTTTCGTCGAGTAGTTGCGTGCGGGTGCGCCACGCGCCTACCGTCGTCGCATGTCTGAACAGTTCGACGCAGCCAAGCAGCGGGTCTCCGAGCTCACCGAGGATCCCGGCAATGAGGTCAAGTTGCAGTTGTACGGCCTCTACAAGCAGGCCACCGAAGGTGACGTGGCCGGGAAGCGTCCCGGTTTCACCAATCCAGTCGGACGGGCCAAACACGACGCGTGGGCCCAGTACGCGGGGATGTCGTCGGCTGACGCTGAAGCCCAGTACATCGCGCTGGTCGACAGCCTCTAGTGCAGTGGGACGCCGAGTCCTACGACCGTGACTTCGGGTTCGTCACCGAGTACGGGGAGGACCTCCTCGACCTGATCGAGGTACCGCCTCCGGCAGCGGTCATAGACGTGGGGTGCGGCACGGGTGCGCATGCCGCCGCGCTGGCCGCGCGTGGCTATGACGTGCTTGGCGTTGACCTGGATGCGGCAATGCTTGCCCGGGCCGCCAGTGAGCACCCCGAGGTCGAGTTCCTGGCCGCAGATGTCATGACTCTGGAACTGGATCGCCGATTCGACCTGGCGATCAGCAATGCCGCTCTTCATTGGATGCCTGATCAGGCCGCCGCTCTGAAAGCGATCCGGGGCGTCCTGCGGGCAGGAGCCCAGTTCCTGGCCGAGATGGGCGGCAAACACAACGTGCGCACCGTGGACGAAGCGCTGATCGGGGCTGTTGTGGCGCTCGGTCATCCGGTGCCGAACATCCGCAAGTTCTTCCCCAGTGTCGGCCAGGAGTCGGGACTACTCGAACAAGCGGGCTTCGACGTGCGCTCGATGTGGTGGTTCCCCCGCCCGACACCCCTACGACCGGGCCAGACCCCCGCGGACTGGACGAAGGTGTTCCGGTCGGACGTGTGGCGCGCGGTCCCCGTCGAACAGCACGCCGAACTGGCCCGATCGGTCGATGAGGCGTGTGAGGGCCTGCGCACCGATGGCGGCTGGAGTATCGACTACTGGCGGTTGCGCTGGGTCTGCCATGCCCGCTGAACGCTCGCTGGCGACGGCCGTGGGGTTGTTGTTGCTGGCGGGTTGCTCGGCACAGGACCCACCGGCCGTTCCGCCCCCTGTGTCCGCCGCCGCAGGGGTGGCATTCACACCACCGCGCGTACCAGAAATGGATGACCGGCTCATCCGGGCGTCAGCTCGCGGTGACCTGGCGGCGGTGAGGCGGGCACATCTGCGCGGAGCCTCCGTTGACGCCCGGGACGATCAGGGCCGCACGGCGCTGGTGGCGGCGGCATACGGCAACCACCTGCGGGTTGCCCGGTTCCTGATCGCCGCCGGCGCCGATGTGAATGCCAAGGACGAGACCGTCCAGAGCGCCTACCTGATCTCCACAGCCGAGGTCGGGGACGATCCGAGGCTGCTGGACCTGACGATCGCCAACGGAGCCCGGATCAACGACAAGGACAGTTTCAACGGGACGGCGTTGATACGGGCCGCTGACCGAGGCTATCCGCGCGTTGTGAGGCGGTTGCTGCGAGAAGAGATAGACATCGATCATGTCAATCGCCTGGGATGGACTGCGCTGCACGAGGCGATCATCCTCGGCGACGGATCCCAACGCTACGTCGAGGTTGTGGAGTTGCTCGTGGCAGCGGGCGCCGATGTATCGCTGCGTTCCCGTGACGACGGACGCAGCCCACTGGAGCATGCCCAGGCGCGCGGGTACGCCCAGATGGTCGAGATCCTGCGCGAAAAGGAGCAGTAGGTCGGCGACCGCTCGTGGGCCGGCGATGCGGCGGCGGGCCGCGGGGTCCGGAAGGCGGGGATGGCGTCAGACCAGGGGATTGCCCCAGAATCCGAACGGGAGGTACTGGGGCCACGCGGGCACTTCGCGAATGTGACGAAGTTGTGCACTTCCTGACGTGCTTTGTGTCGAAGGTGCGGGGTTCTCAGGGGTGGGACCGCGCACCTTCGTCACAATCCAGGCGGCGGTGCGCGCACCTTCGTGACAATCGCGGGGGTATGGCGGACCCGGGTCCGTCACCGGTGGCATTTCCTGCCTCGCATGCCGAAGGCCCAGGAAGAACCCTGGGCCTTCGGCATGGAGCGGGTGACCGGATCCGTCGCCCACCTCCGGCGGGCTCCTCCCGATCCCGGCGGTGCAAACCTGCATTCCATGTGAAAGGCCCGGGAAGAATCCCGGGCCTTTCACATGGAGCGGGTGACCGGGATCGAACCGGCACCATCAGCTTGGAAGGCTGAGGCTCTACCATTGAGCTACACCCGCAGGAATCACCAGATTACTACGGGGTCGACGGGGCGTAGCGTAGTGGCTAGCGCGCTTGCTTTGGGAGCAAGAGATCGTGGGTTCGAGTCCCGCCGCCCCGACGCTGCAACCCTTATCGGAAGCTCCGGCGTGCCGGAACGTACGATGAGGACTGTCCGTCGGGCGTGTCGCCCAACCCCTATGAGGAGTACGAGTCCAGCGTGAAGAGCACCGTCGAGAACCTGTCCGAGACCCGTGTGAAGCTCACGGTGGAGATCCCCTTCGAGGATCTGAACGACTCCATCGAGCAGGCGTACAAGAGGATCGCATCGCAGGTCAACGTCCCCGGGTTCCGGCGCGGCAAGGTCCCGACCCGCATCATCGATCAGCGCTTCGGCCGCGGCGTGGTCCTCGAGGAGGTCGTGAACGCCGAGGTGCCCAAGGCCTATGACGAGGCCGTGCGGGACAACGAGCTGCGGCCGCTGGGCCAGCCCGAGGTCGAGGTCACCCAGATCGAGGACGGGGAGCTGATCTCCTTCACCGCCGAGGTCGACGTCACCCCACAGTTCGATCTGCCGGAGTACAAGGGCCTCGAGGTCGAGGTCGCTGACTCCGTGGTCTCGGACGACGACGTCGAGGAGCAGGTCGCGCAACTGCGCAAGCGCTTCGCCACCGTGACCCCCGTGGAGCGTGCCGCCGAGGCCGGAGATCTGGTCCTCGTGGACGTCAAGGGTGAACTCGACGGTGACGAACTCGACGATTTCGCCGGCACCGCGCTGACCTTCGAGGTGGGCGCTGAGGGCATGATCGACGGATTCTCGGAGGCTGTCACCGGGGCTTCCGAGGGTGACACCGTGACCTTCGAACACACCCCCGACGAGGGACCCTATGAAGGCAAGGCGGTGCAGGTGACCGTCGACCTCAAGGGTGTGCGGCAACGCACGCTGCCCGAGGCGGACGACGAGTTCGCCCAACTGGCCAGTGAGTTCGACACGATGGCTGAGTTGCGCGACGACCTCCGGACCAAGTTGCAGGGCAACCGGCTCGTGGAGCAGGGGTACGAGGCTCGCGAGAAGCTCGCCGAGCGACTGCTCGAGCTGGTGGACTTCCCGCTGCCTGAGGCCTTCCTGCAGGCGCAGATCGACGAGCACTTCGCCGACGGTCACGGTGATGAGGACCACCGGGCGGAGGTTGCCGACAACACGCGCAACTCGTTGAAGACCCAGCTGATCCTCGACAAGATCGCGGACACCGAGGAGCTCGGTGTGGAGCAGGCCGAGTTGATCCAGTGGCTCGTGCAGCAGGCTCCGCGGTACGGCATGTCGGCAGACCAGTTCGCCAACGCTCTGGCCGAGGCCGGCCAGGTGGGCACGGCAGTGGCCGATGTCCGCCGAGGGAAAGCGCTGGCCCTGGTCATGCAGGAGGCGAAGGTCACCGACGCGTCCGGCAACCCGGTGGACCTCAGTGCTCTGGACGCGGGCGCGGTCGACGACCTCGCCGATGCCATCGAGGACGAGATCCTCGAGGAGGAGTACGAGGCCGACGCCGAGGAACTCGAAGAAGCCGTTCTCGAAGAGGCGGCTGACGAGGACGCCGCCGAGAAGTAGGACCAGCACGCCGACAGCGAACAAACCCGCTTTGCGGGATGGTCGTGTCCCTGGTCGGCGTTAGGGTCGATACGACACCACGAACGGAAGGCATCCGCCAGTGAACGACCTCAGTCCCCAGGGACGTGGCCCCCAGCCCGGCCCCATGGCCTACGACGACTCGGTGTTCCAGCGCCTGCTCAAGGAACGCATCATCTTCCTGGGCTCGCCGGTGGAGGACACTGTCGCGAACCTGATCTGCGCCCAGATGCTGCTGCTAGCGGCCGAGGATCCGGATCGGGACATCTACCTGTACATCAACTCGCCGGGAGGTTCCATCTCCGCGGGTATGGCCATCTACGACACGATGCAGTTCGTGCGCAACGACGTCGCGACGGTCGCCATGGGCCTGGCCGCGTCGATGGGGCAGTTCCTGCTCAGCTCGGGCGCCCCGGGCAAGCGGTACAGCCTGCCCCACGCGCGGATCATGATGCACCAGCCCTCCGGCGGTATCGGTGGAACGGCCTCGGACATCAAGATCCAGGCCGAGCAGATGCTGTACATCAAGAAGCAGATGGCCCGCTTGATCGCCGAGCAGACCGGCCAGACCATCGACCAGATCGAGATGGACTCCGACCGCGACCGGTGGTTCTCCGCCGACGAGGCGAAGGAATACGGCTTCATCGACCACGTCGTGCAGCGAGCCGCGGACGTGACCGGAAGTGGAGGGACCGCCTGATGGACGCCCAGTCCTTGCTGTTGCCGCAGAGCCG